>OCZS010000865.1_pt1 | contig 10383 bp, 9 predicted proteins | sample 1539071 | NCBI WGS metagenome assembly OCZS01 (sample SAMEA3113584, study PRJEB22503) | soil metagenome | reverse complement strand
TCCGCCAAGGGCGGTTGGACCTACGTCGTGACCGATTGGAGTGCCGAGTTCTTCGGCACTCGCGGCCTGGTCAAGATCGCTGGAACTGTTGACGGCCAGCCATTCCGCAGCTCCTTCATGCCTCTGGGCGACGGAACGCACAAGCTGCCGATCAAGGCCGACTTGCGGCGGCTGCTCGAGAAGGAGGAGGGCGACACCGTGACCGTCCACCTCACCGAACGGCTCGGGTAGGGCAGATCGCCTCGTTCAGTCGGTCGGCACCGCGGTACGGTCGCAACTCGTGGGTGGTCTGAAGAGTCAGGACGAGATGGCGAGGGCGGCCGCGCATGGTGTGGGGCCGCACCCGTTGCCGTGGCCGGACGACTCTCGGCTGGATCCGGATTTGCTGGCCAGCGGAGACCAGCGCAACGTGGTCGACCACTACCGCTACTGGAAGCTCTCCGAGATCGTCGCTGATCTTGATCGGCGCCGGAATCCGCTGCAGATTGCCATCCAGAACTGGGAACACGACTTCAACATCGGCTCGGTGATCCGTACCGCCAATGCGTTCAACGTCGCAGGTGTGCATCTCCTCGGCCGGCGGCGATGGAACCGGCGCGGGGCGATGGTGACCGATCGGTACCTCCACCTTCACCATCACGAGACGGTCGCGAACTTCGGGGACTGGCTCGCCAGCGAGCGCTACGCGGCGATCGGCGTGGACAACCTCGAAAACGCTACGCCGCTTGAGTCCTTCGAGCTGCCAGAACGGGTCTGTCTGGTCTTCGGCTCGGAAGGTCCTGGCTTGACCGAGGAGGTGGTGAACGTCTGCGACGGACTGGTCGCGATCACTCAGTACGGGTCAACCCGCTCCCTCAACGCCGGCGCCGCGGCAGCAATCGCCATGTACGCCTGGGCGCTGCGCTGGGTCTCGCGCTAATCCCTGGGCCGGCTGCGAACTGGTATGGACTGGTCTAGCCTGGATCGGGTCACCAGCGGCTAGGAGAACTGATGATTCGGGGGACCGCGCGCGTGCGCTCAGGCGGTTATGTGTTCGAACGCCCTATGGGCGCGACTACCACCAAGCGCGTCCATGTCCGCAGCATCCTCGAGCAGCTGATCGACGCGGAGCTGAGTCCGGGAGACGCCATCCCGTCCGAGCGGGCCCTCGTCCAACGCCTGGGCGTGAGCCGGGTGACCGTGCGGCAGGCCATCGCGGATCTCGTCGAGACCGGAGCCCTGGAACGCGTCCACGGTAAGGGCACCTACGTCACCGGTCCTCAGGTCGACAGCCGGTTGCATTTGACCTCCTTCAGCCGAGAGATGCGAGACCGCGGGCTGTCCCCGGCATCGGTCGTGCTGTCCGCTACCGAGCAGCCCGCAGATGAGGGTGTCGCTCAGGCCTTGCGGCTCCGGCCGGGCCGCCCGGTGATCTGCGTGAAGCGGCTGCGTACCGCCGAGGGCGCTCCGATGGCGTACGAGGTCGGCTACTACCCCTCGGCTCTCTTCCCCGGACTCTTGCAACGCGAACTGGGCTCGCTCTACGACGTGTTCGCCAGCGACTACGGAGTAGTGGCGACCAGCGGTGAGCAGACCGTACGCGCCGAGTCCGCTGACGCCCACCTGGCCCGGCTGCTGGGCATCGCCAAGCGCGCGCCGCTGCTCGTGCAGGAGCGGATCACCCGTGCCGCTGAGCGGGTCATCGAACTGTCATCCTCCTGGTATCGCGCCGATCGTTATCGCATCCACATGGCGGTCACGCCCCGGGGCGCTCGACATAATTGACGGTCGGCGAGGCTCGTGCCATAGCCGATGCGTCGTGCGCGGGAATGGTGGCCTCCGCTCTTGGGGGCGCCAACAGTTCCGAGTGTCGGAGACAATGAAGTAGTGACAGTCAGCCGGGTCTCAGAATTGATCGTGCCGTATGACGCGGAACACGTTGAGCTGAAGGTGCAGCGACGGCGCCGCCGGATGCGCTCCCAACTGATCAGCGTGGTCGTCACGGTCGTGATCATGGCTGGACTCTACTTCTGGCAGCGTGACCAGCTTCAGGGTGCCGGATTCCTGGTGATCTACGCGCTGGTGCTGGGCGTGCCGCTGATCTTGTTCCTGGTGTTCCTGCTCGGCTACCGGCAGTCCAGGAAGGAGCTCGCGACCATGGGCTCGGGTACGGCCGTTCGGATCGGAGTGCCGGGCGTCCAGGTCGCCGACGTGTCCGTCGCGTGGCCGGAGGTGGCCTCCCTTGCTGCAGCTCGAGGCGGCATCGGGCGTGCGCCGCTGCTGCGGCTGGCGACGACGGACGGCCGCCAAGCTAGTGTGCCGTTCGATCAGATCCCCACCTATCCGGCAACCCTCGACAGCACCGTGCGCGCATTCTCTGCGGGCCGGCACGGCGTCGATTTGACTGCCCTCGACAACTGAGATGGAAGCCTGCCGGGTGGCCACGCCGACCCGTTGCCTGACAGACTTACTCTGCTGGCCGTCGTGCGTGCGCAGACGGCGTACGCCCGCAATGTGACGGCACGAAAGGAACGTTCAGCCATGCCCATCGCGACTCCCGAGGTCTACGCCGAGATGATCGACGCGGCCAAGAAGGGCTCATTCGCCTACCCGGCGATCAACGTCAGCTCCTCACAGACTTTGAACGCCGCCCTGCAGGGCTTCGCGGAAGCAGGCTCGGACGGCATCCTTCAGGTATCCACCGGAGGCGCTGAGTACGCGTCGGGGCCCACGATCAAGAACCAGGTGACCGGTGCGGTCGCTCTGGCCACGTACGCCCACGAGGTCGCGAAGAATTACCCGATCAACATCGGGCTGCACACCGATCACTGCCCGAAGAACAAGTTGGACGGCTTCGTCCGGCCGCTGCTGGCGATGTCCACCGACAGAGTGAAGAACGGCGGTCTGCCGATCTTCCAGTCCCACATGTGGGATGGGTCGGCCGTGCCCGTGGAGGAGAACCTCGCCATCGCCGACGAGCTGTTGGCCCTGACGTCGGCCGCGAACGTGATCTTGGAGATCGAGGTCGGCGTGGTCGGCGGCGAAGAGGACGGCGTCAGCGCCGAGATCAACGAGAAGCTCTACACCACCGTCGAAGACGGCCTTCGTACGGTTGACGTACTGGGCACCGGAGAAAAGGGCCGCTACATCACCGCGCTGACCTTCGGCAACGTGCACGGCGTCTACAAGCCCGGCGCGGTCAAGCTCCGCCCGGAGGTGCTGAAAGAGATCCAGGACGATGTCGGCGCCAAGATCGGCAAGGAGCGTCCGTTCGACCTGGTCTTCCACGGAGGGTCCGGGTCGACGCTGGAGGAGATTCGGGCGGCCGTCGACTACGGCGTGATCAAGATGAACATCGACACCGACACTCAGTACGCCTTCACCCGACCGGTGGCGGCGCACATGTTCACCAACTACGACGGCGTGCTCAAGGTCGATGGGGAGGTCGGCAGCAAGAAGGCCTACGATCCTCGCGCTTGGGGCAAGGCGGCCGAGGCCGGCATGGCGAAGCGCGTGGTCGAGGCGTGCGAGGACCTGCGTTGTGCCGGTACGTCGTTGGCTAAGTAGGTTGCCGTGGTGGCTCCGGCCAGGCCGATATCGAAGGGCGGAGCGCGTAGGCGGCGTTAGTCTCGGAGCGTGACCGACGTGGCTACCCGACCAGCGCCGGTATGCCGAGTCTGGTCACGCAGCAGGATCATCGCTGAGGATTTGACCGGCGAGGACCTCAGCGACGTGCTCGAGTTGCATTCCGACGCGTCGGCATGGTGGGTGTTGCCCCGCGAGGAGCATTACGGGGCCGCGGAGCTGAAGGACGTCGCCCGCGCTCTTGATCTTGACGAATTGGCGATCAAGGATCTGCTGGCCGAGGACCGGCGGGCCAAGTTCGAGACAATTGGGCAAGCCCGTCTGGTGATCACCAATGCCGCGGTACTCGATCGCGATCGAGCACAACTGTCAGCCGTGCCGATCTCGATCATTGCCACCGATCGCGCGCTGATCTGCCTGGTCGAATCGAGCACGAGCTTTCGACCCGCGCAACTGCTGTTGGGCCATGAGGAGCAGTTGACGACTGGAGGCGTCGAAGCCGCGCTGCAGATCGTCATGGAGGCGATCATCCGCACCTACGAGGAGGTGGTTCAGTGGCTCGAGGTCTCCAGCGACCAGCTCGCCAACGTGCTGTTCGAAGAGCGGCCACTGGACAAGCCTGAACAACTGCGCGCGTTCAAGTTGCGGAGCGCGCTCTCGCAGTTGCGCCGGCTCACCGATCCCATGCGGGTCGTGATGAACGACATCGTGGAGCGCCCACCGACCACCGCTAAGTCCAAGACCAGGAACACCAGCGTCGACCGGCGCTGGAAGCTGCTGGCGGAGCAGCACGACCGCGCTGCGAACGCCACCGATGCGCTGCGCGAGGCTCTCGCGTCGGTATTCGATACCAGCTTGGCGCTGGCCGACGTGCGGATGAACCAGAACATGAAGAAGTTGACTGGCTGGGCCGCGATCATTGCCGTCCCGACGCTGGTGACCAGCTTCGTGGGGATGAACGTGAGATTCCCGCTGGTCGGCTCCGTCCTCGGTTTCTGGTTCTACTTCGCGGTCATGATCGTCGCGGGCGTCGTCCTCTACTTTCTCTTCCGCGCCAAGGACTGGGTCTAGCCAGCTAGTCAGCGCTCTGGTCTGCGAGGCGTACTACATTGGCGCGATGACGGCGTCTTCGCATCGGGACTTGTTTACCGCGGGCACTGGTCCTGAACCAACCCGCTTGCCGGAGGATTCGGCCGCAGCGCCCCTCAGCGGCAGTGGCCGACAGCAGCTGATCGAGGTCGTCTGCCAGTATCCAGCGTCCAGCTTGGGTTGGGCGCTGCTGGCCGAGGACGCGCTGCTGCTGCATAGTCGCGAAGGCGACGTCTCCGCGTACGCGTATGCCCGGACGGGCTATCACCGCGGACTCGATGCGCTCCGCCGAGCAGGTTGGAGAGGGTCTGGCCCGATCCCCTGGGAGCACGAACCCAACCGCGGATTTCTGCGAGCGCTGCATGCACTCGCTGTGGCTTCGGAGCGGATCGGGGACACCGCCGAGCAGGAACGCTGCGCCCAGTTCTTACGAGACTCGTCCGAGACCGCCCACATTGCTTTGACAGGACAATCTGCTGGTACGGCCTCTGAAGGACGGGACACGCCCTAAGAACTCCGGTAGGGTTAGGTGGCAAGAGTCCCTGTGGCGAATGCGCCCAGGGACTTGACTCTTGTCGTACGGAGACGTGCGCAGCAGAAGGGCGGCGGATCACATGCCGAGCATTGTGGTGATGGGTTCACAGTGGGGTGACGAGGGCAAAGGAAAGGCGACCGACCAGCTAGGGGACCGGGTCGATTACTGCGTCCGCTACTCCGGCGGCAACAACGCGGGACACACCATTGTCGTCAACGGCGAACGCTACGCACTCCACCTGCTCCCGTCCGGCATCCTCAACCCACGATGCGTGCCGGTCATCGGCAACGGCGTCGTCGTCGATCTCGACGTGCTGTTCACCGAGATCGAGGGCCTGGCCGCACGCGGGGTCGATGCCTCACACATGATCATCTCCGCCAACGCGCACGTGATCACCTCCTACCACCAGGTGATCGACAAGGTCACCGAACGCTTCCTCGGGAAGGCCAAGATCGGGACCACCGGTCGCGGTGTCGGTCCAGCCTATTCGGACAAGGTCAACCGGATCGGTGTCCGGATTCAAGATCTATTCGACGCGTCGATCTTGCGGCAGAAGGTCGAGGCAGCGCTGGAGCAGAAAAACCACATGCTGGTCAAGGTCTACAACCGGCGCGAGATCGACCCGGTCCAGGTCACCGAGCACCTGCTGTCCCACGCTGAGCGGATCAAGCCGCACGTGGCTGACGTGAGCCGGGTGCTCAATGACGCTCTAGACGTGGGCAAGGTGGTCCTCTTCGAAGGCGCCCAAGCGCACCATCTCGATGTTGATCATGGCACCTATCCGTACGTGACGTCGTCCAATCCTGTCGCGGGCGGCGCGTGTGTCGGTTCGGGCGTCGGCCCCACCAGGATCAACCGGGTCGTGGGCATCGCCAAGGCCTACACCACGCGGGTCGGCGAGGGTCCGATGCCGACCGAGCTGCTCGATGTCGACGGCGAGCGCCTCCGGGAGATCGGCGCCGAATTCGGTACCACGACCGGGCGCAAGCGGCGTTGCGGATGGTTCGACGCCCTCGTGGTGGAGGCAGCGGCGAAAGCCAACGCGTTCACCGACATCTTCCTCACCAAACTGGATGTGCTGACCGGCTGGGACAAGATTCCGGTGTGCGTCGGCTACCGGGTCAACGGCCGGCGCTACGACACCCTGCCGGTTTCGCAGAGCGACTTCCACCATGCCGCCCCGATCTACGAGGAGCTGGACGGCTGGAGTGAGGACATCAGCGAATGCCGCGAGTTCGAGGACCTGCCCAAGCACACCCAGGCCTACGTCAACCGCCTGGAGGAGCTCTGCGGCACCCGGATCTCCGGAATCGGTGTGGGCCCGTCCCGGGAACAGTCGATTGTGATCAACGACCTGCTCTGAAGAGCAATTGACGCCAATCTAGGCGCATGAGCACAGCCACGTGCACATCCGCTTTGTCCAACTCGGCAACGCCGAGCCCGAGCCGGGCGACCAGCTTGCCGCTCAAAACAAAAGTGCTGCCCCACCACCGGCCAACAGCTTTACAGTGGGCCCATGCGCAGGCCGACCGCACAGGATGTGGCGAACCTGGCGGGCGTATCGCGCAGCTCCGTCTCGCTGGTGCTCAACGGCCGCGCCGCGGGCAATATCGCAGCGCACAAGCAGCAGGCGATCCTCGAGGCCGCCGAGCGCCTGAACTACCGACCTAACGCCGTCGCACTGAGCCTCAGCAGCCAGCGGACCCGCACCATCGGAGTCCTGACCTGGCCGAGCGTCTGCGGGACGCCATCGCTGATCATGCGAGCAGCCCTGCGGACGGCAACTCAGGCGGGCTATGTCCTGATCTTCATGGACACCGGAGGGGATCATGATGTCGAGAGCCAGGCGCTGGCGACGTTACGCGATCGCCAGGTCGAGGGTCTGTTGGTGATCGCCCCTGAGGTGACTGACTATCGGCCGGCTGAGTCGATGCTGTCGATGCCGACGATCCTGGTGAACTGCGCCGACCCGCAAGCAGGCGTCACGAGCGTCGTGCCAGATGAGACGGGTGCCGGCGCTACAGCGGCGCAGATCTTGATCGACGGCGGGCACTCACGGATCGGGCTGCTGGCGGGGGCGTCAGAGTCGGTTCAGACTCGGCTCAGAGTCGCTGGATGCCACTCGGTCCTGGCCTTGGCGGACCTCACGGCTTCCGTCGAGTTCGTCGGGGGCCGCGACGCCGCATCTGCTGCCGTGGCCACGCGGACCTTGCTGACCCAACCGGAGGCACCCACCGCGCTCATCTGCGCTCACGAGCGGCTGGCGGTCGGTGCCGCCTTGGCGGCGGCGCAGCTTCAACTTGATATTCCTCAGGACCTGTCGCTGGTCAGCCTAGAGGACGGTGAACAGCTGGCCTGCGAGCTGAGCCCCGCCGTCACCACGATCAAGCGACCGGATCAGGCGATGGCGGAGCAGGCGGTCACCATGCTGCTGGAGCGGCTGGCCGACGACACGGAAGACTCGGTCAAGCAGGTCGCCTTTGTCTGCCCGCCGGTGCTGCGCGGTTCGGTTGGGTCGCCGCGGTCGGCGACTCAGTCGTCCCGGTCGCCGCGGTCGGCGACTCAGTCGCCGGGGACAGCCAGCCGGTAGACCCGTACCGCTGAGCCGTCGGCTTCAATCGACCAGCGGCTGGACGCGCTCGGGTAGGCACGGGTGGTGTGAGCCGCGCCGCCACTGAACGTCTCGATGATGCTGCCATCGACGAAGATCCTCGCCGGGGCAGCCGCGGAGCCGGTCACCGCCACGATCGCTTGCTCATCGTCGCCATCAATCAGCCGCAGCGTGGTAGGGCCGTCGGTAACGATCTCGAAGGCATGCTCGATCACAGCCTCCTGCCAGGGCAGCTCAGCTGAGCGCAGGCCCGTCAGCTCGGGTGCTGGTCGTGAGCAGAGCCGCCCATCGCGAACGAACAATTCCCGGGGAAAGGTCAGCATTCCGGCCCAGCCGGCCGCGATGATCTGCTCCGGCGTCCGGCCGATCTCCCAGGCCCAGCCCCAGAGCAGCGTACGGTCAGCCGTCGGCAAGACCTGCGGTGCGTAGAAGGCCGGCCCTTCGTCGACCACGCCACTCGCAGTCGCCTTGAAGCGCAGACCGTCCCGCTCGGCGACCAGGTCGCCTAGCACGTATCGGACTCCAATGAGCCGGTGGGTGTCGTTCTCCCAGGCCCAGAGCGACAGCAGGAGCACCCAATGATCATCGATCCGGACGACGTTCGGGCACTCCCAGATGTTGGCCGTCGTCATCTGCGCGGCGATCAGATCGTCGTCGCTGAAGAGCGCACCCAGCTCGAGCCACTGGGTCAGATCGTCGCAGGCCCAGACCAGCAACTGGGGATGGCCATTGCGATGTCCCGCCCCTTGCACCGCATAACGTCGCCCGTCGAAGCGAAAAACGAAAGGATCTCTGACCTCGTCGAGGCCGGGCCGGATCGGCGTCGCGACGACGGCCGCATCTTCCTGTCGCCAGCTCAGCAGCGACCGATCACTGCGGGCCAGCGCGACGACGGCGCGCCGTGCATCATCCGGATTCGCGGTATAGACCGCTGTGGGTATGCCCGCGTCATCGGTGACGCAGCCGCTCCAACAGCCCGCGGCATCGATCATGCCCGGTCGCGGCACCAGAGCCGGCGGATGGTGTGCCCAGCGCAGGAGATCGGTCGAACTGACATGTCCCCAGTGCACGTTGCCATGCCACGGAGCGTCGGGATTGTGCTGGAAGAACACGTGGTAGGTGCCGTCGATCAGGCAGACGCCGTTCGGGTCGTTCACCCATCCCTTGGCGGGCCGAATGTGCAGAGCTGGAAAAATCGGGTCGGGCACGGCCGCCCAGGCTATCGGCTGTCAGGAGTCGGCCGCCCGGCTTTGGCTGACCGCCGCGCCCATCGTCAGCGTCTGGCACTATTCGCCGTTGCCTCGCATCGGTACGGTGACAGTGGTGACTAAGGCGACGCGCGTGACCTCGGCGGTGGCCGCGAGCGCGCTGGTGGTCGGCCTTGTCGGCGTCGGGCTTGCAGTTAGCGACGGTCGGCCGAAGGCCTCGAACGTCATCGCCCCCTCCCCGAGCGGAGTGACGCCGACCATCACGCCTTCAACCACTCCAACCACTGCGGCCCCAACTGTTCCCCCGCCGCCTGCGCTCCTGCTGCCCAACATGAGGAGTCTGCGTGCGAGTGATCTGAGTATCGAGGTTGCCGGTGGTGTCCGACGGCTGCGGTTCGCCGCCTCGCTGGCCAACGTCGGGCCCGGTCCGCTGCACCTGCTGCCCCGTGGACGGGGCGAATGCCGGACCGGACAGCATGAGGCCATCCAAGTGCTGTATCGAGACCGGAACCGGGACGAAAGGTATCAGCGCGCCCGCGATCGCGAAGGAAACCGGCGAGTGACCGGATGCATGCTCCGCCATTCCGGCCACAAACATTGGCACTTTGACGCGATGGCGGCCTACTCGCTGAGGCGCCCGGGCTCATCGCAAGCCCTGGTTTCCCGCAAGAAGGTCAGCTTCTGCCTACGAGACAACCGTCGGGTTCCCGGCCAGCGCGTGGTTGTCCCACGACGGCACTTCGGAAAGTGCTCGCGCAACAGCCAGCAGGGGATTTCGCCAGGCTGGGTGGACATCTACAAGGCGGACCTGTCCGGGCAATGGTTGCGGCTGCCCAACTCAGTGGATTCGGAGGTCGTCTGCCTCGACCTTCGGGCCGACCCACTGGATCGGCTGGTGGAGACCAACGAGACCGACAACGCGACGTCGGTGGCAATCCGCGTCGACGGCACCAGAGTGCGCACGTCGAAGTCGGCCGCCTGTCGCTGACCGTGAGCTTCGGTAGGCTTCTGGCACGTGGTGATTGCTCTTCGGGTGCTGGTGATCGGCTCCGGCGGACGTGAGCACGCGCTGGCTCTCAGTCTCAGTGGTGATCCGGCGGTGAGCGAGCTCCACGTCGCCCCCGGCAACCCTGGCACCGCTCAGATCGCAGTCAACCACGCGGTCGATCCAGTGGACGGTGCAGCTGTTGCGGCACTCGCCTCATCGCTGGGCGTCAATCTCGTGGTGGTCGGACCGGAAGCCCCGCTCGTGGCCGGTGCGGCCGACTCCGTCCGGGCTGCCGGGATGGCCTGCTTCGGCCCCTCCAGGGCAGCCGCCGCGATTGAAGGCAGCAAGGCGTTCGCCAAGGATGTGATGGCCGCAGCGGCGGTACCGA
>OCZS010000864.1_pt1 | contig 10384 bp, 8 predicted proteins | sample 1539071 | NCBI WGS metagenome assembly OCZS01 (sample SAMEA3113584, study PRJEB22503) | soil metagenome | reverse complement strand
AGGATCAGGGTCCGCTTCGTCGTCGGGCACAAGACCGGCGCCCGCCTCGGGCACAAGACCAGCGCCGGCCTCGGGCACAAGACCAGCGCCGGCCTCGGGGCCGGGTTCGTCGGTGGAAAGCTCGGACGTGACGTCCTCGTTCTCCGGCAGGTTGCTCACAACCCCTCCTGATATTGCGGCCAGAACTCAACTCTTGCGTTGGGATCGGCTCTGCTTGCGCGGCTGTTGCCTTACCACCCGCGGCGCCGCCGGAGCCGCCGCGCCACCCCCGTCAGGTACGGGCGCTAGCGGCCGCGCCCCGTTGCCGCTGCTGTCAGGCTCAGGCCCGTCAGGCTCCTGTCCTTCCGGCTTGCCCTTACCGTGCGCTCGCCGCCGGGCCTCCCAGGCGTCGTACGCCGGCGTCCCGGGAGCCGGATTGCGCCGAATGACGTAGAACTGCTGGCCCATCGTCCACAGGTTCGAGGTGAACCAGTAGATCAGCACGCCCACCGGGAAGTTGATGCCGCCCACGGCGAAGATCAGCGGGAACACGTAGAGCATGATCTTCTGCTGCTGAGCGAACGGCCCGGTCAACGCTTCCGGCGGCATGTTCTTGCGCATCAGCTGCAGCTGGGTGATGAACAAGGTCGCCGTCATGGCCACGATCAGCACCAGAGTGACGATGTGGACGCTGGTGATGCCGTTGTCGAAGCCAACCTTGAGGAAGGTGTCGGACAGGCGGGCGCCGAAGATGGTCGCGCTGTTCAGCGACTCCAGCAGTTCGGGATTGACCTTCAGCCAGTGGCCGCGGGGAATGTTGTGGGCGGCCCCGTCGAGCACTCGGAACAGTGCGAAAAAGATCGGCGCCTGAAGCAGCAGCGGAAGGCAGGAGGCCAGCGGGTTGGCGTTGTTCTCCCGGTACAGCTTCATCGTCTCTTGACCGAGCTTCTCCCGGTCATGGCCATACTTCTTCTGCAGTTCACGGACCTTGGGCTGCAGCAGCTGCATCTGCCGGGAGGACTTGATCTGCTTCACGAAGAGCGGGATCAGCGCGATCCGGATGACGACCGTCAGCATGACGATCGACAATGCCCAGTTCCATCCGGAGTCCGGGCCGAGCAGCGGGCTGAACAGCTCGTGGAAGAGCACCAGAATGCCCGAGACCACCCAGTAGAGCGGCTGCATGATGGCGCTACCGAGGTCCTTGATCGAGTCCCATAAGCCCATCGGCACCAGCATCGGGATCAGGTCAAATATCACGCAACACCTCGTTGAAGCGACGGGATGGCGGCCCGTCGCGCTTGATCACGCATCTCTTCGGCAAATTCTGGGGTGCCAGGTACCGGGTCGTACCCACCGGGCGCCCACGGATGACAGCGCAGCAGCCTCCGCGCGGCCAGCCAGCTTCCCTTGGCCGCGCCATGCACCGAAATGGCGCGCAACGCGTACGCCGAACAGCTGGGGTAGTAGCGGCAGACATTCCCGTACAGAGGGCTGATCACCAACCGGTACGCCTTCAAGAAACCAATGAGCAGCCACTTCATGTCGCGCCCCGCTCTGCCAGGCGACCCACGGCGCTCGCCCAAGCCGCGGGGAGATCTGAGCGCAACCCGGCCAGCGACGTTGCCGAACGGGGGAGTGCGCGCACGACGACATCGGTACCTGCGGGCGTCGTCCGAATTCGATCGGCCGCCAGATGCCGCAGCCGGCGCTTGACCCGATTCCTCACCACTGCGTTGCCGATGGCCTTGGAGACCACGACTCCCACGAGAACCCGATTGTGCGGCACGCAGTCGGCGTGCAGGATCAAGGTGGGTCGGGTAACCCGGACACCTGATCGGATGGTTCGCTGAAAGTCCGCCGAGCGGGTCATCCGCGCCTTCTTGGGCAGCACCGGGGTCGTTGACCGGTTCAGGCGGAAAGCTTTTCGCGGCCCTTGCGCCGGCGGGCGGCCACAATGGCGCGGCCTGCTCGTGTCCGCATCCGAAGACGGAAACCATGCGTACGGCTACGACGCCGGTTGCTCGGCTGGAACGTGCGCTTGCTCACGGGAAAGCTCCCACAATTGGCTGGTGACGGGCTCGGTTGGCGACTGCAGGAGTCGGCCCTGGACGCTGGGGCCAGCGACCTTCTAACGGTACGGGGCCCCGCCAAACCGGTCAAACCGGACGGCCCCCCGGTGAATCCAAAAGTTTCTTCTCTTTGTCCAGACGACACGCCGAGACTAGTTAAGAAACTCTGGCATCCCTTGCACAGCCGGGGAGACATTGCTAGCGTCACGGGTCGCCGACTACTTCTCATGCAGGCCGATTCCGAGTTCCCTGGTTCCTTGCCCCAGTGCTGCGGGCCCCGGTTTCGGAGGTTTCCACGGCTCATCCACACACTGTGGACAACTGTGTGGAGTGGGGTCAGCGAGAGCGACCGTCCGGTCGATGAGCAAGGAAGTTAGAGCAGATCAGTGATAGAGCCCTCGCTAAGCGATACCGATCCGCTGGTCCTGGCCTGGGAGCGCGTTCGTCACGCCGCCGGACCGGAACTTCGGCGCTGGTTGGTCAGCACCCGGCCGCTCAGCCTGGACTCCGACTCGGTAGTTATCGCGGCTCCCAATGCCTTCACCCGCAATCTGCTCGAGGGGCGATTCCGGCAGCCGGTGGAGGGCCACTTGAGCGAATACTTCGACCGGCCGGTCCAGTTGCTGGTGAAGGTCGACGACACTTTGCCACCGCCGACGTACGGCCATGACGACTCAGAAGACTACGAGTCGCTGAATGATCCGAATCCGTCGGAGGCCGCGCCCTATTCGGAGCCTGATGCCAACAACCACTCTCGCCCGACCTCCGAGATCAGCCAGGACTTCGTCCGATATGAGCTCGATCACCCTCGACCGCTGACCGATCCGCCTCGCGACGAGCGCCCACTGTCGCGAAGCGACGATCGTCAACTGTCGCGCAGCGACGAGCGTCCAGCCCGCCGCGAGCCTGACACCAGGCTCAACCCCAAGTACACCTTCGAAACATTTGTTATCGGAGCGTCCAACCGGTTCGCGCACGCCGCCGCTATCGCCGTCGCGGAGAACCCGGGCAAGTCGTACAACCCGCTGACGATCTACGGCGAATCCGGCCTGGGCAAGACGCATCTGCTGCACGCGCTCGGACATTACGTCCGCAGCTACTTCGATCGTGTCCGGATTCGCTACGTCTCCACCGAAGAACTCACCAACGATTTCATCAACGCGATCAGCCAGAACCGCGGGGCCGACTTCCGCCGGCGCTATCGCGACGTCGACGTGTTGCTCATCGATGACATCCAGTTCCTGGAGGGCAAGGAGCAGACCCAGGAAGAGTTCTTCCACACGTTCAACACACTGCACAACGCCCAGAAGCAAATCGTGATGACGTCCGACCGCCCACCGAAATTGCTGGAGAACTTGGAACCGCGGTTGCGCAGCCGGTTCGGCTGGGGTCTGATCACCGACGTCCAGCCGCCAGATCTGGAGACCCGGATTGCGATCCTGCGCAAGAAGGAGGCGCAGGAGCGGCTGACGGCCGGGCCGGAGGTGCTGGAGTTCATCGCGAGCCGGATCCAGACCAACATTCGCGAGCTCGAGGGCGCCCTAATCCGAGTGACCGCCTTCGCCAGCCTCAACCGGCAGCAGGTTGACCTGTCGCTGGCCGAGATCGTGCTCCGTGACCTGATTCCTGAGGGTGGCGACACACAGATCACCATCGGCATGATCATGGCCCAGACCGCGGACTACTTCTCACTCACTATCGACGATCTGTGCGGGCAGAGCCGTACCCACCAGCTAGTCACCGCGCGTCAGATCGCCATGTATCTCTGTCGCGAGATGACCGACATGTCCTTGCCGAAGATCGGCCAACATTTCGGTGGCCGTGATCACACCACGGTCATGCACGCCGATCGCAAGATACGGACGCTGATGGCCGAGCGGCGCAGCGTCTTCAACCAGGTCACCGAGTTGACCAACCGGATCAAGCAGCAAGCTTCACAGCGGTAATCAGAGAAGCAAAGCCAAGCTATCTATTTCGCCGCCGTTACGGCATGCCCACAACTGGGGACAAGACTGTGTACAACGGTGGATGGTTCGCTCGGTGACTGGGGACCTGCTCTGCATACGCTGCAGCGCCTCGCAGGTCGTCCGCAGATCCTCCCCGTGTAGTTTTCGTGCTACTCACAGCCCTTCACCCCGACCGATCGGCCGGCGGCTAGGGCGTACGGACCTCATCCACAGCTTCCACAGCAGCTACGACTACGACGAGAAGATCTCTAGCTTTCTTGAGGTCTAAGTCTCTCCCCCTGATCCACTGTGCACAGCCTCCCGACCCGCCATAATGCAAAGGTGGGCTTCCTGCGGAAACTGTTCGGTCGATCCGACGAGTCGGACGATTCCGGTGAGGACGCGCCCATCGCCCTGAACCTCGACATGCGCCTTGCGCAACTGGAGCGGCTGGAACGCGCGCTGGACGCGCTCGCCCGTGAGATGCGCGCCTGTCACACCACCGACGACCCGGGCTGGCGCAGCCGAGTCAACGAGTACGGCCGGCTCGCCGGGGACGCCATGGCGCTACGTAAAGGCACGCCGACCCGCGAGGGCGTGCTGGACTTGGTCTTCGAAGTACGCCCGGTTTTCACCGGACCGATTCCTGACGGGATGGCGGGGCTGGGACCGCTCCAAGATGAGGTCATGGCCGCCGCCAACGAGCTGCGCGAGCTGCTGCCTGGAGAACGGGGATAGAACGCGGTCACGCCGGCCTCCACAGTCCGAGGCTGGTCGATATGATCGTCGGGCGCAGCGATGACCCAGTGGTGATACGTCGCGTCCAGCCGCCGAAGGAGGCAGTGTGAAGATCCGGCTCGAGCGCGATGTGCTGGCCGAGGCCGTGCAATGGGCCGCTCGCAGCCTGCCGGTGCGTCCCAGCGTGCCGATCCTCGCCGGACTTCTGGTTCGGGCCGATGCCGAGAATGTCACTTTCTCCAGCTTCGATTACGAGACCTCCGCTCGGATCTCGGTGCCAGCCATGGTGGCCGACGAGGGAGAAGCGTTGATCTCTGGCCGACTGCTCGCCGACATCTCGCGCAGCCTGCCGGGCAAGCCGGTCGACATCAGCGCCGACGACAGCCGGATGGAACTGATCTGCGGAAGTGCCCGCTTCACCTTGCAGACCCTGCCGGTCAGTGACTATCCCAAGCTGCCGTCGCTGCCGGAGGAGACCGGCACCGTACGCAGCGATGCGTTCGCCGCGGCAGTCGCCCAGGTCGTGGTCGCGGCTGGCCGCGACGAATTGCTGCCGGTCTTTACCGGAGTAAGGGTGGAGATTGAGGGCGATCTGATCTCGCTGTTAGCCACCGACCGCTACCGGATGGCGCTGAAAGAGCTGTCCTGGAATCCGGGGTCAACTCAGGTGTCGGCGACCGCTCTGGTGCCGGCTCGAGTGCTGTCGGAGACCGCGAAATCGATGACCACGGGCGAGGAAATCACATTGAGCCTCGGCAGCAGCGGCGCCGGCGAGGGAATCATTGGCTTCGCCGGTCATGGAGCCGCTGGTGAGCGGGAGACGACCACCCGGTTGCTGGACGGCGAATTCCCCAAGGTCCGGCACATCATGAACACCGCCGCCTCGATGAACGTCCGGGTCAACACCGCCGAGGTGATCGCGGCCGCGAAACGGGTGGCGCTGGTAGCGGAGCGCAACACGTCCCTGCGGATGCTGGTCGGCGACGGCATGATCACCTTGGAGGCCGCGACCGGTGACCAGGCGCAGGCGTCGGAGGCCATCGAGGCGGCAATCGCCCAGGTCTCCGCAGGTGATCCACCGGTGGTCGCGGCCGGCTTCAACCCGACATACCTGCTCGACGCCCTCAGTGCCTTTGACACTCCATACGTGAATTTCGCTTTCACCGCCCCGAGCAAACCCTGCCAGCTGACCGGCGTGGCCGAATTGGACGGCGAACCGCGTACCGATTACCGGCACGTGATCATGCTCATGAGGTTGCCGTCGTAACCCAACCCTGAGCTCGTCGAAGGGCCAATGCCTATCCGCCTCCGGTCGCGCTCTGTTATGTTTTTGACGCTCTCGCGACGAAGGGATGTGCCATGCAGCTGGGAATGATCGGGCTGGGCCGAATGGGCGCGAACATCGTTCGCCGGCTGATGCGCAACGGGCATGAATGCGTCGTCTTCGATGTCAACCGGGACTTCGTGGCCGCGCTGGAGGCTGAGGGTGCGACGGGCGCGATCACCATGGAGGAGTTCGTCAACCAGCTCACCAAGCCCCGCGTCTGCTGGGTGATGATCCCGGCCGGCATCACCGGCAAGATCGTCGAGCAGCTGTCCGACATCCTCGACGACGGCGACATCATCATCGACGGTGGCAACTCCAACTATCGCGACGACGTCCGCCGGGCCGCGAAGCTGCGGGAACAAGGCATTCACTATGTCGATATCGGCACCAGCGGTGGGGTCTTCGGGCTCGAACGCGGCTACTGCCTCATGGTCGGCGGCGATGACAGCGCGATCCAGACCATCGACCCGATCCTCAAGACGATCGCGCCAGGGACGGGCGAGGTCGCCCGAACGCCTGGTCGTGAAGGTGATCTTGCGCCCGAGGAGCAGGGCTATCTGCACTGCGGCCCTTCGGGTGCCGGCCACTTCGTGAAGATGGTCCATAACGGCATCGAGTACGGCATCATGGCCGCCTTCGCGGAGGGCCTCAACATCTTGCACAACGCCGACGCCGGCATCACGGCCACCGAGCACTCGGCCGAGGTGGCGCCGCTGGAAGAGCCGCAGTATTACCAGTTCGATATTGACGCCGGCAAGGTCTCCGAACTGTGGCGCCGGGGCTCGGTGATCTCCTCGTGGCTGCTGGACCTCACGGCCGCGGCCCTGTACGCCAACCCGACGCTGGAAGGGCTGGCCGGCCGGGTGTCCGACTCGGGTGAGGGTCGCTGGACGGTCAAGGCAGCAGTGGACATCGGCGTACCGGCACCAGTCCTGTCCGCATCGCTTTTCGAGCGGTTTGCGTCCCGGGATCAGGACCACTTCGCCAACCAGGTTCTCTCGGCCATGCGACAACAGTTCGGCGGCCACGCCGAGCTGCCGGCGGGCCAAGAGCTGGAGGCCGGCGGCGAGAAGGCCGATCGGGTCGAGTCCACCAGCGTCGAACGCTGAGCTACCTCAGACGTCACACGGCAGGAACACCGGCACCCGATCAACCTCCTTCCCTCCCATGTTCGTTGACTACTTGCAGTTGGCCGACTTTCGGTCGTACGAGGCAGTCGACGTTGCCGTCGGCGCTGGCGTGCGCATCTTCCTCGGGCCCAACGGGCAGGGCAAGACCAATCTGGTCGAAGCGATCGAATATCTCTCCACGCTGTCGTCACACCGGGTCTCCTCGGACCAGCCCTTGGTTCGGGTTGGGGCGGAACGAGCAGTCATACGCGCCCGGGTGCAGGCGGGCCTGGGTGACCCGCGGCAGCTGCAGCTTGAGCTGGAGATCACACCCGGCAAGGCCAACCGTGCGCGGCTGAACCGATCGCCACTGCGGCGTGCTCGGGAGCTGGTCGGCGTGTTGCGTACGGTCGTGTTCGCCCCGGACGACCTGGCCATCGTGAAGGGCGATCCGAGCGAGCGGCGCCGCTTTCTCGATGATCTTGTGGTCAGCCGCTGGCCCCGGCTGGCAGGCGTACGCGCCGACTACGAACGCGCCCTGCGCCAGCGCAACACCTTGCTCAAGTCGCTCGGCGGACGGGTCCGTGGTCCAAACGCTTCCCACGAGGTGGAGTCGACTCTGCACGTCTGGGACACCCACCTCGCCGACGCGGGAGGCGATCTGCTGCAGGCGCGGCTCACCACGCTGGCCGATCTCGCGCCGCATGTGCACAAGGCGTACGCCGAGATCGCCCCGACCAACAACGACGCAACCGCCGAATACAAGGCTTCGATCGACGTCAGTGGGCTCACCTCGGGCCACAGCCCGGACCGAGCCGCCTTGGCGGAGGCGATGCGGCACGCGATGGCCGACCTGCGGTCGGAAGAAATCGCCCGTGGACTGTCGTTGGTGGGCCCACATCGCGACGACATCACCCTGACCCTCGGCGTGCTTCCTGCCAGGGGCTATGCCAGCCACGGCGAATCCTGGTCCTTTGCGCTGGCCCTCAAGCTGGGCAGTTTCTCCCTGCTCCGAGCCGACGGCATTGAGCCGGTGTTGGTGCTCGACGATGTCTTCGCCGAACTCGACTCGGCGCGGCGCGAGCGGCTCGCCGCCGCGGTCAGCGTCGCCGAGCAGGTCCTGGTCACTGCCGCAGTCAGCGCGGATGTGCCCGAGGTGTTGCGGGGTCGGCGCTACTTGGTATCGGCTGGTCAGGTGACCCCCGATGAGTGAACTTCCGCCACCTCCCGCCCACAATGACGCTAAAACTCACGATGACACCGGTCTCGACCTCGCTCGCACGATCGCCCAGTCGGTCGGTGCCCAATCCCGGCGTCGGCGGCGCCGGGACAACCGTCGCGAGCCAACCGTTCCCCAGTCCTCCGGCGCTCACCCGGACGATCGGGACCCGAAGCTGCTCTCCGAGGCAGTGGACCAGCTGATCGAAGCCAAGGGCTGGGCTACCGACATCAACGTGCACACACTGCTGGCGCGCTGGTCGAGCCTGGTCGGCGGAGTGAACGCGGCACATTCCCATCCCGAGTCCTACGCCGACACCGTGCTGACCGTGCGAGCAGAATCGACCGTCTGGGCCACCTCGATGCGCTCCATCGCCCCGCAGCTGGTTGCGCGTCTCAATGACCAGCTGGGGCAGGGCACCGTCAGCCGCGTCAAGGTCCTCGGTCCCGAAGGTCCGTCGTGGAAAAAGGGACGGCGCTCGGTCCGCGACGGCCGGGGGCCTCGGGACACGTACGGCTGAGGGCCCCGCTGGGCCGATTCAGCGGGTCTCAGCAGAGCGGGGTGCGTACGGGGAGTACCGGGAGCACCCGCGGTGCGTCCAAAGGGCTGCAAAGTGCCGTCTGATCGCAGATTTGTGCGTCCGGACCAGCCCCGCGAAGCGGATTTGAGGCGTCGCCGCGCTAGAATGGCCATGTCTCAACACAGGCTGCAGGATGGGCCCTCAGCCCAGCCGTCCAGCCGGTGCGCAAATCATCGCGCCGCCTACCTTCGATCGTCGCATCTGATCGTTGCGACGAAATGAGGTCTGGGCGGCGCACGTGTGACAGGAGCCCGACCCGGTGCCGGAGGAAACCCCCGACGAGTCCGCCAACCCCAACTCCACGTTCGCCAACAATGCCTCTCCGGATGGCTTCGCCCCCCTCGATACCGCCCCACTCGACGCCGTCCCGTTAGATCCGGAGCTGCTTCAGCCCGACGAGGTCGAGCACATTCTGGTCGAACGCTCGGAAGCGCCTAGCAGACCCGGGGAGTACGACTCCGAGTCGATCACCGTTCTGGAAGGCTTGGAGGCGGTCCGCAAGCGGCCGGGTATGTACATCGGGTCGACTGGCGAGCGGGGACTGCACCATCTCGTGTCTGAGGTGGTCGACAACGCGGTTGACGAGGCGCTGGCCGGATATTGCGACACGATCCACATCGAGCTCCTGCCCGAGGGTGGTGTTCGGGTGACCGACAACGGCCGGGGAATCCCGGTTCGGGAGCACCCGACAGAGAAGATGTCCGCACTCACCGTCGCCTTGACCATGCTGCACGCCGGCGGAAAGTTCGGCTCCGGTGGATACAAGGTGTCTGGCGGACTGCACGGGGTCGGAGTCTCGGTCGTCAACGCGCTATCCAGCCGGCTCAGCGTCGACGTGAAACGCGACGGCTACCGCTGGACTCAGGACTTCACCCTCGGTGAGCCGAACGGGCCGTTGCAGCGACATGAGCGCACCGATGAGACAGGGACCATGGTCACCTTCTACGCCAGCCCTGACATCTTCGAGACCACCGCCTACTCGTACGAGAAGCTGGCCACCCGATTCCGCGAAATGGCCTTCTTGAACAAGGGGCTGAGCCTGACCATCACCGATGAGCGGCCGGACCGCACCGACGACGCGGAGAACCCCTTCACCGACACCTTCCGCTACGACGACGGCCTGATCGACTACGTGAAGTACCTGACGGGGTCCAAGGAACCGGTTCATTCTTCGGTGATCGCCGTCGAGGCGGAGAAGGCCTCCGGGCTCAGCGTCGAGGTGGCCATGCAGTGGAACACCTCCTACAACGAGTCGGTCCACACCTTCGCCAACACGATCAACACCCACGAGGGCGGGACCCACGAGGAGGGTTTTCGGGCTGCGTTGACCAACACGGCCAACAAATGGGGCGAGAACTGGGGGATGATCAAGAAGCCCGAGGATCGGCTGTCCGGTGACGACATCCGCGAGGGT
>OCZS010000863.1_pt1 | contig 10396 bp, 8 predicted proteins | sample 1539071 | NCBI WGS metagenome assembly OCZS01 (sample SAMEA3113584, study PRJEB22503) | soil metagenome | reverse complement strand
TCTGGCGAATTTTTATCGCATCTTGAAGTGATCTAAACGTCAGACAATGCTTTTCTGCTCCATCTATTCCAAAATAGTGTGTCTCTGCCCCAAGAGAAATTATTAGATAATCATATTTCAGACTCTCTGCTAACACTGCTGCGCCGGCTCTAACTCCTTCCAATGTTATGGTCTTAGTCATCAAGTCCACACCTCTAATAGTTGCATGGGCGATTTTCAGCAATCCTTCAGCTATCTCATCACTGAACAGTTCTGCAAGGCAAATGGTGATATCCTCTGGATCTTTTTCCCCAGAAACGACATAAGGGATTTGCTGTAACAGAAGGTGATAAGGATTCTTATCAATAAGGATTATATCAAAAATTTTGGCTCTGCATAAGTTTGCAGCCGCAAATATGCCAGCATATCCTGCGCCAAGTATTACGACTTTTTTCCTCATAAATGGGTGGTCTGAATTAGCGAATCTATTGTTAATATGAATTAATCTATTGAAATGATGCGAGAGCATTCTGTTCGATTATAAACCCTGGGAAGATCTTGCGAGACTCCTGTATGGCGGCGCATCAGTTTCGCAACGTTATCTAACGTACGGTAATTATGTGCTTGACAATAGACCCACTGGTGAACCCATCACAATGAATCCTGATACAGATCAGTTGATTGATCCGACCACATATCTGATTTTCAAGAACGCTTTCTACAATAAGGCGACTAGGGCGTACGCTGATGAATGGCAAATCAACTTGATCAAGCAGCAGGTAATTAGCAAGGATTGGCAGAGATTTGATTTCATGCTTCTACCCACTACTCCGACCATTTACACGCTGGACGAAATAAGAGCTGGCTATGATCAAGATCTTGGACCAAACGCAACCGATGCACAACTTACTGAGAAAGCTGCTGCAAATACTCAACTGAACACGAATCTAGGAACGTACACGAATTTTGCGAACCTGTTACAAACGACAGCAGTCGCTATTCCTGCAGGATTCCGTAGCATAAACGATGGAGATGTCTTGCCGTTTGGAGTACAGCTGTTTGGAGACACGTTGAATGACTGTGAAGTGTTGGCACTTGCTGAGCGTTATGAAGCAGAGTTAGCCAGGGAGCAAAGCTAGGAAGAAGTCACATCTACAGATAACAAGATGTAAAAAAGATAATTTTTTGTCCTTATCTTTTTCTAAGATGTATTTTTGGGTAGAAAAACTGAGGACATTCTGAATCTCCCTACATCAGGTAATTGAGTCCAAATCTTGAAGGTTTTTTTGCTGAGTCCCTCTGGGCCCCCTAAAATTAAAAAAACCTTCAAAAAATGGACCCAATGTCTACCACTATACTTTGAACATGTACGCGCAAGACCCCGAAAACATCAGCAATTGGATCTGTTACATAAAGAGATTCCTCGTGTGATGGAGATCTGATAACTGAATATGCTGGAATAATATCAGAAGTCCAAATATAATACATATTGAGGCTGCATTTACACTACAGCAAAAAGACCAAAGAAAAAGAAAAGAATGCATACGATAGTTATTTCTTCATCGCTAAGTTGTGTCAAATACCTCCGTCACACAGATTCCGTCATCTGATGCTGTCAGTTTTACTGTCTGTACTTTTTCCACTTCTGTGGCATCTGTGCCTGTAACGGTAACTCTATTGTTGTGAAGTACTGCATTTCCATCCTCTTCAATTGATATCACACAACCATCGTCTAAGGTTACCAAGTGTGCATGATACTGCTCATCATCGCCTACTTCTGTTGAATCTTCAATACCTCCGTGTGATGTGACTGCATAGATCCCTGCATCTGTTATGAATACATAAGCGAAGATAGTGCCTTCTGTGTCTGAAGTTGTTCCTCCTGCATCGCCCGACACTCTTATGTATGGATCACCGTTATCGTCAACTCCTGCACCTCTGATATCAAAGTCCGGGTTTGTAGCGTCGCCTCGTGGATCATTTAGTGTCGCAGCAAACACCTGTGTTGGCGATGAATATAGACCCAGTGCACCTATAGTAGCGGCAAATGCTAGGGCCAAAGAGATGTTCTTGATTTTTGCCATAACTTTCATTGGTCGAAATCCCTGAAAAGTATTTAAATTCTTCTCATAACTCTCAGATAATGCTGTAAATCAATTTACTCTCACGTCACGGTTTAGAAAAAATTGTAATTTTATTTTTTATAATCATACATACTTTTCACATGTTAATGCGCTGTTGCATATCCTTTTCATGCTTTGCTTTTGATTCGCTGGGTCCCAATTTTGAAGTTTTTTCTGCCGAGTCCCTCTGGGCCCATATTTTCTAACATAAAACTCTTTGATTTCTGTTTCTTTATGAGAATGTGGAATTTTTCAGTAGATACAATAAGAACTTCCAGTATGGAGAATTAAAGACGATCGAACCAAAAGGTATCAAATGAGTTAGCCCACATACTATCTACCTCTATAGTAGAAATTAATTACTCAAAGCATAGAACCATAACGTAGAACCATAATAATACCTCTGGAAATTCAATTGGATAGAAAACCATATACATTTCAAATTGTATAATCTAGGTGTTCTTCGCATTGAGTGAGGATTATGTCAAGGTAGCTGATACAAAGGATATTCAACCTTCGCAAATGAAAGAAGTCGAAGTCAATGGTGAAAAGATATGTCTTGCCAATGTCGAAGGAAAATATTATGCAATCGGCAATGTTTGTACTCATCTTGGTGGGCCTCTAGCCCAAGGTAAACTTGAAGGTCATGAGGTTCAATGTCCATGGCATGGATCAAGATTTGATATTAGAACTGGCAAAGTATCGAGACCGCCAGCAATGAGATCGGAATCGACATATGAAATTAAAGTAGAGGACGATAACATATTAGTCAAGAAGAGGGCTAATCAGGATCAAAGTTGATGAGGGACGGAGAAGGGTGTTTTTACAGGCGGACGCGGAAGTGGAAATATACATTTACATTGTTTGCCTTAATGCTCTATAGGGGAGCAGACAGCCACATATGAATACAAATGAAGATCCGATCAAACAAGAAGATAGGGACAATAGTAAGAATAATTGGGAGAACAAAACATCGGGAGATAAAGAACCTTCTTGGTATGCTAACATAGAACAACCAATAAGATTTGGCAAGTTGACATACAATATTTCTTCTTCCTCTTCTTCAGGAGAAGTAGCGGATGTCATTGTTGTAGGAGGTGGAATTGCTGGTATCACTACCGCATATCTTCTTTCAAAATCTGGCAAGAAAGTGATCGTAGTTGAAGATGGCTGTATAGGCAGTGGAGAAACTGGTCGTACCACTGCACACATTACTCATGCGCTTGATGATAGATATTATGACCTTGAGCAGACTCACGGAGTACAAGGCGCACACATCGCTGTGGGTGTCTGAGAGGTTCATTCTTATAAATAATCTAGCTAACGTTAACAGACATTCATAATAGTTAGGCCATGCTATCATACATTTCGATAGCAAATGCCGGAAAATACTATTGACAAGAAAGAAGAAGAAGTATCCACCATCAAAGGAGGAGACTATCAATACACACCTAAAGAAGGTTTTGTTCTCTCCCACTTCTTTACCGTAGCTGATATTAAACGATCGGCAGGCTTTTATCTTCGAGTTTTAGGAGGAAAAGTTATCCGCAGTGGCGAACCCACCATCATCCAGATTGCCAATAGCTGGATAGTTTTAAACTTAGGAGGAGGACCTACAGACGATAAGCCAACTGTAATTCTCCACCCACCTCAAAACCAGAAGGAATTCAGTAGTTTTATGAATATTCGTGTAGCCGACATATGGGCGTCTTATGAGGATTGGAGAAGGAAAGGTGCAGAATTTCTTACCGAGCCAAAGGCTCATGCTCTAGAAATTCGATGTTACATGCGTGACCCTGATGGCTATATTATTGAGATCGGACAAACAACGGGTGGACTGAAAGATATTAAGACCTAGTCACGGTCGAGGAATGTCTCAGAATGCAGAATTGTACTGATTACGATTTCTCTTTCCATCTATATTTCTTGTTGACAAGAATGTTATTTCATCCTGTGCTTTTGAGTATGTGAGTCCAAACTTTGAAGGCTTTTTTGCCGAGTCCCTCAAGGCCCGCTAAAATAAAAAAGTTCAAAAAAATGCAACCACTGCTTCAAAAAGAGCCACTATGCGGGATAAGAACTTACGGCTCCTTGTCATTTCCTAAAATGCTTGTAATGTAAGAAAAGTACGCGGGCTCGCTAACTAGATATTCAGCTATGTTTACCTTATGTTTCTTTGTGTCGCGATGCTGCTTCGCAAGGACTGAGTTGCCGAATACTGCATTACATTCTTCACACCACGCAGCGAAATTCCTTCTGTATACATCAGGGTGACAGCTGGGCAATATTCTCTACATATTTAGTGCGAATCTATTCCTTTAAGGTTTGTTATCTCGTGCTCTCAGTGTGTGATTATTGGACTATTATACGCATGCTCATCTGGGATTAAGTCCACTGAATTCGACTTTTTGCATTGTGTGCGATTTCTGAAGGTTTTTCTCTCGGAACCCTCTGGGTCCATGTTTTTCTAACAAAAACAGTCCATAGGTATGGATCTAGGAAAGACAAATGCTGCTGCCTCTAGGAAAATAATTATTGGTTTTGTCATCTTGGCGAAATAGCACAAAGCATCGCGTTATATTTTATCCTTATCTCATTGTCATTCTTCATCAGCATCACTTCCGATGAGGGAGCCATGCTCTTCCATTACATGAACTGCTAGGGTTTCCTCACGCTCAAACTTCTTTCCACAGAATTGACAAACGTCGAATCTGTTCTCTAGGATTTGTAATGCTTCTCCTTACTATTATAGATACATTTTCTGGTATAAAAATACATTCTCCTCAACAATAATCCCGGGTTATGGACTAAAGAAAGGTCGCAGATATGATAACTAGCGGCTGGCGCTAAAGCAATATGAGGACCTTTACAAAATGAATTCTACTAACCCCCACCGATGAACGCACAAATGATAAAGAGAGATATGAAGGTGGTATGCCAAAATCATTGATAATAGTTTGATTCTTGATATCTCTAAAAGCAAACTTAGGCAGAACAGAAAAGCAATCATTGGCCTCATCGCGATAGCTACTCTTTCTGCTCTTGCTCTGATTATCCCCTCTGTTGGAGGTTGGAACATAAGTCTAGCCTTGGTACTCTCTTCCATAGTACTGCTGTCAGTATACATAGCTCTCTCATTTGAGCTTGTCCACAGAGCTGTAATTGCTTTGTTTGGCGCTGCCATAATAATTATAATAATTGTATCTACTGGCATAATAGGAGCTGCAGATAGTTTTGAGTTTGCTACAAACTCTATAGATTTTAACACAATTGGCCTTTTGCTTGGCATGATGATTATTGTTGCCATTTTAGCTGAAACAGGGATCTTCCAATATGTAGGTATCAAGTTAAGCAAGATCTCAAGAGGTAAGCTCTATACGCTTCTTGTCTTGCTAGGCACATTTACTGGTGTATCTTCTATGTTCATAGATAATGTTACAGCTGTTCTTCTTATGGTTCCTGTTACAATTTCTATTTTTAGAATTCTAAATCTGTCTCCGATACCGTTTATCCTTGCCCAAGTGCTTACCTCAAATGTAGGTGGAGCGGCGACGCTGATTGGAGACCCTCCAAATATACTTATTGGCTCTGCAGCAAACATTGATTTTAATTCGTTTATAATTAACCTGGGGCCGGCTGTAGCCATATCACTTGCTGGTTCATTAATTTTGTTAAAGTTACTCTTTAGAAAAGACCTCAAAGTAAAACCACAGCATCTAGACGAGCTCATGAAGAGGCACGAAGACGTTTTTATCTCAGAAAAGAGGGGATTGATGAAAAAATCTCTTGCAGTATTATTTGCTGTCATTGTGCTTTTTGTTATATTGGGGGGCTTCCATGTAGAGCCTTCTCTTATTGCACTTGGTGGCGCGGGTATGTTGATGCTTATAACAAGGGCTAATCCTGAGAGAGTATTTCATGAAGTGGATTGGACCACCCTTATCTTCTTTGCAGGGATTTTCGTAATAATAGGAGGAGCTGTGGAAGCTGGAATGATTGACATACTTTCAAAAGTAGCGCTTGGCATTACAGGCGGAGAACCCTGGACCACATTCTTTGTAGTAATATGGCTATCGGCAATTGCCAGCGCTTTTGTAGATAACATACCTTTTACTGCGACAATGATACCCTTAGTTTCTACACTGAGCCAAAACGAATCTATTTCAGCAGCTTTTGGGGGTTTTGCAATAAATCCACTATGGTGGGCTCTGGCATTAGGAGCAGGCTTGGGAGGAAATGGCACGCTGATAGGATCAAGCGCTGGCATTATCGCAGTTGGTTTGGCTGAAAAACAAGGATACACTATTACATTTAATCGGTTCCTCAAAGTAGGATTTCCATTTATGATATTCACCACAGCAATAGCAAGCATAGTGTTGGCAATAGGTATCTTGGTTAGCATGTGAGGATAGCAGAGAGACATGTGAGTTGCCCTAACTTAATAGGGTGGGAATGTAGTAAATGTAAACTAAATGAAACGAATTTTGGTATATGGTACAAAAAGCAATTGATCAAGGGTTCAATGTTAAATGTTAAAGGCTTCCAGGTACTTTTGAAAACAGCAGTATCCAATACTTTATAGAACCATCGAAATTCTCAAAGCTTCAGATTGTAATCAATTTCAGCTGTATTCTGCTGTTCCGTCAAGCGGTAGCAATCTATAACTAGTCCAGATATCTATGAGACAACTGGAATCTCGATTTTCATTTCGTGCCACTGATATATCGAGTCTGAATTTTGAAGTTTTTTTTGTCGAGTCCCTCTGGGTCCGCCACTTTTCCCCTTTATCTATCTAGCATTTAATGTACGCAAACTATGTACCTCTTATGACAGAAGTGGAGTTTTTCCCATAAAACGGTGGGATCCCATTTTTTATTGAGTTCAAAATTTGGCGGCGCCCTAATAGATTGACAAGAGTAAAACTGTTACAACCATTACGTTGGAATCCCATTTCTTTCTCAGCCAGTGCTATGTGCTCGAATGATATTTACAGCAGCGTCCTTTAATAGGTCTGCAGCAGGTTTTGCCAAAATTTTTGCTTGCTTTTGTGTAAGCCCTTCAGCCTCTTTCTCTCTATCAACTAAATTAATGAATTTGTCAAGTTCATCGCTCATATTGAAATGAAGAGGATCTTCTTTCTTTTCTCGCTCTATGATATCCTCTAACGCTTCTGCCATTCCATGTTCAATCATATGCGATACAGTATCGCAAGAGTAATCGCACCATTTATATGAAATATCATTAGGGTCATAACGGCGCTCAATTCGTATAACCTTGGTTATTTCCACCTTGTTTTGAAGCAATTCCTGGTGGATTCTGTTTGTTCCGTCTCTATGCCTGCTTTTCGTTTTTAAATGATTCTTGAGGTAATTATCTATCTCTGTTTCCGTCGAGCCTCTCTCTTTTGCCAGATCCATCAATTTCCTAGAGAGTTCAATATAATCATGAATTAGATATGCTATTTTTTCTTCTTGCAGCGTTTTATCTTTATAGGTTAAATCAGACTTTCTATCCCTAACAGCATCATGATCTAAAGGAACATCCTTCCACTCACTTGGCCATATATTTGCTATATATACTTCAAGATTTGGAATAATATTGTTCCTGTTATTATTATGACCTTTATTATCAGGAACACTTTCATTTCTTTTTGCATTCCAATAGTCTTCATGCGCCTGTATCAGCTCTCTGAGTGGGGTGTTGCTCAAAATGCCGCCATCCCAGAATTCTTTGTTACCTTTAGAAAGATCACCAGGATCTATGGGCACAAGAGCATAGTCATAATTCACAGGAACAGAAGCGCTTGCCATCACGTGATCTAATGTGATCCCGTTGTTGTATGTTAAGGTAACAGGCGAGGATGATCGCTGCTCTTTAATGTCCTCATCATATTCCTGATAATCTGTTTTTCTGATCTGGTCTTTCTTTTTATAACTATCAAAGGTTACGTCCTGTCCTTTTTCTACATCTACTGCTACAACAAGGAGCCTTGGTCCTGCTATTTCATTCTTTTCTTGACCCTGTGTACCGCTACTATCATTGTAATAAGTCGTTGCTATTGATTTCAAGTTTGAAAACTTTTCTATACTTGCTCTTAGAGGTTGGTTGCCATATCGGTACCAAGTATTTGAAGGAGGAAACATATCATCGAAAAATCTGTTATCCTGCTCTCTGGGAAGGGGTGAAAATACATTATCGGCACCAGAATATAGATATTCTTTTGAGCAATAATAGCGTCTAGCAGCCTCTGCTGTAGCCATAGAGTCTTTAGTCTCTCCTTTCTCTACAGATTTGGCGGTTTTTTCATACTCCTTATTCCATCTTGAAATCCATATTTTTTTATCGGATGTCCATTTCCACATAGCATAAGGTGGAAAGCCAGGTATACTCTCCACCTCTAATGCCGTAGAATATGGTCCCCATTTAGTAAAATCAGGCGATGAAGATGTATAATCCCAAAAATCTAGTAGTTTCTTAACCGATCCTTTCCAGCTGTCGGTTACAGCGTAACCTTGGTTCATTTTATCTAGTACATGATTTATAACTATCCAGCCGTTGATTGCTCCGCCAGAAGTCCCGGATATTATATCAAAAATGTGGTCATCATTCCTACTATTCTTCTTCTCAATTTCTTTTCTTCTCCAAAAGTATAGTATACCATACACTCCCACTTCGTAGGCTGCCAGTGCACCGCCACCTTGAAGAACAAGAGCTCTTTGAAGATCACTATTCCGTTTGTTGTTGGTATTATCTTTGGTCAGAGGCTCATGGATCCCATCCGTAATCAGGTTTTTGCTTTCTATTGTTCTTTCTTTTTTCTTTTGTGATTGATTCATGCCTGTTAACAGATTTGTAAAGGAAATGTCTCCAATTAAGGATTTGTTAAAACATACCCTCAATAATCATAAACAATTTTCAGGCTATTTTCTTTATATGGCAAGAATATGTATTTCCTGAACCTATCAATCATTATTTATTTTTTGCTGAAAGAAAAGGGGAAGTGTTTACATTAGGTCAAGTGAAATTTATTTTGAAGCTGTTGAAATCACTATCAAGATAGGAACTTGCCATAGGAAGGATGAGCTAAGACATATGAAGATAGGCATATCTTTGTCCCAGATATGAATCTCGGTTACCGAGCTTTTGGACATTCTATGTTGACACAAGCATGATCGAAAGTGACCAAAGCCTCAAAATAGATGTTGACACACTTTACATGTGACAAGAGGACATGGCTAGCAATTCCGCTAAAAATTCTGCGGACATAGATGGTCAGATTGCCTATCACAATGAAATGGAACACATTGCTAACAGAACAGGTGATTTTACAAAAGCCGATCATCACAGAAAGATGCAAGAAATTTACAAGACCATAAAAGAAAGAGAGCAATTACACGAGACCTCCGATCAATTATCAAATGGAGATCATGAGGTAGCCGGCACAATTGCTGATAAAAAGATTTTACCTGACTAGATTAGAAGGGAATAAGCTTTTGATTCCAGTACGTCCGAATAACCAGTAGAAGGTATAGTTGAGGACTACTGAGTACATCTGTCCGCGTCCGTCCACATAGCAAACCAAAGAATACCGTTATAGTTATCAAATGACTGGATCGTGATCTTCAGTCTATATCACCTGCTCGTTGGGTCTAAATCTTGAAGTTTTTTTGCTGAGTCCCTCTGGGCCCGCTAAAATTAAAAAAACGTCCAAAAATGGACTCGATATGCTAGAGTAACTAACAGTCAGGAATAATCGCGTGGACTCCGGAGTGATACATATAGCTCTATATAGATAGTTTGACTCCATACATGCGAAGATTAAAAGCCACTAAACCAGCAGTGACACTGATATTATAGATATCGTCGCATCCAACCGTAGATACAGGTCGGGTCATTAACTTCTTGTGATATTATGGTAACTCGTAATAATCGGTTATTACTTGTAGCAACCGTCTATGTCAAATAGTTAAGTAGTCTCTTCACGTAACGTTAGCATGACATCCGGTCAATATTTTAACAAAGGCGTAAAGGCGCTTGATTCACCTCATGTTGGACATGTGGTAAGAGAAACAGATGACAAGATTGTAGTATTCGGCGGAGGCGATAATAGATATGATATACCTAAATCACAGATCCGGTTTACCAGTGGCAATGTTCTAATTGATTTGCCAATATACGATGTTGCAAAAAGGTACAAGGTTAGCAGAAAAGAACCGTTGCCAACAGGAAAAGCAACAAAAGACCCTTGGACTATACCTGAGAATATAGATCTTGCAGCCTATGAAAGACAATAT
>OCZS010000862.1_pt1 | contig 10404 bp, 12 predicted proteins | sample 1539071 | NCBI WGS metagenome assembly OCZS01 (sample SAMEA3113584, study PRJEB22503) | soil metagenome | reverse complement strand
GCTTTTCTGGCATTCGAGGCGAAGCCGTCGAGGCACACCCGAAGGTACGTGCGAAACCGCGCGCGATCGGCCTCGTACCGCCCCAGGACGTCCTTCTCGAGCACGGTGGTGAAAAACTCCTGCGTCAAGTCAGCGGCATCGTCCGGCTCGGCCGCCCTTTCGGGCTTGGCTTTGGTCGACGCCAGGAAACCCGTCGGTTGACAGTCACGCGCCACCGCCAAGTAGGCCGCGGGCGACGGCGACGACCTCGTGCTTGGTACGCAGCACGTGGCTGTAGGTGTTCTCGACGGTTGTGACCGTGTCGCCCAGGAGCTCGGCGACGTGGTGGATCGGGGTGCCGGCCTCGAGCAGATGGGTGGCGTAGGAATGGCGCAGTCTGTGGGGGTGGGCGCCGTCGACGGCGTCGGTGAGGGCCGCCCAGTAGGCGCGCACCCATCGGGGCCGTCCGTCCTCGGCGGTGAACACGAGATCAGGCCGGTCGGGCGACCACAGCGTGCCGGCGGCGAGCCGCTCGGCCGCCTGGGTCTTGCGCCACGATTTGAGCGCGGTCACGGCCTCGGGAACGAGCGGCACGGTCCGGTAGCTCCTCGAGCGTTTCGGGGCCTTGAGATGCACACCGCCGACGTAGGTGAGCGCGTGTCGCACCGACGCGTGGGGCTCATGGCCGAGCTCGACGTCAGACCAGTGCAGGGCGAGCAGCTCGCCGGGCCGTAGGCCGGTGGTCACGCCTACCACGACGATCGGATGCCAACGGGTGCCGTTGAGGGCGTCGAGCAGCACGGCCACCTCGTCGACCGTCAGCGCCTTGACTTCGCGGACCTTGCCGGCGTCACGGCGCCGCTTGGCCAGCCTCGGCAGTTTCGACGCGACCGTCTCAGGCCGACGTAGCTACGGCCAGCTGCGCCACGCCGTCACGTCGAGCGCGATGACCGGTCCCGGCGGAGGCGTGGCCGCGTACTGCTCGTACTTGCCCGCCAGCAGCGCGATCGCCCGGTCGCGTTCGCCGCCGCCGGTGACCACGTGGCCGTCGCCGTCGAGCCTGGCCCACCACAGCTCGCTCCAGTCGTCGCTGTAGTGGTCGACGAGCAGCGACGCCGCGGGGTGGGCACGCAGGTTGTCGAGCCGGCGGAGTGCGAGCGTCGACTTCGGCTTGGCATCGACAGCGGAGAACACGGTGTCACCGTCGAGCACGAAGCAGCACGGCACGACGTGCGGCCGACCCGCCGCCGTCACCGTGGCCAGGCGGCCGACCCGCGCTTCCGCAACCCGCCGCCGCATCGTCGCGAGGTCCATGGCGGCATCATCGCCGCTCGGCGAGAGGCCAGCAGTTTCCTGACAGGGCGTCGGTAGCGCACTCGGCGGCACGCCACGCTGGTCGTCACTCGCCGGTGACGCCGTCGATGTTCTCGCGGAGCAGGTCGGCGTGGCCGTTGTGACGGGCCGTCTCCTCGAGCATGTGAAGAAGGATCCAGCGCATGCTGAAGGTCTCGCCCGTCTGCCGCGACGCGCCGACCGACTGGGCGTCGAGGTCGCCGACCTGGGCGACGGCCGCCCGGCTGCGCTCACAGGCGTCGGCATAGAGGGCGAGGAGCTCGTCGGGCTCGTCGTCGAGCGCGGTGCGGAACTCCCAGTCGGGGTCGTCGTCCCACGGCACGCTGGCCCACGGTTCGCGGGGCTCGAGGCCGAGCAGCCTCTCGCCGAACCAGCTGTCCTCCACGAGCGCGGCGTGCTTCAGCAGTCCCGCCAGCGTGAGCGACGACGGCTCGAGCCGCGTGCCGAGCTGGTCGCGGTCGAGGCCGCTCGCCTTCTGCATCAGCGTCGCCCGGTGGTAGTCGACGAACTGGCTGAGCATCGTGAGCTCGTCGGCCGACTGCTCGGGATCGGTGCGCTCCATTGCACCGACCCTACGCGGCGCCGCGGTGGCCACCGCGCAGGATTCGGTTGCCGGCCGCCCGGTTCGGGGTAGTGCGGCGAAGGGCGGATGAGGTCAGTGACCTCGCTGAGCCCAGTGAGGTCAGCGAGAGGAGGCGTCGATGGCGACGACCAAGCAGCGCCAAGCCGCCAAGCGCAACGTGCGCAAGGCGACCAAAGCTGCGAAGAACAAGAAGTCGATCGCGCACATGCCGGCGAAGACCCGTAGCGCGCTGGGCAAGCAGGGGGCGGCCGTGGCGCAGCGCAAGCGCACCGGGGCGTCCGAACCGAAGACGCGCCAGGAGCTCTACCGCGAGGCCCAGCGGAGGAACCTGCCCGGCCGCTCCAAGATGGGACGCGACGAGCTCGAGCGGGCGCTCCGTCGGAAGTAGCCCGAGCCACGCCGCCGATCACGCCCTCGCGCGGGTCGGCCAGCCGTATTGACATCCGAGTCGTCCGGGTTGATGATTAATGTCACCGTGAACTACTTGGACGATACCTTCACGGCGCTGGCCGACCCGACGCGGCGGCGCGTCGTCGAGTTGCTGCAGCACGGCCCTCGCCGGGCCTCCGACATCGCCGTCGGCGCCGGCATGTCCCGTCCGGCGATGAGTCGCCACCTCAAGGTGCTGCGCGACCGCGGGTTGGTCGACGTGGAGATGCTCACCGACGACGCCCGTGGCCGGCTCTACCGACTACGGCCCGACCGCCTGGTTGCGCTCCAGGCCTGGCTCGACCAGGTGCAGGCGTACTGGGCGCAGCAGCTCGGCTCGTTCAAGGAGCACGCCGAGCGGACCAGGGGCGGAAGCAGCAGACCGTGAGCGTCGACGCATCCCAGGGCACCGTGACGGCCAGCGTCGTGGTCGCCGTCGAGCCGGCCGCGGCGTTCGCGGTGTTCACCGCCGAGATCGGCGACTGGTACGTGGTCGACCGGTTCACCGTCGTCGACGCGGAGCGCACCGTCGGTGTCCGGTTCGAGCCCTACGTCGGCGGGCGCCTGCTCGAGGTACACGATGCCGTCGCCGACACGGGACGCGAGATGGGCCGGCTGACCGTGTGGCAGCCCGGGCGGCGGCTCCGGTGGACCGACGGCCGCGGCATCGAAGTCGACGTACGGTTCGAGGCCTCGGGCGAGGGCGGCACGCGCGTGACGCTGGAGCAGCGCGGGCTCGACCGGCTCGATCCGGCGGAGGCGGCGCACGTGCGGCGCTTCGGCTGGCACCTGCTGTTGGACTGGTTCGGCGCGCACCGCAGCGGCGCCGTCCAAGACCGGGAGGAGGAGGACCGATCCATGTCCGACGAGACCGACACGAACGTGAGCTTCCGGGGCGTGACCCCGTACCTCTACTACGACGACGCCAACGCCGCGCTCGACTGGTTGGCGCGGGTGTTCGGGTTTCGCGAGACCGCCCGCTACGTCGACGCCGACGACGTGGTGCACGAGTCGGAGATGCAGGTGGGCGACACCACGATCCAGCTCTGCGGCAGGACGCCCGACCCCGGCGAAGGGCAGGGGGTGCTCCTCATCGTGCACGTCGACGACGTCGACGCGCAGCACGCCCGGGTGGTCGCCGCCGGCGTGGATGCGTCGCCGCCCGAGCAGCAGCCCTATGGTCCCCGGACGTTCAACGTGACCGACCCGTGGGGCTACCGCTGGAACTTCTGGCAGCACGTGCACGACTACGTCGAGCCCCCCGGCGGGCTGCGGGAGATCCGCTCGTGAGATCGCCGGATGCGGGCTACGACCCGGCCGCCGGCTCGTAGCCTGGGGACGTGATCGAGCGCGCCGCCTTCGGGCGCACCGGGCACCAGAGCAGCCGGATCATCTTCGGCGCCGCGGCACTGGGCGCCATGCGGCAGGAGCGGGCCGACGAGCTACTCCCGGTCCTTCGCGACGCTGGCGTGAACCACCTCGACGTCGCCGCGTCGTACGGCGACGCCGAGCTGCGGCTCGCACCCTGGCTGGCCGCGCATCCGGACGAGTTCTTCGTCGCCACCAAGACGGGCGACCGCACGGGGGACGCGGCGCGGGCGAGCCTGGAACGCTCGCTGGAGCGGCTGGGCGTCGACCACGTCGACCTGATCCAGCTCCACAACCTCGTCGAACCCGACGAGTGGGAGATCGCCTTCGGGTCCGGTGGTGCCGTGGAGGCGCTGGCGCGGGCCCGCGACGAAGGACTGGCCCGGTTCGTGGGCGTGACCGGGCACGGGTTGCGCATCGCCACCATGCACCTGCGCAGCCTCGAGCGGTTCGACTTCGACTCGGTGCTGCTGCCCTACAGCTACCTGCTGCTGCAGCACGACCGCTACCGCGCCGACGTCGAGCGCCTGCTCGCCGTGTGCACCGAGCGCGACGTGGCCGTGCAGACCATCAAGTCGGTCGCCCGCCGACGCTGGAGCGACGACGACACATCGCCTCACTTCGCCTGGTACGAGCCGCTGGCCGATGCCGGGGCGATCGAACGGGCGGTTCGGTTCGTGCTGGCGCGGCCGGGACTGTTCCTCAACACGGCGAGCGACGCCCGCCTGCTGGGCCCGACGCTCGACGCCGCGGCCTCCGGGCAGCGCCCGCCCTCCGAGGCAGAGTTGGACGCCGACGTGCTGGCCCAGGGGATGCAGCCGTTGTTCGACGGCACCGACCTTCGAGCGCAGCTTCAGCGCGTGAGGGGCGGACCGCCGAACGTTCACCGTTGGTCCCTTGCGATGTCGCGGCCACAGGACTAGCCTAGACGAACGCATGTTCGCCTTCGCCCGCGTGGGTCGGAGGCATGATTCGGGAGGTCTTCTCATGGCAGACGTCAAGCCGATTCCCGATGGGTACCCGCGGGTCTCGCCCTATCTCGCGGTCGACGGGGCGCAAGCGGCGATCGAGTTCTACAAGACGGTGTTCGGGGCCACCGAGCGCATGACCATGCCCGGGCCCGACGGCAAGCTCGGCCATGCCGAGATCCAGATCGGCGACTCGGTGATCATGCTCGCCGACGAGTTTCCCGACATGGGGGTGCGGGCGCCGGCCGCGTTCGGCGGCACACCCGTGAGCATCAGCGTGTACGTCGAAGACGTCGACGCCACGTTCGATCGGGCGATCGAAGCGGGCGCGACGGTCGTGCGCCCGGTGGACAACCAGTTCTACGGCGACCGGCTGGGCCAGTTCGACGACCCGTTCGGCCACCGGTGGAGCGTGGCGACCCACGTCGAGGACGTCCCACCCGACGAGATGGCCCGGCGCGCCGCGGACATGGCGCAAGGGCAGGGCTGACGCCCACCGCGCCGCCCGCGGGCCGCGGCCCGCCACATCAGACCACGGTCTGATGACGGGCGGCCAGGGCCATCGCTACGTTGCCGGTGTGCCGGTCACCGACCATGTGCTCGACCGGTGGCGGCAGCTGCCACCCCTGTTCCTCGACGCCGCCCTGGCGGCGGTCGTGGCGGCGGTCACGATCGTGTCGACCGTCGTCGAAGACCACAACGACCACGGCGTACGGCTGAGCGCGTTTGGCTGGGCCCTCCTCGCGCTCCAGCTCGTACCGCTCGTCTGGCGGCGCCGCGCACCGGTGGTGGTCCTGGCGCTGTCCATGGGCGGTGCCATCGCCTACGGCATGGCCCGGCTGCCCGATCCGGCGATCATGTTCGCCCCGTCGCTGGCCGTCTACTCGGTGGCGGCGCACCGGCCCCGCTCTGTCTCCGTCCCGTGCGCCCTCGTGGTGATTGTCGCAGCCGGGCTGGGCGTCGTCTTCGGCGACGAGTCCGACGCGGCCGACGTCTCGGCCGGCTACTTCGTGGGCATCACGAGCTGGATGCTCGGCGACATCGTCCGCGCCCAGCGAGAGCGGGCGGCCTGGCTCGACGCCCGCCGGGTCGACGAGGCGCAGCGAGCCGCGGCCGACGAGCGAGTGCGCATAGCCCGCGACCTGCACGACGTCGTCGCCCACCACGTGAGCGTGATCGTGGTGCAGGCCGAGGCGGCGCAGGAGGTGCTCGCCGCCCGGCCCGACCGCGCCCAGGCGGCCATGGCGGCGGTGGCCGACACGGCTCGCAGCGCCCTCAGCGAGTTGCGGCGGCTGCTCGGAGTGCTGCGCTCCGAGGCCACCGTTACGCCTCAGCCCGACCTCGCCGCCGTCGACGACCTGGTCGCGTCGGTGCGCGAAGCGGGACTGGACGTGTCCCTGCGCACCCGTGGCAACGGCCTGCCGGTCGCCCCCGTCGTGGGACTCACCGCCTACCGCGTGGTGCAGGAGGCGCTGACCAACGTGCTTCGCCACGCCCACGCCACCCGGGCCGACGTCGAGCTGGCGGTGGGCGACACAGAGCTGATCGTGACCGTGTCCGACGATGGGCGGTCAGGTGCGTCGGTGAACGGCACCGGGCACGGGCTGGTGGGCATGCGGGAGCGGGTCTCCATGCTCGGTGGCCACCTCGACGCTGGCCCACGGCCCGAGGGCGGGTTCCGCGTGCGGGCGCAGCTCCCGCTCGGTGCATGAGCGGGGTGGAGTCCCGGCCGACGATCCGTGTCGTCGTCGCCGACGACCAGGAGCTGGTGCGCGGCGGCTTCGCGATGATCGTCGACGCCCAGCCCGACCTCGACGTGGTGGGCGAGGCCGCCGACGGCCTCGAGGCGGTGGAGGTGGCGCGGCGGGAACGCGCCGACGTCGTGCTGATGGACGTCCGCATGCCCCGGAGCGACGGCATCGAGGCCACGCGGCGCCTCGCCGGGCCGGGAGTCGACGACCCGGTCAAGGTGGTGATCCTCACGACGTTCGACCTCGACGAGTATGTCTTCGAGGCGCTGCGGGCCGGGGCCAGCGGCTTCCTGCTCAAGGACGTGCGGCGCGAAGACCTCGTCCACGCGGTGCGGGTGGTCGCGGCCGGCGACGCCCTGCTGGCGCCGTCGATCACCCGGCGCCTGATCGAGGACTTCGCGCACCGGCCGGCGGCGGTGGTCGGCGCCGGCACCCGCATCGATGCGCTGACGCCTCGCGAACGGGAGGTGCTCGAGCTCATCGGTCGCGGGTGCAACAACGCGGAGATCGGCGAGACGCTGGTCGTCGGCGAGGCGACCGTGAAGACGCATGTGGGTCGCATCCTGATGAAGCTCGACCTGCGCGACCGCGTCCAGGCGGTGATCTACGCCTACGAGTCCGGGTTGGTCGGTCCCGCGGGTCCGACCAGGGGTGGACACAGCTGATCCCACCCTGGCCCGACGACGCGCCGTCGCCGTGAGCGCACGATCGGGCCATGCTCAACCGACTGTCATCAATCGCACTCCGGGCCCCCCGGCGCGTGGTCGCCGCCTGGGCCATCGTCTTCGTCCTGGGGCTCGGCGCAGCCGGGATGCTGTTCTCGTCGCTCGACGCCGACCTCGACGGAGCGTCCGGCTTCGAGTCCGAACGAGTCGCCGAGCGCCTGGGGGAGCTCGATCCGGGCGGCGGTGAGGTCGTCGGCATCGTCGACGGCGCCCCCGTCGCGCCGGGCGTGGTCGACCGCCTGGGCAGGCTCGAGGGCGTCGACGCCGTCCACACCCTCCCGAGCGGCGACGGGCGAGCCACGGCGGTGGTCGTCGAGCTCGCCGGCGGGCTCGACGACCAGGAGGAGGCTGACGCGGTCGAGGCGGCCTCCGGGGCGCTGCGGGCAATCGACGCCCCCGAGGTCCTCGTCGGCGGCGAGCTGTTGCTCGACGACGAGGTCGCCGAGCTCGCCGAGCGCGACGCTCAGCGCGCCGAGATGCTGTCCCTGCCCGTGGCACTGGTGGTGATGGCCGTCGTGTTCGGCGGGGTGCTCGCCGCCGGCCTACCGCTGGCGATCGCGCTCAGCGGGGTGGGCGCGACCATGCTCGGGCTGACGGCCGTTTCCAGCCTGACCGATGTCTCGCTCTACGCCGTGAACGTCACGCTGATGCTGGGCATCGGGCTGGGCATCGACTACGGGTTGCTGCTCCTGAGCCGCTTCCGCGAGGAGCGGGCGACGGGTCTCGAGGTGGCGGGCGCCGTGCACCGCACCATGGCGACGGCGGGCCGCACGGTGGTGTTCTCGGCCTGCACCGTCGCGGTCGCGCTCGCCGGACTGCTGGTCTTCGAGGACCCCACCATCCGGTCCCTGGCGTTCGGTGGCATCGGCGTGGTGCTGGCCACGATGCTGGCCTCGCTCACGTTGCTCCCCGCACTGCTCGGACGGATCGGCCACCGGCTGCGCCCACAGGTCGCGGCAGGCGGCGAGGGCGGGTTCGCCCGGCTGGCTCGCCTGATCCAGCGGCGGTCCGTCCCGGTCGTCGTGGTCGTCGGCATCGGCCTGGTGCTGCTGGCCGCCCCGTTCACCCACGCTCGGTTCGACGACATCGGTGTCCACGCGCTGCCGCGCTCGTCGGAGACCCGGCAGGTGGCAGAGGCGATCGACGGGCGCTTCCCCGCAGTGACCGCCGAGCCCGTCGAGGTCGTGGCCGACGTCGACCCCGACGACCCGGCGCTGGCGCGGTGGCTCGACGAGGTCGCCGCCCTGCCCGCCGTCGCCGGCGCCACGATCGACGATGCCTCGCGGGCCGGCGTCACCGTCGCCGAGGTGCGGCCGGAAGGAGCGTCGAACGGCTCGGCCGCCCAGGGGGTCGTGCGGGCGGTGCGGGGGATGGACGCACCGTTCCCCGTGGCCGTGGGCGGCGATCCCGCAGAGATCGTCGACCTCCGCGACTCCGTCGTCGACCGGCTGCCGCTGGCCGCAGCGGTGCTGGTGACGGCGACGTTCGTGCTGCTCTTCCTCATGACCGGCTCGGTCGTGGTGCCCATCAAGGCGATCGTGATGAACGTCCTGTCGCTCGGGGCGACCCTCGGCGCCCTCGTCTGGGTGTTCCAGGACGGCCACCTGTCCGGGCTGCTGGGGTTCGACCCGCCGGGATCGCTCGACCTGTTGATGCCGGTGATCGTCTTCGTCTTCGCCTTCGGCCTGTCGATGGACTACGAGGTGTTCCTGCTCGCCCGCATCCGCGAGATATGGGAGGAGACGGGCGACAACGACCGCGCGGTCGCCGAGGGGCTGCAGCGCTCGGGCCGGATCGTCACGTCGGCCGCGCTCCTGATCGTGATCGTGTTCGCCGGCTTCGCCACCGGCGAGATCGTCGCCATGAAGCAGCTCGGGATCGGCCTCGCCGTGGCGGTGATCGTGGACGCAACCGTGATCCGCTCGCTGCTGGTGCCGGCCACGATGAAGCTCATGGGCCGCTGGAACTGGTGGGCGCCGCCCGCCCTGCGCCGGGTTCACAGCCGCATCGGCGTGCGTGAGGCCCCGGCGATCATCGAGCCGGCCACCTGACCTACTTCCGCCACGAGCTGTCGCAGGGCTCGATGCAGGACACCCCGGCGGCGCTAGGGCCGGTGGCGAGGCAATAGGCTCCGTCGGCGGAAGCCTGAGGCAATGGGTTCCGGATTCGGGACCTATCACCTCGACCTCGGTTCGGCGGAACCGATTGCCTCGGCTGTCGCCTCGCGCGCCCCTACGGCGCTCCCAACGGGTACGCATCATTGCAGGGCGCGCCATGACGTGGGCGTGGCAGAGTCCGATCCTCCGCTGCCGCCAACGAAGGGAGACATCGCCATGGCCGAACGCGTGGCCCGCATCGCGCTGGCGTTGCTGGTGGCTCAGGGACTGGTGGTCGGCCTCTGGGCCGCACTCTCGCCCCGCTCGTTCTACGACGACTTCCCGGGCGGCGGTCGCGCGTGGGTGGCGCCGGACGGGCCCTACAACGAGCACCTGGTGCGCGACATCGGCGACCTCAACCTCGCGCTCGCGGCCGTCTCGATCGTGGCGTTGATCGCGCTGAGCCGGGCGGTCGTGCTGGCCGCCGGCGTGGGCTGGATCGTGTACCAGGCGCCTCACCTCGTGTACCACCTACGCCATCTCGACGTGTACGACACCACCGACAAGGTCGCCAACGTGACCGCCCTCGTGGTCGCCCTGATCCTCCCGGCGCTGGCGGTGGTCGCGAGCCGGCGACTGGGAGCGGAGCGGCCTCCGCAACGGCTGGAGCAAGGGAGCCCGAGGTGAGGCTGAGGGAGACGTCCGACGAGCAGCGGTTCAGGGCCGACCTGCGGCGCTGGCTCGACGAGACGCTGCCGACGCTGCCCGAGCCGCCCCGCGATCGGGACGACTGGCCGGCCAGGCGGGCCCACGACACGGGCTGGCAGCGCCGTCTGTTCGACGCGGGCTATGCGGGCATCGCGTGGCCGCGGGAGTACGGCGGCCGGGGCCTCCGAGCCGCCGCCGCAGGCGACCGTCCACACGAGACCGAGCAGGCCGGCGCCCCCTACGTGGGCTGCTGCTTCGTGTCGACCCTGCACGCCGGCCCCACGATCGCGGCCGAGGGCACCCCCGAGCAGCGCGCCACCTACCTCCCCGGCATCCTGCGGGGCGACGACGTGTGGTGCCAGGGCTTCTCCGAACCCGAGGCGGGATCCGACCTGGCGTCGTTGCGCACCCGCGCCCTGCGCCACGGCGACCACTACGTCGTGT
>OCZS010000861.1_pt1 | contig 10405 bp, 12 predicted proteins | sample 1539071 | NCBI WGS metagenome assembly OCZS01 (sample SAMEA3113584, study PRJEB22503) | soil metagenome | reverse complement strand
CCGGCTAGACGTGCCCGCTCGATCACTGGCGGGGTCCCCGGCTCGTACCGCGCGATAGCCTGGCGCCCGGAAGGGAGCGATGGAACAGGAGGAAGACCGAGGCCGCGCGGGCGCACCGGTCGGCAATGCCGGCGGTCATCCTGCATCGATCTGGGCAACGGGCGCCGCAGAAACCCAGTACGCCAAGAGCGAAGACGGATACGTCGCCTACCAGGTCTTCGGCCGCGGCGCCCACGATCTACTCTTCATCGGCAACTGGGCGAGCAACCTCGAGGCGATGTGGGAGCACCCGTCCATGGCGCACTACCTGGACCGTCTTGGCCAGTTCGCGAGGGTCATCTGCTTCGACAAGCGAGGTGCCGGGCTCTCGGACCCCGTGGCGCTGGGCGCGCTGCCGACGCTGGAGCATTGGATGGACGACGCGCGCATTGTCCTGGACGCTGCCAGCTCCGAGCAGGCCGCCTTGATCGGGGATGCCGAAGGTGGACCCATGGCGATGATGTTCGCCGCCACCTACCCGCAACGCATTCGAGCTCTAGTGCTGGTAAATACATTCGCCAGGATGCTTCGGGCGCCCGACTACCCGATCGGGATGCCTGAGGAGGCGGCGGAGCAGTTCCTTCAGATCTGGGAGCGCTCCTGGGGGACGGGCGTCGTTCTCGAGCTTTCGGCCCCCAGCGTGGCCGGTGACCCACAGATGCAGCGCTGGGCTGGTCGGTACATGCGGCTCTCGGCACCGCCCGCGGCGTCCACCCGGATGTACCGCTGGGTGCTTCAGGTCGACGTACGGTCGGTGCTGCCGAGCATCCAAGCTCCAACGCTGATCGTGCATCGCGCCGAGAACCGGCATTACCGGGTCCCGATGGGCCGGTACCTCAGCGAGCACATCCCAGGCGCGAGGTACGTGGAGCTGCCAGGTGCTGACTGGTACCCGCCCTTCGTGAACGCCGAGCCGGTCCTCGACGAGATCGAGGAGTTCTTGACCGGGGCTCGTCCCTCACCGGCACAGGACCGCATCCTGGCCACCGTAATGTTCACCGACATCGTGGGCTCGACCGATCTGGCCGCCAGGCTTGGTGATCAGCGCTGGCTCGAGCTTAGAGCTGCGCATGACGGGCTGGTGCGGATGCATCTCGACCGTTTCCGGGGGAAGGACGTCGCCACGACCGGGGATGGATTCTTGGCGACCTTCGACGGCCCGGCTCGCGCAGTGCGGTGCGCCTCGGAGATCGCCTCGGCGGTCCGATCGTTGGGCATCGAGATTCGAGCGGGGTTGCACAGCGGCGAGGTCGAGATCCAGGACGGACAGATCGCAGGGATCGCTGTCCACATCGCCGCCCGGGTGATGGCACTTGCCGGCGAGGGCCGCGTGCTGGTGTCGGGGACGGTGAAGGATCTGGTGGTCGGTTCGCTCATCCGGTTCACCGACCGCGGGGCTCACTCGCTAAGGGGCATCCCAGGCGAGTGGCGCCTGTTCGAAGTCACCGGGCTCTCCTGATCGCACCGCGGAATTGGTGATCTCCGAGTCGGGGCACCGGAGTGACCGCTGGGGAAGAATGTCGTTGCTGGGCCGACTGCTTCGTCCTAGCCTCGCGTTGTGCCGACGTACATCAAGACGGTCACCTTCGACTGTGCCGACGCTGTGGTCCTGGCGCGCTTCTGGGCCGCTGCGCTTGGTACGGACATGGATGACGAGTCCACACCGGAGCGCGCTTACGTCGAGGCGCCCGGCTGGGGAGGGCCGAATATGTGGTTCGTCCGCGTACCCGAGCCGAAGGTGGCCAAGAACCGCATGCACTTCGACCTACGCGCCGACGGATCCGTCGAATCCGAGGTGGCCCGCCTGATTTCGCTCGGCGCCACCGTCCTGCGCTCCGGCAGCGATCTGACCGTTATGCGCGATCCGGAGGGCAACGAGTTTTGCGTTGAGTAGCCCCCGGTTCAACGGACAACCCAGTCCGGATACGGCGTGACGATCGACCGTCACACCAACTCGAGCCAGAGCCGACATCGTGGACCTGTTGCGAGGCAGAGGGCATGTCTGGAGCGCTCCTGGAAGTAACTTCAGTCGTGGATACCGGAGGTTCGTTCGCATCGCACCCATGTCATCGAACTCGCCGATCAACTCCGACTTCGCAGCTCTCCGGCCAAGGCCTCTGGGCTGAGATCACCCGGCCGCGCACCGGTGAGAGCCGCTTGGCGACCCAGCCGTGCCAGCTTGGAGTTGATCGGTGCGGTGATCCCGATGCGGTGCGCGATGAGGGCGATCTCTCCATTCAGGTAGTCGGTCTCGATGTCTCCGGTGCCCCGCGCCAACGATTGCCAGGTTGAGCCGCCCAACCTTCCCTCCACCCCGGGCACGGGTTGCACCTTGAATCCGGTCGCACGGGTCGCCGCCTCCTCGGCGTCATCGGTGTACCTGACACCGGCAGCGTCGAAGATGGCGCGAGCCTCCGCCTCGGTAGCTTCCCGCAGGCTGCTGACCTGCCGAGTCGATCCGGTGAGCGCCTCGAAAATGTTGCCAAGGTTGCTGATCAGCTTCCGGTACTTCCAAGGCATCACATCGGACGGCAGCCGGATGTCGTAGCCGGCGCCGGTCCAGTCCGCCGCCACCCCCCGCAGTAGCTCCGAATCCCTGGCCGTCGTGCTGGCAGGTACCCGGCCCAGATGCAGCACACCGGCAACAGGTACACCACGCAGGATCACCTCCCCCGGCTCTAGCCGAGTCGCAGGCAACCACACGCAGATGCCGAATACCCGGCTGAAGTACCGCAACGCCAGGTCCTCGGCGGCCACGCCGTTGGTCGCGGTGAACACCGGCAGCTGCTCGCCGGCGGTGCCGATGACGCCCTTGGCGTCGTACACGTGGGCATCGGCCCACTCCCTGAGCACCGGCATCAGCTGCTGGGTCTTAGTGGCCAAAACCAACACGTCATCGGTACGCAGCTGCACGTCACCCGGACCGGACACCGCAGCAACCGGCACCGTGACGTCCTCGGTGGGCGTCCGGATACGCAGGCCGTGGCTGCGCATCGCCTCCAGATGATCACCCCGGGCGACCAGCACAACCTGTTGGCCAGCGTGGGCTAGCCGCCCGCCGATGGCACCTCCGATAGCTCCGGCGCCGACAATCACATAGCGGGTCACGGGGTTACCGTAGCCAGCCGGGCCTGGTGCTTGTGACGCTGTCTGCCAATCGCTGCGCCTGACCACCGTCCACGACCGAGGCGGTGGGCGTCCTTGCGCCTGTTCCACTCCGGCTAGCGATCTGCACCGGTCTAGCGTCCTACTAGGCGGTTCAGCCACCCTGGTCCGGCGATGAGTGCCCGCTCGGGAAGGCGACGGCGCAGCCCGCGGTCAGCCGTGACCACCAGCGGTATCTTGCCCGATGCTGCCAGCCGATTCGCCTCCTCGACGATCTCGCTGTCGCCGTCGCGAGGGGCGCGCAGGACCGACACGGCCGCTGGTCCCTCGGCGGGCTTGGCCGTACCCTCTACGACGGCACGGACGTCGGTAATCCGCACCGTCCCCAACCCGGCTGGAAGGGTGACGTCGGCACCGTTCAAAGGCTCCAACACGTGGAGGAGGCGAGTGGCTGCGGCTGCCCTGTCGCGCCACCAGCCGTCCGGGCGCGATCCCATCACATTGGCGATGTCAACCAGCAACACGACATCCTGCGGCTGCCCAGACGTGTTCACAACCCTCCGTCAGTGGCGATGATGGCCAAGGCCAGACCCACGGGTCAAGACGATATCGGCGTCGGCCAGGTGGAGCGGCCCGGTCTGCGGCTACCTCTGCTGGGGTAGCCGCAGTCACCCCCACAGAGGGACGCCGATCGCCCCCTTTATCTCTAGCTTCGAAGGCAACTCAGGAGAACCAAGGGAGGACGTCATGAGCACGGTCCGGCCACGCTCTACCGGATTGCTTGCGATCATCGCCACGATCGCCGGAGCCACCGTAGCCGCGAACCTGGCCCTTCTCATCCTCGACATGAGATCAGATCGGCATAATCGGCCTCGAACTACCGCAGGCAGGGTCAAGGAGAGCCAGGGCGCACTCGTCTAACCTCGGTCATTCCTGGTGACGTCGGTGTCTTGTCGAGCAGCGCTGAATTGACTGCCATACTCGGGGGGTGAACCGACAAGCACCCGGCGCACTTGGCACGCGCTGACCCCACATTAGGGCGTGCCGGCTTCCGATGAGTCGCAGGCGTCTCGGCTGAGAGATGCGTACTGAGGCGAGCTGCGCTCGATCAGGGGCAGCGATCTCTCCTGCTGCCGCAGTCGATCTTCTTGGAAGTAGCTGGTCGTGCTCTTCGTCCTTGCCCTGTTCGCCTTCTTCGCCATAGCTCTACCGGACGCCATGCTGGGCGTCGCCTGGCCCTTCATGCGGGTCTCGTTCAACCAACCCATCGCCGCGATGACCTTGGTCCTGCCTTTCGGGGTGGCGGCAACCGTGGTTGCGGCCAGTAGCTGGACATGGGCCGCGGCCCGGATCGGTCTCGGTCGGCTGCTGACTAGCAGCGTCACGCTGTCCGCGGTAGCCCTGCTGTGCTGCGCGGTTGCGCCTGCCTACTGGCTGGTAGTGGCTTGCGCCGTTCTGTTTGGGCTCTCAAGCGGCGCGGTCGACGCCGCGCTGAACGCCTACGCCGCACGGCATTTCGGCCCCCGCCGGATCAACCTCATGCACGCGGCCTTCGGGATCGGGGCGGCAACCTCGCCACTGGTCGTGACGGTTGTGGTCAGTGCCGGCGCCAGCTGGCGGTGGGCCTACTTCACGGTGATGATCGTCCAGGCCGCGCTGGCCGGGTTGTTCGCCGCTACTTTCCGGCGCTGGAACGAGCCAACACCGAAGCCGGGCAGCGCGGCCTCAGCGACAAGGCCAGCGGAGCCCTCGACCCGGTCGCGCTTGCGCCCGCGGCCGCGAGCGGTCTCCGGGCTTCTGGTCGTGGCGCTGCACAGCGGCCTAGAGTCGGTCGTCGGACTGTGGGCCTTCGTCTTCCTACTCGACTCGCTGGCGCTACCGCCAGCCGTCGCCGGCGCGATCGTGTCGGGCTATTGGGCAGCCCTCGTGGTCAGTCGAGTGCTGCTCGGCGCAACAGCAGAACGAGTCGGCGTCTGGCCGGTCCTCGCTGCCGCGACCGTCCTCATCGTCATCGCAGCAGTCCTGGTGGTCTCCCAACAGCCAGTTCCCGCCGCCGCCGGCATCGTCCTGCTCGGACTGGCCGTCGGGCCCGTCTATCCGCTGCTGGTTCTGACCACCAAAGAGCGGACGACGGCCACCTCCGCCGACCGTCTCGTCGGCTTCCAAGCCGCCGCGTCCACCCTGGGTGCGGTCACCTGTCCGATCGCCGTGGGACTCATCATGAGCGCCGATCCCGCCACTTTCGCGACCTGCCTACTTGTCCTGGCACTCGTGAGCACCGGCGGCATTTGGGCGCTACAACCCGGCCGCCACCGACCACCCGTAATGTCCTTCGGCTGAGCGTTCGCCTGCGGTACGCCGCAAGCCGGGTCCGACCCCGCTTAGGTCCGTAGCCTGTCGGCTTCCATACGAGCTGCTTCCCGAGCAGCTCCAGCCGGCGGGCTTCGCCCATCCGCAGATGGCGGATGCGGGGACCGACCGCCAGAATGCGGTTATGGCTGGAGCTGGCACGGCCTTGACGCAGCAGGCGCTGCTCGTAGCCAGGAAGGAGCTCAACGCCCTAGCCGACGATGACTGGGTGCCGAGCGTTCAGGGCGCGATGAGCTACGTTATTCGGCTCCGGTCATTGACCAACAGCCTGGTGATGAAGCTCTTCACGACCCACGGCTCGCGCAGCCATAGCGAGCGCGAACGGCGGGCGCTCACACTTGTCGGCGACTACGCCGGGTCCCGGTTCCTCAGCTGGTCACTTACGGCGAGATACCGGGGCCGGTGCCGGTTCCGTACTTGATCATGACCCGGCTCCCGGGGGTGCGCTGGGCCGATCGACGCTCACAGCTCACCGCCGCCGAATCACTTAGGTTGCACCGGCGGGCGGGCGCGCTGCTCCGCCAATTCCATCGAGAATCCCTGCGCCACGCTCCGCGCCCCTTCGGTGGCTTGCTGAGCAGCGACCCGAACTGGCCATCGCTGGATGAGGCCGTCATGGACCGACGCGAGCACCTCGCTCGGCAGTACCGCGACCACGGTGGATCTGCTCAGCTCATCGGCCAGGTCGAGCGATTCCTTACCCGCCGCCAGGACGCGCTCAACGGCTGCGAAAGGACGGTGTTATGTCACAACGACTTCATCGACGGAAACCTTCTCGTCACGGCCGCCGGTGACCCGGTCGTGGCCGGTGTCATCGACTTTGAACGCGCAGCCTTCGACGATCCCATGGCTGACCTCGCCCAGACGCTCCGCAACGCCGCTTTCTATCAGCCCAGCAGCGCCGAGGAGCTAGCAGCGGCTTAGGGGGTTGACGCAGCTGACCAAGAGCGCCTCGCGATTCATGACCTGCTCCACACGCTTGCCGAACGGGTGTGGATCAGCACCGACCGGCCGACCGGTTGGCGGAGTTCTGTCCGGCAGCTCGACGCCCACCTCCACTGCGTGAGCCAGAGGGCCTGACTACTCGATCGATGGGCCCGGGGGCTCGACTCAGATGGCGGCGATCACTTCTTGTGCGGCGGCGGCGAGCGGGAAGGTGAGAGCCGTCCGGCGGCCCGGGCGGCGCTCCGCGGAAAGAGTATGAGGAGGATGGATCCCATGACAACCCACAAGGTGGTGAAGCACGACGAGTGGCTCAAGGCACGCAAGAGGCACCTGGCGAAGGAGAAGGAGTTCACCCGGCTGCGCGATCAACTGAGCCGAGAGCGGCGCGAACTGCCCTGGGAGCTCGTCGAGAAGCACTACACCTTCGAGGGCGAGCACGGGAGGCAGACACTCAGCGACCTCTTCGAGGGTCGCGGCCAACTTGTCATCTATCACGCGATGTTCAACCCCGACACCGCCGGTGCCCATACGACCTGGACCGCGGACGCGCCCTGCTTCGTCTGTTCGTTCTGGATGGACAACTTCAACGGCGTCACCATCCACCTGAACCACCGGGACATCACGATGGCCGCAATCTCACGGGCTCCCTACCCGAAGCTTGCCGCCTACAAGAAACGGATGGGCTGGGGGTTTCCGTGGCTGTCATCGCTGGGAAGCGACTTCAACTTCGACTATCGCGTCTCGTTCACCGATGATGAGACCCAGGAGGTCGACTACAACTACCGGCTCCGCCCGTGGGGATCGACCGAGGCACCCGGCATCAGCGTGTTCGTGAAGGACGGCGGCCAGATCTACCACACGTACTCCACCTATGAGCGTGGACTCGACATGCTGAACGTCGCCTACCACTACATGGATCTCGTGCCGAAGGGTCGCGATGAGAGCGACGGAGCCGCCACGTCGTGGGTTCGCCGTCGCGACGAGTATCAAGACTGATGTACGGCGCTCGAGTCCTTCCAGCGATCGGGCTGGTCAGACAAGCCAGGCCGGGCGGATTCTGTCCAGCCTGCCGACTGCTGACGAAGGCCCGTGACGCCAGACAGGAGCTCGCCAAGCCGGTGGCGGCCGCGCTGGTCGTCCTCGCTGTCGCTGGCGTCGCCTGGGCGGCCACGATCCACCATTCGCGCTCAATGGCGGGAATGGAGGGGATGGACATGGGCCTCGGCCCGATCGAGTCGTTCGCCGCGACGTGGGTCCTCATGATGGCAGCGATGATGTTGCCATCCGCGATCCCGGTGGTCCTGGAGTTCGCGCGAACGGCCGAACGGCGAAAGGGATGGCAGGTCGCCACTGGAGTGCTTGCCGGCACGTACCTCGGCGTGTGGCTGATCTTCGGCGTGGTTTGCTACGCGATCTACACCGCCACGAGGATGCCCTGGCCCCACCAGGCGGTGGCGGTTGGACTGGCTCTGGCTGTGGCCGGCGTCTACTCTGTCAGCCCGATCAAACGAGCCAGTCAGGCTCGGTGCCGCGAGCTGTGCGCGCTGCATGGGCCGCTCCCGTTCAACGTGATGCGGAATGCTGCTGTGGTTGGCGCGCGCTATGGCCTTAGCTGCCTTGGATGCAACGCGGGCGTCATGGTGGCCATGGTCCTTCTCGGGATGTCCAGCCTCTGGTGGGCGGTGATCCTGGCCGTCGTCGTCCTCGTCTACAAGTTCGCGCCTCCGCTACGAATGCGATACGAGCTAGTCGGCGCGACGACTCTGGTGGCTCTCGGCGTCGCTTACCTCATGATGGCTTGAGAAGGCGATCCCGGACGGCTGAGACTCACGTGTGGGCTGAGCGCAACAGTGGAACGAGCCTTGCCCCCGTGGCGGTGGAGATGATGCCCGGACTCGTCAGATATCGAAGACGACGATCCGTTGGGCGGCCGCGCCGATCGCGTCGGCTACCGGGCGGTGACTTGGGTCGTTGAGATAGGCGTCACGGGCTTGCGCCGTGGCGAAGGTGACGATGAAGCCATAGTCGTAGTCGTCCTCCAGCCCCTCGGGGCTCGAGGAGTGCCCCTCGACCACAGCAAGCACCCCGGGGATCGTGCCGACGAAGCCCCGAATGGCCGGCCGGACGAGCTCCTCGGCCCGGATCGCCTTCCCGCTCTTCCAGGACACCAGGACAATATGGCTGATCGAGGTCACCGCACAGAGGCTACGGCTTCGCCACGGGCCAGCTCACCCACCGGCCGAGCTCCGTCGGCAACCAGCCCCGCGTATGCCTCGACGAGCGGTGTGGGTCTGCGGTCGAGGGTGGTGGGATCGAGCTGCCACAGGCCCATGGGGGCCAGGTAGTCCCCGAACGGTTTCCGGCCCCTGGCCTAGGTCCAGGAGATGAGGTCGAACAGGGGCCACCAGGTGTATCCCACAACCGGTATCCCAGCCGTACGCACCTCGCGTACGGCGGTCACGGACTCGTCGAGCCAGGCCCGCCTCCGGCGGACGTGCCCGCGGCTGGCAGTCTCGGTGAGCAGCAGCGGGCGTCGGTAACGGTGCCAGTAGCGCGAAAGGACCTCCCCTAGGGCAGCGGCGTCGGCGTACGGGTAGCGGATACGCACTCGACCCGGCGCAGTGCGCACAAATTGCTTCTGCGACAGCATCGGGTAGAAGTTGATTCCGATGACATCGAGCACCGGGAGACGACCGGCAAACCATTCCACGTCGGCCACCGTGGCCCCGTGCCGGGCCAGCCAGTCCCGCAGCCGGTGATCGCCGTTCAGCTGGCCGGTCAGTAGGTCCAGAGCCAAGAAGGACAGTTCCTGGCGGAACTCGGTCTGGGCCTGCAGCTGCGGATCGGTGGGCGGGTCCGGCCGCAGCCAGCGGTTCGCGGCGTCGACGTGCACCAGCAGGTTGGCTGGATCCACCGCCCGCAGTGCGTCTGCAGTGTGGATGGTGCCGTGGGTCAGGGCAAACAGCACAGCGACGAAGCCGGACCAGGAGCGTCGGTATGGCGGCCAGACACCCGTCCGTCCACCGTGCCAGGCCGTGATGCGAGGCTCGTTCAGCGGTGTCCACAGCTGAACCCGGCCTCGGTACCGGTGGGCGGCGCGAGCCGCGTAGTCGGCGACCCGCTGGGGATAGTCGGGGTGCAGGAAGGACCCCTCTAGCCACTCCGGGGTGCCGTAGTGCACCAGATCGACAATTGGCCGGATGCCCCGGCTCACCAGTCGATCGAGCGCACGGTCCGACCAGTCCCAGTCCCAGCGATCGAGAGTCGGGTTGATTCGTGGCCAGGGCAGGCCGTAACGGACGACCGGTACGCCGAGGCTGGCCATGAGATCAATGTCGTCAGCCCACCGCTCGTAGTGACCGGTGAGCGCGTACAGGTCGAGGCTGCGACCCGTCCTGGGCGATCGAGCGGGCAGAAAGGTGTCCTCCACACCGACGGCCCACCAGAAGCTGCCGGGCTCCCGCAGCTCAGAAAGTACGCGCTCGCTCACGCTGGCACCGCCCGTTGCGCTCTGGATCCGTGGCCCGGAGCTCGAGGGGCGCGGCGACACGGGGGAGGAAGAACTGGATCAGGGGGCCGATGGCGACGGCGAAGATGACCGTCCCGACACCGACTGTGCCGCCGAGCACGAACCCGAACAGCAGCACGGTGGCTTCCAAGACGGTACGGACCAGACGGATGCTGCGGCCGGTGCGAGCTACAAGCCCCGTCATCAGGCCATCACGTGGACCAGGGCCCAGGTGGCTGCCCAGGTAGACCGCCGCCGACGCCCCGCACAGCACTACTCTCGCCAGGAGAAAGACGACCCGCAGCCCCAGCTCTTCCGGGGTGGGCACGAGCCACAGGGCGACGTCAACCAGCCCCCCGATCAGCACTGTGTTGACGACGGTGCCGGCGCCGAGCGGCTGCCGCAGTGGGATCCAGAGCAGCAGCACGATGATCCCGG
>OCZS010000860.1_pt1 | contig 10407 bp, 11 predicted proteins | sample 1539071 | NCBI WGS metagenome assembly OCZS01 (sample SAMEA3113584, study PRJEB22503) | soil metagenome | reverse complement strand
GCCCGGCCCCTCGGCGAGGTTCGCCCTACGCTCGTCCGGTGCCCGAGGTGAACGAGTACGGCCAACCGGTGGGCGACCTACTGGCCTGGAGCCCGCGGCGGCGGCCCGAGCCGGTCACCCTGCCCGGTGCGTACGTCGTGGTCGAGCCGCTCAGCCTGGCGCACGCGGCCGACCTGCACCAGACCCTCTGCGGTCGGGAGGACCGGCCGCTGTGGACCTATCGGCCCACCGAGCCGCCGTCGACCGTGGCCGCGATGGCCGCGCTGATCGAGGCGCACCTGGCCGACGCGGACCTGGTCACCTTCGCGCTGGTGCCCCGGGGTGGCCCGGCCCAGGGCATCGCCTCCTTCATGCGCATCGACCCGGCCACCGGCCAGGTGGAGATCGGCGGGGTGCTGTTCGCCCGGCGCCTGCAGCGCACCCGGGCCGCTACCGAGGCCGTCCACCTGACCATGCGCTACGCCTTCGACGACCTCGGCTACCGCCGGTACGAGTGGAAGTGCGACTCCCTCAACGAGCCGTCGCGCCGGGCTGCCCGCCGGCTCGGCTTCCGGTACGAGGGCCGGTTCCGGCAGCACATGGTGACCAAGAGTCGCAACCGCGACACCGACTGGTTCTCGGTCACGGACGGGGAGTGGCGGCAAGTCCGCGCCGCGCACGAGGCCTGGCTCGACCCGGACAACTTCGACGCGACCGGTCGCCAGCACCGGTCGTTGTCCTCCTTGACGGCGCCGCTGTTCGCCGATCGCGCACCGGCCGACGATGCGGTGGTGCGGCGTCGAGGGCCGCTCGCTTGGATAGGTACCAGTCACCAGGCTGCGAAAGGAGCTGTCATGTCCGACCAGTCCGCGGAGGATCCGCTGGAGCCGGTGCTCGATCCCGGTCTGCCCCATCGGCGCAGCGAGCACGGCGGGATGCCGCCGCGGAGCGATGAGGAGTACGAGCTGGCGGCCGAGCGGGACCGTGTCGCCGCCGGACTGGCGGACTACGTGCCTCAGGAGGTGCCGCCGGCGACGGACCCGGTCGAGGAGGACGACTCGTAGGGCGTTCGCAACCCGCTCGTCGCGTTCGCGGCGATATCGCTGCCGCGAACGCGAGGGATTGCCGCGAACGGCGCCATGCCGAGATTGACAACATACTACCTACATGACAGCATGTTGTCTATGACTCGAACTGCACACGTCGCCGTGTACGACACCTTGGCCGACTGGGAGGTTGGCTACCTCCTGGTGGAGCTCCGCACCGGCCGCTTCACCGACGAGCCGTGGCAGGTCGTCACCGTGGCGGCATCGGCCGACCCGGTTACGACAATGGGCGGCCTGCGGATCGTGCCCGACCTGCTGTTGGCCGACCTCGACCCGGCGGCCAGCGACCTGCTGATCCTGCCGGGCGCCGATCTGTGGGACGAAGGCCAGGGGGAGGAGTTCTCGGGCGCCGCCGCCCGGTTCCTGGACGTCGGCGTCCCGGTGGCGGCCATCTGCGGGGCCACGGCCGGGCTGGCCCGCGCCGGGCTGCTCGATGAGCGGCGCCACACCAGTGCCGCGCCGGGGTACCTCGCCGCCACCGGGTATGCGGGCGGTGACCACTACGTCGACGAGCGGGCGGTGGTGGACGGCGACCTGGTCACCGCCGGGCCGCAGTCGCCGGTCCAGTTCGCCCGGGCCACGCTGAGCAGGCTCGGGCTGGCGTCCCCGGACACGCTCGAGGCGTACGAGACCGTCTTCCACCGGGGTGACCCGAGCGGGTACCCGGTGCTGATGCAGGCCGGGCACGCCGGATGACGGCCGGACCGGCCCCGCGAGGGAGCACCGCCCCCCCGCGCGGCGACTGGCCTGAGCCGGCGCCGCAGAGCACGGCCGGCGCCCTGCTGACGGAGGTGGTGCTCACCACGTTTCGGCTCAACGCGCGAGTGCTCGACGCCGCGCAACAGCTGGCCACCGCGGGCGGGCTGACCGCCGCCTGGTGGCAGGTGCTCGGCGGAGTGCTGGACCAGCCCCGCACCGTGGCCGAGATCAGCCGGCGGATGGGCGTGAGCCGGCAGGGGGTGCTGCGGGTCGCCGACCTGCTGGTCGAGCGGGGGCTGGCCGAGTACCGGGTCAACCCCGCCCACCGCCGCGCCCAGCTCCTGGCCTGCACCGAGGCCGGCTACTGGGCGATCCGGCAGATCTCCGTGGTCACCCATCCCTGGTCGGACCGGATCGGTGCGCAGGTCGGGGCCGCCGAGCTCCGCCAGGCGCTGGCCACCATGCAGCGGCTGGTCGAGGTGCTGGAGAGCGACGGCGGTCAGGAGAAGAGCGCGCTGTAGCCGTTGAGGGCGGGCTGGCCGCCCAGGTGGGCGTAGAGCACCGTGGAGTCGCGGGGGATCTCCCCGCGGGCGACCAGGTCGACCATCGCGGCCATCGACTTCCCCTCGTAGACCGGGTCGGTGATCATCCCCTCGGTCCGGGCGGCCAGCCGCATGGCGTCCAGCGTGGCCTGGTCCGGGATGCCGTAGATCCCGGCGTGGTAGCGCTCGTCGAGCTCGATCTCGTCGTCGCGCAGGTCGCGCTCGAGCCCGATCTTCGCCGCGGTCGACCGGGCGATCCGGGCGACCTGGTCCCGGGTCTCGACCGGCTTCGCCGACCCGTCCACGCCGAGCACCCGTCGGGATCGGCCGCCCGCGTCCGCGAGCGCCGCGAACCCGGCGATCATCCCGGCCTGGGTGGACCCGGTGACCGAGCAGACCACGATCACGTCGAAGAAGACACCCAGCTCCCGTTCCTGCTCGGCAACCTCGAACGCCCAGCCGGCGAAGCCGAGTCCGCCGAGCGGATGGTCGGAGGCCCCGGCCGGGATCGCGTACGGCTTGCCGCCGGACTCCTCGACGTCGCGCAGCGCCTGCTCCCAGCTCTCCTTGAAGCCGATGCCGAACTCCGAGCGCACCAGGCGCACCTCCGCGCCGGCCAGCCGGCTGAGCAGGATGTTGCCGACCTTGTCGTACACGGCGTCCGGCCAGTCGACCCAGCTCTCCTGGACGAGCACGCACCGCAGGCCGGCCCGTGCCGCAACCGCGGCCACCTGCCGGGTGTGGTTGGACTGCACGCCACCGATCGAGACCAGCGTGTCGCAGCCCTGGGCCAGGGCGTCCGCGACCAGGTACTCCAGCTTGCGGGTCTTGTTGCCGCCGTAGGCCAGACCCGAGTTGCAGTCCTCCCGCTTGGCCCAGAGCTGCGCGCCACCGAGACGGGCGGTCAGCCGCTCCAACGGGTGGACCGGGGACGGACCGAACAGCAGGGGATAGCGCGGGAACGCGTCAAGGGACATGGCACCAGTGTCGGACCTGCCGATCCCGGCCGCTCAGCGGCGTACGAGCAGCCAACGATGTAGCCGAACACGCAGCCGGCGATCATCGCCAACGCCTCCGCGCCGTGCTCCCCGGCCGCCCTGGACCCAGGGAGCCTCCGAGGAACTGCGCACCGCCAGGTGGTGGCCAATTCGCCCTGGCGCTGACACGATCTACTCACGTACCCATTCACCTAGTGAAGCGAGGAAACCATGGCTGTCGACGCCTCCTCATCGGCCACGCCGTCCGCCTCGTCCACTACTCCCGGGGGCCGGCACCGAGTCGTGGTGATCGGCTCGGGCTTCGGGGGGCTGTGGACGACCGAGGCGCTGGCCAAGGCGCCGGTCGACGTCACCGTGATCAGCCAGACCTCGCATCACCTGTTCCAGCCGCTGCTGTACCAGGTTGCCACCGGTGTGCTGTCCGAGGGCGAGGTGGCCCCGGCCACCCGCGAGGTGCTGAAGAAGCAGCCCAACGCCACCGTGCTGTTGGGACGGGTCACTGAGATCGACCTCGCCGAGCACACGGTGACCTCGCTCAGTCCACTGGGCACCACTGTGACCCCGTACGACACCCTGGTCGTGGCCGCCGGGGCCGGACAGTCCTACTTCGGCAACGACCAGTTCTCCGAGTTCGCCCCCGGGATGAAGAGCATTGACGACGCCCTCGAGCTGCGCGGCCGGATCTTCGGGTCGTTCGAGCTGGCCGAGCTGTGCACCGACCCGACCGAGGCCGAGGAGTGGCTGACCTTCGTGGTGGTCGGCGCCGGTCCCACCGGGGTGGAGATGGCCGGCCAGATCGCCGAGCTGGCGCACCGGACGCTGCGCCGGGACTTCCGCCGGATCGACACCACCCGGGCCCGGGTGATCCTGCTGGACGCGGCCCCGGCAGTGCTCGGGGCGTTCGGCGAGAAGCTCTCGAAGGCGGCTCAGGAGCAGCTGGCCACGATCGGTGTGGAGGTGCAGCTCAACGTCAAGGTGGTCGGCGTGGACAACACCGGCGTCGACGTCGTCGACCCGGACGGCACCGAGCGCCGGATCCGGTCCCGCTGCAAGGTGTGGGCCGCCGGCGTGAGCGCATCGCCGCTCGGTCAGCAGCTGGCCGAGCAGAGTGGCGCCGAGGTCGACCGGGCCGGGCGGGTGAAGGTGAACCCGGACCTGAGCCTGCCCGGGCACCCGGAGGTGTACGTGATCGGCGACATGATCGCGCTGAACAACCTGCCGGGCGTCGCCCAGGTGGCGATGCAGGGCGGCAAGCACGTGGCCGGCCAGATCAAGCGGCGGCTGGCGGGACAGCGGACCGGGCAGCCGTTCAAGTACTTCGACAAGGGCAGCATGGCGACCATCTCGCGGTTCTCCGCCGTCGCCGCCATCGGCAAGAAGATCAGGTTCTCGGGCTTCATCGCCTGGCTGATGTGGCTGGTCGTGCACGTGATGTACCTGATCGGCTTCAAGAACCGCTTCACCACGATGGTGCATTGGGCGGTGAGCTTCCTGTTCCGCGGCCGGTCCCAGCGGACCGCCACCCGGCAGCAGATCGTCGCCCGGACCCTGTTGGCACGGCTGGCCGACGCCGAGGAGGAGCTCAAGCGGGTACGGGGCGACCACAACGGCGACCGGCCGAGCCCGGAGGAGGCGCAGGATCTGGAAGGTGGCGTGGTCGTAGCCGAGTCCGCCGAGCCGAAGGCCCACCCGGCCTGAACACCTCCCGCGCTCGGGCGGACTCGACCACCCGGCTCGGGTTGCTGCTGGGGGTGGTGGCACCGGCGCTGTTCGTCGTGTCGTTCCTGGTCCAAGGGGCCGTCCGGCCCGGCTACGACCCGCTGCGCCACCCGGTCAGCTCCCTGGTCCTCGGGTCTCCGACGGGTTGGGTGCAGACGGTCACCTTCGTCCTGACCGGACTGCTGATAACCGCCTACGCCGTTGCGTTGGGCCGGTCCCGCGCTGGCCGCTGGACGCCGATCTTGCTCGCCGCCGTGGGGATCGGCCTCATCGGGGCCGCGTTATTCCCGGCCGACCCGATCAACGGGTACCCGCCCGGTTCGCCGGATCCCGCTCCGCGAACGACGACCGGCAGGCTGCACGACCTGTTCTCGACACCGGTGTTCACCGCCCTGCCGGCCGCGGCCTTGGTGCTCGGCGCCCGGTTCGCCCGGGCGGGCGAGCGGAGCTGGGCCCGCTTCTCGCGCCTCGCGGCGGTGCTCTTCTGGCTCTGTTTCGTCCTGTCCAGTGTTGGGTTCAGCGGCGTCCCCGCCCTGGTGCCGACCGGAGGTCTGTGGCAGCGGCTCAGTCTGGCCATCGGGTTGTCCTGGGTGGCGGCCACGGCCCTCCGGTGGTGGCGTCGAAGGCCGGTCGGGCCATCAAGCCGATGACCGTTCGGGATGCGACCGCTGCCGACGCCGCGGCCTGCGCCGCGATCTACGCCCCGTACGTCCGCGAGACCACGGTCTCGTTCGAGCTCGAGCCGCCGACCCCGGCGCAGATGGCCGAGCGGATCGCCGCCGCTCAGGTCCGGCACGCCTGGCTGGTGCTGGAGGAGGACGGCCGGGTGGTGGGCTACGCGTACGCCAACCGCTTCTCCGCGCGGCCCGCGTACCGCTGGTCGGTGGAGGTGAGCATCTATCTCGAGCGCGGCCGGCAACGGAGCGGCGGCGGGCGCCGGCTGTACGAGGCGCTGCTGGAGCGGCTATCCGAGCGGGGCTATCGACGGGCCATGGCCGGAATGAGCATGCCCAACGAGGCCAGCGTCGCGTTCCACCGCGCGCTCGGTTTCACGCCGGTCGGGGTCTACTCGAAGGTCGGGTGGAAGCACGGCGCCTGGCGTGACGTCGCCTGGGTGCAGCGGACGATCGCCGATGGCGACGACCCGCCGGCCGAGCCCCAGTGAGCGCCATCGACGGGCTGAATGGTGGCCCAGTGCCCCGGAAGGGAAGTTCCTTGGCGGTTGGCGTCGTCCAGGTGCGTGCATCGCAAGGCCGACGAGGGAGGGCTGCCGAGTCGCAACGCGACCGAGGAGAACGCCGCGAGGTGCGTGCCTGGGCGGGGTCCAAGCGTCAAGAGATTTCCCTTCCGGGGTACTAGCTGCTGTCCTACCGGTCCCGCGACGTCAACGGCATGGTCATTCGCGTCGACGGTGGCCGCTCCGTGTCGGGGCACGGCCCCGGAAGGCCGGTAGCGCACCGGCTCGGATGACCACCCCGCTCGTATAGTGCAGGAATGGCGTGGTTCCGCCGCCGCTCTGAGCCCTTCGTGTTGGTCGACGTGCTCGAGCCCAGCCGTACGCCGGCCGAGGATCGGGCGGGCCAGCGCGCCGCCCTCCGGCGGATCGCCGCCGAGGCGGTCATCCTGCAGGACGAGGCGGAGTCGGTCATCGCCGGCATCCGGGCCAGGGAGAGCCTGGGCAGCCTGGCGCCGCGTGGCGGCCCGGTGGTGCGGCGGTTCTTCGCCCTGCGCGACCGGCTGCCCCGGCGCTGCGAGGATCCGGACAACGAGCGGGTCCGGGCGATCCTCGACGTCACCTTCCACCACCACGCCATGGCGCTGGCCACCGCGCTGGAGTTCTCGGCTCTGGAGTGGCGCTCCCCAGAGCTGGCCCGCCAGGTCGATGCGATGGACGGACTCGGCCCGCCAGCTCGCCGATTGGAAGAGGTGTACGCCACGCTGGCCGCGAGCTAGTCCAGCCGCTCGATCGGCCCAACCTCTTGATCTCACGTGGCCTTGAGGTACGACCCTGGGCCCATGGACGACGTGATACCCGATGCCCTGGACCGGCTGCGGGACACCGGTCCCGAGTACAAGGAGTTCCTCGCCAACCACGGACCCATGGGGGCGGAGGCGTTGGTGCAGCTCGGCCGATCCAAGGAAGTTCCGCGCTGGGTGGATACCTACAAGCGCGTGCTGGCGCCGGCGCCCAGCGTCGTGCGCGGCATCACGGCGGAGGATTGGCATGAGCATCTCGGGGCACCGCGGCTCGCGCGGGGCGAAACCTGTCGCCAAAGCCCTTCTGGCCGCGAGCGCCCAGATGGGGACTACCTCAGGTTGTCGGAGAAGAAGTCGGCGGTCCGGTCGATGGAGCGCGCGAACGCCGCCCCCTCCATGCGATGTCCCTGACCCTCATACCACCGCAGGGTCACGTCCTTGCGGGCCGACTTCAGCGCTCGGGTGACCGACCGGGCCCAACGCGGCGGGCAGGTGTCGTCCGCGGTCCCGTGGTGCAGCAGGACCGGTGAGGAGATGCGGCCGAGGTAGGGGCGCGGAGAGGCGGCCAGCCAGAAGTCCGGGTTGTCCTCGGGCAGCCCGTAGGTCCGCGCGATCCGGCGATTCGTCCTCTGGTCGTCGCCGTCCCGGTTGAACTGCCGCCAGTTCTCGGCGGCCAGCGAGCTGGTCGTGGCGTAGAGCACCGCGGCGTCGACCAGGCCCGGCTGGGCCACAAGGGCGTTCATGGTCACATTGCCGCCCATCGAGCGGCCCATCATGCCGACCCGGTCTTTGTCGAGGAACGGCAGCTTCGAAGACTTGACGGCCTTGACCGCGTTCACCGCATCAATCGCGTACCCCAGCCGCAGCTCGTAGTCGGCGTTCCGGTCGTTGTCGGATCCGGCGTGGTTGCGGTAGTCGATGTGCAGCACGACGAAGCCGCGCCGCGCGAGGTAGTCCTGCTCGCGCGCGAAGCCCTGCCCGGCGACGTAGATGTCGGGGTCGATGTAGCCGTGGTTGAGCACCAGCACCGGGAACGGACCCTTGCCGGTCGGCACGTTCATCACCCCGGTCAGCCGCAACCCGTCGCCGCGGTAGCTGACCAGATACCGCTTGTACTCGCTGGTGCTGCCGATCTGTCGTCCCAGCCGCAGCGCCCGTCCGTCGTACTTCTTCTCGATCAACGCCTGCACCGAGATCGGGTTCGGCTTGGCCGACGGCTTGGCGCTGCTCGGCGAGGGGGTGGGGGTGGGGGCGCTGCCGGCCGTTGGCGTGGTGGCGGGGGTCGGCGACGCCGCGGAGGTCGTCACCGCCGTCGGGCTGGTGCCGGCCGGCCCCGAGGGAGCGGTGGTGCCGCCCGGTTCGGCGGTGCAGCCGGCGAGCACCAGGCCCGCAACGATCAGTACGCCGAACCCGGTGCGCCGCCTCATGCCCCGATTCTGGCGGGCCGGGTCAAGCTGTGCGGCCTACCAACCCCGCTCGCGCCACTCGGCCAGGTGCGGGCGCTCAGTGCCGAGCGTGGTGTCGTCGCCGTGACCGGGATGCACCACGGTGTCGTCGCCGAAGGCCTCGAAGATCTTGCGCTCCAGGTCGTCCATCAGGGAGGTGAAGTCCTCGTCGAAGCTGGTCTTGCCGGGGCCGCCCGGGAACAGGCTGTCCCCGGTGAACAGGTGCGGGATGCCGCCGGCGGTGTACGCCAGGGTGATCGACCCCGGCGTGTGCCCGACCAGGCCGATCACGGCGAGCGTCTCCTCACCCAGGTCGACCGTGTCGCCGTCCCAGACCCGTTCGATGCCCCTGACCCCGGCCTCCCGCTCGATCGCATCGGCGTCCGGCCGCCCCGCGACCAGCCGGGCGCCGGTGCGCTCGGCGACCGCGGCCAGGGCCTGCCAGTGGTCGGGATGCCGGTGGGTGGTGACGATGGTGTCCACCGGCCCGGGGCCGATCAGCTTGAGCAGGCGCCGGCTGTCGTTCGCCGCGTCGACCAACACCGTTGCGCCGCCTCGGGTCTGCAGCAGGTAGGCGTTGTTGTCCATCGAGCCGCCGACACTGATCTTGGTCATCGTCACGGCGGGGGAGAGCCGTACGACCAGCGGCGCGCCTCCCGGTTCGACGTGGTTGAGCCCTGCCATGACTGTCTTCCCCTCCGGTCGATCACCTCAGAACGGCGGCCGCCGCAGCCCTTCGCCACCGCTCACGGCCGAGTCGTCGACTCGGCTCATCACCCAGCCAAGCAGGTTGGCACTGGTGCCGCTCACCGTGGTCGGCTCACCGGCGCTGCCGAGGGAGATGGTGAAGCCGGAGTCCGCGGTCAGGTCCAGCCGGGGGAACTCCTCACGACTCCGGACCCGGAACGCGCACCACTCCAGGAGCCATTCGGCGGTCGCGTTCTCGACGTCGGCGAACTCGAAACCGATGTCCAGGTCGACGTGGTGGACCACGACCTCGAGCAGCCGGGACAGGGGCAGTAAGCGGGTCGGCACCTTGGTGCCGCCGCGCAGCTCGACGATGGCGTCCCATGCCTGTTCGTCCAGCCCGTCGAAGGCTTGGTCGAGCCGGCCCGCCGAGGTGTCCAGGTCGATCTGCAGCTCGAGCCCTGTCCGGTCAGCCCCGGCGGCGATGTCGGTCTCCCGCTGCTCCGCCGAGGCGTACATGTCCTGCCGCTCGCCGCTGCGTGCCCATTCGGTGAGCCGGACCATGCCGTCGGCCTGCCGGGCGATGTGGGAGGCGACGTGCCCACGGCTCCAGCCGGGCAGCCGACTGGGCCCCCGCCAGTCCTCGTCGGATACGGAGATGGTGTCCCCGAGCAGGTGCTGCGTCGCCGCGTTGACCAGTCCGCGCAGCGTCTCCAGCTGGGCCGCCGCGCCCTCGGTCTGGGTCATGGGGCACACGCTAGCGGTTAGTGATGACGGTAGGGACCGCCCAGCAGAAGGAGGCCCGCTCGTCGAGCATTGGAGGAGCGTCTGGTGCCGTTCGGAGGAACGATGAGCGAAGGCGTTCTGCCTTCGCGAAGAACGACGACGACGGCAGCTGAAGGGTGCGACGGGTGCGAGAAGAGCACAGAAGAAGGCGTGCGACGGGCGCGAGAAGAGCACAGTCAAGAACTGTCGGTGACGACACATACGATGTCCGCTGTGACTGAGCGGCTGGTGGTACGCGGGGCTCGTGAACACAACCTGCGGAACATCTCGCTCGACCTCCCGCGGGACGCGCTCATCGTGTTCACCGGGCTTTCGGGGTCAGGCAAGTCCAGCCTCGCCTTCGACACCATCTTTGCCGAGGGCCAGCGGCGGTACGTGGAGTCGCTGTCGGCGTACGCGCGGCAGTTCCTGGGCCAGATGGACAAGCCCGACGTGGACTTCATCGAGGGGCTCTCGCCGGCCGTCTCGA
>OCZS010000859.1_pt1 | contig 10408 bp, 8 predicted proteins | sample 1539071 | NCBI WGS metagenome assembly OCZS01 (sample SAMEA3113584, study PRJEB22503) | soil metagenome | reverse complement strand
GCTGATCTGGTCGCCGAGCGAATGGATGTTGCTGAAATGGCCGCCGCCGCCATGCAGCTCGACCGCCTCGCCGATCTGGTCGCCCACCGTGTGCAGCGCCGACAGCGAGGTCATCGGCTCCTGGAAGATGATGGAGATGGCGCCGCCGCGGATCGTCCGCATCTGCGGCCCGGCGCGATCGAGCCTGGCGATGTCGATCGGCCCGGCCTTGACGCGCACATCGTCGAACAGGATGGAGCCCGAGGAGATGGTCGCGGTGCGCGGCAGCAGGCCCATGATGGCCTGGCTGCACACCGACTTACCCGAGCCCGATTCGCCCACCAGCGCCAGCGTGCCGCCGGGCGGCAGGCTGAACGAGACATGGTCGACGGCGCGCAACGTGCCTTCGTGGACGCCGAAGTCGACGGTCAGGTTCTCGACACGCAGCAGATCTTTCATACTTTCTCTTCCTGACCCGCCACCGAGATACCCATCGCCTTCAGATTGGCCCGCGTCGTGTCGCTCAACGGCAGGCCCGCCGTCTCGGCGGCGCGCGCCGCGCGCTCGACCACATCATGGAAGCCGTCGAGCGAGGAATCGAGCTTGACCGCGCGGCCGCCGGCCGAGCCGATGCTGAGCTGCATCCAGCCGTCGCTGCGGTCGCGCTTGGTCGAGAAATAGCTGAGCTTCAGCCGATCGAGCCGGTTCCATTCCACCAGAGTGCCGGCCGGGCCGTCGGCGCAGAGCGTGTCGGGACTGAGCACATAGCGGGTGTGATGGCGCAAGGCGGTGCGCGCCAGAAACACGGCGAACAGCAGGAAGCCCAGCAGCAGGATCAGCGCCAGCCAGCGATTGACGTCGAGCAGAGCCAAGGGAGCGCCGCACAGCAGGACGCCCGCGGTGGCGCGCCCATAGTCGGCCATCAGGGTCTGACGCGGATAGCGCAGATCGGCTGAACTCAACCGCGACCCCCTCCCGTTGCGAACAATTCATGTGCCGGTCGGACGCGAAGTCCGGGCATTTTCAGTGATTTTTGCCACATCGACCTTAGGAAATCCCACGCCCCGCCGTCCATCGCAAGATGGTGACTGAGAACGCCCACAGGCTCGCCGGACGCGCGCGCGCGGGCCAAAGCAGCAACAAGCGCGTGCAGTGCAGCGGCCTCGCTGACAAAGCCGTGGCCGCCCTTCCAGTCGATCAAATCGACGTGGGTGTTGACCTCCAGAAGCCCCCTCACCGGATGCGTGCGGCGTCGTGCACCGAAGGTCGAAAGACCAGCAAAGCCAATCTCCGGCAAGGCCGGCACCAGGGCCGGCGCGATGCGGTTCCAGGGCGGCACCAGCACCGGCAAGGGCCGCGAGCCGAACAGCCGTTCGAGCGCCATGCGGCCGGTGCCCAACTCGCCCAACACCAGCATGGCCGGCCGCTCGGTGCCGAGCTCGATCTTCTTGTCGCCCGACGCGGCGTGATTGACGTGTGCATAGCCATGCTGAAGCAGATCGACGCCCGGCTCGCCGGCCAAACGGTCGGCAAGGGCCTGCGTCGCCTTCGCCGGCACGACGGCGAGTGCCAAAGGGACGCCGCTGTCACGATGGATCGCCAGCAACCGCTCGAGGGCGGGGCCGACACCGGCGGCATCGTCGTCACGCCACCACAGCTCGGCCGGGCGGCCGGCCTCAGCCCAGCGCGCCGCTTCGTCCAAAAGGTCTGTCCAGGTGCTCATGTGGCCAACAGGCGATGCAATAGCGCTACCGTCTTCGAACCGCCATCGACGTCGCACGCCGGGAAGCTTTTGAGCGACGGGCCGGCGAGCGCACGGCCGATGGCGTCGGCCAGGCTTTGCGCCGACAGCGTGCCCGGCGCCACCACAGCCACCATGCCGCGCTCGGCCAGGGCCTCGGCACGGTCCGCCTGCTCAGTCTCGCGATCGCTGGCGAAGGGCACCAGCACGGCGCGGTCGGCACAGCGCAAGGTCTCGATCACGGTGTTGTAGCCGGCCTGCGAGATCGAGAGCGTGGCGTTGCCGAGCAAAGTCGTGAAGTCGGGACGCGCCGGTTCAATGATGATGCCCTTCTCGCCAGCAAGCGCGGCCCGGTCCCGCACCGCCAGGTTCTCGCCCAGCAGCAATCGCCAGGGCCGGTCAGCCAGCGCCGTCTTCGATCGTGCGGCGACGGCGGCCTTGAGCAGAGGCGCGCCGACGGCGCCGCCGCCCACCGAGACGACGACCTCATCCTTGCCTTCGGCGCTGCTGTGCATCCCCTGCGCCAAATCGCGCTCCGAGACATAGCCGGTGTAGAAGGCGCGCTCCTTGATGCGCTCCCAGCCGGCGAAGCTTCTCTCGAAAGGTACGAGGCGGGGGTCGCCGTGGATCAGCACGGCATCGAACAACTGCCGCAGGATCTGCTCGGTCTCGGCGATCCTTTCGATCCCGGCGCGACGCACCACGTCGCGCACCGAGCAGGCGATCAAGGGCCGCTTCGGCAAGCCGCGCGCAGCCTCCAGAAGCGGCAGCAACTCGAAACGCAGCCGTGTGCGGCCAAAGGGAAATTGCTCGGTAAGCACGACATCCGGCGCCTCGGCACGCAGCAGGCCGAGCAGGACGTCGATGCGCTGACGCCGGAACGCCTCATCGACCGGGCTGCCGTCGAGCCGGGCAAGGTCGCGCAGGCTCTCGTCGGCTGCGCGCAACGGCGGCAACTGGTGGAAGCGCGCGCCGCCCAGCACCAGTCCCTTGACCGGCGCGCCACCCGAGACCAGCAGCACGTCGAAGCCGCCGGCTGCCAGCGCGCGCGCCAGCACGGCGGCGCGGCGCAGATGGCCGATGCCCAGCAGGTGCTGCACGTAGAAGAAGACACGCCTCATAGCGGCACGTTGAGGCGATCGATCGAGACGCGGCCGTGGGTGTGGGCCGAGAAGAAATGCAGGCAGCGCCAGTCGAGCTTATGCGGCGGCCGACCCATCATGTCCCAGCCCGTGGCCAGCGCCAGCAGGGCGCGGATCGTGGCCTTGTGCGACACCGCGACGACGGGCTGCCCACTGGCGGCGATCGACGCCGTCCAGCGGCCGATGCGGGCCATGGCGGCGCGCGGCGATTCCCCGCCGGGCGGCAGGAAGTCCAATCCCTTGTTTTCGGCAGCGATGAAGGCGGCGCCGACTCGCTCGCGCAGCTCGACGATGGTGTGGCCTTCCCAGGTGCCGAAGCTCATCTCACGCAGCGCTGCATCGACGGTGACCGGCGCTGGGGGCTGGATCAGCTCGGCGGTGCGGCGCGCACGCTGCAATGGGCTGCTGAGTCGCTGCCAGCCATCGGCCGGCGATGGCAGACGCCAGCCGCGGGCATCGGCCTCGCCGGCGGCGTTGAGCGGGGTATCGGTCAGGCCCTGTAGGCGGCGCGCGACGTTCCAGTCGGTACTGGCGTGGCGCAGGACGGCGAACGGCACGCTCATCGCAGCGTCCTCAAGGCGGCGGCCAAGGCACGGGCCGCGGCGCGTTCATCGTGGTGGGCATTTACGCGCGCGCGCGCTGCCCTGCCGAGCCGCATGCGTTCCTTGGGATCATCGAGCAGTCGCGCCGTTGCAGCGGCGAAGGCGGCGGCATCGCCGATCGGAGTCAGCACACCGGTGACCCCGTCGGCGACGACCGCGGGGACGCCGCCGGTGCGGCCGGCGACGACGGGCAGGCCTGCCGCCTGGGCTTCGAGGAAGGCCATGCCGTAGGCTTCGTTGATCGCAGGCCAGAGGTAAAGATCGGCCGAGGCATATGTCGCAGGCAATTCGGCGTGTGGCACGGCGCCGGCAAAGCGTACGCGCTCGCCGCCCTCCCTGTCGTTGAGCGGCGCCATCATCGCCTCGACCTTGCCGCGTGCCGGCCCGTCGCCGACGAGCAGCGCGCGCCACGGCCTGTCCTTCAGGTGACCGAGCGCTTCGGCGAGCACGCGATAGGAGTCCAGCTTGTCGCGGGTGCGCATCATGCCGACGCTCAGCAGCAGCGGCGGATCGTTGGCCGCGCGCGGCGCGCGATCGAACGGTCGCGTGTCAATGAAGGGCGGCAGCCAGACCTGATGCGCGCCCGGCCGCAGCCGCGCCTTCACACCGGCGACGTCGCGCGGGTTGACCGTCAGCACCAGGTTGGCAGCAGCGAGCGAACGCTCGACGGCGCGATGGCCGAGTCGCGTCGGCCCCTGGGCGCGGCGCGGTGCGTGCGAAGCCTCGACGAGGGCATAAGGAACGCCCAGCGCCTGGGTCACGATCGGCCCCAACCAGTCGGGCTTGCGGTAGTAGCAGTGGTAGGTGAGCCAGAGATCGAAGCGTTCAGGATGGCGCGCCGGCAGGGTGCGCCAGCGCGCGATCAGTCTTCTGGCCTGCGAGCGCGCACGTCGTTCGAGCGCGAGATGATCCTGCGGCGCGGGCACGCCGGCGGCGACGCGGCTCAGCGCCGGCATCACCACCGTGTGGCCGAGCCGGCGCAGCAGGCGCCGGAGCCCACGCGCCATCTCGCGATCACCCGAGGGGGTGGGACTGTCCGGTGGCTTGAGCGGCGTGTGCAACAGCACGCGCATGGTCTACTCCGCCGCGCGCGCCTCGCGGCGGACGTCCTCGCCCAGCGCCGAGGCGATCCAGTCGACGCCGGCGTCGAAGGAGAAGCGCGTGCGCACGGTCTCGGCGGCGCGGTGCGCGAACTGCTGGCGCAGGTCGGGATGGCCGATCATGCGCGCCACGGCGGCCGCCAGGGCGTCGGATGCGCCGGGCGGCACCAGCAGGCCGTTGTCGCCATCCTCGATGAACTCTCCGATCGCGGCGGCGCGGGTCGAGAGGATGGCGAGGCCCTGGTGGGCCGCCTCCATCAGCACGTTGGGCAGGCCGTCCTGGTCGCCGTCGGCCGCCTTCTTGCTGGCCAGCACGAACAGGTCGGCGCGCGCGAGGGCGGCGAACACCTGCTTCTGCGGCTGGGCGCCGAGCCAGGTGCAGCGCTCGGCGATGCCGAGCCGCTCGGCCTGCGCCTTCAGCATGTCGCCGAGCTCGCCCGCGCCGATATGCTCGAAGCGCCAGTGCAGCGTCTTGGGCAGCAGGGCCAGCGCGTCCAGAAGATCGCCAAACCCCTTCTTCTCGACCTTGCGACCGATCGACAGGATAACCACCGGATCGGCGGCATCGCTGCCGTCGCGCCGTGCCCGCAGGTGCGCCGGCGCCGGCAGATGCGCGAAGTCGAGGCCGTGATAGACGAGCTTCACCTTGTCCGGCCGGGGGCTGAGCGCCCGCAGCTGCTCGGCGCCCATGTTGGTGCAGGTCACCGCCCAGGCGCAGTCGGCGAGCTTTTCCGCCGCCTCCCAGGGCTCGCTGGTCCAGATGTCCTTGGCATGCGCCGACACGCTCCACGGCAGGCCGCGCATCAGAGCGGCGTAGCGCGTCACCGACGAGGGCGTATGTAAGAAGTGGGCGTACAGCCGCTCGATGCCGGCCGGCAGCTCGGCCGCCAGCACCAGCGCCTGGCCCCAGCGGCGCAGCCGGTTGGCCGAGGGATCGCGTCGCAGGTCGGCCAGGAAGCGGGCGCGAGCCGTTGCATAACCCTTCAAGCGTCGTGCCTTCAGCCAGCCGGCCCACACGCGGCGCGGATCGTCCTTCAGGTACTCCGGCAGGTAGACAACGCGGCCCTGCACGCGATCATGCACGGGATGACGATGCTTGTCGGTCGGCCGGCGCAGCGACCAGATTTCGAGCGCAACGCCGCGCGCCTCGAGGCCGGCGATCTCCTGGGCGATGAAGGTCTCGGACAGGCGCGGCCAGCCCTTGAGCACGACCGCGACACGCGCGTCGGTTGGCGAAGGCATGAAGGTCCCGGCGATCAGGTCCTGGCGCGCGCCGGAGGCACGGCCGGCGGCGCAGCAGGCCCGGGCTCGCTCCAGATCTCCTCGAGCGGCGCGGGGCCGCGATGAGGATGGGCGAGCTGCTTGGCGACCAGGCGCCAGACATTGGGCAGGCCATCGAGCAGGCCCGGCACGACGACGTCGCTCGGCAGCCCCTGCTGCCGCAACTGCCGCAGGGCCGTCGCCATGGCATGCGGAGCGCGGCCGCGATCGGCATCGAGCATCTCGATCAGGCCGACATTGCGTGCGGCGCGGGCGCGGATGAACTGCTCCAGGCGCGGCCTGGTGCGCGGCACGATGATCGCCTTCTTGTCGAAGGACAGGATCTCGCAGAAGGTGTTGTAGCCGCCCATCGCCACCACGCCTGCCGCGCGCTGCATCAGGGCGCCGAGGTTGTTGGTGAAGGTGAGGGTGCGGATGTTCCTGAACTTGGCCGAACGCTCCTTGAAGGCCTCGCGCTCGGCAGCCGACATGAAGGGACCGAACACGATCACCGCGCCGTAGGGAATGTGCGGAGCGGTTTCATAGGCCGCCAGCACCCAGTCGATCAGGTCGGCGCCGTCGCCGCCGCCGCCCGCGGTCACCAGGATGAAGGGATCGCCGATCTCCTCCAGCTCGTGCGGCACGTCGCTGTGCAGCGGCAGGTCGCGGCGCAGATAGCCGGTATAGACCATCTTGTGGCGCACCGACGGCGGCACCTCGATGCCGGTCAGCGGCTTGTTGATCTGCGGCAGGCCGTAGATCCAGATCTCGTCATAGAGGTCGCGCAGCGCCGGCACGACGTTCTTGCGCTCCCATTCGGCGGCGAGCGCTGCGGGATCGTCCATGACGTCGCGCAGGCCGAGCACCAGGGGCGTGCCGCGCTCCTTGAGCAGGCGGAGCGCCGGCAAGACCTCGCCGCGCAGGCCGGTCGGCTCCTTGTCGACGATGAACAGGTCGGGACGGTAGATGTCGGCGGTGTCGCGGATGATGCGGGTCCGCATCTCCATCGTGTGCTCGACGCCCACCCGCAGGTTGGCCGAATCGTAGTCGCCATCGATCTGCTTGACCACGCCGGGGATGCGCACGAAGTCGATGCCCGAGCGGAACTCGTAGGAGCCGATCACGGGCGAGCCCGACACGATCAGGACCGAGACGTTGGGGTCGGCCGCCACCAGGGCGTTGGCAATGGTTCGGCAACGGCTCACATGGCCGAGGCCGAAGGAGTCGTGGCTGTAGAGCAGCACACGCTTGGACCGGCTTTGAGGCATGTAGGCGTCTCTCTCCCTTGCCGAAGCGCGACCTGCCCCGACCGGTGTCTTCGGCCGGACTATGCCATACTGGGGCAGGCACGCGAACCCCTCTCGCAATGCAAAATATCGAATGTAATCAAGGCACTGATCTAATATAGGAGAGGGGGTGCCGCACCTGGGGGGCTACCACCGCGGATATTGATGCAACGCAATCTGTTCACCTACATCTGGCGACACAGCAGGCCCGAGCAGGTCGTCATCCTGAGCCTCGTGGTGCTGGCCCAGGTCTTTTATTTCCTGTCGCTGACGGTGCCCAAGTCGGTCATCAACAACGGCATCCAGGGCAACGCCTTCAAGGACAGCAAGACCATCCCCTTCCTGGTCTGGGAGCTCGATCTCTCGGCCATTCTGCCCGGCAGGGTCATCCGCATCTTCGATGGCTTCCAGGTCGACCAGCTCGGCTACCTGGTGACCATGAGCTTCGTCTTCCTGGGCGCCGTGGTGGTGAACGGCCTCTTCAAGAAGACCATCAACACCCAGAAGGGCCGCATGGGCGAGCGCATGCTGCGCCGCCTGCGCTACGAGCTCTACGACCGCATCCTGCGCTTCCCGCCGGCCCATTTCCGCAAGGTCAAGCAGGCCGAGCTCGCCACCATGATCAAGGACGAGGTCGAGCCGCTCGGCGGCTTCATCGGCGACGCCTTCGTCCAGCCGATGTTCCTGGGCGGCCAGGCGCTGACGGCGATCCTGTTCATCATGCTGCAGAACTGGCTGCTCGGGATCATCGTCGTCGTCCTGCTGGGCGTGCAGATGGCGATCGTCCCGCGGCTGCGCCGGCCGGTGCTGATACTCGGCCGCCAGCGCCAGATCACGGCACGCCAGCTCGCCGGCCGCATCGCCGAAACCGCCGACGGCGTGCACGAGATCCACATCCACGGCGCCGCCAACTACGAGCGCGCCGACATCTCCGAGCGCCTGGGCCGCATCTTCAAGATCCGCTTCGACCTCTATCAGAAGAAGTTCGTCGCCAAGTTCTGGAACAACATCCTGTCGCAGGCGACGCCCTTCGCCATCTACCTGGTGGGCGGCTATTTCGCCATCACCGGCCAGATGGATGTCGGCGCCGTGGTCGGCGTGCTGCTGGCCTACAAGGACCTGCCCTCGCCGATCAAGGAGCTGCTCGACTGGGATCAGCAGCGCCAGGACGTGCAGATCAAGTACGAGCAGGTGATCGACCAGTTCCAGCCCGAGGGCATGATGCCCGAGCAACTGCAGGCAATCCCCGACGGCCCGCCGCCGCCGTTGGGCCGCGAGCTGGCGCTGGCCTCCGTCACCGTCTCGGAGGACGGCCGCGTCAAGCAGCTCGACAGCGTGTCGATGGTGCTGCCGACCTGCAGCAAGCTTGCGGTGATCGGCGGCTCGAGCTCGGGCAAGGACGTCCTAGGGCAGGTGCTGGCGCGGCTCACCTTGCCGAGCGGCGGCTCGATCAAGCTCGACGGCAACGATTTCTTCCAGCTGCCTGAATACGTGCTGGGCGCACGCACCTCGTATGTCGGCCAGGAGACCTATCTCTTCCCGCTGTCGGTGCGCGACAACCTGCTGTTCGGCCTGAAAATCCGGCCGATCGCGCCGGCCAAGTATGACGACAAAGCCATGGCGGAACGCGAGCTGTTCCGCAAGGAGGCCGAGCGCTCCGGCAATCCGTCGCTCGATCCCAACGCCGACTGGGTCGATTACGAGCTCGCCGGCGCCACCGGCCCGGCCGATCTGCTGCCGTGCATGGTCGAAACGCTGAAGCAGGTCGAGCTCGACGAGGACATCTATGCGCTCGGCCTGCGCGGCACGATCGATCAAGCCGCCCGGCCCGATCTCGCGGAGAGGATCCTGAAGGCGCGCCACGCCATGCACGGCCGCCTGCAGGATCCGAGCTACGCCGGCCTGGTCGAGACCTTCAATGGCGACCGCTACAACCGCAACCTGTCGGTCGCCGAGAACATCCTGTTCGGCACGCCGCTCGGCAAGGACTTCGCCGGCGACAACATCGCGGTCGACCCCTACATGCAGTCGGTGCTGCGGGCGACCGGCATCAACCTCGACCTGCAGCGCATGGGCCTCACCATCGCCGAGACCATGGTCGAGCTGTTCTCCGGCCTGTCGCCCGACAATCCGTTGTTCGAGCAGTACAGCTTCATCTCGGCCGACGAACTGCCCAACGTGCGCCTGCTGCTGCAGCGCCTGGGCGGCAAGGGCATCGACGCCGTCCCCGAGGCCGACCGGCCGCGCCTGATGACCTTGCCCTTCCGCTACACCGAGGCGCGCCATCGCCTGGGCCTGATCGATGCAGAGCTCGAGGAGCGCCTGCTGGCGGCGCGGCACGCCTTCGCCGCCGGCCTGCCCGCGCCGCTGCGCGGCGCCGTCGAGTTCTATGATTTCGAGCGCTACAACAGCGCCGCCACTTTGCAGGACAACATCCTGTTCGGCCGCCTGGTCTACGGCCAGGCGCAGGGCGAGCAGCGCATCGGCACGCTCACCTCCGACGTGCTGAACGAGCTTGGCCTGCACAACTCGGTGATCGAGGTCGGACTCGAGTTCAATGTGGGTGTCGGCGGCAAGCGCCTGACGGCGACGCAGCGCCAGAAACTCGGCATCGCCCGCGCCTTGATCAAGCGGCCGCAACTCATGATCGTCAACGAGGCGGTGGCCTCGTTCGACACCCGCACGCAGGACAGAATTCGCGACAATATCCTGGCGACGGCAAAGAAGGGCGATCGCGGCATTGTCTGGATCGCCAACCGGCCCTCGCAGGCGGAGCCGTTCGAGCAGATCGTCGTTATGCAGGGTGGCAGGATCGCCGCCCAGGGTAAGCCGTCCGACCTGGCGGCAAAAGGTGGCCTGTACGCCGAGCTGATGGCGTCGTGAGGGAATTCAGGAGGACGCGATGAACCTCAACGAAGAAGTCGAACTGCTGAAGGGCGTGCCGATCCTGTCCAAGATCGAGCCGGGCAAGCTGAAGCTGCTGGCCTTCACCAGCGAGCGCGTCAATTACGGCGAGGGCCAGGAGGTCTGCCATCAGGGCGACCCGGGCGATGCCATGTACGTCATCCTGGGCGGTGTCGCCGACGTGTTGATCGACACACCGACCGGACAGATCCAGGTCTCCGAGATGAACAAGAACGACTTCTTCGGCGAGATCGCCATCCTGTGCGACGTGCCGCGCACCGCCACCATCAAGGCGCGCGAGCCGCTCAACACGCTCAAGATCTCCAAGGACACGTTCTACCGCATGGTCGGCGAATTCCCGCAGATGGCCATCGAGATCATGCGCGAACTGGCG
>OCZS010000858.1_pt1 | contig 10408 bp, 5 predicted proteins | sample 1539071 | NCBI WGS metagenome assembly OCZS01 (sample SAMEA3113584, study PRJEB22503) | soil metagenome | reverse complement strand
GGAAGAGGATGCCGTACATCGAGTCGTTGAGCATCATGTCGAGCCGTTCCAGGCCCGCCAGTGCGGCGATCTCGGGCATGCACAACCCACTCGCGTAGTTCGTCAGCCGGACGTAGCGGCCGAGCTCCTTGCTCGACTCGTCCAGTGCCGCCCGCATGAGCCGGAAGTTCTCCTGGGTGGCGTAGGTGCCGGCATAGCCTTCGCGGGTGGCCCCCTCGGGGACGAAGTCGAGCAGGCTCTGCCCGGTCGAGCGGATGACGGCGATGACGTCCGCACCCTCCCGCGCGGCCTGCTGCGCCTGGGGGATGTCCTCGTGGATGTCACCCGTCGCGACGATGAGGTAGATCCACGGCTTCTGCTGCGGGTCGCCGTGGCGCCGGACCAACCGATCGCGCGCCGCACGCTGCCGGTCGATGGTGCGGATGCCGGCCGCGACGGCCGTGCGCGCCGCCCTCCGGGCCGCCGCGCGCTCCCTGCCGTCCGGGACCCGGAAGCCCACTCCCCCGCTCGACGCCTTCTGCGCCAGGGTCAGGACGTCAGGCGCCTCACCCCGGCGCAGCGCGTCCCACACCGGCGTCGTGACGCCCTGGTCGAGGCCCACGCCGCCCCGCACGGCGTCGACGAGGTGGTTGACCCACGGCACGTTGTCGTGGTCTGCGCCGGACAGCCCTGCCAACCGCAGCGTCGCCCGCTCGACGGACACCGTCGTGTGGCTCCTCGCGAGGTCGACGACCGGCTTCCCGGCGCGGCGCGCCAGCGCTCGGGCGCGGCGGACCGTTCTCGTGTCGAGGTCGAGGAGGTGGGGAACGGACGAAGACACGCAGTCAACCTACCAACGAGAGCGGGACGTCTTGCGGCCCCACGTGCCCATCACCACAGGATCTCCCGCGCACGACGCCTCGCACCCGTCAAGGTCGGAGGTCCTGAACCACGCCCAGGGCGCACCGGGCGATCTCGCCCTCCTCGTCGGTGGGCACCACCCAGACCTCGGCGACACTCTGCCGGGAGGAGACACGCCGCTCGTCCGGGCCCTTGGCGTTCGCCTGGTCGTCGAGCTGGAGGCCCAGCACGGCGAGCCCGCGGACGACGGCTGCTCGCAGGGTCGCGCTACCCTCCCCGATGCCCCCGGTGAAGACCACCGCGTCGAGACGGCCGAGGACGGCTGCGTAACCACCGACGTACTTGCGCAGCCGGTGGACGGTGACATCGAGGGCGAGCGTCGCGTCGGGGTCGCCCGCCGTGACCCGCTCGGTGATCGTCCGGAAGTCCGAGACCCCTGCGAGTCCGAGCAGCCCGCTCCTGCGGTTGACCGCGGTGTCGTAGTCCTGTGCCGACAGGTGGGCGACGCGGGCGAGGTATCCGCCGAGCGCGGGGTCGACATCGCCCGAGCGGGTCCCCATGACGAGTCCCTCGGCGGGTGACAGTCCCATCGACGTGTCGACGCTGCGACCGCCGGCGATCGCGCACGCGCTCGCCCCGTTCCCGAGGTGCAGCACGACGAGGTGGAGGTCCGCAGGCGAACGGCCCATGAGCTCCGCGGTGCGGCGCGACACGTAGGCGAAGGAGGTGCCGTGGAAGCCGTAGCGGCGCACGGAGTGCTGCTCTCGCCACTCTCGGGGCACGGCGTACGTGGACGCCTCCGGCGGCAGGGTCCGGTGGAACCCCGTGTCGAAGACGGCGACGTGCGGAACGTCGGGAAAGGCATCCCGCGCCCGTTCGATGCCGGTGAGGTTCGCGGGGTTGTGCAGCGGCGCGAGGTCGGCCAGTTGGCGGAGTGCCGTGAGGATGTCGTCGTCGACCAGCACCGGGTCGGCGAACCGGGCCCCCCCGTGGACGACCCGGTGACCGACGGCGAGGAGGCTGCCACCGAGGACGGGTCCGTGGTCGCTCAGCGCCCTGCGCGCGAGGGCGAAGGCCTCCGCATGCGACGGGCAGTCCACCCGATGGTGAAGGACGGTGTCACCGGCCTCATGGTGCAGGTGCGCCGCGCCGCCGATCTCCGAGACGGTGCCGTCTGCGGCAGTACGGCCGGACCTCGCGTCGACGACGCGGTACTTCAGCGATGAGGACCCGGCGTTGACCACAAAGACGTAGCCCTCTTGGCCGCGTGCACCCAACCCGCGGCCTCCGCGCCGGGGTTCCTCCCCCGACGCTGTGCCCGAGGCGATACTCACTCCGACGCCGCCTGCACAGCGGTGATCGCGACGGTGTTGACGATGTCGCGCACGTCCGCCCCCCGTGACAGGTCGTTGACCGGTCGGTTCAGCCCTTGCAGGACCGGTCCGATGGCGACGGCCTGAGCGCTGCGCTGGACCGCCTTGTAGGTGTTGTTGCCGGTGTTGAGGTCGGGGAAGATCAGCACGGTCGCACGTCCGGCCACCGGGCTGTCGGGCAGCTTGGTGCGGGCGACGGAGGGGTCGACGGCGGCGTCGTACTGGACCGGGCCGTCGAGGAGCAGGTCGGGCGCCCGCTCGCGAGCGAGGGCGGTGGCCCGACGGACCTTGTCCACGTCGGCTCCGGTGCCCGACTCACCTGTTGAGTACGAGAGCAGGGCGACACGGGGGGTGATGCCGAACTGCTGGGCGGTGCGGGCAGAGGAGACCGCGATGTCGGCGAGCTGCTCGGCGGTGGGGTCGGGGTTGACCGCGCAGTCGCCGTAGACGAGCACGCGGTCCGCCAGGCACATGAGGAACACGCTCGAGACCACCGAGACGCCCGGAGCGGTGCGCACGATCTCGAGCGCCGGGCGGATGGTGTGGGCGGTCGTGGTGATGCAGCCGGACACCATGCCGTCCGCCAGACGGGCGTGTACCAGCATCGTTCCGAAGTAGCTCGCGTCGAGGACGCGGTCGAGGGCTGTCTCGAGCGTGATGCCCTTGTGCGCCCGCAGTCGGGCGTACTCACGGGCGAACTCCTCACGCAGCGGGCTCGTCGCCGGGTCGACGACGCTGGCGGCCGAGACGTCGACGCCGAGCTGTCTCGCCACACCGCGCACCACCTCCTCGTCGCCGAGCAGGGTCAGGCGGGCGATGCCGCGTGCGATGATCCGCTCGGCCGCCATGAGAATCCGCTCCTCGGCGCCCTCGGGCAGCACGAGGTGAGCGGACGCAGCGCGGGCCCGCTCGACGACGTCGTGCTCGAACATCAAGGGCGTCACGGCGCCTTCCGCGACCCTGTCCTCGCCGGCGACGGCGCCGAGGTCGACCGCATCCTCCACGAGCGCGACTGCGGCGCGCACCTTGCGCTCGGACGCCATGGTGATGCGGCCCTCCACCGGGCCGAGTGCGGTGACCGTCGCCATCGTGTCGCCGCCGGTCGCGACGATCGGGAGGCGGATGCCGAGTCCCGCCACCAGCCGGTCGACCTGCGGGGAGGGCGCGAAGCCGCCGTTGAGGACGACGCCCGACAGCGACGGGAGCGTCGTGGACTGGTGCGCGAGCAGGACCCCGAGCAGCACATCCTCACGGTCAGCCGGGATGATGACGACGCCGTCCTCGACGAGCCGGTCGATGACATGGGGCATCGACATGGCCGCGACGACGAGGCCGGAGCACTCGCGCTCGAGCAGCGCTGCGTCGCCGTGGACAAGGGTGCCCCGGCAAGCCGCCATGAGGTCTCCTACGGTCGGCCAGCGGAGGAGGGACACCTCGGGAAGGGTCCAAGCAGGCACCATGCTCAGGCGCTCGTGCAGCGCCGCGGTGACGTCGGGCGCCCCCTCTGTCGACACCTGGTTGACGACCACCCCGGCGACCTGCGCGTGCTCGTCCCTCGCGGGCCTGGACCGACACGGCCAGGCCGGCCGCGACGTCAGGTGGTCGCGGTCCCGTGCCGGGGCGACGAGGACCATGGGGGTCGCGAGGTTGGCCGCGATCCGGGCATTCGTCGAGAACTCGGTGGGGGCCGCGACTCCGGTGAAGTCGGTGCCGACGACCAGGACGCAATCGTGCCCGCGGGCAACCTCGTGGAACCGGTCGACGACCGTGCCCAGGGCGCGTTCGGGCGCAGCATGGAGAGCCTCGTCGGTGATGCCGTGGCAGGCGTCGAGGGGGAGGTCGCTGCGGACCTGTCGTAGGAGAACGGCGAGCAGATCGTCGGCGTGCGGCCCGGCGCGGACCACGGGCCGGAAGACACCCACCCTGCGATGCCGGCGGCTGAGCTGGTGGGCCACCCCCACGGCGACGGCCGACTTGCCCGACCGTGCCTCCGTGCCGGCGAGGTAGAGCGACCTCACCGGTCGAGCCCGCCCCAGGTCCAGTCGTTGATGTCGGGAATGTCGGCGAGGTGCTCCCGGATGTAGGCCCCGTGCTCGTCCAGCCGCGCGCGGCACAGCGCCACGAGGTCCTGCCACCCCCGAGGCCGTGGGGTCGCGCGGCGCAGGACCTCCATGGCCAGGTGGAACCGACTCATCCGGTTGAGAACGACCATGTCGAAGGGCGTCGTCGTCGTGCCCTGCTCCGAGAAGCCACGCACGTGGAAGCGCCCGGGGCTCGAGCGGCCGTGCACGAGTTGGTGCACGGCCCGCGGGTAGCCGTGGAACGCGAAGACGACGTGCCGGTCAGCGGTGAAGAGGTCGTCGAACTGGCTGTCGGAGTATCCATGGGGGTGGTCTGCCTCCGGCAGGAGGGCCATGAGGTCGACGACGTTGACGAAGCGGAACCGCAGGTCTGGCACGTGCTGGTGGAGCAACTCTGCCGCAGCGAGCGCCTCCTGCGTCGGGACGTCACCGGCACACGCGATGACGATGTCCGGGATGTCCCCGGCTGTGGCCGTGCTCGCCCACTCCCACGTGCCGGCACCCTGGGCGCAGTGCCGGTGGGCCTGCTCGAGGGTGAGGTACTGGAGGTGCTTCTGCTTGTCGACGACGATGAGGTTGACGTGGTCGGTGCTGCGAAGGCAGTGATCCGTGATCGACAGGGTGGTGTTGGCGTCCGGCGGCAGCCAGACCCGCACGACGTCGGGAGCGAGCGGGATGAGGCTGTCGATGAGGCCGGGGCCCTGGTGCGAGAAGCCGTTGTGGTCGTTGCGCCAGCACGTCGAGGTGAGCAGAACGTTGAGCGAGGACACCGACGCCCGCCAGGGCAGGGTCTGGGCGTGCTGGAGCCACTTGACGTGCTGCACGGCCATCGACGCCGACACCATGGCGAAGGCCTCGTACGTCGCGAAGACCCCGTGCCGGCCAGTGAGGAGATAGCCCTCCAGCCAGCCCTCGCACAGGTGCTCGCTGAGCACCTCCATGACCCGTCCGTCCGGCCCGATAGCGGTGTCGGTGTCGAGGATCGGTCCCATGAAGCATCGGTCCGTCTCCTCGAAGACGGCCTGCAGCCGGTTGCTCGCCGTCTCGTCGGGGCAGAAGAGGCGAAAGCTGCCGCCGCCATCGGCGCGGACCGTCGCGGCGTACAGGTCGCGCATCAGCCGCCCGGCGGTCACGGTGTTCTCCACCGTGGTGACGCCTGGCGCGTCGACCTCGACGGCGTAACGGTCGAGCGCCGGCATCGGCAGGTCCTCGCGCAGCCGCCCACCGTTGGCGTAGGGCGTGGCCGACATTCGGCGGTCGCCCTCGGGCGACAAGGCCTTGAGCTCCGGGGCGAGGCGGCCGTCCTCGTCGAACAGAGACGCCGGGTCGTACGACCGCAGCCACTCCTGAAGCATTCGCAGATGCTCGGGGTTGTCGGTCAGGCCCGACAGCGGGACCTGGTGGCTGAGGTTCGTGCCCTCGACCTGGATGCCGTCGACGACGTCAGGGCCGGTCCAGCCCTTCGGGGTGCGCAGGATGACGGCCGGCCACTGGTGCCGCACCGCCGCGCTGGGCCCGTCGCCGAGCCGGGCATGGGCCTGGATGGACCGGATGGAGTCGTGGGAGGAGCGCAGGGCGGCCAGCAGAGCTGGGAACACCTCTCGTGGGTCGTCACCAGCGACGGTCACGGGGTCCCAGCCCTGGCTGCGAAGGTATGCCTCCACGTCCTCGTCGCTCGCCCGGCCGAGCACCGTGGGGCCGGCGATCTTGTAGCCGTTGAGGTGGAGGATCGGCAGCACAGCGCCGTCGCGGCGGGGGTTGAGGAAGGTGGGCAGCCGCCAGGACGCCGCCAACGGCCCGGTCTCCGCCTCTCCATCGCCGACGACACAGGCGACGAGGAGGTCGGGGTGGTCGAAGGCCGCCCCCGCGGCGTGAGCCAGCGCGTAGCCCAGTTCGCCACCCTCGTGGACGCTCCCGGGCGTCTGCACGCTGACGTGGCTGGGCACACCTCCTGGCGACGAGAACTGGCGGAACAGGGCGCGGATGCCGTCGGCGTCATCGGCGACGTGCGGGTAGACCTCGGTGTAGGTGCCCTCGAGCCAGGCGGCGGCCACGAGAGCCGGACCGCCGTGCCCCGGGCCGGTGACGTAGAGCCAGTCCCCGTCACGCTCGCGGATCACCCGGTTGAGCAGGGCGTACACCATGGACAGCCCTGGGCTGGTGCCCCAGTGGCCGAGCAGCCGCGGCTTGACGTGGTCGAGCACGAGGGGGTCGCGCAGGAGCGCATTGTCCCTGAGGTAGATCTGGCCGATCGTGAGGTAGTTCGCGGCCGCCCACCAGCGAAGGTCGAGGTCGAGGTCGGCGGGAGGGTAGGTCAGCGCGTCGTCGTCCTCGCTCATCGACATACCCCCCCGAGGCGGGTAGGCCGCGGCAAGCCCTCTCGCCCGCTCACCCGCGGCTCAGTCCTCGACCGGCGCGACGAGCCAGCGCTTTGCCTCGTCGACGTCCTCGTCGTCGAACAGCCGGATCCGACCCGGCATCATCCAGCCGAAGGCCGTGATCGCCTTTTCGACCCAGTCCACGTCGGTCGCGACCGCGATCCGCTCCCAGCCCGTCGGGTGACCCGCCCAGAGCCGGGTGTCGGACCACATCGCCCCTGCGGAGTAGGACTCCAAGTCGTCGCCCAGGACGTACAGGAGCTTCACGGGGCCGGACGCGATCGCGGCGGTCAGGGCCGGGACGAGAACGGTCTCGTAGTCGTCGGCGGTCACGGTCCCGGTGGCCTCGAAACCGATGGTCCCCGGGGGCATGTCGGACATGGTGGTGATCACAGTTGCTCCCGTCGGCCGGAGCGGCGGAGGTCACCGCTCCATTGACAACGACGACATGCTCCCATGCGCCGAGCCGTCGCGCTCCGTGCACCTCGGCGCTGACGTCATGGGGGCCCGGCCCACCCTCGCCGGGTGATGGCAGCCGACCTCCGGTCGGGGATGCTGCAGGGACCCAACGTCGTCTCATCAGGGAGTGGGTCGTGAGCCAACCGAACCAGCCGGCACCCGCGGCCGAGCTCGCCTCCACGCGTGGGACGACGGCGTGGCACACCCTGTCCGCCGAGGACGTTCTGCGGTTGACCGGGTCCGACGCGTCGGCCGGGCTCTCGACACCCGAGGTGGAAGAACGGACGCGCCGGTTCGGTCCCAATCGTTTCACCGCGGCGCAGTCCGAGTCGCCCCTGCGCGCCTTCCTGCGCCAGTACGCCGACCCTATGCAGATCGTGCTCCTCGTCGCGGGGATCGGGAGCCTCTACCCGCTCAAAGAGATCGGTACCGGCATCCTGCTGTTGGCCCTGACGGTCTTCAACGCCGTCCTCGGCCTCCGTCAGGAGGGAAAGGCGGCAGCCGCAGTGGCCGCCCTGCAGAAGATGATGATCGTCACCGCACGTGTGAAGCGTGACGGCATGCTGGCGGAGATGCCGGCCGAGCAGCTGGTGCCCGGGGACGTCGTCGCCGTCGAGGCCGGGGACATCGTCCCTGCCGACGGTCGCCTGCTCTGGGCTGCCACGCTCGAAGTCGCCGAGTCCGCACTCACCGGGGAGAGCATCCCGGTGTCCAAAGGCACCCAGGCCGTGGCCCTGGAGGAGACGCCACTCGGGGACCGGATCGACATGGTGTACATGAACACCAACGTCACGAGAGGTTCCGGCGAGTTCGTTGTCGTCGCCACGGGGATGTCAACGGAGGTCGGCCACATCTCCGGGCTGCTCCAGGGGGAGAAGGAGTCCAAGACACCCTTGACCCGTCAGCTGGACGCGCTGACCCGACAGATCTTCCTCATCGCGGGTCTGGCCCTGCTCGTCTCCGTCGTGCTCAACCTCGCGCGCGGTGAGACGTTCACCGCCATCTTCCACGCGGCCGTCGCCTTCGCCATCGGCGCTCTACCGGAGAACATGCCTGCCGTCGTCACGACGATCCTCGCCTACGGGACCCAGGCCCTGGCGAAGGTGGGGGCGATCATGAAGCGCCTCCAGTCGACCGAGACGCTGGGTTCGACCTCAGCGATCAACTCCGACAAGACGGGGACGCTCACCCTCAACGAGATGACGGCCGTCCAGCTGGTTGTCGTCGGGCGCAGGTATGCGGTGGACGGTGCCGGTTACTCGGGCCAGGGCCGCATCACCCACGTGGCCGGGCAGCGGGACATCCCCCTGGACGACATCCTCCTTCCGATGGTCCTCGCCTCCGACGCCGTCGTGGACGAGGGAGTGCTCATCGGTGACCCCACCGAGGGGGCACTTGTCGCCCTGGCGGCCAAGGGCGGTGTGCACGCGGAGTCGACCCGTGCGGCTTACCCTCGCGTCGCGGTGCTGCCGTTCGACGCCGCGTACAAGCTCATGGCCACCTTCCACCGCATGTCCGACGACTCCGGCACCGAGGTGGTCCGCTGCTTCGTCAAGGGCGCCCCTGACGAGCTCCTGGCCAGGGCCGCGACCGTGTTCGATGCCGACGTCGGCAACGTGCCCGCTGACGGTGTGTTCCGCGAGAAGTACCTCGCCGAGAACGCGCGCCTCGGCCAGGAGGGGCTGCGGGTGCTTGCGACAGCGCGCAAGGACTTCGCCGTGGCTGACGTCGACTCGGGGGCGGACCTGCTCCCTCTCGTCGCGGACGGTCTGGAGCTGCTGTCGCTCGTCGGGATCGTCGACCCGCCGCGGCCCGCCGCGAAAGCGTCGATCGCGAGCGCGAGGGCGGCCGGCATTCGCGTCCGGATGATCACCGGCGACCACGCGGTGACGGGCGGCGCCATCGCCCGCCAGCTCGGGATCGAAGGCACCGTCCTGACCGGTGCAGAGTTCGCGGCCATGGACGACGATGAGGCGCTGGAGCGAATCGACGACATGGGGGTCATCGCCCGGGTGACGCCGCAGGACAAGGTCAGGCTGGTGAACCTCCTCAAACGGCAAGGCCGAATCGTCGCGATGACCGGCGACGGGGTGAACGACGCCCCTGCCCTCAAGGCCGCAGACATCGGCATCGCGATGGGTATCACGGGTACCGACGTCGCCAAGGACGCCGCCGTGATGGTCCTCACGGACGACAACTTCTCGACGATCGTCAAGGCCGTCGAGATGGGACGAGGTCTGTACGACAACCTCGTCAAGTACATCCGGTTCCAGATGGGGTGCCTTTTCGGCTTCATCGTCTCGTTCCTCGGGGCAGCGGTCTTCACCATCGCCGGCGGGGTGCCGTTCCTTCCCCTGCAGACCCTGTGGATCAACTTCACGACGATGCTCCTCCAGGCGGTCGGACTGGGCTACGGACAGCCCGCGGCGAGACTGATGGACCGTCCCCCGCGCGACCCGGCGGAGCCGATCCTGCCGCGCCGCGAGATGGTCTGGCTCGTGGTCATCGGGCTCGTCATGGGCGGCGCCACCCTCGGGGTCATCACCTGGGCGGAGGCCGAGTTCGGCCGGCCCGTGGCGCTGACCATGGGCGTCGTGACGTTCTCGTTGGCAAGCCTGTTGTTCTCCTTGGCCACCAGGGATGAGACGCGCACGGTCTTCTCGATGGATACGCTGTCGGACCGGACCCTCGTGAGGTCCACCGGGATCTCCGTCGTCACGCTGATCCTGGCAACCGTGTTCGGGCCGCTGCAGGCGTTCCTCGAAACGGTCCCTCTCGACCTGGTCCAGTGGGCCGTCTGCTGTGGCGCCGCGCTGCCCGTGCTGGTCGCCTCGGAGGTCCGGGCGGCGCTGCTTCAGCGCAGAACACCCCGCACGTAGGGGTTCTCATCTCTGCGCACGACCACGAAGCGGCCGTCCGCTCGTTGGGCCGTGCGGTGCCCTGGACGCCGCGTGGCACGCTCCAGTCGCGCGTGCCCCGAGAGCGCTGCTGTGCGGTGACCACCCGAGGCTCAAGGAGTGCGGTGGATGGCAACACCGTCCCGCATCGTGAGCCGACACGTCGGAAGCGGGTCGTCGCCGCTGACGTCCGGCCACCCCTCGGGTGAGGCATCGGTCGTCGTCCACACCGCCAGCGTCGCGGGCCGGCCGAGGCCGAGCACTCCTCCCCCGTCCTCGCGAGCCGCTGTCCAGCCCCCGACCGTGTGGGCGGCGACTGCGGCCCCCACGTCGAGCCGCTGGTCGGGGTCGTGGTGCCGGACGGCGGCCCTGACGGTGGC
>OCZS010000857.1_pt1 | contig 10412 bp, 10 predicted proteins | sample 1539071 | NCBI WGS metagenome assembly OCZS01 (sample SAMEA3113584, study PRJEB22503) | soil metagenome | reverse complement strand
CGATCCCCGAACCGCCCCCGGTGACCACGGCCCGGCGGCCGGCGATGATTCTCATGATGAATTTGGCGGACACAACCCTCAGCAGGAAAGAAGCACGGCTACGATGCGCCCATGGCACGGCGCAACGGTGGGATCCGTGCGGGCAGCGGGGCGGCGGCCCCCGCCCAGTCCCCGGCGAAGGCGAACGGCAACGGCGCGGGCGGGCGCGGCTGCATCTCGATCGGCTCCGGCGGCGGCGTCATGCGCCCGCTCAAGACGGCCGAGAGCGTGGCGCGCGACATCGTCCACGACATCATCGAGGCCGGGCAGCTGCCGGGGGCGGCGCTGCCCTCCGAGGCCGCGATGCTCGACCACTACCGGGTCAGCCGCGAGTCGCTGCGGGAGGGCCTGCGGCTGCTCGAGGTGCAGGGGCTGATCTCGATCCGGCGGGGCCCCGGCGGCGGGCCGGTGGTCGGCACGGTCGACCCGGCCAACCTGGGCCGGGTCTCGACGCTGTTCTTCCACATGTCGGGCGCCACCTACGCCGAGCTGTTCGAGGCCTGGCAGATGGCCGAGGTGGCGCTGGCCGAGCGGGCGGCCCGCCACCCCGACGGCGAGGCCCGGGCGGCGGCGATGGCGCCCTATCTGTCGTCCGACGCCCCCGGCACGGGTGAGGACGAGCTCGAGCGGTTCGTCGAGGCCCACGCCGGCTTCCACGGGGCCGTCGCCAGCCTGGTGGACAACCGGGTGCTCGAGCTGACGCTCCAGACCTACGGCCAGATCGTGAGCCACCACCTGGCCACGGTCCAGGACCCGCGCGACATCCGCCAGATGCTGGCCGACGACCACCGCGAGCTGGCCCGCGCCGTGGCGGCCGGCCATCCCCGTCGGGCGCGCGACCTGATGGAGGCCCACATCGCCGGCGTCGCCGGCCACAACCGCGAGCGCCTCGGCGACCGGGTCGACGACTTCATCGAGTGGCTGTAGCCCTCACCAGAGCGACTCGCCGCCGTCCACGACCAGGTTGGCGCCGGTGACGAAGCGGGCGGCGGGGGAGCAGAGGTAGAGGGCGCCGGCGGCCATGTCCGCCGGCAGGCCGGCCCGGCGAAGGGGGACCCCGCCGGCCCGCTCCTCGAACAGCGCCGGGTTGCCCTCCAGCGCCAGCGGCGTGGCGGTGATCCCGGGGGACAGCGTGTTGACGCGCACGTCGTGCTCGGCCAGCTCGTAGGCCGCCACGCGGACCATCTGGTTGAGGCCCGCCTTGGCCGCCGAGTAGGCGCCGATCGTGGGCCGGGCGCCGAGGGCACGGATGGACGACACGACGAGGATCGCCTTGTCGACCGGGTCGCCGGCACCGTCGGCCGCGGCTGCGTCGATCCCGGTTCCGTCGATCCCGGTTGCGTCCGCCCCGGCATCGGCGTCGCCCGCCGACCGGTCGGCGATCATCCGGCGGGCGGCCGCCTGCACGCACAGGAACGTGCCGGTGAGGTTGAGGTCGATGCACCAGTCCCATTCCTCGGGCGTGATCTCGAGGAACGGGCGGGGCACGCCGGCCCCGGCGTTGGCGACGAACACGTCGAGCGACGGCAGGTCCGCCTCCAGGCGGGTGAAGAGGTCGGCGATGGCCGCCCCGTCGCCCGTGTCGCCGACGTACGTGCGGACCTCCGGCGTGGCGCCGCCGCTCCCCGGCACCGCGCGCAGCTCGTGGGCGGCGGCGTCGAGGTCCTTCTCGCCCCGGGCCACGAGGACGACGTTGGCGCCCGCCCCCACGAACGCCTCGGCGATGCCGAGCCCGATGCCCTTGCTGCCGCCGGTCACCACGGCCCACCGCCCGCTGAGCTGGTCCTTCATCTTTGCCCCCTGTGTCATGGATCCGAATTCATCATGATGATATAGTCCGCCGTAGACGAGAGGGGGCAGTACGGATGGCTGGACCAGACGGCTGGGAGCACCGTGACCGGTGCGCCATCGTGGGGATCGGGGCGACCGACTTCTCCCGCAACTCGGGCCGCAGCGACCTGACGCTCGCCACGCAGGCGTCGCTGGCGGCGATCGAGGACGCCGGGCTCACGATCGGGGACATCGACGGCATCGTCCGTTGCGACCTCGACCAGGTGAAGCACCAGGACCTGGCGGAGTCGCTCGGCATCGACGAGCTGACCTACTGGGGCGAGACCGGGCCGGGCGGGGCCGCCCCGTGCGCCCAGGTGGCCCAGGCGGTCGCCGCCATCGAGAGCGGGCAGGCGACGAGCGTCCTCGTGTTCCGTGCGCTCAACGGGCGCTCGGGCCGGCGCTATGGCCAGGCCGACCCGGCCCGGGCGGGCGACGGGGCCGGCACCGAGGTCGTCGGCGGCAACGTGAGCTGGGACGAGTGGTTCATGCCCCACGGCCTGCTCACGCCGGGCCAGGCCTTCGCCCTTCTGGCACAGCGCCACATGGCGGAGTTCGGGACGACGTCCGAGCAGCTCGGGGCGATCGCGCTGGCCTGCCGCGAGCGGGCCAACGCCAACCCGGCGGCCCAGATGCACGACCGCAAGCTGTCCCTCGACGACTACCTGGCCGGCCGGATGATCTCGGCGCCGCTGCGCCTGTTCGACTTCTGCCTCGAGACCGACGGCGCCTGCGCCGTGGTGGTCACGTCGACCGAGTGGGCGCGGGACCTCCGCCGGAAGCCGGCGCTGATCCGAGCCGTCGCCCAGGCGGGCATGCCCCGCGGCCAGGGCGGCGACATGTTCCCGGTCCTCATGCGGGAGTCGGTGACCACCCTGCCGGCCCGGCACGTGGCCGACCTGCTCTACCGCCGCGCCGGCATCGGCCCGGAGGACGTCGACGTGGCGCAGTTGTACGACTGCTTCACGATCACCGTGCTCATGGAGCTGGAGGACTGGGGCTTCTGCGCCAAGGGCGAGGGCGGCCCGTTCGTGGCCGGCGGCGGCATCGGCATGGAGGGGACGATCCCCGTCAACACCGGCGGCGGCCACCTGTCCGAGGGCTACATCCACGGGATGAACCACGTGGTCGAGGGCGTGCGTCAGGTCCGGGGCGAGTCGACGAGCCAGGTCCCCGGCGCCGAGACGTGCCTCGTGGCCTGCACGCCCCTGCCTCCCGGCAGCGCCATCCTGCTGAGGGCCGCATGAGCGCCGCCGATGCCGCCGACGTGGCCGTCGGAGCGGAGCCGGTGCGCGTGGGATGGCCGGCCCCCGTCTCCGACGACCACGACAGCGCCGGGTTCTGGGAGGCCGCCGCCCGCCACCGGCTCGTGGCACGGGTGTGCGCCGCCTGCGGGACCACGCTCCACCTGCCCCGGGCGCGCTGCGTCCGCTGTGGGAGCTTCGACGGCTCCTGGGAGCCCCGGTCCGGCGCCGGGCGCCTGTACTCGTACACGACGGTGACCCACCAGGTGCACCCGGCGTTCCCGGTCCCGTACACGGTCGTGCTGGTCGAGCTGGCGGACGACCCCGCCGTGCGGCTGGTCGGCACGCTCGACGGCGCCCCGCCGCTGACGATCGGCATGCCGATGCACGTCACCTGGGAGGCACGCGGGAACGGCACAGTGGTCCCGAACTGGGCACCCGATGAGGCACACGGAGGGGCGAGCGCATGAGTTGGGACTTCGAGACCGACCCCGAGTTCCAGGCCGAGCTGGACTGGGTCGACCGGTTCGTCGCCGAGGAGGTCGAGCCGGTCGACCAGGTCATCACGCACGCGTGGGACATGGCCGCTGATCCCGCCGCTGCAGCGGCAGGTGCAGGAGCGGGGCCTGTGGGCGACCCACCTCGGCCCGCACCTGGGCGGGCCCGGCTACGGCCAGGTCAAGCTCGCCCTGCTCAACGAGATCCTCGGGCGCTCGCACAGCGCCCCGATCGTGTTCGGCTGCCAGGCGCCCGATTCCGGCAACGCCGAGATCCTGGCCCATTACGGCACCGAGCAGCTCAAGAAGCAGTACCTCGAGCCGCTCCTGCGGAACGAGATCGTCTCCGCCTTCTCGATGACCGAGCCCCGCGGCGGGTCGGACCCGACCGGCTTCGTCGGCCGCGCCGAGCTCGACGGCGACGAGTGGGTGGTCAACGGCGAGAAGTGGTTCTCGTCGCACGCCCGCTACGCCTCGTTCCTGATCCTGCTTGCGGTGACGGAGCCCGACGCCGACCGCCACACGCGCATGTCGATGTTCGTGGTCCCGGCCGACACGCCGGGGATCGAGATCGTCCGCAACGTGGGCGTCTACGGGCACGACCCCGACGAGGGCACCCACGCCTACATCCGCTACCACGACGTGCGCATCCCGGCGGACCACATCCTCGGCGCCCGCGGCGAGGGCTTCGCCGTGGCGCAGACCCGGCTGGGCGGCGGGCGCATCCACCACGCCATGCGGACCGTCGGCCTGGTCAAGCAGGCGCTCGGGATGATGTGCGAGCGGGCCCTGTCCCGGGTCACGCAGGGCGAGACGCTGGCCCGCAAGCAGCTGGTGCAGGCGATGATCGCCGACTCGTGGGTCCAGCTGGAGCAGTTCCGGCTCCTGGTCCTGCAGACAGCCTGGAAGATCGACCGGTACGACGACTACCAGAAGGTCCGGGTGGACATCTCGGCCGTGAAGGCGGCCATGCCCAAGGTGCTGCACGACGTGGCCGCCCGGGCGCTGCAGGTCCACGGGTCGCTGGGCGTGTCGCACGAGATGCCGTTCGGCTCGATGGTCCTCGAGTCCTTCCACATGGGCCTGGCCGACGGCGCCACCGAGGTGCACCAGATGCAGGTCGCCCGCCAGGTCCTCAAGCAGTACAGGCCGACCGAGGACCTGTTCCCGACCGGCCACCTGCCCCGCCGCAAAGCCGAGGCCGAGGCCCGGTTCGCCGACGTGCTAGCGCAGGTCGAGGCCGATCGGCTGATCGGCGCGTCGCCCGGCTCGCCGCCCGGGGGTGGCTCGTGAGGGTCGGCCTGTCCTGCTACGACATCTCGGCGTCCGAGCTGGTGGCGCTGGGCGTCGCCGCCGAGGCGGCCGGGTTCGACTCGGTGTGGCTCGGCGAGCACGTCGTACTGCCGGTCGACTACGGCAGCGAGCACCCGACCACGGGCGACACGGCCCACCAGCACCACACCGGGCCGATCGTCGACCCCTCGACGACCCTGGTCGACCCGCTCGTGGCGCTGTCCGCGGTGGCGGCCGCGACGTCGTCGCTGCGGCTGGCGACCGGGATATACCTCCTGCCGCTGCGACCGCCGCTGGTCACGGCGCGCATGACCGCCACGCTGGCCGACGTGTCCGGCGGGCGCTTCATGCTCGGCGTCGGCTCCGGCTGGCTCGAGGAGGAGTTCGCCGCGGTCGGCGTCCCCTTCCACGAGCGGCGGGCCCGCTACGAGGAGTCGATCGCCATCCTGCGCCAGGCGTGGAGCGGGAAGCCCTTCGCTCACGACGGGACGTACTGGCGGTTCGGCCGGGTGCAGGTCAGTACGTCCCCCGTGGAGGTGCCACTCGTCCTGGGCGGGAACACCGAGGCCGCGCTGCGGCGGGCGGCCGCGGTGGCCGACGGCTGGTTCGCCTCGGGGACTCCGTCGTTCGAGGACGCCGTCGTCCTGCGCCGCCGGCTGCTCGAGTTGCGGGACGAGCTGGGCCGGCACGAGCCGTTCCCCATGCACGTCCGCGTGGCCTCGCCCGACGTGCCCCTGGATGCCTACGAGGCGGCCGGCTTCGCATCCGTCCTCGTCTGGGCGGACCAGGTGTGGCCCGGGTCGTCGTCGCCCGGCGGGGCCGCCGCGGCCGCCGCCACCCTGGCCGAGGCGGGGTCCCGTCTCGGCCTCACCCCTCCGGAGGTCTCGTCGTGATGCTGCTCAAGCCCGGGGCTCGCCTGCAGAGTGCCGTCTGCGCCGGCCAGGTCGTGGTCGTACGGGCGCCGTCCGAGGAGGTCGACCTGCGCTTCGGCGGCGTCCCGGTGCGCCCGGCGTCCCCGGACGGCCCGCCGCCCGACGAGTCCGCCTCGCCCGACCGGGTGGGCGAGTCGCCGATCGGCAAGCGCTACGTGGCGCCGTCCGTGGGCCTCGAGGTTCTGGTCACGAAGGCCGGCTCGTCCCTGCTGTCGGTGGGCGACGACCTCCTCGAGCGCAAGGACGCCAAGCCCCTTCCGGCCTCGGACTAGGCGCGCCGGGCCCGGTCACCGCGCCAGGCCGGGGGCGGGCGCGGGCGGTGCTCGCTCGTCGACGCCCGGGACCGGGCCGGCCCCGGTCAGGCGGCGGAGGTGGTGTGGCGGGGGGCCTCGAGCTCGGCCTTGACGACGCGGCGCAAGACCTTGCCCGTGTCGTTGTACGGGAGCGCCTGGCGGACCTCGACGACGGCCGGGCGGCGCGACGAGCGCAGGCCCGCGACCACCCAGTCGCTCAGCTCCCCGGCGGTGGCGGCCGCCCCCGGGTGGAGCACCACGGCGGCGGCCACGACCTCGCCCCACTCGTCGTCGGGCAGGCCGACGACGACGGCCTCGGCGACGGCGGGGTGGGTGAGCAGGGCGTCCTCGATCTCGCCGGGCGACAGGTTCTCGCCGCCCCGGACGATCACGTCGTCCATCCGGCCCTCGACGTACAGGTAGCCGTCGTCGTCGAACCAGCCCTCGTCGTTGGTGGGGAACCAGCCGCCGGTGTCGCGTCCGGCCCGGTCCACGTATTCGCCGGACACCTGGTCGCCCCGCACCCACACCTCGCCGCGCCCGCCGGCGGGGACGGGGTGGCCCTCGGCGTCCCGGACGTCGATCTCGACGGTGGGCACCGGCCGCCCCACCGAGGCGAGGCGGCGGCGCACGGCGGGGTCGTCGCTGGCGAACGCGGCCCGGTGGTCGTCGGGGCCGAGTACGGCGACCGACGAGCTGGTCTCGGTGAGCCCGTAGGCGTTCACGAAGTCGACGCCCGGGATCAGCGCCATCGCCCGCTCGATCACGGGCAGGGGCATGCGCCCGCCGCCGTAGGACAGGTGGCGCAGGCGAGGGAGGGCGGGCTGCCAGCCGTCGGCGTCGGTCGTCGTGGCGGCCGTGGTCGGCGCTGCGCCCGTGGCCGCGCCCGTGCTCGGGCCCGGGCTCGGGTCGAGGGCGTCGAGGATCCTGGCCAGCATCGTGGGGACGAGCATTGCGTGGGTGACGTGCTGCTCGCGGGCGGCCGTCACCCAGGCGGCCGGGTCGAAGCTGGGCAGCTGCACCAGCCGGCGGCCGCCGTACACCGAGGTCAGGAGGGCCGAGATCCCGGCGATGTGGTACGGCGGGACGGACACCAGCGAGGCCTCGTCCTCGCCGGCGGCGAGGAAGTCGACCGACCCGAGCACGTAGCTGGCCAGGTGCCGGTGGCGGAGCACCGCGACCTTGGGCTCGCCGCTCGTGCCGCTCGTGTGGAGGAGGACGGCGACGTCCTCGGGGTCGACGAACGGCGGCAGCCCGGCTTCCGTCCCGCCGTCGCTGGTGACGTCGCTCGTGGTGTCGCTCGTGGGGTCGCCGTCGGCGTCCGCTTCCAGGGCGGCGAGGAAGGCGTCGGTGGTGACGACCTCGACGCCGTCGATGCCGGCGAGGCGGTCCTCCGTGCCGGAGGCGCACAGCAGCACAGCGGGGGCCTGGCGCTCGACGAGCGCCCGGAGCCGGTCGTCGGCCAGCCGGTAGTTGAGAGGGACGAACGGGATGCCCGCCGCGGCGGCGCCGAACAGCGCCACCGGCAGGGCGGGGCCGGAGACGTCGGTGTAGAGCAGCCGCCCGGCCCCCCGGCCGAGGGCGTGCCGGCCGGCCCGCTGCGCCAGGTCGAGCAGCCGGCCGTACGTGAGCCCGGCCCGCCGGTCGCCCAGGGCGACGCGGTCCGGGGCCTCGCCGGCGGCCATCTCCAGCAGCAGCAGAACGTTCATGACCCCTATTTCATCATGAGGAATTCGCCGTGGCAACCGTCACGTACCCGGCTGTGGGCCGAGGTCGCGCACGGCGTCGACGAGGCCCCAGGCGAGCGCCGTCGGCGCGTCGATGGGCCGCCCGGCCAGGGCGAGCCAGGCGGTCCGCTGCCGCCCGACGCGGCGGGGGATGCTCACCGTCCCGCCGGCGCCGGGGACGAGGCCCATGGCGACCTCGGGCAGGGTGAACGTGGCGCCGGGATGGGCGACCACCCGGTGGGCGAAGGCCGGCAGCTCGACGCCGGCGCCGTGGCAGGCGCCGTGGACGTGGACCGTGGTCCGCCCGGCGACCCGGTGCAGGGCCCGGGCCGGGCTGCGGGCCAGCCGCAGGAGGTGGGCGGAGGCCGGGTCGGCCAGCGACCCGAACTCCTGGAGGTCGCCGCCGGCCGAGAACACCGGGCCGTCCCCCCGCAGCACGACCTCCTCGACGCCGTCGTCGGCGGCGACCAGCAGCGCGTCCACGAGCGCCTGCTGCATGGCGGCGTCGACGGCGTTGCGGGCGGCGGGCCGGGCGAGCGTGACCGTGAGGCGTCGGCCGTCCCGCTCGGCGCGCACGCGTTCGCCGTCGTCCGGCGTGCGAGCCGGTGCGGTCGCCCGCCCGTCCAGCCACCTTCCGTGTTCCGGTCCCGCCTGCAGCATGGAGTACACGGCCGACTCGGCGACGAGCGCCTCCTCCACCCCGAGCGGCTCGCTCGCCCGGAGGTGCACCACCAGCGCCGTCGCCGCCAGAGGATGCGCCTCCACGGCCGCCACCACCTCGCCGGCCTCGTCGGCGCCGCCCACCACCACGTCGGCCTCGCCGGCGACCCCGCCCGCGGAGCCCGCGGCCGGGTTTGCGGCTGGCCCCGTGGCCGGGTCGCCGGCTGCGCCCGGGGCGACGCCCACGACGACGACCGGATAGGCCGCCAGCGCAACGAGCGCCCGGCGGACCGGGTCGGTCGCGGACATTGGGACGTGTCGCAGGTCGACGACCAGGGCTCCGCCGCCGGGGCCGGGGGTCAGCGCCTCGAGGGCCGCCGGGGACGACACGGCGTCGGCGAGGGTGGCGGCGTCGACGATGTCCACGGTGGGCGACCGTACAGTCGGGCACGCATGGTGGCCGTGGATCGACATGACCAGGAGCTGCGCTCGCGGTGGGCGGCGAGCGGCGCCATGGCGCTCACGGGCGACGCGGACGGCCCGCCGCTGATCGCGCCGGCCGGCCTCGTGGCCCGCATCGCGGCGCTCGGCGACGCCGCCGGCGGCGCCGACGCCCTGGCGCGGCTGGCCGAGCGGGCCGCCATCGCCGGGCTGACCCGGCGGGGACGGACCAGCTGTGGTGGCGCCACGCGGCTGTTGCGGGCGGCCGGCGGGTGGGTCGCCGTTTCGCTCGCCCGGCAGGACGACGTCGACCTCGTCCCCGCCTGGTTCGGCCTCGACACACCGCCACCCGACGTGTGGGCGGCGGTGGCGCGCGAGGTCGGGCTGCGCCCGGCTGCGGTGGTCGTCGCCGACGGGCGTCTGCTCGGCCTCCCGGTCGCCCTCCTGGGCGAGTGCGCAGGCGGAGCGGGGCGGCGGCCCGGCGTCCTGGCCCGGCGTCTCGGCGACGCAGCACCGCTCGGCCGGCCGCCGCTCGTCGTGGACCTGTCGTCGCTGTGGGCCGGGCCGCTCTGTGCCCACCTGCTGGGGCTGGCCGGCGCTCGGGTCGTCAAGGTGGAGTCGACCGGCCGGGCCGACGGCGCCCGCCGCGGGCCGGCGACGTTCTACGACCTGCTCCACGCCGGCCACGAGTCCGTGGCGCTTGACTTCGGCTCGGCCGCCGGGCGGTCGGCCCTGCGTCGCCTGGTCGGGGCCGCCGACGTCGTCATCGAGGCGTCCCGCCCGCGGGCGCTGGCGCAGCTGGGCATCGACGCCGAGGCCGCGGTCCGGGACGGCGTGCGGGGCTGGGTGTCGATCACGGGCCAAGGCCGGGACTCGGACGCCGCGTCCTTCGGCGACGACGCCGCCGTCGCCGGCGGCCTCGTGGCCTGGACGGCCGGTGACCCACGAACGCTCGCCGGCGCCGCACCGCCGGGCCCGTCGGACGCGCCCACGCCGGTCTTCGTCGCCGACGCCATCGCCGACCCGCTCACGGGCCTCGCCGCCGCCGGCGCCGTCCGACGCGCCATGGAGGGCGGCGACCGCTGGCTCCTCGACGTCTCGATGGCGCACGTCGCGGCCGACATCGCCGGCGACCGGGCGACGTCACCGGCCTCCGCCGAGCCGTGGCCGCCGGGCCGCGACGCCGACGCCCCCGCGCCCATCGCCCGCCGGCCGGCCGGCCGAGCGGCCCCCCTCGGCGCCCACACCGCCCGCGTCCTGGCCGAACTCGCCGGGGGTGGTGAGGGCCCCTGGGAGCCCGGCGAGGGTGCAGGGCCGTGACGGGGGGTCGGAGCCTGGTCTTCCGGGACGTCGAGGTGGAAAGCGGGCGGGTGGACGTGCGGGTGGCCGGCGGCGTGATCGCGGGTGTCGGTTCCGACCTGCCGGCGGCGGGGGCCGAGGTGGTGGACGGCGGGGG
>OCZS010000856.1_pt1 | contig 10412 bp, 10 predicted proteins | sample 1539071 | NCBI WGS metagenome assembly OCZS01 (sample SAMEA3113584, study PRJEB22503) | soil metagenome | reverse complement strand
TGCCGCAGGAGCGAAAGCTGGCCGGGGAGGTTCCCGGGCCACAGAGCCGGGCGCTCGAGGAGCGGCGACGGAAGGCCGTGGCCAGGGGCGTGGCCACCATGACCCCGGTGTACGCGGCCGCCGCCCACGGGGCCGTGATCGAGGACGTCGACGGCAACCGCTTCATCGACTTCACCGGCGGCCTGGGGGTGCTGAACGCCGGCCACACCCCGCCGTCGGTCACCCAGGCGGTCAAGGACCAGGTCGAGCGCTACCTCCACACCTGCCAGCACGCGGTGATGAACGAGCCGTACGTGGCCGTGGCCGAGGCCCTCAACCGCATCACCCCCGGCGACTACGAGAAGCGGACCATGCTGGTGAACTCGGGGGCCGAGGCGACCGAGAACGTGGTCAAGATCGCCCGGGCCGCCACCGGCCGCCCGGGCGTGGTCGTGTTCGACAACGCCTTCCACGGCCGCACCCTGCTCGCCCTGGCCATGACCGGCAAGGTCACCCCCTACAAGCAGGGCTACCAGCCGTTCCCGAGCGAGATCTACCGGATGCCCTACCCCTACTGCTACCGCTGCCCGTTCCACCTCACCCCCTCGAACTGCGGCCTGGCCTGCGCCGACTACGTCGAGGAGGAGATCAAGGTCCACGTCGGCCCCCAGAACGTTGCCTGCCTGATCGTCGAGCCGGTCCAGGGCGAGGGCGGCTTCATCGCCCCGCCGCCCGGCTGGATGGAGCGGATCGCCGACATGTGCCGGCGCCTGGAGATCCCGTTCGTGGCCGACGAGGTCCAGTCGGGCTTCGGCCGCACCGGCACCCTGTACGCCACCGAGCAGCACCCCGGCGTGGTCCCCGACTTCACCGTCTCGGCCAAGTCGATCGCCTCCGGCCTGCCCCTGGCCGCGGTCACCGGCCGGGCCGAGCTGATGGACGCCCCCGGCCCGGGCGGGCTCGGCGGCACCTACGGCGGCAACCCGCTGGCCTGCGTGGCCGCGCTGGCCACCATCGAGCTGTTCGAGCGGGGCGACCTGCTGGAGCGGTCCCGGCGGATGGGCGACATCCTGGGCCGGCGGCTGGGCGAGCTGGGCGAGCGCCACCGGATCGTCGGCGAGGTCAGGGGCCTCGGCGCGATGATGGCCATGGAGCTGGTCAGCGACCGGGAGACCAAGGAGCCGGCCAAGGAGGCGACCAGCCAGGTGGTGGCCTCCGCGGCCCGCAACGGCCTGCTCACCCTCAAGGCCGGGATCCACGACAACGTCGTGCGCATCCTCGCCCCCCTGGTCATGGACGAGCAGCTGCTGTCGGACGGGATCGACATCCTCGACCGGGCCCTGGCCGGCGCGTCGGCATGAGGACGGCCATGTGGGTCGCCGGCGGCGACCGGCCTGGGCTCGGGCCGGTCGACGTGGTCGTCAACCCGGCCACCGAGGAGCCGCTGGCCGAGGTGCCCTCGGCAACGCCCGGCCAGGTCGACCAGGCCGTCGCGGCGGCCCGGGCGGCCCTGCCTGGCTGGCGGCGGACCCCGGCCGCCGAGCGGGGCGAGCTGCTGCACGGGGTCGCCGCCTGGCTGCGCGGGCACGGCGACGAGCTGGGCCGGCTGATGGCCCTGGAGGGCGGCAAGCCGCTGGTCGAGAACACCGACGAGGTCGGCTGGACGGCCAACGCCTTCAGCTACTACGCCGAGCTGGGCCGCCACGAGCGGGGCCGGGTGATCCCCTCGGTCGAGGACGGCCAGCTGGCCCTGGTGCTCAAGGAGCCGGTCGGGGTGGTGGCCACGATCGTGCCCTGGAACTACCCGCTGCTCCTGCTGGCCTGGAAGGTCGCCCCGGCCCTGGCCGCCGGCAACACGGTGGTCGTCAAGCCGTCGCCCTACACCCCGCTGGCCACCCTGCGCCTGGCCGAGGCGTTCGCCGACCTCCCCGACGGGGTCGTCAACCTGGTCACCGGCGGGGCCGAGGTCGGCGAGGCCATGGTCGTCCACCCCGGGACCAGCCTGGTCGCCTTCACCGGGTCGGTGGCCACCGGCCAGCGCATCGGCGCCCTCTGCGCCTCCCAGGTCAAGCGGACCCACCTGGAGCTGGGCGGCAAGGACGCCTTCATCGTCTGCGACGACGTCGACCTGGAGGTGGCGGCCCCCGGCGCGGCCTGGGCGGCCTACCTCAACGCCGGCCAGGTCTGCACCTCGGCCGAGCGCTTCTACGTGCTCGAGCCGGTGTTCGACGAGTTCGTCGACCGGCTGGTCGCGGTGACCAAGGGGCTGCGCCTGGGCGACCCCCTCGACCCGGCCACCGACGTCGGCCCGATGGTCGCCGAGGCCCAGCGGGCCAGGGTCGAGGGCCAGCTCGACGGGGCCGTCCGGGAGGGGGCCAGGGTGCTGGCCGGCGGCGACCACGGCGGCCGGGAGCGCGGCTGGTTCCTGGCCCCGACGGTGGTGGTGGACGTCGACGACAGCATGGACCTGCTCACCACCGAGACCTTCGGGCCGGTGGCGCCCGTCCAGCGGGTCGGGTCGCTGGACGAGGCCATCGCCAGGGCCAACGCCCTCCCCTACGGGCTCGGGGCCAACGTCTACACCCGGCGGATGGACTACATGCTGCGCTGCATGGACGAGCTGGAGGCGGGGACGGTCTGGTTCAACGACCCGCTGACCGACAACGACGCCGGGCCGTTCGGGGGCATGAAGATGTCCGGCAACGCCCGCGAGCTGGGCCCCGAGGGCCTGGAGGCGTTCCGGGAGACCAAGCACGTCCACCTGGACGCCCGGGCCGAGCGGAAGCCGTGGTGGTATCCCTACGGGCAACAGGGATAGCCTGGAGGGACCGCGTCAAGCAGATGGCCTGTCCGGCCGATGGAGGCGGCATGTCAACTCTCCGGTCCCCGGAGGTCGGGCGCTGAGCCACACCGTCCGTGTCCAGCCGAGCCGCGTACAGCGCATCCACGGCCGCCGTGCCGCGACCCGCCGCGCTGCCTCCCGGCGCACCCGGAGGCGCTTCTTCGCGGAGCTGCCCTTCCTGCTGGTCGCCGCCCTGATCCTGACCGTGCTGGTCAAGGGGTTCCTGATCCAGGCCTTCTACATCCCCTCACGGTCGATGGAGCCGACCCTGGACGTCGGCGACCGGGTGGTCGTCAACCGGCTCGCCTACCGCCTCGGCGAGCCCCGCCACGGCCAGGTGGTGGTGTTCCTGCGCCCGACCGGGATCGACCAGGGCAGCTCCGGCGGGCCCATCTCCTGGGTCCGGCGGGCCGTCGCCCAGGGGCTGGGCGGCACCCCGCCGGGCAACGAGGACCTGATCAAGCGGGTGGTCGGGCTGCCCGGCGACGTGATGGAGGGCCGCGACGGCTACCTGTGGCGCAACGACGTCAAGGTCGACGAGCCCTACCTGCGCCCCAACACCTTCACCTCGGAGTTCGACAAGGTGCGGATCAAACCGGACCACCTCTGGGTCATGGGCGACAACCGGGAGGACTCGGCCGACTCCCGCTCCTTCGGCCAGGTCCACCGCTCGGCCCTGGTCGGGCGGGCCGTGCTGACCGTCTGGCCGGTCCCCCACCTCGGCGGCCTCTAGCCCCGCGACCGGCCACTTTCCCTCTTGTGGGGACAATGGAGCAAGATTACCTCTGCCCGGACGGGGAGAGGAGACGGCTGGAGATGGTGCTCGCCGCCAACAGGAACGAGGTCACCGAGCGGGGGCGGCGGCGCGTGATCGGTGCGCTGCTGACCGGCGCGGCCCTGCTGGCCCTCTACTGGGCCGGCTGGCTCCTCGACCGCACCCTGCTGGCCACCGACACCCGGCCCGCCTACTACGAGTACGAGGCCGCCTTCGCCCTGGCCGACGCCTGGCTGGCCTTCTGCCTGGTGGCGGCGGCCCGGGCCCTGGCCGGGCGCCGGGCCACGGCCCTGCTGTGGCTGCTGGCCGCCGGCGGGGCCGGCGGGTTCCTGCTGGCCATGGACGTGCTCTACAACCTGCAGCACGGCGTCTGGTTCGCCAGCCAGCGGGGCCTGGCCGAGCTGCTGCGCAACCTGGCCACCGGGGCCGGGACCGTCGGGCTGTTCGCCTGGGCCTGGCCCAGGCGGTCCGAGCTGCTGGCCGGCGACTGAGCCCGGCCGTGGACCCCCTGGCGACCACCGACCGGCCGGTCGCCGGGCACGACTACCCGGCCGACTGGGACCAGTTCCTGGCCTTCTTCCCCGACGAGGCCGCCTGCCTGGACTACCTGGAGCGCCTGAGCTGGCCGCACGGGTTCCTCTGCCCCGGCTGCGGCGAGGCCCGCCCGCCCTGGCGGGGGTCGCGCCAGCGGCTGGTCTGCCGCTCCTGCGGCCACCAGACGACCGTCACCGCCGGGACCCTCTTCCAGGGCACCCGGACGCCCCTGCGCACCTGGTTCGCGGCCGCCTGGCTGGTGGCAACGGCCGAGCAGGGGGTGTCGGCCCGCCAGCTGGCCCGCGCCCTCGACCTGGGCAGCTACGAGACCGCCTGGACGATGCTGCACCGGTTCCGCCGGGCCATGGTCCGCTCGGGCCGGCCCCGGCTCGAGGGCCGGGTCGAACTCGGCACCCTGCCAGCCCCCCGGCCGGCCCGGCGCGGCGGGCCCGGCGGGGCGGTCGCGGCCATCGCCCTCGAGGACCGGGGCGAGACCCCGGGCCGGGTCCGGATGCAGCGGCTCCCGTCCCCGGCCGCCGGCGGCCTGGCCGCGTTCGCCGGCCGGGTGGTGGAGCCGGGCACCCTGATCCGGGCCGTCCGCCTGGAGAGGTGGTGGCCGCTGGCCGAGCTCGGCTTCATGACCGAGCGGGCCCCCGCCCTGACCCACCTGCCGGCGGTCGAGCAGGCCCTGGCCGGCTGGCTGCGCGGCACCCACCAGGGGGCGACCTCGCCGGCTCAGCTCGACTGGTACCTGGACGAGTTCACCTTCCGGTTCAACCGCCGCACCTCGACCCACCGCGGCCTGCTCTTCTACCGCCTCCTGGAGGAGGCGGTGGTCACGCCCCCCGTGCCCTACCGCCGGGTCGTCGGCAGCTAGCCGTTCCCCTCTATCCCCTCCGCTCCACCAGGTGGAACGAAGGGGATATCTGCAACTTGACTACCAGGGGAAAAGGAGCGAACATACGTTCTATTCGAACATTTGTTCGACCCGGTACGAGGTACACGCGAGACAGGTTCACGCGAAGGGGAAGCCGTGGACAGGACCGCCGTGCGCAGCCGGGTCGGGTCGATGGGCGGCGCCACCCGCATCCCGGCGGCCGCTCCCCTCGACCGTGGCCCGGTGCGCTTCCGCACCCTGCTGTTCCGCTATCTGGCGGTGGGGTTCATCCTGCTGGCCATCGTCGTGGTGGCCAACCCGGGCACGCCCGCCGCCGGAGCCGACCCCGACCCCTGGGACTACCAGCGGGAGCAGGTCGACGTGCAGGGCCGCGGCGCCCTCAACGCCTACGCCAGGGGCGCCGTCCGGGCCACCGCCTGGCTGGCCAAGTCCTCCATCGAGCGCCAGCGCGACATGCTCCGGCTCAGCCTGTTCGACGTCCTGGTGGGCGGCGGGGCGGCCGAGTCCCTCGGCGGCTTCCGGTCGGCCAACGGCCGGCTCCTGGAGGCCGCCACCAAGGCCGCCCTGCTCGGCCTGATCGCCTGGGGCGTTGTCCGCCGCCCGGCCTGGCGCAGCCTGACCGTGGCCGCCCTGCTGCTGGTGGTGGTGACGGTGCTGCTGACCCGCCCCTACAGCACCGTTGAGGCGGCCGCGCGACCGGGCGTGCTGGTGCCCAACGCCATGCTGGCGGTGGTCACGCGGGTCGCGCCCGACCGCGCCCTCGGCGGCCAGCGCGACACCGACCCGACCCAGCGCCGGCTGCTGACCCGCTACTGGCGGTCGTTCGTGGCCCACCCGCTGTCGCGCATGCAGACCGGCACGGCCGTGCTCGCCGAGGCTCCGCCGGGCAAGAAGGCGAACGTGCTCGAGGCGCTGCGCAGGAACGTCTCCGCGGTCAACGACTGGGCGGTCGGGCACCGCGGCCCCGAGCGGGCCTTCATCGCCACCTCGGCGCTCGGCTACGTGCTGCCGTTCGCGGTCGGGCTCGGGCTGCTTGCCATGGTCGCGGCCTGTGCCCAGACCCTGCTGTTCCTGCTCTGCCTGGCCGGGCTGTTCGTGCTGCCCCTGGCCGTGGCCGGCCGCCGCCACCGCCGGGCCCTTGTCCGCCTCTGGCTGGCTCCCCTGCTCGGCTCGGCGGCCGTGCTCGCCGGGGCGTCGCTGCTGTCGTTCGTGGTCGTGCGGGCGGCCGAGACCCTGCACGCCTCCGACGAGTACGTCGGCCTGCTGCTGGCCGGGTCGACCTGGCCGGCGCTGGCCGCCTTCCTGATCGGGCGCTGGCTGACCCGCAAGCGCCAGGGCCCGGGCCTGCCCCCTCCCCCCGGCCGCCCGGCCCCCGCCGCGAACGCCCCGAGGAGCTGATCGCATGAACGCCGAGTCGACCGTCTTCCGCTCGTCCCGCCCGGCCGTGGTCGTCGCCCCCGGGGGCGAGGGCGCGCGGGCCGCCGCCTGGCTGCTGTCCTGGCCGATGCGCCTGGCCGCGACCCCGATGGGCCGCCGGCTGCTGGCCGCCGTCGCCCTGGCCGTTGTCGCCGTGGCCGCCGTCGGGTACCTGTACGACTCCGCCGACCAGCCGCGGGTGCCGGCGATCTTCCGGCCGGCCGGCCTGGCCGGCGCCGGGGCCCCGCGGGTGCCGGCGATCTTCCGGCCGGCCGGCCTGGCCGGCGCCGGGGCCACCGAGGCCGCCGCCGTGAGCCGCTCGGCGGCCGCCTCGCCGGTGCGGGCCAAGCCGGCCGCCACCGCCGCCGAGGCGGCCGCCGCCTGGTGGGCGGCCCGCCAGAAGGTGGCCGTGGACAAGGTGCGGGCCCTGCAGCAGCGCAAGGTCAGCGCCACCGAGGTCCAGGTGCTGGTGGTGGCCGAGGGCGCCGGGTCGCGGATGCCGAGCGACTACGTGACCGTCCGCAAGGGCTCGTCGGGCTGGAAGGTGCCGTGAACCGGAGCGTCCGCACCAAGGCCGGGGCGGTGCTGGTGGCGCTGCTGACCCTGGCCGTGCTGAGCAGCCGCGCCTCGCCCGGGTTCCCCCTGGCCGACGTGCCCAAGGCCGTCGGGCGCTCGATCGCCAAGGCGCTCGGGGCCAAGCCGGAGAAGAAGGCCAACCCCAGGCCGGGCGGCCAGCGTGGGGCCAGCTCGTTCGCCGTCTCCGACATCCCCCGCCGCTACCTCGACTTCTACGCCGACGCGGCCTCCGAGTGCCGGGGGCTGACCTGGCAGGTGCTGGCGGCCATCGGCAAGATCGAGTCCGACCACGGCCGCTCCTCGGCCCCCGGGGTCCGCAGCGGCGTGAACCGCTTCGGCTGCTGCGCCGGGCCGATGCAGTTCAACATCCGCAACGGCCGGCCCAGCACCTGGGACACCTGGGGCACGGGCGTGATCGCCCACGTGTACGACCCGGCCCACGCCGTCCCGGCGGCGGCCCGCAAGCTGTGCGGCGACGGCCTGGCCCGGCCGGAGCGTATCCGCCAGGACCCCTGCCCCAACGTGCTCGGGTCGGCCGCCCTGCACGTGGCCCTCAAGCGCTACAACAACGCCTGCTGGTACGTGCACGAGGTGGTGACCCTGGCCGGCCGCTACACCTCGACGGCGCCGCCGGTGGCGCCGTCACGCGACCCGTTCGTGCAGGCCCTGGTGCGCAACAAGCGGATCACGACCACCACCAGCCGCGGCTGCGACCCCAAGACCGACCTGGCCTCGGGCAAGCTCGACCTGCGGGTCCAGTCGCTGCTGGCCGTCCTGGCCGAGCGCCACACCATCCGCCTCAGCTGCCTGCGCTCCGGCCACTCCCGGTTCGTCAAGGGCACCACCCGGGTGTCCAACCACACCGTCTGGCGGGCGTTCGACATCGACGTGGTCGACGGGCGGCCGGTGTCGCAGGCCAGCGGGGCCGCGCGCGAGCTGGTGGTGTGGCTCGACGGCCTCCAGGGCCCGCTGCGGCCGTCCGAGATCGGCTCGCCGTTCGAGATCGGGCGCCGCCCCTACTTCTCCGACGAGGGCCACCAGGGCCACGTCCACGTCGGCTACCGGCTCGAGGGCTGAGCGGTGGCGTAGGCCAGCCGGGCCGCCTCCCGGGCCGCGGTCAGGATCCGGTCCACCTCGGCGTCGGTGTGGACGGTCGACACGAACCAGGCCTCGAAGGCGCTCGGTGGCAGGTAGACGCCCCGCTCCAGCATGGCGTGGAAGAAGCGGGCGTAGGCGGCCGTGTCCTGGCGCCGGGCGGCCTCGTAGTCGCCGACCTCGTCGCCGGTCATGAACACGCTGAACAGGTTGCCGGCCCGCTGCACCCGGGCCGGGGCGCCGGCCTCCTCGAAGGCCGCCTTGAGCCCGTCGCCCAGGGCGCCGGCCAGGCCGTCCAGGTGCCGGTAGGCGTCGTCGTCCAGCAGCGACATGGTGGCCAGGCCGGCCGCGGTGGCCAGCGGGTTCCCGGACAGGGTGCCGGCCTGGTAGACGGGGCCCTCGGGGGCGACCAGCCCGAGCAGGCACGGGGCCCTCCGGGGCGACCAGCCCGAGCAGGCTGGCCGGCCCGCCGTAGGCGGCCGCCGGGAGCCCGCCGCCCAGCACCTTGCCGAAGGTCAGCAGGTCGGGCTCGAGCGACCACAGCCCGGTGGCGCCGCCGCGGTGGACCCGGAACCCGGTCATCACCTCGTCCAGGATCAGCAGCGACCGGGCGCGCCGGGTCTCGCTGCGCAGGGCGGCCAGGAACGCCTGGGTCGGCGGGACCACCCCCATGTTGGCGGCGATCGGCTCGACCATCACGGCGGCGATCTGGTCCCCGAGGCTGTCGAAGGCGGCGGCCAGGGCGCCGGTGTCGTTGTAGGGGAGGACGACCGTGTCGGCCGTCTGGGCGGCCGTGACCCCCGGCGAGTCGGGCAGGCCCAGGGTGGCCACGCCCGAGCCGGCGGCGGCCAGCAGGGCGTCGGCGTGGCCGTGGTAGCAGCCGGCGAACTTGACCAGCTTGGGCCGGCCGGTGGCCGCCCTGGCCAGGCGGGCCGCGCTCATGGTGGCCTCGGTGCCGGAGCTGACCATGCGGAGCTTCTCCACCGCCGGGACCCGCCGGGCGACCTCCTCGGCCAGCTCGACCTCGGCCTCGGTGGGCGCCCCGAAGGAGGTCCCCTGGGCGGTGGCCGCCTGCACCGCCTCGACCACCCGGGGGTGGGCGTGCCCGGCGATCAGCGGCCCCCAGCTGCAGACCAGGTCGACGTAGCGGTTCCCGTCCACGTCCCACAGGTACGGCCCCTGCCCGCCGGCGAAGAACCGCGGCGTGCCCCCCACCCCCCCGAAGGCCCGCACGGGCGAGTTCACCCCGCCGGGGATGACCTTGGTGGCCCGCTGGAACAGGGCCTCGCTCCGTTCGGTCCGGGTCATCGGCTGCCTCCTGCGTGGAGCTCGGCGATCAGGTCGAGGTCCTCGGGGGTGGGCGGGTCGAGGTCGGCCGCGCCGGCCAGCTCGGCCAGGTGGTCGCGGTCCCGCACCGGCGGCAGGGTGGTGGCCACCGCCGGGTCGGCCAGGGCGAAGCGGAGCAGGGCCTGGTCGAGGGTCTGGCCCCGGTCCCGCTCCAGGAAGCCCAGCCGGGCCCGGCCGGCCGCCTCCAGGCGCGGGGCCAGCGGGTCGCGGACGACCAGGCCGGCCCCGGTCTCGGTGGCCAGCGCGGCCAGGTCGCGCCCCGGGGACTGCTCGGCCACGTTGTAGACGGTCTCGACGGCCGCGACCCGCCGCTCCTGGAGGGCCGCCGCGCCCTCGTCGCCCCAGCCCGGCCCGGGGCCGAGGACCACCCCGTAGTGGCGGATCTTGCCCTTGCCGACCTGGGCCTCCAGCAGCTCGAAGAGCTCGTCGGAGGAGATCGCGTCCATGGTCGGGTGGTGCAGCAGCCACAGGTCGATCGGCTCCAGCCGCAGCCGCCGCAGCGACCGGTCCAGGGCCCGGGCCGCGAACGCCGCCGACCAGTCGTGGCGGGGCTCGGCCCCGGCCGGCTCCCAGGGCCGCGGGGTGGTGTCGTAGCCGAAGGTGGTGGCCACCGTGACCTCGTCCCGGTGCCCGCGCACGGCCTGGCCGAGCAGCTCCTCGGCCCGGCCGCCGTCGTCGCTGTCGGTGGCCTCGAAGTAGGCAACGCCGAGGTCGAGGGCGGCCCCGAGCACCCCGGCGGCGGCCTCGTCGGACCGGGCGCCCTCCCCGGCGACCAGCGACCACACGGCCAGCCCGACCTCGCTGGCCTCAAGGTCGGTCGAGCCGATGCGGCGACGACGCACGGGGTACGCTCCTTGGCGGTTTGGCTGGGGGGCCCGCCGCCCAGTCTACGACCGCCCCGACACCCGACGAGGAGGCCAGATGCCGGAGGTCCAGGACTGGTTCCTCAC
>OCZS010000855.1_pt1 | contig 10415 bp, 10 predicted proteins | sample 1539071 | NCBI WGS metagenome assembly OCZS01 (sample SAMEA3113584, study PRJEB22503) | soil metagenome | reverse complement strand
GGGGAATTCTTGAAACAAGAAGAGGTAGCAGACATGGTCATGAATTTGTGCGATGACAATATAAGCAGGCTAATAAACGGCAGAGTCATCCCAAATGACCGCGTATTCTATCCCGTCAAACCAATAGTTGGGACCGGAGTAGATGGCCTAGCACAGCTTGATGTCAAAGGGAAAGTCATAGCTATAACGACCAGCTCATCTGCAAAGAAGGACAGTGAAAGAGTTAAAGAGCTTGCAAGACTCGCACATGGGGCAGGGGCCAAGGATGTAATCGTGCTTGCACATAAGCTTCAGGACATGAGCGAATATAGTGAATTTCACAACCATACCATCGACATGCTAGATGAAGAAAGTGTTCACCGCATATTTAAAGCTGCGAAGAAAAGGTCAAGTAAGATTGATTCAATCATTCACTTCACAGGAGACTATGACTACAATGTACCTCTGAGCTCACTTTCAAGGAAACAATGGGATGCATTGGTTGATAATTTCATTTACATTCCAGGACTGATTACAAGAGAAGGTGTGAATGCTATGGCCCCAGATGGCTCAATTCGAGAGCCTGCAAAATTCAAAGATTCCAAAGGTGTTATTGTGCTAGTTGGACCTGATGCCCCTGTCGGTAAAAAGATATCTGGTTTGTTGAGGGCAAGGGCCGATGTTTTCCGAGGAGCGCTGCGGCCATACACTGCAACTGTAAACCAAGAGCTGAGTGATGTACTTGGCTCTAGTATAAGACTGTATTTAGTGCTTGCAGGGAACAGCGAAGGCTTGGAACCAGACAATGGCAGACTTTGCAACGCCGCACTAAATCTCGCGTCAGGTGCTGCTCTTAAGAGAAATGAGGCCATATTCTATATTGACGAAGCAAGGAAATAGTGCCATTTCTCAGCTGAACGTGAAATCTTGGTTAGATTTTTTTGCTAAAAGGCTAGCTGATTGTCAAAAAAGCTGTATAGGGCAAATGCCTAATCAATGCCTTAAACTGAGTCCATCCAAAATCAAAGTGATGGCTACTGCCAATAGTACAATTGCCAATAATCGTTGTAATAGCATGTCCTTAGTCATGCGCGATAACCTTGCTCCTATCTGAGCACCAACAAAGGCACCTGCTGATAATACAACTGCCTGAAGGTAATCAGGGTGTCCCAAAACCGAATGTGTAAAGACGCCAGCAATAGCTGTCATCATTAGCGTCAATTGTGACGTTGGAGCCGCTCTATACATTGTCAGGCCAAGGACAAGCAGCATAGATGGTACGAATACTATTCCCCCTCCCACACCAAAAAGACTTGATATTACCCCTGCGCCAAACGATGCAGCAAACACTGCAACCTGCAAAGGCAATGAACGCCTTTTGGCTCGGTGATCTTTTAGGACATAGTTTTTATATAAAATGTAAAGGCCGGTAAGTATTAGCAAGATACCAAAGTACAGTTTGAATGTATCTTCTGGTAAGTATTCAGAGGCGATAGCTCCAAGCACGCCACCGGGTATCGCACACGCAGCCATCTCTAGGCCAAGGGCGTAGTCAATCCTCTTTTGCCTAGAATACTCTATAGTGGATGATATACTTGTTGACATGACTGCAATAAGGCTTGTGCTTGCCGCCTGTGTTGGTGGAAGGTTCAAGAATGTAAGAGCAGGCACCATTATTATACCGCCACCTACCCCAAGCATGGAACCCAAGATTCCGGCGCCAAGCCCAATAGTGATGAGAAATGCTAGCGTAGTAATATTGTCTAACAATGGTGTCGTATTCCTTTTTGTATACTGAACAAAAGCTGGAGGGGATAAAAATCGTTTGGGAAGCTCTCCTTGCTATCTGCAATATATGAACCAGTCATTCCTGAGACTATTTTAGCGATTATGTTATTACGAACATGGAAGAATCTCTATAGTATGAGTAGGACTTAGGCAAACTCCTACAACTCAAACAATGAGAAGCATCCAAAAATATTATTTTTAGCCGCCTAGGAGATCATTCATAATCAAGCCCGAGCTTTTCTCATTATCAAATTTTTTGTTCACCTCTAACGCTGCTAATTTAGTCTCACATCTGACGCCAAAAAATCAGATCCATCTAGTTTTTGAAACTAGTGATCTCTACAATATTCCTGACCTTCTTCTCAAGACGTTGCTTATTGAACCTGTTCCAGGACCCTGGTCCCCGCAAACGATTATTCTTTTTGGATACAAAGCTATCAGACAAGATGAGCCATGATTAACCTATATCGCAACGGTTTGATGCTATTTTGATTTATTGAGTATAATAGACTTTTTTATTTTCGGATTCATAATAGTCTCTTGATGTACCTAGTCCCCTTTTTACGTTTCTTGCACTAACAGCGAAGATAAGAATCGTAGCTTGTTTTTTATAGTTTTATTAACCCCACACCGTGTTAAACAGCAGTATCTGGATTGCGTGTAGTAATTGTAGGATTCGGGGTAGTTGGGCAGAGTTTTGCGAAGCTACTGCTCTCTCGGTCAGCAGATCTATACAGCCAGTACGGCATCAAACCCCGTATAGTAGCCTGTGTCGACAACGGCGGCTCAGCTATAGCGCCAGCGGGCCTTGATCTCAAGAGGCTTCTTGAGGCAAAGAAAACCAAAGGAACCGTAGGTGGCTACGAGAAAGGTAGCGCCAAATTTGATCCGCTTCAAGTCATTGAGAACGTCGATGCAGAGGTAATGCTTGAATGCACTCCCACAAATCTCAACGATGGTGAGCCGGCAACCTCTCACATCACGGCGGCAATGAGAAGTCGTAAGAATGTAATCTGCGTTAACAAGGGACCACTTGCCCTTGCTTTTCCGTCACTTATCGAGCTTGCCAAATATAATGGAGTTATGTTACGGTTCAGTGGGACGGTGGGTGGCGGAACGCCCATTTTGGAATTTGCTAAGCGCTGTCTAAAAGGAGACAGAATAATTTCATTTCACGGAATACTGAATGGCACGACAAATTACATACTGAGCAAGATGGAAGAAGGACGGACGTATGAAACCGCAATGAAGGATGCCAAAGAAAAAGGTTATGCTGAGGCCAACCCCTCGCTTGATGTCGACGGATTTGACGCAGCTGCAAAACTGGTTATCATGGCTAACTGGGTTATGGAAATGAAGGTAACCATGAAGGATATCAAGCGCACTGGCATAGTCAATGTCAGATTGTCAGATGTGAAAAATGCAGCCGAACGGGGCAATGCAGTTAAATTGCTAGCAGTATGCGACAGCAGACGGCTTCACGTGACTCCAACAGAAGTTGCCAAGACAGATCCAATATGTGTTAACGGCACGCTCAATGCTGTTACGTTTTCCTCGGAGCACTCTGGACAGCAGACGATAATTGGAAGAGGTGCAGGAGGGATGGAAACTGCAAGTGCGATGTTACGTGATCTGATAGAAATAAGGGACGCAACATTTAGCTGAACAGTTTTAACTGCTGTGTCGAAAAATAGCATAACCCTATTGAGTCATTAGCAATAGGTGGAAAAGCAGAGGACAAAATGTAAAGCAGTTAAAGGAGCGACGTTTTGTAGGAGATAGGACAGGAGTGGACGGTATGCGCGCATTTGATAAGATTAAAAGTAGTAGTTTTGCTAACAAATTACTGCCTAGAAAACCAGGTGGGGACGGGTTAAAGAAAAAAGATATATACATTGTCAATGCGCTTGTCAAAATTGGATGTATAATGTAATGAAATTATAAAACGTTCGTCCTATTGGATTGATATGTATTCTGACCATAGCTCCGTTTGCAGCAATACAGCAGAGCATCTTTGGCCATAGTATATCAAAAAAACATATAAATATTGCAAGTTAGCAATGAATTTCTATAACGTTACCATGCAAATATTCAACAAAGAAGTCATAAAAATAAAAGGAATTGCAGATGGCGAGTCATACCAGTGTATCGAGTGTGAGGCCAAACCTGCGGAAATATTCCAAATCAATGGCGAGTACTGCCTAGAATGCTGGCAAGAAATAACACATACTAATCCCTAGGGATTTACAAGCAGCGCAAGCTGATTCTCCAACAAGTATTGCTCAGCTCTTTCGAGATGACTGGATTAAATGGTATTCCCGAATATGCGCTTGCTGGTTATTTCCTTGAGCATGCAAGGTCATTCCAAACAAGAATCTTTGAGGCTAAGAGATATCGAGCAAGACCTCTGATTTACACATCAGATATGAGCTCTCTTGCGGGCGTATTTCTGAGCAACATGTATGATGAAGACTAAGAACGTTGGTAAGCAAAGCCCGAGGTCGAGGGAGAAGCATTGAGTATTAATGTAACAGATTAATTATCGTTTGTGCAACGTTATTATGATCCCACTGAAGATATTCGTATTATCAAAGACTGAAACCGCAAAGCTTTTCAATAGGCTCGCTTCTGCATGGCCGCAAGACATTCTTCCAAAGGTTAAGAATATCAAGGTATATGAAATTGAGCGAGACAAGTGCCTGTTGAGTGCGGACAAGATGGTTGCAGCCCAAGTTCGGGGTTTAATCGTGCCCTTCCTGGGCAAGCAGGAAGATTTGCAGCGCTTTCCTTCAGTGACAATAGATAGAGGTGCAGTGAAATTCATTTGCAACGGCGCCAAGGTGATGCGGCCCGGCATAACAAATTTTGACACCTTCAAAAAAGGAGAGATTGTAGCAGTAAAGGATCAAACGCATGGAAGGGTAATCGCTGTTGGACTTGCTCTTGAAGATAGCGAAGTGGCGAAAGGCATGACCAAAGGCTACGTCGTAGACACCGTTCATTACATTAGCGACAAAATCTGGGAAGCATACAAAAAAATATAAGAGATTAGGAAGGTCTTCTTGTTTCTTCCCTATGGCCGGTTCTCGTTACAAACAATATGTCGATCCCATCTCCACTTGAAGCATCGCGTTGGGTAGCCGACCTTATAGCCCTGGAAGCCAATTCTGTAACTGCCTCTTCAGACATATTTGGCTTAAATTCTGCATCCATGATACCAAGTGCCCCTTCTGCCCCTGTGCCCACTGCAGCATAATTATCAGGCAGTACTGAACCAAGTGGATCAAGGGTATAGATTTCTGGTTTTTCATTGATACCGCCCACAATGACCTGAGTTAGCAATGGGAAGTACCTTCTCTCAAACATAATAACAGACATTAGCTTTGCGATCGAGTTTGGAGGAACCTCACGCCTCGTCTCCAACTTACGGATCTTAGCCAATGCCTCGACCTGCCTTACAAGTACCTGCATGTCAGCGACCATGCCAGCGCATGCCGCGCCAACGTAGTCCGTTACTGTAAATGTCTTTTTAATATTCTTGTTCACTACAAAGTTCCCGAATGAAACTCTTTTGTCTGCCGCTAATATAACGCCATCATCGTAGGATATACCTACAACTGTCGCTCCAGGCATGAATTCTGCAAACGCCATATGCGATGTACATCGCTGTTCAAGTTAGATTTAGTCGTTTCTATTGGAAAGACAAAAAATTGCCAAAGCAGATGATGTTTCTATAGCGGCTTAACGCTTTGTTACATTGGTATCGTGTATCCGGATGGCTTCAGCCACAAGTCTGTTCTGTAACTCAAGCGCGTCTTTACCTTCGGGGTGTTTCGCCTGTGCAACTGCCTCAGCAACAATGCTTATGACGTGCCTCATAAGGAACTCGTCTCCTCTTGTAGCTTCCGCTCTGTAAGTTGGATTGGCCTTATTTACAAACACAATATTCTCGGTAATAAAGCTGTATCGCGAATCACTTTCATCTTCATATGGGATCACCTTGTAGCCTATCCTCTTGAGTGCAAACGTCTTCTTCAGTATTGGCTTACGTACATTCCTTGTTTCAATCACAGTGCCGTCGGCCTGTGTTTCATTCACCACCTCTACAGCCATCCCTTCAGGCACGTTAGATAGGCTGTTTGAAGCATACGGTTCTGTGACAGCACGTGGCGGGGTAGCATCTGCCTTGGAAATTGCTGAACTCTCAAGAGGGGATGGGGAGATCTCGTCATAGTCTGCGATTTGGCGGTTGTCATCAGAACGCACTTTATGTGGATGCTTATCATGTTCCTCATTTTGCGCAGCCCTCACACTTTCTTTTATTTGCACCAGTTCGTACCCTTGTACTTCCTCTTCAAGTTCTAGATTTTCTATCATGGCTTGTCCGAGTATCTTGTCAATCTCGCGATAAATTCTAGATTCTTCTCGAGTTATGAGTACGTCTTCGTATTCAGTCAACCCCGGGATCACTCTATCAATGACAAATGTTTTCATAAGCTGATTGAATTTGGTATATTCGCTATCCTCAATGATTGCAGACTTGTCAGCGAACCTAGTCGTCAGGCTATCGCATCTGACAAAGCCGGTTACACGGTTCAGCTTTGTGTCAAAGCCAAAGTTGCTGCGCGTTACAATATGGTTTCCAACCATAACAGCTATTCCGCGTTCGTCATCTGACAATGGTCTTCTAGCGATAATAATTTCACCAGTTAACTTGCCGTTCTCAAGGTTGACGGGTATCCTGTGGCCTTGAATTTCAGGGGCCTTTATAATCTGGGACCCATCAAAATTCCACTCTTTGAATTTCTCGGCACTCTTGATATACACTTCAAATAGCGGTTGCCTCAGGACTGCTAGTCTTCGGATCTCTTTCATTATTTTGAATATATCCAGTTGGGTTTTGGCCCCAGTCATTACAAGTTCTGTTCCGTCTCGCTTAAGAGGAGGCTCTTTTATGTCATCAAGTTTGGCGTTACCCGTATACAGCCTTTCAAGCACACTTGCATTGATCGCAAGCGCTTTCGTGAAGCTCTTACGTCTTGTTCTTAATCTCATACTCTCAAATGATGTCAAGAATGATAATCTGCCCGTCCCATATCTGCCCGTCCTAATTCTTTTGAGCCGGGGTGAAATGGTTTCTGTCCTTTTATGGGGCGAGCCTAAAAGCAGAAATTTTTCCATTCCATTCTGATCCATTCCTGCGTCATCTTCAATGGCAATAGAGCCATTGCTCATGACTGTGACAAGAACTCTTGTTGCGTCCTCATCAAAGGCATTCTCTACAAGCTCCTTTATGATCTCTATTGGGGATACCCAGGTTTTAGTGGCGAATTCCTTGAAAAATGACGGGTGAACCTTCATTTGAGCAGGCATTTATTTCAAGAGCTGATACTTTAACACCTTTATTTAATACTTGTCAAGGTACATTAATTGTTATATCATTTTCTTGTAATATCATAAAATTGAATAGATATGCCTATGTACTCTGTTAATTAATAATTGGTCGAAGACTTGTACATGGCAGAATTAGGCAAGGTAATAGAGTCGGGTGATATATTTGAAGAAACTTCAATGACGAATAATAGTGGTTTGTTATTTTTATTTTATTTTTTTGACAAGGACCTCCTCCCGAATTTATGGGTACGCTTATTCTAAGGATATGGTATTCTTCTTGTCCGAGACTTAAAGCACCTGTCTTGCTAATCATATGAGGTATACATAATTAGAACAACCCTCCTTGCAATGGATATCTCGTATATCATAAAGCGTGACTTTTTCTCGATTGCACATTGTCTTGTATATGTTACGATTATGACTAATGCGATTCATAAAAGTGATATATACGATTTCATGTCTTCTTTGAGCGTTCGCAATCTAGATATCCTTCTCTAAGCTTAGAAAAATCCATGCAAAAATGTAGTTGCGGCAGGGACTCAAGGTCATTTGAGGCTTGCACAGCTCTCGGTTGCAACACCTTTGTGGTTTGCACCGGCTGCTTCAAGGACGTTTTGGAATGCTCATGCGAAGCTACGTAGGCTTGTACCGCAAAACCGCGCCTATCTTGCCAAGACTGGCAAGCTGCGCCCCTTCTTCGGTCTTGCCAGAAATGACTTCAAGCCTGCACCCTGTCTGTATGGCAAGCTCGTTAAGGTAGTCCACGATGTCTTTCTCAATAACTTCAAGGTCACTACCGGAGCATGACGGGCAGCGCTTTGAAAGCCATTCCTGCTTGGTAGCCATGACTTGCGGTCTGTCTACTACTATTGTCTGGATATTCTTGCAGGACTTGCACTTTATCTCCAGCTTGGAGTACATGATATCATCAGTTACTAACACAAGGTCTGCAATGCCACCTTCCATTGCCTTGACTACATCGTGAATACCATATATCCCAAGGCCTCGGCCAGAATGCACTTCGGTCATGAATTTTTTGATCAGTTGTTTTTCTTCCATTACCCGAAATTCCTGCAAGATACCCTCTTTTTGTGCCTTTTCTATTAATTCACGAACGCCTTCTCCACCCGAATAGGACGTGTCAAGACTTGCAATAACGCTCTTTTGCAGCCGGTAGTCAAGATACTCTTCTTTTAAAAAATTCTCCTTCGTTGGCCCGGGGCCCCCTACAATTGTGCCTTTTACATTATATTGATCTAGAAAAACCTGCTTGACATGTTCTGATACTCTGTGATAATATTCATTCAACTCATTTTCCCTCAACCTTTCAAACCTCCTTGCAGACTGGCCACCCTGACGGTGTTTGCCAGCTACGCCTGAAGTAACTGTGTCAATAACTTCCCAGTGATCACCTGTAAGTATCCCAATGCCTGTCTCCTGAGTGTCTATCGAGAGTATTCCAATGACCTTGTCGTCTTTCATCATTTCCTTCAGGTGGTCGGTCCAGAAGTGATCGTCGCATCTATAAAGGCTGATTTGGACTGGCTTTGGAGGTAGCACAGGATATATCTCGATTTTTTCTTTGCCAATTCCTTTATCATTTGGAATTGCACCACAAAAGATTACAAGACCATTCTCGGGTGTTTCCTTGAACAATTTTAGTTGCTCCACGGTTCTGCTAAGTGCGTCTTGCACATGGGTTCTGGTAAGGTCTGACTTGATGTTTGAAGCCGTGCCGGCTTCGTTACGAAGTTGAGAAATAACATCAAATACTGGTCGACGTGGTGGGATGTAAACGGTGACAAGTTCTGTTCCATGTCCAGATATACTTGACAGTTCGTTTATCATCTTGGTCAGCTTGTATCGTTTTACTGAATCCCACTTGCTGTTACCATCATTTGCCATTGAGTATTGTTACAAGAAAAAATTGTCCGCACATAATATAAGGCTTCAACTTCACAGGTAGCTTATAAGTGCGAGAACCGGGAAAAATAGAGGTCGGAAAAGATGCTACCACGGCTCGAATACATCAAGCAGGCTAGAGTGAGACTCGGAATAACCCAGCGAAAGCTGGCCGCTTTGACAGGAATCAGCACATCTATGATAAATCAAATTGAATCCGGGAGATGCAAACCCAGCTATGAAACTGCTCGCAAGATCTTTGAAATCCTAAGCTCACTTGAAGGTCGCAGCTCTATGAAAGCTGGGGATATTTGCAGCCGCTGGCCAATTTCAGTGCAAAAGGACGAAAAGCTTCACAAGGCAATAGATGTTATGCGTGTCAACTCAATAAGCCAGATCCCAGTATTTGACTCTTCACGGGTTGTAGGCATACTTACAGAGGATGGACTTGCTAAGGTGATGATAGAAAAAAATGAAAAGGATCTCAGGAATATGCACGTTTTCCAAGCGATGGAGCCGCCGCCTCCTATAGTCGATGTGTCGACGCCGGCCAAAGCCCTTATTCCACTTGTCCGGTTTGCTAAGTGTATCTTGGTCAGTGAGAAGGGTAATGTAATTGGAATTGTGACAACCACTGACACGCTGAAAATGGTGGAATAGCCTCTATTCGTTCAACTTTTCAAGGCCAACACAGCAGTCTGCACATTTGATGCATTCGCTGCAAATATTAATCTCACTGTCCATGGGAAGTGTGGTTGCACAGAGTGCGCATTCCTTAGTTGATTGCACTTAACCTAATCAACCTGCTATGGACCAGAACACTATTTGAATCGTTCTGTCAATGTGTCTGGGAATTTTTTTAAAAGATTTGCTCAGGACATCTCATCTCTTTGTTGATGGGGACCTGTTCTGATCCATATTGTTCTTCGCAAAAAGATGATAACATCATCATACCATAAACACAATATCTTGTTTCCCAGTTGGGCGGAACTAAAGTGTATATTTGTGCTGTCAATTAATGAACCTCTCAAAAAAGCGCTGCTACTCATATCAGAGCTCACTTCCTGACATCTCATACGTCCTGCAGTATTAAGCAAGCTTGTTTCTGTAAGAGTTACTATAGATATGATGGCATACTTTATCCTTTAGCGTATACAGCGTATATTTCTAGATCTAGGGAAAACCAAGAAAACTAGAATTTGAATGACAACTAGGATTCTGAAGAGCGGTATTAAGCACCCATCATCTTATCATTTCTCTTTGATCGATGAAAAAGGGAAAAATAATTTAAAGCTTGGATAAAAATATCATTTAAATTCCTCTTCTAATATTGCGCGCTTCTTGCTCATCTG
>OCZS010000854.1_pt1 | contig 10418 bp, 11 predicted proteins | sample 1539071 | NCBI WGS metagenome assembly OCZS01 (sample SAMEA3113584, study PRJEB22503) | soil metagenome | reverse complement strand
TACTCCTCGATGAGGTCCGCCGCCGGCACGAAGCGCGACGCGGCCTCCGCACCCATGTGCGAGGCGAGGAACTCGTAGGTGTCTCTGGTGATCGACCGCTGTACTCCGCGGCGGCCACCGAAGGAGAGCGCGATCTTCGCGGGCGTGAAACGCGTCCAGAGGTCGGCCAGCGCTTTTTCGGGAGGGGCGGGGGCGTCCGGCGATTCGAAGAAGGCCTTGAGGCTTTCCTCCGCGTACCCAGTGATCGCGAGCTTCCGCAGGCCCGCCTGCCCTGCATCGACGAAGACGAAGATGTCGCGGTTGCCGGCATACGGCCGCGACGGGGCCACGAACTCGGTGAGCGGATCGTCGTGGAACTCCTCGTTCACGACGATCCACATGCCGATGCCGTGCGCCCGCATCATGGGGAGGATCAGCGCGTGGCGCTGGTGCAGCCAGGCGTCGCGGACCGCCATCTGCTGTGACCACGGCAGAAGCGGCGGCTCCTGCGGATCCTGTGCTCGAAGCGGCAGGACGAGCACACACGACGCCCACAGGAACGCGACACAGCACTTGCGCATCCATCACCCTCGTGCGCAAGGATAGCCGGGTTGCCGGAAGGGCGTACGGAGCACACGCCGGCGAGCACGTCCGCGCCGACAGAGGACGCTGTCGCCGCTGACGCGTCAGCGCTTCTTCGCGGCGGCCTTGCGTCCGCGTGCGGAAGGCGACTTACGAGCCGTCTTCCTTGCGCCTGCGGCCTTGTTCGCGCCAGCCGACTTCTTTCTGCCGGATGCTTTCTTTCCGCCCGAGGCTTTCTTTGCGCCCGAGGCCTTGCGCCCGCCGCGCGCAGCCTTGGTCTCGCCGCTCTGCGCGCGCTGCTTGTTGACCGTGCGTGCGGCGATCTCCTCGGCCCGGTCCTCACCGACACCGCGTTCGAGCTCCGATTCCTTCACGTGCTCGTACTGCCGCTTGCGTTTTGCGCTCGTGACTCCGCGTGGTGGCATGTGCTGACCTCCCTGGCCTGCGTGTCAGACCAGCAGCACAGCGGAGCAAGACAACGGCCAGTCCCTGGGACTCTCCCGACTCAGGCTGCCGGCACCGGTTCGAACTTCCGCGGCGGGGAACCCGAACGCGGCTACCGGAAGCCCCAGGAGATCTCAGAACGGCCAGCGACGATTCTGTGTGCGTCCGCCACGCGAGTCGCGATAGCCCTGATCGTAGCCCTGCCTGAAGGACTCGCGGTACTCGATCTTGTAGCGATCACGTGAGCCGTAGCTCCCCTTGTAGCCGCGGTCTCCTTCCCGATACCACTTGTGCTGCTCGGGTGCGAACCGGTCGCCGTCATTCCCGTCGTCGAGCCCCTTTTCGTAACCCTCCGAAAAGCCCTTCTCGGATGCTGGCGAGTAGCTGCCGTAGCCGCCGTAGCCGCCGCGGTCACCCGGGTAGGTCGGGTATCGTCCGCTGTTGGGGTACCGCGAATCCGGATACCGCCGGTTGTCGGGGTACCGCCCTCGGTCGGGATACCGGCCGGCGCCAGGGTAACCGTAGCCGCGGTCGCGGGGGACCGCGCGACCGGAGCGGCTGTACTGTGAGTAGCCCTCGCTGTAGCCCCGCTCGAAGCCGTCTCTGAAGGCCTGCTTGTACTGCCCGCGATTGCCGTAGCGATCGTCATACCCACGATCCCCGTCGCGGTACACGTCATGACGCCGGGCGTTCCCGCCTCGACCATCACGCGCGTCGCGGGCGCCTTCGGCGAGACCCTCGCGGTAACCGTTGTCGTATGCCGAACCCTGAACGCTGTACCCGCCACGCTGTCGCTGGCCGAATTGAGCCTGCGCGTCGGAGGGCGCCGCCCACGAGAGGCCGGTCACGAGGAGCGCGGTCAGTGCGTAGGAAACTGGTCTCATGGCTGATCCCCCCAGGCAGTCAACTGGCACTCGCCAAAACAGCAAGTGCCGGGCCACGCGGGAATCGCAGGTTTTCTCGATTTTGTCCGGCGAAATGGCAGCACTGCGCTCGGCCGAGGACAGGGGTGACCGGTACGTGAGACTCAGCGGCGCGGCGCCAGCATGTGCCGGACCGTCTCAGGTTTCCGAGCACAGCCAGCGTCACCTGGGTGGCAAGCGCGCACGCAGGCGCCGTGCTTCGGCGGCGGTCGCGGGGTCGCGGCCGATGTCTCCGAGCCGGGCGGCCGCGTCATATGCCGGCGCCGCGGCTGCGCGATCGCCAGTGCGCTCCGACACCTTGCCGAGGGCAAGCTGCGTCCGCGCGCGCACCCACGTGCGTGCGTCACCCGTCATCGCCTGAACGAGGCTCGCGCGAGCTCCCGGCAGCTGCCCCATGTCGAGGAGCACGATGCCGCGCGTGAAGTGCCACAACGCCGCCTCGCCGAATGCCCGCGGGCGGGTGTCACCCGCGAATCGCTTCTCCGCTTCAGCGAGCAGCGCTTCTGCATCCCGTGGGTGCCTGCCCCGCCGGGCCGTCGCGGCGCTCTCGAGCCAGAGCAGGCGATTGCGTGGGTATCGGGTGCGCAGGTCCGCCAGCACGCGCAGCGCATCGTCATACCGTGCCTCGCGGTTGTAGAGCAGCACGAGGCCCAGCTTGGCTTCAGTCTGGGCGTCGGACGGATGGGCCGCGGCACTCTCGAGCAGCACGAGGCCCCGCGCGCGGCCGCCTCCGAACCCAGCCAGGTACGCCATCGCACGCGTCGGGGCCGGCAGCGTCGATACGAGATACCGATACGTGCCGACGATCAGTCCCGCGTCCTTCCGCCGCGGATCGAGTGCGAGCACGCGCTCATGCTCGTCGTACGCGCGCCGCGCCGACCGGAACGCCGCGAAGATGCGCCCCTCGATGGTTGCCGTGTAGGAGGCGCGGAGGCCGACGATCGCCCCCAGCTGGTAATGGGCCTCCGGATCGTGCGGCCGCTCGCGTGCGCGTGACTCCGCGAGCTGGAGCGCGCGATTGGCGTGATCGTGGAAGGTGCGTGCGCGGTCCGGCGATACCGGCGGGGGATTGCCGGCGGGGCGAGCGTCACCCATGAACTCGTCGGCAGAGATGGTGCCGCGAGCAAAGGTGATCTCCAGCCACTGAACCGTCGCGATGCCACGGTGTGCCGCACTGTCGTCTGGCGACGCCGCGAGCGCCTCGGTGAACAGGGCCACCGCACGGTCGTGATCCAGGTTGTAGGCCGCATCGAAGGCGCGGGCGCGGAGCGCGGCTGCCCGCCCAGCGTCACTGCCCTGCAGATGCGCCCAGACGAACAGGCTGAAGCACCAGGCGAGCAGCGTGGCGCTCATCGCACGGCAACCCGCGAAGCCGTGCGGCTCACCGCGCACGCGGCCGCCACGCGGATGGTATTCGCGTGGATCGTGACGATCGCCTCCACATCGCGCGCGTACCCTCCCGCCATCGTGACCGCCACCGGGACGCCGCCTGTGCGGCAGGCCTCGAAGACGATGACGTCCCGCCGCCGCAATCCTTCGATCGTGAGTTTCAGCCGACCCCACCGGTCGTGTTCGTATGGATCGGCCCCAGCGACATAGAACACGAGATCGGGTTGATGGCGGGCGAGCAGGCCCGGAAGGTGCTCCTCGAGCGCAGCCAGGTACTCGCCATCGCGGGTGCCGTCGGGCCACTCGAGATCGAGATCGCTGGTCTCTTTCCGGAACGGATAGTTGTTGCGGCCGTGCATGGAGAACGTGAACACGGAGCGATCGTCGCGGAAGATGGCTGCCGTCCCATTACCCTGATGCACATCGCAGTCGATGACGGCCACCCGGTGAACCAGCCCGTCGCGTCTCAGCAACCGTGTCGCGACGGCCACATCGTTGAACACGCAGAAGCCCTCGCCGCGATCGGCGAACGCGTGGTGCGTGCCGCCGGCCAGGTTTGCGGCCGTAGCGGACGGGTGCGAGAGCGCGTATCGAGCCGCCGCGATCGTCGCCCCTACCGATCGCCGCGACCGCTCGACCATCTCTGGCGACCACGGAAAGCCAATCCGACGTTGTGCCTCTCTCGACAGGGTTCCGGTCCGTACCGCGTCCGCGTACGCGGATGTGTGCACCAGCCGCAGCGTGTCCCAATCCACGGCCGGCGCCTCGGCGATGTGCTCGGGGGAGAGGATGGCATCCGCACCAACCCGCTCGCGCAGCAGGCGGTACTTCGCCATCGGGAACGAGTGCTCCGGCGGCAGGGGCAACACGAAGTGATCCGAGTAGAAGGCTTTCACGGCGTCCGGTGTTCTGTCCTAGCCTGTGCCACCGGGCGCCGCGCGCGCAAACACGAGTGGGTCCTCTGGCCTCGCTCCGGGGGCGATAATGCGCAGACGCACGATGCCCAGGGCCCCTGTCCGTCTCACCGCCACTGACGCCCACGCCGCCGGGGGTGTCGTGCGGCTCGTCACGGGCGGCTTCCCCGTTCCCCGAGGCCGGACGATCGAGGACAAGACGAAGTGGCTCGTGCGCCGTCACGAGGGGCTGTGTTCCGCCCTCACCCTCGAGCCGCGCGGATACGACGGCATCGTGCTCGCGGTACTCTGCGAGCCTGTCACGAGCGGCGCCGACGCGGGCATCCTCTTCCGGCACGCCGCCGGGTTCGTTCCGCTCTGCGGCCACGGGCTCATGGGGGCGGCGACGATTGCGATTGAGCGGCGTCTGATCGTGCCCCGCAATCCCGGTCGGTTGACGCTCGACACCGCCGCAGGACTCGTCGCTCTCGAGTTCGATACGCTTCACGCCGAGGATCGCACCCGTGTCGTTCGCGTGCGGTATGTCTCCCCACCATCGTTCGTGTTCGCGGGGGCAGTCGACATAAAGGTGGGCAGGCGCATCATCCCCGCCGACATCGCGTTCGGCGGGGCGGAGTTCCTGGCGATACTCGACAGCGAGGCTGCTGGCGTGCCGCTGGCGCGAACGCATCTGGCTGACCTGCGGCGGGCCGCGCGCGTGGTCCTCGATGCTGTCGAAGCGTCCATACCGGTCGCACACCCCGTCGACGCTGCGATTCACGGTGTCGGGGGCATTGTCTTCACGGGACCGCCCGAGAGAGGCGACGCACAACTCCGGTGCGCTCCGATATACGCCGACGGCACCGCGGACCGCTCGGCGTCAGGCGCTGCCGTGTCGGCCGTGGTCGCGGTGCTGGATGCGATGGGCCTCGCCGGTGCAGGCCTCGTCACGATTGAGTCGCTCGCCGGGACCACCATGAGCGGGCGCGTGGTCGAGCACCCGATCGTGGGCGAGATCAACGGGGTGCGCGTGGAAGTCGAAGCCTCGGCGTGGATCGTGGCGGACCACGAGTTCTTTCTGGAGGCAGACGATCCACTGGTGCACGGCGTCTCCTGGTGAGCGATTGATGTTTACCGCCCACGGCCCACGGCCCACGGCCCACGGCCCACGGCCCACCGCCCATCCCTTGTCGCCCCTCGCGTCCGCGTTCTTGACAGGCGAAGCCGCCAGCCCTATAGTCCGCTGACCCCTCACAACTGGCAAAGGACCCATGGGCCTGAAGTGCACGCTCCCGGCAATCGTCGCGGCGTCCATGCTGGCGTTACCGGCAGCAGCCGCTGCGGAACAGGAACCATTCTGGGAGTCGAAGCCTCTCAGCTACTGGGTGACCGGGTTATCAGCCGAGGATCCCCAGCGACGGGTCCTCGCGGCCTCCTCTTTGGCGGGGTTGGCTATTGCCCAGGGTGGCAGCGCCGTTGCGTCGGCCGTTCCCGGGCTCCTGCCGAACCTTGCTGATTCCCTCGCGGATGTGCGTGAGTCGGCGGCGCACGCGCTCGAGCAGATCGGCGCCCCGGCGGCACGCCCGGCCGTGGCCGCGCTCCTGGGTCTCATGATCAGCGACACCGTGCCACAGGTGCGGCGCCGTGCCGCGCTCGCGCTCGGGCGCATCGATCCCACGGGGGAGGATGTGATCACCGCCGCAGCACGCACGCTGAGCGACGATCAGGACATGTCGGTTCGCGTGTCTGCCGCCGTGCTGCTGATGGCGAGCGGGCGATCCGCAGGGCGCGTGTCGAACGTTCTGAGTGCCGCACTGACCGACGATAGCCACGCCGTGCGCCTCTATTCGGCGGCGGCACTGGTCAAGACGCCGGATGGCCACTCCGCGTTTCCGCGGCTGCTCGACGTGCTCCAGGACGATGACGCGGCCTTGCGGGCGGAGGCCGTGGGCCTGCTGGTCGAGGCTGGTGGAGGACGCGAAGAGGTGATGCCCGCGCTCGTGCGGGCGCTCGGCGACAGCGACGCCGAGGTGCGCGGCGCGGCGGCGGATGCCCTCGGCTCACTGGGCAAGCCGGCCCGCACCGTGCTGCCGGCGCTGTGGCCGCTGCTGCGGGACCCGGATGAAACCGTGCGCGACCGCGTGCTGCGCGCCGTCCGCGCGATCAGGCGCGGATAGCCGCCGGCGGCGGGTGCGCCGCGCGGGCGCGTGCGAGTGCCTCGACGAATTGCCGCGCCAACGCCGTAATCCTGTCGAAGGCGCCGGCTGCAATCGCGCTTTTCAGCACCAACTCGCCGCCAACGCCCACCGCCACCGCACCCGCGTCGACAAACCCCGCGATCGTATCCAGGTTGACGCCGCCCGTGGGGAGGAGGTCGATCTGCGGGAACGGACCCTTCAGGGCCTTCAGATAACCGGCGCCACCGGCATGGCTGGCGGGGAAGACCTTGACGATGTCGCCGCCGAGGCTCCACGCCGAGAACACTTCAGTCGGCGTCATGGCCCCCGGCAGGACGGCTACTCCGAGCTCGTGCGCGCTCGCGATCACCTCGGGGACGAGGCAGGGGCACACGAGGAACTCGGCCCCCGCCTCGAGCGCACCGATGGCCATCGTTCGATCCGTCACGGTCCCTGCCCCGAGCAGGATGTCGTCGCCGAACCGGGATGCCACGGAGCGAATCGCCTGCAGCGCGTCCGGCACGGTCATGGTGATTTCGATGGTGCGGATGCCCCCCTCGACGAGCGCGTCAGTGACGCGCACCGCGAGGTCGGCGGAGTCGGCCCGGATGACCGGTACGAGCCCGCCGGCCTTCAAGGTGCTGAGAACAAGGGGTTTGGCACGGCGAGCCATGACAGGCCTCCCGGTGTGAGCTGGTTCGGCCGCGGGTTCAGCCATTCACACAGGGAACCCGGCCGACCCGGCGCTCCGTCTAACGACACGGAGGTTTGATATGAATCGGTTCGATTGGACGTTTTCAGGTAGTGCGGAACTGGTAACCGGGGCCGTGCTGGTGCTCGTGATCGTGGCCGCCGCATTCGCCTGACGCGAGGCTTTCCCCAGCGCTGAGTCCCGCCCTCCCCACGGGTGCCCACGCCGACAGCCCGCAGGGGATACGCACCGCCGTTTGGTGCACTCTCCGCCCGCACGCGCAGACTGACTGGGTTCCGGGCCTACTGCGTCTGTGCCGCCGGTGCCTGGTAACTCTTGCGCGCGCGCGGGGTCATGCCCGGCTTCTTCACAACGACCTCCAGCTTGTGCACTCGTCCGTCTGTTGCGGGCGAGAAGGCGAGTGAGTACTGGCTGTGCAGCTCCTGCGCCACGCGGCTGAAGGTCGGGCCGAGCTCGTCGGTGCGCTTCAACTCGAAGTAGCCGCCACCGGTTTCTTCAGAGAGCTTTCGCAATCCCCGATCGGGCCGCGTACGAATGCGCTGCGTGCCGATCATCATGTTGCTCTCCAGGCCGATGGAGTAAATCATCACTTCGTCCGTCCGTGCTCTGTCGAGCACGCGACCCATCGAGCTCTTGCTGAACGTGTCTTCGCCGTCGGTGAAAACAAGGATGGCTCGCCGTCCTTCCCTGCCTCGAAGCTGTTCGAGCGACGCGTCGATCGCATCGAAGAGCCGCGTCGGGTTGCCGTAATCGAGGTCGCGCAGCGAGCCCACCAGATCGTCTCGGTCCGACGTGAACGTCCCCGCGAACTGAATCTTGTCGTTGAAGGCGCCGACGACCGCCTGATCGGCCGGCAGCAGCCGGATGACGAACTGCTCGGCGGCCGAGCGCAGCAGATCGAGGCTGCCGGTCATGCTGCCGCTGGTATCGAGCATCACCACGACCGTAATCGGCTGCACCTCGGCATCGAAGAGCACGACCGGGGCCGGCTTGCCGTTGTCGAGAATCTCGAAGTCTTCCTTGACGAGACCGGGGACGAGGCGCTTCTCGGCGTCCATGACGGTGACGAACACCGGCACGAGCTGCGTGCCGGCCTTGAAGGTCGGCTGCTGTGTGGCCACTGTCTGTGTGGCAACGACGAGCGCGACCGGAATAGCCAGGTACTGAGCCCAAGTCATCAATCGAGAGTAACACGACGACCGGAAGGCTCGTGGAGGGCCGGCACGCTCCGGTGAGCGACACGGCTCAGCCACGGGCTGCAGGGCCGCACCATTACTTCTTGTTGCTCTCGCTGCTCCCGGACTTCTTGCCATCGAGGCCTTCGATCGTCGCGGTGGATGGCGGGCGCTCCTTCTGGAGGGTGGCGGCTGTGCGCTCCACGTCCCGCATCACGCGCAGGACATTCTGGCCGAGCACCTTCTGGACGTCGCCTTCCGAGTAGCCGCGCCGCAGCAGCTCAGCGGTCAGGGCGGGATACTTCGAGACGTCCTCGAGTCCGATCGGCGTCGACTGGATCCCATCGAAATCGCTGCCGATGCCGACGTGATCGATGCCGGCGACCTGCCGCATGTGATCGATGTGATCGGCCACCATCGCAAGCGTCGCCAGTGGGTCCGGGTGGGCCTTGTACCATGCCTGCATGCGCGCTTCGACCCGGGCCGGATCGTTCGGATGCGCCTTGCGCAGCCGCCGGCGGGTCGCAAGCTGCAGCGGGTACCGGCGGCCCCCCTCGGGCGCGATGAAGCTGGGGACGAACGTCACCATCGCCACGCCGCCGTTCGTCTTGAGCCTCCCGAGGATGTCATCGGGCACGTTGCGCGGGTGATCGCAGATGGCGCGGGCGGAGGAATGCGAGAAGATCACCGGCGCGCGGGACACGCGAAGGGCGTCAGCCATCGTGTCCGTCGAGACGTGGCTCAGGTCGACGAGCATGCCGAGCCGGTTCATCTCGAGCACGACCTCTTCGCCGAACCTCGAGAGCCCGCCCAGCTGCGGCGTGTCGGTGGAGGCATCGGCCCATGACACGTTGTCGCTGTGGGTCAGGGTCATGTACGCGGCGCCCAGGGCGTGCATCATCCGGAGCGTCCCGAGCGAATTGTCGATCGCGTGGCCTCCTTCCATTCCCAGCAGCGAGGCGATCCGGCCGGCCTTGACGACGCGGTCGATGTCGTCAGCGGTGCGCGCCATCTCGAACGTATCCGGGTAGCGCGCAACCATGCGGTGCACCAGGTCAATCTGCTCGAGGACCGCCCGGGTCGCGGCCTGCCCCTGGAGTGACACGGGCACGTACACCGACCAGAATTGTGCGCCGACCCCGCCCGCCCTCAGGCGCGGGATGTCGGTCATCGTCCGCGGCTGCGCACCGCGGATGTCAACTGCCGCGAGGTCGAGCGTGGGCGCCTCCTCGCGCACAGCCCACGCGTAGTCGTTGTGCCCGTCGATGAGCGGCGCGGAGCGCGTCAGCGCGCGCGCGCGCTCGAGCGGGTCGTCAGCCGGCGCGGGTTGTGCGGCCGCGCCAGCGAGCGCGACCGCGGCCATCGTCAGGGCGGACCCGGCTGAGAAGACGGTGCGCATCTCCTGCGATTCTATGCGAACGCTGCGTATTACAATCCGCGCAGTCCCGCGCGAGCAGCATCTGCGGGTACCCGAGGGATCATGAACAAACCCCCGACGTTGCTGACGCTCACATGGACCGACGGCCTTGCGTTCGGGGTGGAAACGCCCGACGCTCGCAGGCTGGTCACCGACGGCGACGGTCGGGCCGGCATGTCGCCGGTGGAGCTGCTCGCGGCGGCGACGGCAGCCTGCATGGGCGTCGATCTCGTGCACATCCTCGGCAAAGCGCGACAGCCGCTCGAAGGGGTGCGCGTGAGCTTCACCGGCGAACGCGCGCAGACGGAGCCGCATCGATTCACCGCGATTCGGCTCGAGTTCACGATAGCGGGCGCCGTCGGTCGGGCGCACGTGGATCGGGCCGTCCAGCTCTCACGCGACAAGTACTGCTCCGTCTGGAGCTCCGTCTGGAATTCGTTGCGCGAGGACATCACCCTCGACGTCGTCACCCGGATCACCGCGGGCACCGCGCCCTGAGCGTCCGAGGCGCCGCCACGGGCGTGTCCCGGAGTGACGCCATCCTTCCCTCGTCACCCGCAGGCCGGCACACGTACCTCGACTGGCTCCGCGGAGTCGCCGTCCTCATCATGATCGGCGGGCACACGTTCGACTCCTGGACCTTGCCGGCGGATCGGACGACAGCGGTGTACGGCTGGGCCGTGCTGATCTTCGGCATCGGCGGGCTGCTCTTCCTTTTCCTCGCGGG
>OCZS010000853.1_pt1 | contig 10429 bp, 10 predicted proteins | sample 1539071 | NCBI WGS metagenome assembly OCZS01 (sample SAMEA3113584, study PRJEB22503) | soil metagenome | reverse complement strand
GCTTCGAAATCCGGCTTGCTCCAGGATGTGAAGTTCGGATCGACGGAGATTCGGCCATGCTGCTTGCCGGGGATGTCCTTGCGCGCCCCGGGACTGCCGGGCGCGTAGAATTCCTGGCTGTACATTTCGGTCAGGCTGACCATGAGCTTGTTGCGCTTGCCGCAGGTGCCGGCGTGCGGCACCCCATCGCGCTCCATGCTCTGCAGCATCTTTTCGAAGTAGCTGACGCATTGCTGTGCGTTGGCAACCGAGGGCGCCAACAGGCCGGCGGCCGCGATCGCGGCCGCTATCCCAACGAACCGTAGCCTTCCCCAAATCCCCACGACGCCATCCCACCGTCATTGATTGACGATGGCGTAGCAAATTTTGCATGGAATGTGAAGTATTGTCCGAGAGCTAGGGCTCGCGGAATGGTCGCGTTCCGCTAAGCCATGGTGAGGGCGCTGCGCAATGTCCGGGGATCGACTTCGGCCAGACGGACCGACGTGGCGCCGCGCAGGCCCAGGTGCCCTTGATCGGCACGAGCATCGCATGTTCGGCCGCGACCAGCATCTGCTGCTGCTCGGGATCAAGCTTCACGATTGTGCGCCTTCCGTTGCGCCGTCAAGCGACAGCGCAAGCTTGCGGAACGCCGCCGGCGTCATTCGGCAGCGACGGCCAGGCCCATCTGCTCGCAGGTCGGCGCCACGTCGGAGACGGTGGCGCGGCGCATGTCGCGGGCGAAGCGCTGGTCGTCGAACTCCATGCCGCGATGCATGGTGCAGCGATCGTCCCAGATCACCAGGTCCTTCACGCGCCAGCGATGGGAATAGACGAACTGGCGCTGCGTGGCGTGCGCCGTCAGTTCGTCGAGCAACTCCTTCGCCTCGGCGTCAGCCATGCCGCGGATCGCGCCGGCGTGACTGGCGATATAGAGGCTCATGCGGCCGCTGTCCTGCAGGCGGCGCACCAGCACCTGCGGAACCGGCTTGAACTCTTCGCGTTCGGTCTCGTCGAAGTCGGCGAAACCCAGCTTGGCGCGCGAGGTCATGATCGAATGCTCGGCCACCAGGCCCGCGATGCGCCGCTTGGTCGCCTCGGGCAGCGCATCGTAGGCCGCGCGCAGGTCGGCGAACTCGGTGTGGCCGCCGATCGGCGGGATCGAGCGGGCATGCAGCATCGAGCAATAGGCCGGCAGGCGCTTGAACGAGGAGTCGGTGTGCCACAGCCGGTTGCCGAGATTGTAGAGTCGCTGGCGGTCGTTGGTCTCGAGGATGCGGTTCTCGGCATCGAGATTGCCGACGTCGGCCATGTTCTCGTGCAGGCGGAGCTTATGATCCTTGCGCGCCTTGAACACCGTAGTCTCGAGCGGGCCGAAGTGGCGCGCGAAGTCGAGCTGGCTCTCGTCGTCGAACTCCTGGTCGGGGAAGACCAGCACGGCATACTTGGTGAAGGCGGCGCGGATGGCCGCTAGATCGTCGGCAGCGAGCGGCTTGCCGAGCACGACGTCGCCCACTTCGGCGGCGAAGTCGGGGGTGATCGGATGGACGGTGATGGCCACGGTTCCTCCTGAGGAATCTTACCTTCTTGCTTGACCCGATTGGACCACCGAACGGACTTTCCGGCAATCACCGGATATGATGGCAGGCATGATCGAAAAGCAGGAAGTTCAGGAAATCTTTCCCACGCCGCTGTGGATCGTGGACCTGCAGCCGGCCGCCGCGGCCAGCCTGAACGCCAAGCTCAAGGCCGAGATCGAGCGGCTGATCGAGCCCAGGCCCAAGATCCCTGCCGGCAGCAACTGGCAGACTCCGCAGGACCTCCACACCAAGCCGGCTTTCGCCGAGTTCGTGAAGCTGGTCGAGACCGCGGCGCGCGGCGTCACCCGCTTCCTGCAGGTCGACCAGTATCCGATGGGCATCACCGGCTGCTGGGCCAACGTCAATCCGCCCGGCGCCTATCATCCGATGCACCATCATCCCAACAACTACCTGAGCGGCGTCTACTATGTCGCCGTGCCGACGGCCGGCTCGCAGATCATCTTCCAGGACCCGCGCGGCCAGGCCTCGATGATCATGCCCAAGCCGAAGCAATACACGCGGCTCACCGCCAACGGCGCCAACGCCCAGAGCAAGGAAGGCCGGCTGCTGATCTTCCCGGCCTGGCTGAAGCACACCGTGCCGGCCAACGACGGCCAGAGCGAGCGCATCAGCATCTCGTTCAACCTGATGTTCAAGAACTTCAGCGAGACCATGGCCGCGCCGCTTTGGGACGCGACCGCGGGGAAGAACAGCGGGTAACGAAAGGTCCCTCGCTGCGCTCGGGATGACAGCTGCTTTGGGATCAACGCACCCTGTCATCCCGAGCGCAGCGAGGGACCTTTAAAGCGGCCTAAAGCCCCTTCTTGCCCATCGCCAGGAACTTGTCCTGGCGGCGCTGGCGCAGCGTGTCGCCATCGAGTCCGGCGAGATCGTCCAGCGCCTCGGTCATGACCTTGCCGACAAGGTCGATCGTCTCGTCCGGACTGCGATGGGCGCCGCCCATCGGCTCTGGGATGACGTCGTCGATAACCTCGAGTTTCTTGAGATCGGCCGCCGTCACCTTCATCGCCTCGGCGGCTTCCTGGGCATTGGCGTTGGAGCGCCACAGGATCGATGCGCAGCCTTCCGGCGTGATCACCGCGTAGATCGAGTTCTCCAACATGTAGACGCGATCGGCCGAGGCGATGGCGAGCGCGCCGCCCGAACCGCCCTCGCCGATCACGACGCTGACCAGCGGCACGCCGAGCGACAGGCAGGTGTCGATCGAGCTCGCCACGGCTTCGGCCTGGCCGCGCGCCTCCGCATCCAGGCCGGGATAGGCACCTGGCGTGTCGACCAGGGTGACCACGGGCAGATGGAAGCGATCGGCGAGCTTCATCAGTCGCTGCGCCTTGCGGTAGCCCTCCGGCCGCGGCATGCCGAAATTGTGCTTTATGCGCGAATCGGTGTCGTCGCCCTTCTGCTGGCCGATCACCACGACGCTGCGGCCACCGAGCCGGCCGACGCCGCCCACGATGGCGGCGTCCTCGCCGAACACCCGATCGCCCGCCAGGGGCATGTAGTCGGTGATCAGCCGGTCGATGTAGCTCTGGGCGTGCGGCCGCTCGGCATGGCGCGCCACCTGCACGCGCTGCCAGGGCGTCAGCTTGGCGTAGGTCGCGCGCAACTGCTTCTGCACCTTGTCCTGCAGGCGCATGACTTCGTCGGCGATGTCGACATCGCCCGAGTTCGGCAAATGCCTGAGCTCGGCAATCTTGCTTTCGAGCTCGGCGATCGGCTTCTCGAAGTCGAGATAGGTGGTCATTGATTTTCAGGTGTCGCCCGGCACCGGAATCCTGTCAACCGCGACCCTTTCGTGGCCGACGGCCCAGCGGATGATGGTCTTCGACTAACGAACGCAACTTTTCGGGTATGACGTGGGTGTAAATCTGTGTGGTTGCAATATCGGCGTGGCCCAGCATGAGCTGGACACTGCGCAAGTCTGCCCCCGCCTCGAGTAAATGGCTGGCAAAGGCGTGGCGCAAGACGTGTGGCGAAACGCGCGCAGGATCAATGCCAGCTGCGAGCGCCATCTCTTTTAGGAGTTGGGCGAAACGTTGCCGCGTGAGATGCCCTGTTCGCCCGCGCGATGGAAATAAGTAGCGCGACGTTTCACCATCATCCAGCCCAGCCGCACGGATATGTAGCCATTTGACGATTGCGACACGCGCGGGATCTGACAGCGGTATTTGCCGTTCTTTGTCACCCTTACCGCGCACAAGCAGCATAGTCGGGTCGCGTTCAGCCGCTAGCACCGGCAATGCTACCAGCTCAGAGACCCGCAATCCCGAACCGTAAAGGATTTCGAGAAGCGTCTCCATCCGACCGCCATCCACGCCCCCCTTGGCTTGAGCTGCTTCGATCAATTTGTCGACTTCAACTCTCGACAAGACCTTGGGTAGCGGCCGTCCCAGCTTCGGCGAATCGAGACTGCTGGCTGGATCATCCTCGCGTAGGCGCTCGGCCAAGAGAAAACGAAAGAACTGGCGGATTACCGACAGTCGGCGCGCGACCGTGCTCGGTGTCATGCCCACATAGTCGAGTGATTTCAGGTAGGCGCGCAGGGCATCAGAGTCGGCGTCGATCGGCTTTTGTTTGCGGCGCGCCAGGAAAGCGTCGAGGTGCTTTAGATCGGCACCGTAGGCCGCCTTGGTGTTTCGAGAGGCGCCGCGCTCGGCCGACAGCATCTCGATGAAGGCCTCGGCCTCGCGTGACAGCGGCGTGGACGGCTTCTTCTTCAAGGCTAGAGGCCGTACGCGATCGCCGTCTCCACGGCGAACAGGCGGGCCGAATAGTCCTCGCCGACCTGGCGCAGGGCCTGCACGATCGTCGCAATGGCGGCAGGGTGGAGCTCGTTGAGCGGCGTCTCGCCGGCCGCGATCGGCGCGAGCAACGCGGTCTCGGCGCGGCGACCGCCGGCGGCGGCGTTGACCAGCGCTTGCAAACTGGTCGTGGCCGGCATCACCAGGCGTACGTTGCCGGGAGGTTTGTCGGGCAGGTCGGTCGAGCGCGGCGGCAGGTCGAAGCCGGTGGCGCGCAGCAACTCCAGCAACAGATAGCCGCGCAGCGGCGCGCGAGCGGCATCGTCCTCTCGGGTCACCTCGTACCAGCGATTGATCTCGCCGATCGTCAGCTGCTTGGCATCGTCGATGCCGGCGATCGCTGCCAGCGGCACCAGCCGGTCGAGCGCGATGATGGCCCGCGCGTTGTTCGAGACGGCCTTCAGCGCCAGGCGAACCCAAGCCTGTGCCTGCAGCTTGGCGCCCAGCAGCAGGAATCCCCGCATTGCCTCCTGAGCGACGTTGGCGAACTGCGGCTGGGCCGGCAGATTGATCAGGGCGGCGGCGCTCGCCCGCGCGATGGTGGGAAACAGGGGACTGCCGCGCGCCTCGCCGTAGGCGGCAGCGATCGAATTGACCATCTCCGTTGGGTTCGACGCATTGCGCGCCGCCGCCACCATGTGAGCGCGGCGCGCGACCGCCGGCGGCAGCGCGGCGCCATCGCGCAACGCCTCGAGATAGAGATCGCCCAGCTTCGTCGCCTCGATGATGGCCAGCGCCTCACCGCGCTCGGCGATCTCGATGCGTGTGGCGATCGGCAGCGCCTTGACGCCGACCAGAGCGCGAACGATGGACGGCTGCGTATTGCGCAGCACACTTGCCGGCACCTGGGCGTGCGTGAGGTCGATGGCCATCAGCGCCGGACCGTCGATCTGGCCGGCCGGCACGTGGGTAGCGGCAAGAGCTGCGGCGGTGTCACCTTGCAACACCCTGCAGGCGGCATTGGCGCGGCCGGAAAACGCTTCGGTGAGCTGCGACTGGCCAACCACGGCGCAGGCGCCCTGTCGTTCGCCCGCCAGCATCAGCGCGTTGGCGACCGTCGAGGCGATCGCCGGATCGGCATAGCCGCCGGCGCTGCGCGCCATCTCGTTCAGGCTCTCCGCCTCGCCCATGGCGGCGAGCTTCTCGACCTTGAGCATGAACAGGCTGGGCGGAGGACTGCCGTCCGGCGTCGGGGGCGTGAGCTGGCTCACCAGGACCTTGAACTGCAGGTCGCGCAAGGCGCGGCTGCGCGGCGCATTGGGCAACGCCGCGACCAGCCGCTTGGCGGTTGCCAGGGAGGTCCCGGCCCAGGCGTTTGCCGGCATCCCTCCCGTGGTCGCCGTCAGGAAGCCGGTGGGTCTGTCATCGAAATTGGCAACCTGCGCGCCGACCGGTGCCGCCATCAGCACCGAGAGCACCGCGGCCACGGCGACGGCGACGCTAGCGCGCGAAGCGTTCATTGGGGACGGGGACCTCGAAGTGCCGCACGGGCGGACGGGGTTCGAGCACGGCAAGGGCCACCACGCCGGCAAGCAGGAGACCGACGACAATGACGGTGATCACCGGCCCAAGCTTCAGGGTGGGCACGCTGAATCGATTTCTGGAACGGAACAGGGGCACGACGCGGGCAACCTACCTCGGCTAGCGCCCAAGCGGCAATCGCGCACAATCCTTATTGTCTTCGGCGAGCCCCTCGCTTGAAACGACGGCCGGAATGGGCGACATCCATGGCTTCAACGTCATGGACGCCCGTTCACCCCTATCGCTGCCGCGCACCGTCGCCCTCGTGGGCCTGATGGGCGCGGGCAAGAGCGCCATCGGCAAGCGGCTGGCGATGCGGCTTGGCCTGCCGTTCGTCGACGCCGACGACGAGATCGAGCGCGCCGCCGGCTGCTCGATCGCCGAGATCTTCGAGAAATACGGCGAGGCCGACTTCCGCGCCGGCGAGCGCCGCGTCATTTCGCGCCTGCTCGACGAGTCGCCGCACGTACTGTCGACCGGCGGCGGCGCCTATATCGATCCCGAGACGCGCGCCCTGATGCGGGCCAAGGCGGTGACTGTGTGGCTGCGCGCCGAGCTCGACGTGCTGTTCGACCGCGTGCGCAAGCGCGCCCACCGGCCCTTGCTGCGCAATGGCGATCCCAAGGAAGTTCTCGCACGGCTGATGACACAGCGTTACCCGATCTATGCCGAAGCCGACGTCGTCGTCGATTCGACGGCGCAGCCTGCCGACCGCACCACCGAACAGGTGATCGAGGCGCTGCGCGCCCATCTGCAGACCGAGAAGACGCCGGCATGAGCGTGCGCACCATCCGGGTCGAGTTGGCGGGGCGCAGCTACGACATCGCGATCGGCCCCGGCCTGATCGACCAGGCCGGCACGCTCAGCCGGCCCCTGCTGGCGGCGCCCAAGGTCACGATCGTGAGCGACGAGACCGTGGCGCCGCTCTACGGCGCCCGCCTCGCGGCCTCGTTCGACAAGGCCGGCATCAAGGCGAGCACGGTCACCGTGCCGGCGGGCGAGAACAGCAAGGAGTTCGGAGCCTTCGGCAGGCTCATGAACGAGCTGCTCGACCAGCGGCCCGACCGCAGGACCACCCTGGTGGCTCTGGGCGGCGGCGTGGTCGGCGATCTCACGGGCTTTGCCGCCTCGGTGCTGCTGCGCGGCGTCGACTTCATCCAGGTGCCGACCACGCTGCTGGCCCAGGTCGATTCCTCGGTCGGCGGCAAGACCGGCATCAACACGCGCCATGGCAAGAACCTGGTGGGCACCTTCTATCAGCCGCGCCTGGTGCTGGCCGACACCGACGTGCTCGACACCCTGCCGCGGCGCGAATTGCTGGCGGGCTATGCCGAGGTCGCCAAGTACGGCCTGATCGACGATCCTGCGTTTTTCGTCTGGTGCGAGGCCAACGGTGCGGCCGTGCTTTCGGGCGACGCTGCCAAGCGGACCTACGCCATCGAGCAGAGCTGCCTCGCCAAGGCGCGCATCGTGGCGGCCGACGAGCGCGAAACCACCGACCTGCGCGCCCTGCTCAATCTCGGCCATACCTTCGGCCACGCGCTGGAAGCGGAGACCGGCTTCGGCAGTGACCTGCTGCACGGCGAGTCCGTCGGCACCGGCATGGCCATGGCCTTCGACCTGTCGGCGCGACTGGGCCTCTGCCCCGCCACCGATGCCGAGCGCGTGCGCCGCCATCTCGGCGCCGTGGGATTGCCGATGCGGCTTCGCGCGATCGGCGGCGACAACCGCCGAAGCTGGGATGCCACGCGCCTGATCGAGCACATGCGCGGCGACAAGAAGGCCGAAGGCGGCCGGCTCACCTTCGTGCTGGCGCGCGGCATCGGCAAAGCCTTCGTCAGCCGCGAGGTCGACGAAGCGGCATTGCGCGGCCTGCTCGACGACGCCATCTCTGCCTGACCCATGGACAGCGACCTTCAGTTCGACATGCCGCTCTGGATCGCGGGTCCGGCGGTGCTGCTCTGCCTGCTGCTGGCGGCCTACCTGTCGGCGGCGGAGACCGCCATCACCGGCGCCTCGCGGCCGCGCATGCACCGGCTCGCCCAGCAGGGCAACAAGCTGGCGGCCACTGTCAATGCGTTGCTCGACCGAAAGGAAGAGGTCGTGAGCGCCATCCTGCTCGGCAACAACGTGGTGAATATCTTTTCGGCCTCGCTCACCACGGCCGTGCTGACCGCATTGTTCGGTGCTGCCGGCATTGTCTACGCCACTGTCGTGATCGGCGTGCTGGTGGTGATCTTCGGCGAGGTGATGCCCAAGACGTGGGCATTGCTGCGCGCCGATCGCGTGGCGCTGGTGCTCGCGCCGTCGATCGTCGTGACGCTCGCCGTGCTCGGTCCGATGGCGCGCGCCGTTGCCTGGATCTCGCGCTTCTTCCTCAAGCTTCTGGGCGTGCGCGTCGACCGCACGCCGGACGCCGAGGAGCATGCCGACGTGCTGCGCGGCGCCATCGACCTGCATGGCCACGGCCAGAAAGGCGAGACGGCGCCCGCCGAGAAGGCGATGCTGCAGTCGGTGCTCGATCTCGGCGACCGCACGGTGGGTGACGTCATGACCCATCGTGGCAGCGTCGTGGTGATCGACGCCGACCAGCCGATGGACGCCATCGTCAGCCAGATGCTGGAAGCGCCCTACACGCGCATCCCGGTCTATCGCACCGAGGCCGACAACATCCTCGGCGTCGTCCATGCCAAGGACCTGTTCCGCGCCGTCAAGGCGGCGGGCGGGCCAGAGACGGTCAAGATCGAGGCGGTCCTGACGCAGCCCTGGTTCATTCCCGAATCGACGACGTGCTTCGACCAGCTCCAGGCGTTCCGCGCCCGGCACGAGCATTTCGCCATCGTCGTCGACGAGTATGGCGCGCTGCGCGGCATCGTCACCCTCGAGGACATCATCGAGGAGATCACCGGCGACATCGAGGACGAGCACGACGCCATCAAGCGCGGCGTGGTCCGGCGCGAGGACGGCAGCATGATCTGCCAGGGCGACGTGCCGATCCGCGACCTCAACCGCGAGTTCGGCTGGGGCCTGCCCGAGGACGTCGCCATCACCATCGCCGGGCTGGTGCTGCACGAGGCCCGGCGCATCCCCGAGGTCGGCCAGACCTATGCATTCTACGGATTCCGCTTCGAAATTCTGAAGCGCGAGGGCACCCGGATCGCCGAGTTGCGCATCGTGCCGCCCGTCGCCATACAGGCCGCCAACGCCTGAGGATCAAAAGAGAGGACCTGCCATGCCGCTTTCGCCGCCGGTCGGGCGACAGCACCTGCATACGCGTCGCGTCACCTGCCAGGGCTTTTTCCGCGAGGACGGGCTGTGGGACATCGAGGGCCACATCACCGACGAGAAGACCTACGAGCATTCCAACGAATGGCGCGGGCCGTTGAAGCCGGGTGACTTCGTGCACGACATGTCGATCCGGCTGACGGTCGACCATCGCTTCACCATCGTCGACGTCGAGGCGGTCACCGACAAGTCGCCCTACCAGATCTGCGGCAACGTCGCGCCCGACTTCAAGAAGCTGATCGGTCTGCGCATCGGCGGCGGCTTCCATCGCAAGGTGAAGGAGCGGCTGGGCGGCGTGCATGGCTGCACCCACATCGTCGAGCTTTTGGGTCCGGTAGCGACCACAGCGTTCCAGACCGTGTCGTCGGGCAAGGCGCGCGACCTGACGCTGGCCCATCGCCACAAGATCGGCAAACCGCCCAAGCCCGTCGACCCCAACGCGCCCAAGCAGAAGCCTTACGTCATCGACAACTGCTACGCCTGGGCCGCCGACGGCCCGGTGGTCAGGCGCTGGGCACCGCACTTCTACACGGGCCCCGGCGCCGAAGCCGTGCGCGCCGCCGCGGCCGGCAAAGACTTCGAGATGGACGGGTAGCGACGCATCGAAGTCGTGACGACAAGACTGTCATCCCGAGCGTAGCGAGGGACCTTTCCTGTGGCCTTAAAGGTCCCTCGCTATGCTCGGGATGACAGCGTGCGCTTGTCCTCGTCCGGCGTCAGCGTCGTCAGCGCCAGCGCATGCAGGCCGGCGTCGAGTTCGGCCTTCAGTGCGGCATAGACCAGGCGCTGGCGCGCGACGCGGCTCTTGCCTTCGAACGCGGCCGACACGATCTCGACACGAAAATGGCTCTCGCCGCCTTCGCGGTAGCCGGAGTGACCGTGATGGCGCGAGGACTCGTCCTCGATGGCAAGGCGCACGGGCGCGAACTCTGCCCGGAGCTTGTTGTCAATCGCGTTAGCGACCTTGCCCATCACTCGCCTCTCTTGCCGCGCCAATCTGTTGAACACATATTAGCTGAATGCCTCGACGGCGAGCGAAACCCTTGACGGCCACCGACGGCGCAGCGCCGCACCAGCGGGTCTGCGAATCGCCGGGCTGCAGGCTCGCCGGCGAGTTCCGCGCCCCGCGCGCCCGCGACCGGCTGAACGAGTATCGCTGGTTCTGCCTCGAGCACGTGCGCGAATACAACAAGAAGTGGGACTACTTCAAAGGCCTCGGCGCCGACCAGATCGAGGCGCATA
>OCZS010000852.1_pt1 | contig 10430 bp, 6 predicted proteins | sample 1539071 | NCBI WGS metagenome assembly OCZS01 (sample SAMEA3113584, study PRJEB22503) | soil metagenome | reverse complement strand
GCCTCGCCTAGAATTGCACCCGGAACGGCAATGGCAATGCTGGCAAATGTTAGTGGCAATAGCTGCGGGATTATGTGCTTAAAGATTATTTTTGTGTCTGATTGACCCATCAATCTTGCTGCTTCTATGTACTGCAGGTTCTTAATCTGGAGAGCAAGGCTTCTGCTTATCTTTGCCATTCCGACCCAGCCAAAAATTACCAGAAATCCGGTTATCAAAAATATGCTACGTCCTATAGTTACTGACAAAATTACGAGGAGGGGAAGAGTGGGAATAGAATAAAACACATCGTTTATGCGCATGAGACCTTCGTCCGTCCTGTTTCCTTTATAGCCAGCGTAAATACCGTATAGCAGGCCGATAAATACTGCTGCCACTGAAACAGTAAGACCGATAAAGAGTGCAACAGGTGCACCCCATAGGAGGCCAATAGCCAAATCACGACGTAAGTCGTCAGTACCCATGATACCATAGACTTGTCCACCTAATATCACTCCGGAATCGACAACAGTATCGCTTGGGTCGAACAGATAGAAGGTGTTGCGGATGACATATGTACCTTTTAGCACTTTATTTTCTTCGGTGTCAGAAAAAATCATAACTTGTGGCCTAGTAGCATCTACTGTGTATGAAAAAAGATTGCTGTACCCATTAAGGCTATCTACAATAAGTGTATCTGTAGAAAAAATCCTAGCGGAGAATTCATTGCTCTCATTTTGAGATGGAGGAAGAGATGCAAAATAAATCTGGAATTCATTACCATCTGGCCTGATCACATCGATCTGAACTGCTGGTTGAATACTGCCATATTTGGCAGAATACATAACCATAAAATCGCTTGGATAAGAGTCATAATTGAAATTGAGGTTGTAAGAATGGGTCTCGATGCGTACGCCACCCTCCAAAATACTAGACTTGTCAGCATCCTTGGCAGTCATGATCAAATGCTCTGGCAGATTTAGTCCCAATATGTTTACCCACACAGGCATAGCCGACTGGGGTTGATTGATCCAAAAGTTTGGGTTATTCCATTGTGTGAAGGATTCTAGCGGAATCGTTGCGACTGCATAAATCGTTATCAAGATAAGCCCAAGTAATATCGCAACACCCGCAAGGCCGCTCTTGGAACGCTTAAATCCCTTGAAAATATCGGAGGTAGAAAGAGCTTCCACTGTACCTGTCAGCTGACCTTCACCCTTGGATCAAAGTATGCGTAAACTATGTCAATGAGAAATACTGTGAATACGAAAATGAGTGTAGATATATACGTCAATCCAACTATGACTGGTATATCCAAAACGCCTATTGCCTGATAGTATAAGCTCCCTATACCTGGCCAGCCAAAGACTGCTTCTACAATAACGGCACCGCCAAACGAGCTAGCAAGGCTTAAGCCTACGACAGTAATGATCGGCGGTGCGGCATTCTTTAGGGCATGTGAATATAGGATCCTCTTTTGAGGTATACCTGCGGCCCTCTTGGCTATTATATAGTCTTCTCCCAAGATCCCAACCACGAAATATCGTACAATGTAAGCCCACGAGCCAAAGCCAACTAGCACTATTGTGATAAGAGGCAGAATCATATGATAAAGCAGATCCAATGCATACCCTGGATCGGATGGCGCAGTAAGAGGCGTGGCCCGAGCAGGAAAAATATGATATGTAAAGGCAAAAGCAAAGATCATGAGCATTCCGACCCACCAAGCGGGAAAGCTGCTACTAAATACTGCAAAACCAGAGTTGATCTTGTCCCAAAAGGAGCCAGCGCGATTTGCCACAAAGGCGCCAAGATAAAGGCCTATGACAGTAATAATCAGAGTTGAAGTAGTAAAAAGCAATATTGTTTTTGGCACCTTTTCCAAGATGATGTCACGTACATTTGCCGATCCACTCTCGCTTGTAAGGTAGTTAGACCTCCCTAGGTCGAGCACCATTACTTTCAACACGGTGTTTGTAAACCGCTTGGGAGAGTACCATGGTTCGTCAAGACCGATTGCCTTGATTTGAAGGTCAATTCTTTGGTCTATGTAGTTCTGGCGCTCCTGAGTGTTTTGGAACTTGATATCGCTGGTGTTTGTTTCTTCCACAACAGAGGCTCTCGTTGCATCAAGCAGTATCTTATCCATGGTAGAACCAAGCAGCGCCACTGTTAGAATCAAGGTAGAAAGGAGCACTATCACCATGTTTAGCGAGCGTTTTACAAGAAAGCGGCCAAAGTCTCCCAACTATACTCAACCATCGCCTAGCGGTTATATTTTTCTACCATTTCGTGCTCCTGATATATATATGTCTATTGTATATGCTGTTTTAGCAAAGACTACGACCTTGGCCTTGGCATAACCATTACCTTCATATAATAAAGACCGAAGTGCTTGCATACTCTCACAACCTAGACGATATCTGTAATTATAGTCGTAATGTCGAGTCCGGGAGAGGAATAGAGGGTGAGAAGCTCCTTTGTGATCCTTATTGTTTCATGTTATTATTATTCTGCTTTGATTGTGACGCTGAAAGTCTAGAGAAACTATCACTATAAACGCTTATGCAACAGGTTCTGAAGCTATAACTCCACCTTGTCGACACTTGACACAAGATGCAATTGTTCTGGAAAATAAGGTGCAGGAAATTCTGCACGGTATATCGGTCATGATTTTGTTCCTAATTTCATAACGATAACTTGTATCCAAGACTTACTAGCTTCTGTCTACATAGTAGGGGCCTTATCGACTGCCTCAATAATAGATCGAATAGAAAAGATTCATGATGATATTATCGTCTATTGCGCAACACCCAAAGCAGAATTATTGCCGCCTGTTTGATTGTTGGTACTTGTACTCTGATTGGAGCCAAGTGCTCCTGGAGCAGCAAGAATAGTGCTTGAGGAAATATCTGGACGGAGGGCTTCGTTACTAGTTGCAAAGATCCTGATCTGATTTGGTCCGGGAGACAGCTTTGCAGTCATGTCTGATGTCAGATTAATATTGAATTGTCCAGGATTTTCTGGCTGGGCCTCTCCTCTTGCTACCACTATTCCATCCTTATTTGAAACAAAATAATTCACAGTCACATTATTGCTTGGCTGACCACCCACGTCAACACTGACTCTGATTGGAGTAGACTGACCCATGGCTACTATTCTCGGCACATTAACGCTGCTAATGTCAGCAACTCGAGGTGTCTCATATTGAGACCAATGGCCCACTTCAAAGGGGTAAGAGGAGTCTCTGAATGCATTAATAGTTATTGTTCCTCCTGCTACATTGAAGTTCTCAAGATAGAATGCACCATTCCTAATTATTGCATGTCCATGGTTTTCAATCCAACTGATGCTGGCATCGTAACGCTTGATGGCATCTTCGACTGTTATTATATCCCTTAGGGCAGGCGGCACAAATTGCTCATTTTTCATCGTTTGAAGCTCTGCCTTGATCATATCTGCATGCTCTCTTACGATAGGGTCGTACCATTCAATGCCTTTAGCTTGTGCTTCGCTTCTAGAATAAGCAAGTCTGCTATCCATAACAATTCTTTCGGATGCAGCAAGAATCTCCCATGGCTCGGTGGCAAAGAATGCTCCTGAGCCAGCGATCTCCTTCTCGTCGTAATGCCAAATGTCAATGTAGGATTCAATTCTATCAAGGGTAACATACCTCGAGCCCTTCGAAAGCTTGAGCGCTTCACTTGCTGCTGGCGTATATTCAGGATCTACCGTCCGATCTCCTGCCCCAGTATTAGTGCCCCATTCATAAGTGAAATAATCAGCATACATGATGTCAGAAACGTCCATTGGGATGCTATGGTGCCAGTTTGAATAAAGTGGTGTAAACGTTACCTTACTTATCGCAGTCGATCCTTCGCCTGCTTGAACCCACTGCTGCAGTGTTTGGTTCCATTTTATTACATCAGAAGGTACATCAATTTTACCAACAGGGCCTTCTGTGGTAATCTCTGTCCAAGGGCTTCGAAATGAGACCACCTCTCCAGTATATGGATGTCTGAAGGTGGCAGAATCTGCAATCATCGAATGAACACTTGCGCTATACAAGTCCTGCACACCAGAGATTGTGTTCCAAGACCCCTGGTGGATCTGTTTGACACCTATGTCAAGCGAAACATTTCCGTTGCCGCCTGATCTTGCGTTCAGTAGGGAATACTTGCTTGTTATCCCTGCCCCAAAATCATTTACTAAACCTTGCACATTAGCAGAAGCAACAAAAGGGTCGGTCTTCTGGGCAACAAAGATCCTAACAGATTCTTGAATACCCATCTTTACAGCGTCATCTACAAGCTGGTTCCTTTCCTCTTCGGACGTAAAGTTGAAAAATGCTATCTCTTGGGTAATTTCATCAAGTGTAGAATTTTGATAGTTCCAATAGCTTGGATTCAGAGATCCAGGCATTCTGCTCAACCAAGGGGCGTACATCTGGGCCGGAATTATTGGATTATACTTTACAAACGCCCTGCTGCCAGCAAACTCTTCGGTGTATATTTGCCACTGCAAGTTCTTTGGATCTGAACCATATACTACTATGTTTGCCTTGTTCAAATCACCGTAGTCTCTCTGAATACTAAAGCCGATCTTTTCAAGCTCTGAAGCGACCAGCTCCCCCATTGATTCCTTTTTAGGATCGTCTTGTCTCATAAAGAGCTTTATGGTAACAGGATTGCCATTGAATACCCACTTGCCACCTACATTTGTTGCACCCGATGCAGTCATTGCCTCAGATATCATGCTAGATGCAAGGGAAGGATTATACCTAAACCCAAATGATTCGACTGTGTCGATAATGTTTAGATATTCAGGAGAATATATGCCAAATGGATCAATAAGGGGACTGCCATATCCTTTCAAAATTTCATTAACAACGAAGTCTCGGTCGATCAGATAGTTTAAAGCATAACGAACTTCCTTGAATTGAAATGGGTTGAGAATGTTCAGGTCCGCTGCAGGAGCAGGATTTACAAGAAATCCTAGCGAGCCAGCAGTAGTATCATATACCTTTAGCCTAGGATCATTCCTTGCATCATTTGCAGTTTCATGAGGGATAGGGGAGAAATACATGTCAAGAGACCCAGATTTAACCTCTTCGAGCGCAAGATTCTCATCAGCACGATGTATAAATCTCGCCTGCTCTATATAAGGACCCTTTTCTTGCACCTGGGAGAAAGCAGGATTCTCCGATGCCAGAGAAGTAAACAAAAGCAGTGTAACAACAAAAATAAAAGATGCTACTAATCCCCGTTTTTGCAACGCTATCAGCGGCTAATACACACTAATATATTTTTTCTAAGCATAGGCATGCTTCATTAATTTTCTATCTCTGGTATTGCATTTATTAGCATCTTTGTATATGGATGGACAGGATTCAAAAGGATCTTATCAATTGGACCTATCTCGACTATCTTACCTGATTTCATTATAGCTAAATCGTCTCCTATATACCGCGCTGTCGATAGGTCGTGTGTTATGTAAATGTAAGATATCTTAAACTTCTGCCTTAGGCTTTGCATAAGTCCTAATATTTCGCCCCTAACGGAGACATCAAGCATCGACACTGGTTCGTCAGCCACGATAAGTGTAGGCCGGAGCACTAATGCTCTTGCTATCGCGACCCTCTGTCTTTGACCTCCTGAGAGTGTGTATGGAAGCCTGCCTGCTACCTCTTCTGCTGGCTCAAGCCCGACCTCTCGTAGAGCATTTAGAACGTTTTCTAACTTCTGCTGCTTTGAGATTCTGTTATCGTGAATGTTGATTGGCTCCATTATTATGTCCTTAACCTTCATACGGGGATCGAGCGATGCATATGGGTCTTGGTATACAATCTGGACTGCCCTACGGAAGTGTCCCAGTTGGTTTCCCTTGGATCGCGTTACATCTTTGTCTTCAAATATTATCGAGCCACTATCCGGGTCTATCGCGCGCATGACAAGCCTTGCCACGGTAGTCTTGCCTGAGCCTGATGCGCCTGCAAAAACCAAGACCTTACCTCGCTCAATAACAAAGCTGACATCGTCTACTGCCTTTACAAAGAGTTCCGGTTGTGATAACTTGAAGAACTGGCGGAAACTTTTCTTGATAGGAAAATATTTTCTCAGTCCTCTTGCCTCAAGGAGTACACCCAATTAGCTCCAACTTCTTCTACTGGTAATATAAATACAGTTACAGCTGCTGCTTGAACCTGCCAGAATCCTCATATAACGTATAATTCATTGCTTCTCTTGTTATTGCCGAAACTAAAAGTGTCCGGCCTCAAGGCATATTATTTTACAGAAAACGGGATAATAAGGGGAGTAGATGGCGTTAACTTCGAGATCGCTGAGGGTGAGTCTCTTGGCGTTGTTGGCGAGTCAGCATGCGGCAAAAGCACACTGGGTACAGCGCTAATGAGATCAATACAGTCACCTGGTAGAGTAGTTGAAGGAAGCATAACGCTCGGAGGCGATGACATTACCAAAATACCTTCGTCGGAATTCGATAGCAAGATACGATGGAAGAGAATAGCGATGGTATTTCAGGGTGCGATGAACGCACTTGATCCAGTGTACACCATCGAAAGTCAGTTGCGCGAAATTCTAATAGAACACCACTTTCGAGACAAAAAAATTGATGATAAAATAGCAGAATCCCTCCAGCAAGTTGGCCTTGATATGTCGATTGCAAAACGTTATCCTCACGAGCTCTCCGGTGGCATGAAACAGCGTGTTGTAATTGCGATGGCCCTTTTGTTGAATCCTGATATCTTGATTGCCGACGAACCGACGACCGCGCTCGATATGTTGGTACAGTCGCAAATAATCAGCTTGCTTAAAAAATTGCAGAAGGAAAAAGGAATAACGATAATACTAATAACTCATGATCTGGCACTTGTCTCACAGATGACGGATAGGATAGGCATCATGTATGCCGGACAACTGGTCGAATTCTCCACTACAAAGGATATTTACAAGAACCCCCGCCACCCATATACTCAGGCTTTAATTGAAGCAATCCCCAGATTGAGGACAGAGGATAAGAAAATACACTTTGTCAAGGGGAGCCCTCCGTCATTGCTGAGTCCTCCAATGGGTTGCAGATTCCAAGACCGGTGCGTCCATGCGATGGATGTGTGCAAGCGCGACCCTCCAGAGTTTGAGACAGAAACAGGGTACGTTCGATGTTGGCTATACGAAGAGTCTGAAAAGAACCCCCAACCTTAAAAAGCCTGGTATGTCAAAGAGACACCACTGCCTGTAGGTAATTTCAAAAAATGACAAGCACGATATTAGCATATTTTCCATTTCACACAGTCAGGGAAAAGCAAAAGAAGGTCCTTGATATGATCGATTCCGCGATCAAATCAGGATATAGCCAAATTTTTCTTGAAGCTCCTACGGGCTTTGGCAAGACACCCGTTGCAATAACGCTTGCCCGCTACCTTGGGAGCTCCCATATCTGTACAGCAACAAAAGATCTGCAGACCCAGTACCGGCGTGACTTTCCCTTTGTAGTCGATGTAAAGGGAAGAAGCAACTTTCCCTGTATAGTCAAGGAGGATATGGGACTTGATGAGAGCTGCAATTATGGACCATGCATTAAGGACGATTCTTATGACTGCTCATACAAGACTCGGCTTATTGACTACAAGGTCGAAGCTCAAGGAACTCTCCATGAGCTGGTTAAGCTTGACCCTTTTGCGGAGCGCAAATATAATGAGAAGATGAGATCAAAACCAAAGTTAATTGACCTAGATTGGCGGCCATGCCATTATTACCACCAAAAATGGATAGGTGGTCATGCAACCCATACCGTTTACAATTATAAATATTTTCTATCAGACATCTTCTATGCTGGCGCAACACAAAAACGTAAGCTCCTGGTTCTAGACGAAGCACACCAGCTCGAAAATGAAGTGGGCGACTTTAGGAGTTTTACGGTCCGTAAAAACATGCTTCCATTCTTGAAGATGCATATGCCAGATAGTAAGGTGGATGACATTGAAACATGGCTTGACCTCTGCTTGAAGCTAAAGGAACGGCTATCAGAGTTTACAGAAAAGGCTCAAGGCATCATAGAGCGTAGCAACCAGAAGGTAACTCTAGAGCCATACACTGAAAAGAATCTGATTGATGCGCTAGAACTCGACAAGAACCTTGAAGTACTCACTGACGACATGAAAGCAAACAAGGATAATTGGATAGTGTCGGGCGTCCAGCGCGATTCTGCTAACCAACTGGTGAAGGTAACTCTGACACCGCTTGATGTCTCTAGCTATTTCGATACAATCCTCGACAAGGGTTCCGTCTCACTTTTCATGAGCGCTACAATCCTTAGCAAAGACCACTTGTGCAAGACTACAGGCCTTGACCATGAAAAAGTCAAATTCATCCGAATTGAAGACTCAGACTTTCCAGTCAAAAATAGGCCTATTCACATGATGAATGTAGCATGGCTCAGTGCCAAAACGATGAATGCGAGCATGCCTAAAATTGCCCAAGCAGTAGACAATATAATGTCAATACACAGGAACGAAAAGGGCATAATCCATACTACGTCCTATTCACAGCTGCAATTTATTAGAGATAAGGTGAGCATGGAAAATTCAAGCAGACTCATAGAGACAGGATCAAGCCTTGATAGAAGCGAAGTACTGAAAAAGCATTATGAGAGCAAGAAGCAGACAGTCCTGATTTCTCCATCTTTACACCTCGGACTAGACTTAAAGGATGACTTATCAAGATTTCAGATCATTGTCAAGATACCATACCCAGACCTTACTGATAAGAAAATTGCTGCGAAAAAGGATCGTGACCCAAAGTGGTATACTTGGAACACGGTGCTACGGCTCGTACAAGCTTATGGTAGAAGCATTCGGAGTAGCGATGACTACGCAACAACGTACGTCTTGGACAGCAGTGCTTCTTACCTTCTTAAAAACGCGCATGGTTTGGTCCCCCGTTGGTTTACAGAAGCGATAGTGCAATCTTAGAACATTTTTATGCCCACGGCCGCACAGAAAAGCGTGAAGTTTGTCAAGCGACAAGAGTGTTGCTTCCAATGGGACTGAAGACTACACCATATTTGGCATCAGCTCAAGCATAGCAGCGACTCTAATACTTGTTTCGCCGATTTTATTTACACTCTTAGTATATCCTGACACATTTATCCTTTCTTGGAACGAGGGGAGGGGCGGCTTTTTATTCGCAATGGTATTTATTGCAGCCGAGCTTGTCGGGGTAAAATTCTCACTGACCAAGAAAAGACTCCTCATGGTTGCAGGCATGGCAGCGCTCACTATTTCATATTTTATTGCATTACCATATGGACTAAGTGACTACATCAGAAATGGAAAAGATGTGTACGATGTCTCGCTTGTGGATAGCTGGATGTGGATGTGGGATTTTATTGTAATGGCAATATTTGTAGCAAGCTCACTGTTATTGTTATTTGGCAACAAATGGTACAAGATAGCATCCGCAGGAGCCATATATCTGGCAGGAAGCGCACTTATCCTCGCACTTGACGCGTTTTTCCCATTTGATTCTCTTGGGCCTCTTCAGATTATAGTGCCAATTTATTTGCAAATCGATCAGGCAGTCATTAACTTTATAGATTCATTCGTTACTAATGTCGGCCCGCAAACACCAAATAATTCTGCACAACCGGCACTCGCAAGGGGCAACCTCCTTGTAATGAACGGCCTCCATGGTCCCTTCGCATTGCAGGTCTTCTGGCCATCGGCGGGTGTCCACAGCATGATAATCTATACCCTTGTCATGCTGGCGTTGCTCATCAAGATGGATATGCCCTTAACTAGAAAGTTGATCTACTTTGCCGCAGGAACCTTTGGAACCGTTGGGATAAATCTCGTTAGAATAGTTTCTCTTTCCCTGTATGCACTTGTGGTCACGACGGACGTCCAGGAGTGGGAAGCATTTCATTCAATAGCTGGAGAGATAATGTTTCTCCCTTGGATTGGCATATACCTCGGAGTGGTAATCTTTATTGAAAACAAGAGGATCCGCAGGTTGCAGGCAGGAGTGACCAGTGCAACAACAGCCTCTAATCCGTCAACTCGCTAGGATCAAGCATTGGGGTTGTGGCTTGCCCTTGCTCTAGTCAGTCGATGTGATACCATAAGCACAAGTCTTATCCCTCTATTGGGGTAAACTATATCATCAATTGAATTATTTGATTTGGCTCATGTATAGAGATTCAAAGCTGATGGAATATATCATGGCTGATACATGCATTGCTCTGACTCTCCCTACCAGTCAGATTATATACAGGATTGCTCTGTCTAATTGATAGAAGGTTTTTTGGTTGGTACAAAATAGTTTTCCAATGAGAGAATGGCACGTTGAACACATGGAAAAAACAATAGTAAAGTACGTCAAAGGTCTGTCAGAAAATGCATCAGGATGGGAGAAGAGAAATCACAAAAAATATGG
>OCZS010000851.1_pt1 | contig 10432 bp, 10 predicted proteins | sample 1539071 | NCBI WGS metagenome assembly OCZS01 (sample SAMEA3113584, study PRJEB22503) | soil metagenome | reverse complement strand
CGCGCGACGGCGGTCCGGCAATGGACCGGCTTTTGCAGCAGGTCTGCAGCGATGCAACCGATGGGCGCTATCCCGCGGTCGTCGCCGCGCCGCGGGAGCTGGTCGATCTCCTTTTCTCGCGGATCGGAGGCGCGCCGGTCGAGCTGGTGATCGACGGCGATGAGGCGGAGCGGGCTGCCGCCCTCGCCATAGCGACGTCAGGGATCTACCGCGCCGATAGGCTGTCCGACATTGCTTCGGATCGCAGCACCGAGCGCCTGCGCCAGCTCAGCGACGAAGTCAGCCGCATCGCTTCGACGCTTGCGAGGCTGTCGACCGGACCGGGCGAAACACAGCGCCCCGAACCGGTCGCACCAAACGCGGACATTCCGCCCGTTTCGGCCGACACCGTGCGTTCGGTGATCCGGGCGCGGCGCCTTCGCAGCCGCTTCTTCGAGGAAGAGCTGTTCGCCGATCCCGCCTGGGACATGCTGCTGGACCTTCGTCAGGCCGAGATCGCGCAACTTCGCGTGCCGGTTTCCAGCCTGTGCATCGCCGCCGCGGTCCCCGCGACGACCGCGCTGCGCTGGCTCAAGACGATGACCGACAAGGGCATCTTCCTTCGCCGTGCGGACCCGCATGACGGCCGCCGCGTGTTCGTGGAGCTGTCGCCGGCGGCGAGCCAGGCGATGCGGCGCTATTTCGCAGAGGTTGGGCGCACCGCCGTGGTTTGATTGGGGAGATGGTGGGCGGTGACGGGCTCGAACCGCCGACCCTCTCGGTGTAAACGAGATGCTCTACCAGCTGAGCTAACCGCCCAATGATCTGCGGAGTGCCATGCCGCGCAACCGGCGGCAAGGGCAGCGAGCCTTAGCGGCTGCCGATGCTCCGGATGGCGTCGCCGACCAGCGCCTCGTCGCTCTTGGCGTCGAAGCGTTCGCGGATCAGGCGCGCTGCCGCCGCCCGGGCCGCCTCGGCAGCCGTCGCGCGGAGCTGGTCCACCGCGTGGCGCTCCTCGGCGGCGATCTTGTCCTCGGCCATGCGCTGGCGGCGCTCGACCAAGGCTTCGGCATTCTGCTTCGCCTGGGTGACGATCGCTTCCGCCTCGTGACGCGCACGCTCGACGATGGTCGCGGCTTCCTTGTCGGCCGAATTGGTCTTGGCCTCATATTCGGCCTTCAACGCCTCGGCGTCCTTGCGCAGCGTTTCCGCCTCGGCAAGCTGGTTGCGGATGACCTCGATCTTGCTGTCGAGCGCCTTGCCGATCGCGGCCGGCACCTTCTTCGCGATCATGAAGAGGATGACGACGATCATCGCCAGCGCGATGAACATCGGCGCCGTGATCAGCCCGAACGCGGCCGGTGCGGCATGCTCGGCAGCGGCGCCGCCACCATGCTCGACCGTCGCGGTGGTTTCAGCGTGAGGTTCAGCCATGGAGCACCGCCTTAACTGCCGGCTCAGCGTCCTTGGCAGCAATCTTCTGACCGGTGAGCTTCGTCACCAGCTCGCTTGCAGCCTCGGCCGCGACCGGTTGCAGCTCGCGGCGAGCGGCGTCGGCCGCGGCCCGGATCTTCTCCTCGGCCGCGGCGACGCGCTTGCCGATCTTCGCGTCGATGGTCTTCAGGCGCTTCTCGGTATCGAGCGCCGCCTGATGCTTCGCCTCCTGCGCGACCTTCATTGCCTCGCCACGGCTCGTGTCGATGCGCTGGCGATAGGCTTCCTCGGCAACTTCCGCCTGCTCGCGGGCCCGCTGGGCGGCCGCGAGGTCGTCGGCGATCTTCTTGTCGCGATCTTCCACGACCGACTGGATCTTCGGCACCATTCCGCGCCCGATCCAGAAGTAGATGATACCGAACACCACCAGCAGCCAGAACAGCTGGCTGAAGAAGATGTCGGGAAGCTGATTTATCTGAGGCATCGAAGGTCCCATTCATCCGGCCGGACGAGCCGGCCGGTTGATGATCAACGCGCGTAGAGGATGATCATGGCGACCGCGAACGCGATCAGGCCCAGAAGCTCGGCGGCGGCGAAGCCGATGAACAGACGGCCCTGCTGGCCGTCGGCAGCTGCCGGGTTGCGAAGCGCGCTCTCGAGGAACGAGCCGAAGACGTTGCCCACGCCGATGGCGGCGGCGCCGACACCGATTGCGGCCAGACCAGCACCGATGACCTGTGCGGAAGCGAAATCCATGTGAAACTCCTCTTTTCGAAACTTAGTGAAGATTGACTGCGTCGTTGAGATACAGCGTCGTCAGCAACGCGAAGACGTAAGCCTGGATGGCGCAGACCAGGAGCTCAAGAGCGGTCACGCCGATGATGAACAGGAAGCTGATTGCGCCGACGCCCCATCCGAGCGGCCCGCCGTTGAAGCCGTTCACGATGAAGCTACCGAACACTTCCATCAGGATGTGGCCGGCAATCATCGCAACGAACAGTCGCAGGCCCAGGCTGAACGGGCGCACCATGAACGAGATGAACTCGATGCCCGCGATCAGAGGCACCATCACCTTCGGCGTGCCGTGCGGCACGAACAGCGAGAAGAAGTGCAGGCCGTGACGGGCGAAGCCGACGAGCAGGACGATCGCGAAGCTCATCACGGCGAGGACGCCGGTGATGCTGAAGTGACTGGTCGTCGTGAACTGGTGCTGGCCGGGGATGATGCTCAGCGGGAAGAGGCCGAGCAGGTTCGCGGTCAAAATGAAGACGAACAAGGAGAAGATGTAGGGCATGAACTTCTTGCCCTCGGGCCCGATGTTCACCTTGACCATGTCGTCGATGAAGCCCGTTACACCTTCGACCGCCATCTGCCAGCGGCCGGGAACGAGCTGGCGCTTCATGCCCATCATCATGAAGCAGGTGATCAGGGCGAGCGCGATCAGCAGCCAGAGCGAGCTGTTGGTGAAGCTGATGTCATAGCCGCCGAGCTGCAGCGGAACGAGCGGTTCCACCGTGAACTGGTGCATCGGGTCGATCTTGCCTGCTTCGGCCACGTCGCTCTTACCTCTTACGAACTTGCCCCGGGAGGCCCCGGAGGCGTCTTCGAAATGCGCATCACGTTCCTGATGCCGACCCCGAAACCGAAGAACAGCAGCAGCAACATGAACACGGGCCGGGTACCGAACAATGCGTCCAGTCCAAGCCCGATCACGAACCCACCAGCGGGCGCCCCGACGAGGTGCCCTAACACCAACTGCCCGATCCTATAATTAGGGTCAGGCTGTACGACGTTCGTCCGCTTCGCTTCCGCCTCCTGCAGTCGGTCGAGCCGCTGTTCGAGCGATTCGAGCCTTGCGTCTGGTGGAAGCTTTGGGTCCTGCCCGGTCTCGTCCGTCGCCACGATCTTCCCCCCTATGCGTCGCCCCGCCAGACAAGGGGTGTGTAGAGGGCGAGAACATGGCGGCGACCGAGGCCGCCTAGGCGCCGCCCCTTTATGAAGGGGGTAGGGACAAGTCAACCGCTACTCGGGTCGTCTTGGCTATCGCAAAGCTGCATGTCAGTCTCGCCCGCATGAAGCTGTTCATCCCGGTGCTGGTCCTTCTCGCCGCGTGCAACGAACAAGCGCCCGTTCCAGAGGCGAACAGGAGCGCGCCAGCAACGTCGCCGAACGCCCCAGCGCCCGCGCAGCCGACCTCCGCCGCCAAAGCCTTTTCAGCGGAGGAAGAGAGCGACCTTTATGGGTTCAAGTATGGCTGGTCGGCAGAAGCAGCCGCCGTTCCGCAGCTCGCAGACCGCTTCACCAAAGACATGAAGAAGGTGGAGGCGGAGACGATCGCCGCAGCCAGGGAGGACCGCGAGGAACGGGTTCGACAGGGATACGACTATCACCCCCATGAGACGCAGGTCTCTTACGAGACGGCCGGACAGTCCGAACGGCTGCTGAGCCTCGAAAGCAGCGTCTATGGCTTTTCGGGCGGCGCCCACGGCTCGAGCGGGTCCGGATCCTTGTTGTGGGACAGGAAGCTTGCGCGCGAAGTATCCGTTTCCGACCTGCTGCGACCCAGCACGAGCTGGACGGGCGCCATTCGACAGCCCTTTTGCACCCTCCTCGACCGAGAGCGGGAAAAGCGACGCGATGAGCCGGTCAAGCCGGACGACCTGTTCGGCGATTGCCCGAAATATGAGGACGTGACGGTCCTCCTCTCCGACGAGGACAAGAACGGCCTCTTCGACCACATCCACGTAATCGCCGACCAGTATGTCGCCGGCCCGTACGCCGAAGGACCCTATGAAATCCTGCTTCCGATCACGGCGGCGATGATCGAGCGGCTGAAGCCCGACTACCTCGCCTCTTTCGAGCCCAAGCCGCCGGTCAAATGATCAGCCGCAATAGCTCGGCTGCGCGATGACCTGTCCCACCTGGCGGCGGCGCCAGACGCCGTCCTGCAACATATAGGCTTCCCCAACCGGCACGCGCACCAGCAGCTCGCAGCCCGTCGCAAGGCCTGCAACCTGCGGAGTGACGCCGCGGCGCTTTGCGAGGTCGACGTAAAGCGAGCGCCTGCGGATGTTGATGGCGCTGACCTGCCTCTGCACCGCCGGCGAGGCCGCCGTGGCCATGCCCAGATAGCCGTCGTAGCGTTCGCCGACCTGGCCCGCGCGGCGTGCGGCGGCGAGTTCGCCGTACGCCTGCGAGGGCGCAGCAGCCGGGATGGCCCCTGCGGATGCAGCAATCGCGAAGAGTACGGCCCAGCGCTTCATCACTGCCTCGGGGGCGTTTGCGGGAAGGCGTCCGGATTCTGCTGGATCAGCTGCTGAGCGTCCTGCTGAAGCCGAACCAGCACTTCCTGCCGGATCTCCACGTTCAGGTTTATCTCGATCGGCTTTTCCGGCGTCTTGACCGTTACGCAGCCTCCAAGCGGCACTGCTAGCGCAGCGCCGGCGATCAGCCGCAGTTCGGTTCTCCGCATCATCTTCATGGGCTCACTCGCTTGGCTCTGGGGTTGTGGACACGTCGACCTGTTCGCTGATGGGCGGGACGTTCGATTTTTGCTCTTCCTCCTTGCGAAGGGTGCGCGTCTCGGTGACGAGCCCAGGCGTATCGAGCGGGAAGGGCAGGACCGGCTGGATCACGTCCGTCGGATCCTTAAAGCCCTTCGCCATTTGGATCAGCGCCCGGAATGGTCCACGGACGCTGAGGTTCACCTTCAGCGGGACCTTCTTGAAAGCGTTGCGGACGAGGCCGGCCGCGAAGCCGCCGCGATTGCCCAGCGATACGTCGCCAATCTCGAACCGGGTCGCGAATTCGCCGGCGAGATCGCCGTCGAGGCGGATCGTCATCTGCTGATACCGGATGTTGCTAAGCAGATCGAAGGCCAGGCCGACGGCAAGTCCGGCCTTTGGCTTGGTGCCGTTGTAGCTGAACTCACCGCCCGGCTGTCGGGAGTCGAGCCGCCCGCCGACAATCCGGCCGCCATCCTCGTCGAAGATCATCGGCAGGACGCCGTCGAAGGTGCCGGTGATGTCGATCCCTTCGAAGCCGAAGCTGTCGACGAACATCTCCGCGTTGAAGCCGACTACCTCGAAGGTCAGGCGCTTCGGGGTCGGCCGGGCGAAATTGAGCACCGTTTCCCGAAGGATGAGGCGGCCGCCCATGAAGGGCCACTCGCCGCGCTCGACCTTCACCAGCTGGTCTGGCAGCAGCTGGTAACGGATTGTTCCGTTCTCGACCAAGATACCGGGGTTGATGGAGGCGATGGTGGCGGTCTGCCCCGGTGCCGTTTCCAGCCCGAGCAGGTCGGTAAATCGGATCGTGCCGCTCAGTCCTGTCACCGGCCCGAAAGGCGCCGCGAGATTCATACCCGCAGTGCTGAATTCGCCGGTGGAGGTGACCTCGCCGCCGCTGCTCCAGTTAATCTCGCCTCGGCCTCGGAGGGTTCCCTGCACGAGGGCGATGACGCCTTCCGTAAGGCGCGAGAGCTCCTCCGGCTGCAGACCTTCACCGAACGTGATGCCCGGCACGTCGAGCATCGCTTGGCCCTTACCTGAAGACAGCGCGTGGCGGATTGTGACGTCGCTGATGCGCGTGCCGCTTCCTGGATGGATCAGCGTTCCGCCCGCGCGGATGTCATCGTCTCTCAAAGTCAGCTGAAAGTCGTTGCTCCGCAGCGGATAGAAGCGCGGTTCGGGGGTAAGGTCGGACACGCTGAGCGCGCCGTTCACAGACAGGTCGCCGTTGTAGAAGCGCCAGCGTCCGTCAGCCTCACTGAACAGCAACTTTACTTCGCCGATGGTCGATCGCCCTCCGGCAAATGTTCCACTGATCCCGCTGCCGCCGAAGGTGCCCTGTAGACGCTTGGCATCAAGAGCGACTGGTGCGTCGGTCTTCCCGATGCGAACTGCAAGGTCCGCCGCCGAGAACTGCTCGCCGACGATTTGCGCTGCCCCCGCGCCAAGGCGAAGAGGGGCGCTTCCGATCCGGCCAGCGAGCCGCGGATTGTTCAGCCGAGCGGCGACGCGGAGGTCGCCATTCACAGGCTTCGATACGATCGCCGCCCCGACCGGGCAGACCGGCAGGCGGGTCGGGCCGAACTGAAGCTCACGCAGCTGGAAGAAACGCCAGCTTGTAACGATGCAGCCGCGGCCCATCGAGAACGCGCCGGCCGGCCCCAATTGGCCGTTCAGAGGCAAGCGGAAAGCCTGGACCCGGCCGTCGGGGAAGGGGCCGTCGAGTACGGCGACGGTGTCGAAGTTTGTCGCTCCGCTCGTGCTCGCCTGAAAGCGGATCGGGTCCAGCGCGAGGCGAGAGGCGCCGACCTGATACGGCGCGAAGCGGGCGACGCCGTTCATCGGAGCGCCGATACGAGGCTGGCGCAGCAGTACCTTGCCCTGCGGTAGCCCGCCGCCGGCCATTTCGATGAGGCCGTCGACGCGCAGGCGGCTGGACGGCCAGTAGTAGGTCACCCCGTCTCCGCCCGATACCCGGACGCGCCCGCCGGTATCGCCGCGGACTTCCGCCGTCTGGATCCTGGCCGCGCCTCCGCCCGGGAAGTTGACCATCGTGATCGAGCCGGATGCATCGAAAGAGCTTGCGGACCTGCGGATCGCATTGCTCATGGCGACCGCGATCGGCCCGATCGGGGTCTTGTCCGCCGCGGCGAGCGGGTCCGTCACGCTGGCGAGGACGGACGGCGCGAGGTCCGCATTTTGCGCGGAATAGTCGGCCACGAGCGAAAGGGTGCCGGCCGCGGCGCCGATCAGATAACGGCCGTCGATGCGGGTGCGCTCGGCATAGATGGGCCCGAGCCGGGAGCGCTGGGCTGCGACGTCGATCCTGCCGTAGGCCGCTTTGGGCGTGCCGGTGAAGCGCACGTTGCCCGTCATTGCCGCGAGGCCGTTGGCTCCGGCAATGACGCGTTGCGTCGTGACGCGGGCACCGCCGTCGAAGCTCGTGAAGCTTTCGCTGAAGGTGCTGTTCAGCTCGAAGCGCGGGGCATCCATCAGCAGGTTGCTCGCCGGACAGACGAAGCGGTTCGCGACGAACGGACCGTCAACCCGGGGGCGCCGGGCCGTAATCCGGATCGCCGTGTAGGCCCGCATGCCGTCGAGGCTGCAGCGGCCCATGTCTAGGCGGGGGCTGACGGCGGCGACGCGGCCCTTGAACCCGCCCGTCAGATTGCCCGTGCCGGCGAGTGCAAAGCCCAGGTTCCCGAAAGGAGTCTCCAGGCCGATGCTGCTGTCGGCGACGTCAAGGACCATATTCGGCAAAGCGAATGGCTTGTCGGTCGGGGGCGGGAGTAGCTTGCTGACCTCGCCCCAGACCACCTTTCCCTCCTCGACGCGGCCCCTCAGGCGGACTCCTCGCGCAACGATCCGGTAGACGCTCACGCTCCCGGTCAGCGTCCAGCGCACCTGGATGAGGGCATAACGGGCGATCAGGTCGGGATTCTTGGGATCCCCGATTACGAGGTTGCGGACGACCTGCGTACGAAGGCCGACGCGTTCGAGCTGATAGGTCGCGCGGACCCCGCGTTGCTCGAACTGCCTCTGCAGCACTTCCGTCGCGATGGGCCGGCGAGCGATCCACACCGCTACGATGAGGACCAGGAACAACCCCAGGATCGCGAGAAAGGCAATCGCCGCCCCGCGCCGCCACCGGTCGCGGCGGCGTACGATTACAGTTCCGTCCGAACTCCCGCTTTCATCACTCTGCCGAGCAGCCATCGGCGTTTACAAACCCTTCCAGTACGGCACCGTTCCGTTGGCGGCATGAACATGCCGTTGCAACAGGGCGTGCTTGTCGCCTAGCAGTCACAGCGGATGGGGGAACCTCCGAGTGACGCGTCAGGGCATCGGGCCCGCCTTCGCCGGCGCCTTTTCGAAGGCGGGCCGAAGGCGCTGCTCGACCATGAGCTGGTCGAGTACCTGCTCGCCCTCGCCATCCCCCGCCGGGACACGAAGGCGCAGGCGAAGAAGCTGATTGCCCAGTTCGGCGGGATCGGCCCGCTGCTTGCGGCCGACGCGGAGACGCTGAAGCGCGAAGGGCTCAGCGAGGGCGTGGTCGCCGCGCTGAAGATCGCCGAGGCGACGGCGCTCCGACTATTGGAAACGCGGCTGGAGGGCCGGCCCCTGCTTTCCAGCTGGGAGGCGCTGCAGGATTATCTTCAGGCGGCAATGGCCCATTCGCCGGTGGAGGAAGTGCGCGTCCTCTTCCTCAATGCGAAGAACATGCTGATCGCCAACGAAGCGATGTGGCGCGGATCCGTCGACGAGGCATCGATGCATGTCCGCGAAGTCATGAAGCGCGCGATGGCGCACGGCGCGACCGCGATCATCATCGTCCATAACCACCCGAGCGGCGATCCGACGCCGAGCCAGGCGGACGTGAACCTGACGCGCGAGCTGGTGGAAGCGGGGCGGCACATGAAGGTCGTCGTGCACGACCACGTGATTGTCGGCGCTCAGAGGCAGTCGAGCCTGAGGGCGATGGGGATTGATTTGAGATAGCGGTGGGGTGAGACCCGCCGCGACACCAGCTAAGTGTAGCGACACCAAACCAGCCGACGGGCCTCGACGTGCACAATAGGTCGTGGGCCTGACCAAGCGATTAACGTTAAGCTTCTGAAATTCATTAGAGAGACCGTTAATATTCTGTTATCTGACTGTGGGGTTCGTCCTTTCGCGCAGCGACACCCGCGAAGGCGGCGGGCCCCACCATCGTTAGGTAGGCTGGAGCTACCGCTGTAGCTACGAGAAACGGTCGAATGGGGCGCTCATTTGAAGCTTCCGGGCGGCTCTGCTAGCCGCGTCGGCCATGGTCCCCCGCTATTCCCGTCCCGAGATGACGGCCATCTGGTCGCCCGAAAATCGCTATCGCATCTGGTTCGCGATCGAAGTCTATGCCGCCGAGGCGATGGGGAAGGTGGGCATGATCCCCGCCGAGGACGCCGCGACGATCCGCGCCGCCTACGACAATGACGTGCTTGGCGAGATTGACGTAGCCGCCATCGACGAGATCGAGGCGGTCACCAAGCACGACGTGATCGCCTTCCTGACCTGGGCGGGCGAGAAGCTGGGTCCGGAGCGGCGCTGGCTGCACCAGGGCATGACGAGCTCCGACGTGCTCGACACCGCTCTTGCCGTGCAGCTGAAGCAAGCGGCGGACCTGTTGGTCGAGAACCTGGACGCATTGCTCGCGGCGCTGAAGCGGCGGGCGTTCGAGCACAAGCTGACGCCGACCATCGGCCGCAGCCACGGCATTCATGCGGAGCCGACAAGCTTCGGGCTAAAGCTTGCTCAAGCCTATGCGGAGTTCGACCGCAACCGCAGCCGGCTGATCGCGGCGCGCGACGAGATCGCGACGGCGGCAATCTCCGGTGCTGTCGGTACCTTCGCCAACGTGCGGCCGGAAGTGGAGGCGCATGTCGCAAAGGAACTCGGCCTGAAGTCCGAGCCTATCTCGACCCAGGTCATCCCTCGCGACCGGCATGCGATGTTCTTTGCGACGCTGGGCGTGATCGCGTCGTCGATCGAGCGGCTAGCGACCGAGATCCGCCATCTGCAGCGAACAGAGGTATTGGAAGCGGAGGAATATTTCTCGCCGGGGCAGAAGGGCAGCTCGGCGATGCCGCACAAGCGCAACCCGGTGCTGACTGAAAACCTCACGGGCCTGGCGCGCGTCGTTCGCGGCGCAGTGATCCCGGCGATGGAGAATGTCGCTTTGTGGCATGAGCGGGACATCTCTCACTCGTCGGTGGAGCGCTTCATTGGGCCGGACGCGACCATCACGCTCGACTTCGCGCTCGCGCGGCTCACGAGCGTCGTCGACAAGCTGCTCGTCTATCCGGAGCGGATGGAGAAGAACCTCAACCGCATGGGCGGCCTGATCCATTCGCAGCGCGTGCTGCTGGCGCTGACGCAGGCGGGCCTAAGTCGCGAGGATTCCTATGCGCTCGTCCAGCGTAACGCGATGAAGGTGTGGGAATCGGACGGTCAGCTCTCGCTGCTCGACCTGCTCA
>OCZS010000850.1_pt1 | contig 10441 bp, 7 predicted proteins | sample 1539071 | NCBI WGS metagenome assembly OCZS01 (sample SAMEA3113584, study PRJEB22503) | soil metagenome | reverse complement strand
GAGCCGGCGGGCCGAGTCGCCCAGCCAGCGCTACCGGGTGCCTGGGCCGGACCTCGCCGCGGATTGGCACGACGTGCGGTTGGACTGGGCACCGAGGCGACTGGAGTTCTTCGTCGACGGAGCGCCGGTGTGGAAGGTCACCGGATCAAAGGTGCCCGACGAGCCGATGTACCTGGTGCTGAACCTGGCTGTGGGTGGGGCTTACCCCGGCCCGCCGGACGAGAGCACCGACTTCCCGGCCACTCTTGCCATCGACCACCTGCGCGTCACGGCGGCCCGAGAGTGAGTGCGACCACGACCGGGCGACCGCGGACAGCGCTGGGCGAGCACCTGCGCGAGCCGATGCGGCGGGCTGCGTACGCGCTGATCCTCGGCACCGGGATCACCTCGGCGCTTGGACTGCTGTTCTGGGCGCTGGCGGCCCGTTTGCTGCCCCCCACCACGGTGGGGATCGGGGCCGCGTTGGTCTCCGCGGCCACCCTGCTGGCCAACATCGCCACCCTCGGCTTGCGCAACGGCCTCGTGCGCTTTCTGCCCGAGGCGGGTGCCTCGACCCGGCGCCTGATCCTGAGCGCTTACGGGCTGTGTGCGGGCGCTGCCACCGTGGTGGCGGCGGTCTTCGTGCTCGGCCAGCCGGTCTGGGCCGCCGAGCTCTGGCTGCTGCGCAGCAGTCCCTGGGCGACGGCCGCCTTCTGTCTGGCCACCGCGGTCTGGGTGCTGTTCATCCTCCAGGACCACGTGCTCACCGGTATGCACCGCACGGTTTGGGTGCCGGTGACCAACGGCCTGTCGTCAGCGGCCAAGATCGGCCTGCTGCCGCTGCTCGCCTTCAGCGCAGGGTGGGCGATCTTCGCCGCGTCGGTGCTGCCGGCCGCAGTTGTGGTCGCCGTTGTCACAGTGCTGGTGCTCCGGAGCGCACCGGCCGCTGAACCGGGGGCCCGCACAGTCCCCGTGAGCCGGCTGACCCGGTTCGCAGCCGCGGACCACCTCGCCGCACTGCTCTGGCTGGGCACCGCAAGCGTGCTGACCCTGATGGTGCTCCAGCAGCTTGGTCCGGCGGCCAGCGCCTACTACTACATGGCTCACACCATCGCCTACGCGGCGTTCTTGATCACCAGCAACGTCAGCAGCGCTCTGGTGGCCGAGGGCGCCCGTTCTCCCGACCGAACCACCGCGCTGATCCGGGCCGCGGTGCGCAACGCCGCGCTGCTCGTGCTGCCGGCCGTTGCCGTGGGCGTCCTGCTGGCCGGACCGGTGCTGCGGGTGTTCGGCGCCGAGTACGCCGAGCAGGCCACCGTGCTGCTGCGGCTGCTGCTGGTCTCGGCCGTCCCGCAGGTGGTGGTCGGCGTCGCGCTGGCGGCCGCACGCCTGCGCCAGGACCTGCTGACCGTCGTGCTGACCTACGTCGCCCTCGCGGTCACCATCTACGGGGGGGCCTGGCTGGCCATCGGCTGGTGGCACCTGAACGGTGTCGGCATCGCTTACCTGGCCAGCCAGGTGCTGGTTGCGGTGGGGCTGCTGGTCAGTGGGCGGTCAGGGGTGCTGGTTCGCCACAGTCCGACCCTTCCACAGGCTCGAGGCCCATCCGGCGCGCCTCGACTGGCTCCGGGCCCACTCCTGCGTCGCTGGCGTTCCCAGCGCGAGCTCAGAGTCCGTCTCGGGCCGGCCCTAGCTGCGTGTGGCCTGCCCACCACCACCACACACCGGCTGCTGACCTCCGACTCCGATGTCCTGGTCGTCGCCCTGGACACGTCCGCCGGCCCGTTGGTACTCAAGATCGCCACCTCGCCGGCCGCGACGACCGGGCTGGACCGGCACGCCGACGTCATCGTCGGGCTGGGCTCGGAGGTAACCGGCGGGCCGATCGGTCACCTGCTCCCACGCGTCCTTGCCCGGCGGACGCTCGACGAGCACCGGGTGCTGCTCGAGACGCGGCTGCCGGGCGCGGTGTCTGACGACCCGGCGGTGACACCGGTCGCGCTGACCGCTATCACCGCTCTCCATTCGGCGACGGCGTGCCGTAGCCTGGTCGGGCCGGCCCTGCTCCAGTCCTGGGTGGACGAGCCGCTGCGTCACCTGCGCCGGCTGCCCGCGAGGCTGTCTGACCCGGCCGGACTGGACGCGCTGGCCGGAAGCCTGCATCAGGCACTGGCCGAGCAGGAGCTTTGCGTGAGCACGGTGCACGGTGACTTCTGGTCGGGCAACGTGCTGGTCGACGAGCGCCACACACTGACCGGCATCATCGACTGGGAGGACGGCCAGCCGGTCGGCCTGCCCGACATCGACCTGGTGCACTGGTGGCTCACCACTCAGCCCGGCGAGCTGGGTCCGACCGTCCGCCGGGCGTTGAACGAACCCGCCGCGGTCGAGGCCTCCCTCGCCGCCCTGCCCGTGGTGCGGCCCAACCCGCACCTCGGCGTGGATACCGTCGTCCTTCTGGCCTGGCTCACCCACGTGGCCGGCGGCCTGGCCCGCGCGGTCCGGAACCCACTCTCGCCGGTCTGGGTACTGCGCAACGTCCGGCCGGTGGTCGCGCGGTTCGCCCCGCCTGGCCGGGACGGGAGGTCATGCTGATGGCCACCGGCTTGCGTTGGTGGGACTCAGACCTGCCGGAAGACACTCATTCTCCCGCGCCCCTCCTGGCCGAAGGGGAACGATCGCCGGGAAGCCGTGTGACAACGCAGGCCGTTCGAGTCCGGCCGCCGGATGCCGCGGCTGCTGTCGCTCCCCCGGCGCATGGCCCCGGTGCGCGGCTCGACTACTGGCTGGCCGGCGTGCCGGTCGTCGCAGTGACCGTCTGGGTGGCGAGCTTCTGGGGCGTAAACCCGCGATCCATGGGCGACCTCGGCCTGGTGTCGCTGTTCTCGCCGCTCACTGTGGCGGCGCTAGTGGTTCTCTGCCTCGGAGTCCTGCTGGCCCTGCACTGGAACGTGGCCGAGTGGCTGCTCGCGTTGCACATGGTCACGTTCCTCGCCCTGATCCACGGCACTCCGGCGCTGCTCTACGGCACCCTCCGCTACTCCTGGTCTTACAAGCATGTCGGCATCGTTGACTACATTCTTCGCGCCGGGAGCGTCGACCCAGAGATCAGCGTCGGCGGCATCTACCACAACTGGCCCGGGTTCTTCGCCGGCAGCGCGGTGCTCACCGACGCCGCCGGCGCGGCGGAGGCTCTAGGCATCGCCACCTGGGCACCGCTGGCGTTCAACTTGATCAACCTGGTGGTGCTGCGCTACCTGTTCCGCGGCCTGACCCGCAACAATCGGCTGGTCTGGCTGGCGGTCTGGATCTTCTTCATCATCACCTGGGTGGGCCAGGACTACTTCGCCCCCCAGGCCATGGCGTACGCGCTGTATCTGGCGTGCATCGGCCTACTGGTCCGGCGCTCGGTGACCAAGTCGACGATCGCGGCCTTCGTGGTGATGGTCAGCGCCGTCGCCGCCAGCCACCAAATCACACCGATCATGCTGTTCATCGCGGTGACTGCGCTGGTGTTGCTGCGGCGTACGCCAGGCTGGTATCTGCCGGTGATCACGGCAGCGGTGACCGCCGCCTGGGGGCTGCTCGTCGCACGCAGCTACACGATTCCCGGGTTGGAGGAGATCGTCACCGAGTTCGGCCAGCCTGTCGCGAACGCCAACGAGACGCTGGACAAGGCCATCGTGGCCAACGGGTCACAGCTGATCGTGGTCTGGGGTGGCCGGGCGGTGGTGGTCGTCGCAACCGCTGTCGCCCTGGTCGGAGCATGGCGCTCCTGGCGAGCGCGAGGCCTCGGCGTAACCGCTGTCCTGCTGATGGCACTTCCGGCCGGGCTCGTGCTGGTCACCGGCTTCGGCGGCGAAGTGCTGTTCCGCGCGTTCCTGTTCGCGGCGCCGTTCATCGCCTTCCTGGCGGCCGCCGCCTGCCTACCCCGCGACGGCCGGGGCATGCCGTTGAAGAACCTGCTGCTCACCACGCTGCTCACCGCTGTGCTGCTGCCGGGATTCCTGGTCAGCTACTACGGCAAGGAGCAGCAGAACTACTTCACCGCGGCCGAGGTCGAGGCGGTGGCGTGGATCGACGATCACGCCCGGCCGGACTCGCTGCTGGTCGAGGGCAGCCGGAACTACCCGACCCAGTTCCGCAACTACGAGCGCTTTGTGTACGTGCCGATCGACCGCGAGCCCGAGGAGTCCTACGCTGCTGTGCTGTTTGACCCGGCTGACCGGCTGGAGGACTGGCTGACCGATCCCCGCTACTCCGACGCGTATGTGCTGATCACCAGGTCGCAGAAGATCGCAGTCGACACCCAGCGAACGATGCCGCCAGGATCGCTGGACCGAGTCGAGACCGCGCTGCGCCGCTCTCCGGCGTTCCGGGTGGCCTACGCCAACTCCGACGCGACGGTGTTCGTGCTCGCTGACCCGGAGGGCACCCGATGACAGCGCGGCGCTGGGTGCTGCGGGGAGTTCTACTCGCCGCGCTGGCCGGTGTGCTGGCGGCCACAAGTCCGTCCGGCGTACGCCTGGGGCTCGCGGTGGTCGGATGCCTGCTGCTGCCCGGCCTCGGCTGGGCACGAAAGATGCGCGCTGGCGATCTCGGCGATACGGTGGCGCTGGCGGTGACGCTGAGCATCTGTAGCACGGTCGCCGTCGGAACGGCGATGGCCGTTGCCGGTACCTGGTCGCTGGGTTGGGGCCTGGCGGTGCTGGCCCTGGTCGCCGTGACTGGTTTCGTGCCCGCCGGCGCGCTCGCCGACCGAGCCACGACCAGGGTCCAGGCCAGGGTCGCCCGGTTCGGCGATGACGGCGGTGCGTGGGCGAACTGGGTCGCCCAATCTGCAGAGTACCGGCGCCGGCGAGCTGAGGCGGCGGCCGATCAGGCGAGCGACGTCTGGATGGACTGGTATGCCGATGCCGAGCGACGCGCCCTCGAAGAACAGGCGCGTAAGACCGCCGCCGCCAGGGAGGCCACCGACGCCTGGACCGCCTGGTACCGCCGCACCCAACTGCCTTCCTCACGGCTGGGGACGAAGGACGACGAGCGGTGAACATGTGAGTCAGGCCAGGTCGCGCACAGTCTTACCGCCCCTTACTCGCACTTGGAGCCCTCGGCCGAGGGCTCCAAGTGCGAGTAAGGGGCGGTAAGTGGCGAAGGATCCGGCGGCCTGGTCGCAAGTGTCGTCCAGCTCAGGGGACGGCCGAGTCCACGGCCGCCCGCCCGAAGACCTCGTCGGCCACCATGGCTGCCGCACCGGTGATGCCCGCCCGGTCGCCGAGCTGGCTCGGGGCGATCCGCAGGTGCGCGGTCGCCAGCGGCTGGCTGCGGCTCAGCAGCGTGTCGCGTACGCCGAGCAGGAAGTGCTCGTGGGCGTGGGCGATGTCCCCGCCGATGACGACAACGTCGGGGTTCAGCAGGCTGACCGCGGTGGACAGCACGTCACCGAGCGCCCGGCCGGCGGCGGTCACCACCCGCGCCGCATCCGGGTTGCCGACCCGGACCAGATCCACGACGTCCCGCGTCGTCACCGCCGGGTGGCCCAACCGGTGCAGATCCCGGACCATGGCCCGGCCGCTGGCGATGGCGGCCAGGCAGCCCTGCGCCCCGCAGCTGCTGCAGGTCTCGGTGACCCCGGGGATCTTGGCATGCCCGATGTCCCCCTCGGCCGAGTCGGATCCGCGCAGCAGAGTGCCGTCGATGACGACCGACGAGCCCACCCCGGTGCCCACCTTGACGAAGATCAGCAGGTGGGCCGAAGGATAGATCCGCTGCTGCTCGCCCAACCCGAGCAGGTTCGCATCGTTGTCGACCACCGCAAGTACGCCGAAGTGCTCGCGTAGGTGATCGCGTACGGGGTAGTCGTCCCAGCCCGGCATGCTGATCGAGCGGGCGATGCGTCCGGTCTGCCAGTCCACGGGACCCGGTACGCCGAGGCCAACCCCGCGTACGGTCGTGGGGTCTCGGCCGGACTCGGCGAGCAGCTTCTCCAGCTCGCCGACCACGGTGGCCAGCACCGCGCTCGGCCCGGTGTCGATGGCGCTCTCGATCACCGTCTCGCTCAGCACCTGGCCCCCGGCGGTGCTCACCGCCAGCCGCCCGTGGGTGGCCCCCAGGTCGGCGACCAGCACGGTGGTCGCCTGGTCATTGACCCGCAGCCGGGTCGCCGGCCGGCCCCGGCCGTCGACAATGCTGCCGTCCTCGACGAGATAGTGCGCGGCCAGCAGGGCGTCGACCTTGATCGTCACGGTGGAACGGGCCAGGCCGGTCAGATTCTGCACGTCATTCCGTGTCCGGGCGCGGCTGGTGCGGAAGAGCTGCAACAGGGCGCCTGCGCTGTTCGCACTCGGCGGCACGTGCCCCCTCCGATCTCCGGCGATTCAGCGGAATGGAAAGCGCTGATCCCGTTGCGAGAAACATACCAACGCGTGACTCTTTACGCCTTGTCATCAGTTTTAAATGGGGCTTAGATGATCGTAAGTAGTCCCCGCGCCTGCACGCACCAAGATGTGCGTATCGGGGAGCTGGCGCACGGCCAGGCGAGCGTGACTACGGGCGTGACCAGCGGCATCTGCCTGAGCAAAGGAGCATGGATGTTCACCTCGACCCGGCGCGCGATTGCGTTCGCAGCGGTTCTTGTTCTGCTCGGCCTCGCGGCCTGCGGCGGAGAACCGGAGGAAGAAGGGAATGGCGGCGGTGGTGACGACAACAAGATCGTGGTCTGGACCGGCGACACCCTCCCGGACCGCGTCGCCGCAACGAAGGAGATCATCGCCAAGTTCACCGAGGCCAGCGGGGTCCAGGTCGAGCTCGTCGGCGTCGACGAGGACCAGTTCAACCAGCTGCTGACCTCGGCCGCGGCCGCGGGCGAGCTGCCCGACGTCATTGGCTCGCAGCCTCTTGCTGCGGTGCGCACGCTGTCGGCCAACGACCTGCTCAATACGGAGGCGACGGCGGCGGTGATCGAGACGCTCGGGGCGGAGACGTTCTCGCCCCGAGCGCTGGAACTGACGCGTCAGGGTGAGGAGCAGCTTTCGATACCGACCGATGCGTGGTCGCAGCTGCTCTACTACCGCAAGGACCTGTTCGAGAAGGCGGGTGTGCAGCCCCCGCAGACCTACGACGACATCATGGCGGCGGCCAAGGCGTTGGACAGTAGCAAGGTGGCGGGCTTCGTCGGCGCGACGACGGCCGGTGACGCCTTCACCCAGCAGACGTTCGAGCATCTCGCGCTGGGCAACGGCTGCCAGATGGTCGATGACGCGGGTGAGGTGACCATGGACTCCCCGCAGTGTGTGGCGGCCTTCCAGTTCTACGGGGACCTGATCAAGTCGTACTCCGTGTCCGGCACCCAGGACGTCGACACCGTTCGCGCCAGCTACTTCGCCGGTCAGTCGGCCATGGCCATCTGGTCCACCTTCCTGCTCGACGAGCTCGCGGGGCTCCGCAACGACGCGAAGCCCAACTGTGCCGAGTGCAAGGAGGACCCGAAGTTCCTGGCTGAGAACACCGGGGTCGTGGCCGCGGTCGCCGGCCCGGACGGGCAGCCGGCGCAGTTCGGTGAGGTCTCCTCGTGGGCGATCACCGCCACGGCCAAGGAGGAGCCGTCCCAGAAGTTCGTCGAGTACATGCTCGGCGACGGTTACACCGACTGGGTCGCGATCGCTCCGGAGGGCAAGTACCCGGTCCGCACCGGTACGAAGGAGAATCCGACCCAGTACGTCGACGCCTGGAAGAGCCTCGAGATCGGTGTGGACACGAAGGCGCCGATGTCGGAGTACTACCCCCAGGAGGTCATCGACATCTTGGCCGGCGGCGTGGACAAGTTCTCCCGCTGGGGGATCACCCAAGGTCAGGGTGACCTGATCGGAGCCTCGCTCGGGGAGCTGCCGGTGCCCAAGGCCGTCGCCGACCTGACGGCCGGCAACACCGACGCCGCCGGCGCGGCCAAGCAGGCCGCCGACGAGCTCCGGACGATCAAGAAGTCACTGGAATGAGCCAGTTCGCCGATGTCGCCGGCGTCGGCCCACCGGCAACCGCGCCGGAGGGGGAGAGACCGCGCGGTGCTGAGCGCCGTTCCCGGGGCCGGCAGCGACGCGCCGACGCCCGCGCCGGCCTTCTCCTGATCGCCCCGACGCTCATCATCGTTCTCGTCATGGTGGTGCTGCCGATCCTGTGGACCATCTCCATGGCGTTTCAGCGGATCCGGCTGATCAACCTGCGATCGGCCGGGGTCTTCGGCGAGTACACGCTGAACAACTTCCGCGGGATCTTCACCTCGGAGGGGTTCTGGACATCGTTGTGGACCACATTGGTCTACTCGGTGTTCGGGACCGCCGGGGCGATCTGCGTCGGTCTGGTGGCCGCGCTGGCCCTTCGTCGAGCGTTCCGCGGCCGGACGTTCGTCCGAGCAGCGATGCTCCTGCCCTACGTCGCGCCGATCGTGGCCGCGACGTTCGCCTGGAGCACGATGCTCAACCCGCAGTTCGGCATCGTGAACTACTGGGGGCAGCGGCTGCTGGGCTGGGAGGAGCCGATCCCCTTCCTGAGCGAACCCGACGGGCCGCTAGGTATCTCGACCGCCCTGCTCACGGTGATTGCGTTCGAGACGTGGCGGTCGTTCCCGTTCGCCTTCTTGTTCTTGACCGCTCGGCTGCAGGCCGTGCCGGGAACCCTGGAGGAGGCGGCAGACGTGGATGGCGCCACTCCCACCCAGCGATTCGCGTACGTCCTGCTACCGCAGCTGCTGCCGACGATCGCGGTGCTTTCCGTGCTGCGCTTCATCTGGACCTTCAACAGCTTCGACGACATCTACCTGCTGACCGGCGGTGGCGCCGGCACCGAGGTCGTGAGTGTTCGGGTGTTCAACGCGCTGACGGCTCGAGGTGACATCGGTGCCGCTTCGGCCCAGGCGCTCGTGCTCGCCTTCATCCTGGCCTTCCTCGTCATGTTGTACCTGCGCCGGTTCCGGACCCAGGAAGAGGTGGCCTGATGACGACGACGCTGCAGCAGGATCGGCGATCCACCGAGCCGGCCCGCGCGGGCACCCCGCGCTCGCGGTGGACGCGCGACTCGGTGGAGCGTCGCGTTCTCGGTGTGCTGCGTTGGGTGGTCATCGTCTTACTGCTCCTGGTGACGCTCTTCCCGTTCTACTACACGGTGATGCTGTCGATCCGACCCCTCGAGGCGGTCGCCCAGGATCCTGGGGCGTTGTTCGTGCCGCCGTCGGAGTGGGTGCTCGACAGCTATCGCAGCGTGCTCGCCTCGCCCGATGCGGGTGGACAGGGCTTCCTCATCTTCATGCGCAACAGTGCCGTCATCGCCCTCAGCACCGTGGCCCTCACCTTGCTCGTGTCCCTGCCGGGTGCGTACGCGGTGAGCCGGCTGGAGTTCTTCGGCCGGCGCCAGATCAGCGGCTTGTTCCTGGCCGTCTACCTGTTCCCGAGCATCCTGCTGGCCGTGCCGCTGTTCGTCTTCTTCGTCCGGATCGGTCTGCGGGGGACGTTGGTCGGCCTGCTCATCGTGTACGTGTCCCAGATCGTCGCCGTCTCGATCTACATGCTCCGCAACTACTTCGACACCATCCCGGTGAGCCTGGAGGAGGCCGCCGCCATCGACGGTTGCAGCCGGCTCGGCATCATGCGGCGGGTCAGCCTGCCCCTGGCCATGCCAGCAATCATGTCCAACGCGCTCTTCGTGTTCATGATCGCGTGGAACGAGTTCCTGTTCGCCCTGCTGTTCCTGATCGAGGAACGTGACCGGTGGACGGTCTCGTTGGGGTTGTCCCAGCTGGCCGGAAGCATCGAAATTCCCACGACCGTCCTGATGGCCGGCTCGGTGATCATCACCGTGCCGATCATCATCATGTTCTTCGCCACCGAGCGCCTACTGACCGAGGGCCTGACCGCCGGAGCCGAGAAGGGCTGAGGAGAGTGGGCCGGCGCCTCGACGGAGCCAGTCGCTACGACAAGCAGCCGTCGGTGGCGGTTCCGGGCCCGCACCGGGTGTGGACGGGTTCCGACGCCTGGCGAGAAGTGGACCGGCACGCCAGCGACGGTGGCCGCCGAGCGCCGCTGGTCGTCGTCGACACCTACCCGGGAGTCGATCTGGTCGAGCTGACCGCCGTGATCCGCGCTGCCCTGCCGCACTATGTGGTCATCAACGTCGAGGACGCTGCCGCGAGGCCGATTCGCGAGATCGACGCACTGATCGCCTCGAACCTGACCTCCGACCGGGTGCTGGGGGTGATCAGCCATCACCATCTTCGTGAGTTCTACGACGCCGACCGGTTGGCCAGCATCGCCGACCGGGTCCTCGACTCGAACACCCCAACGGTCCTGATCGGCTGGGGAGCCGCTCTGGTGCCGATCCGCCGCTCGACTCTCGTCCTCGCCGACCTCGCCCGCTGGGAGATCCAACAGCGCCAGCGACGCGGAGCGCCGAACTGGCGGTCCGACAACGGCGG
>OCZS010000849.1_pt1 | contig 10447 bp, 9 predicted proteins | sample 1539071 | NCBI WGS metagenome assembly OCZS01 (sample SAMEA3113584, study PRJEB22503) | soil metagenome | reverse complement strand
CCAAGATGTTCCTGGCCCTCAACGGCGGCCTGCTCGACGCCAGCATCACCGCCTGAGAGTGCAAGTACGAGTTCGACTTCGCCCGGCCGATCTCGGTCGTGCGGGGCGGGTCCACCTTCGGGGCCAGCGCCACCATCAGGAAGGGCACCTCGTTCGTGGAGCCAGCCACCGACACCCAGGCCGGGGCGCCCACCACGGACGTGACGATCTCCTGGCAGACCTTCGAGGACGCGGCCAACGAGGCCGGCATGTCACGGCGCTACGGCGGCATCCACTGGCAGTTCGGGGACACCGAGGCCCGCGACAACGGCAAGAAGATGGGCGAGGGCGCGTTCTCGCACGCCAAGAAGCTCTGGGAAGGCGGCTCGTCGCTCGGAACCGGTAGCGTGCTCGGCGTGGAGCAACACCCGACGCCGAGCACGCGGGACCGGACGCCCCGGTGGGCGCGCTGGTTCGTGGGTGCCTACCTGGCCGTCTTCGTGGTCTGCGGGGTGGTGGGGCTGGAGGCGTGGCCGCTGACCGGCTGGCGGCTGTTCGCCGACGCCCGCCAGGCCAGGCAGCCGGGCTTCCAGGCGGTGACCGTCGACACCGACGGCCGGGAGACGCCGATCCCGTTCCGCGACCTGCCGACCGGCTACCGCGGCGACGTCCAGGTCCTCAAGGGCTTCGCCGGGCTGCCGCCCGCGCGGCAGGCGGCCGTCTGCCAGGCCTGGGCGACGGCGGTCCGCGCCCGGGGCGGCGAGGTCGCCGAGATCCGCATCTACCAGACCCTCACCGACGTGTCGCGGCGGGCCGGGGACCGGGGCGCGCCCCCGGCCCGGACGCTGCGCTTCACCTGCCGGCCCGGGAGCGCCGATGCCGGCGGCTAGGGCGGCCGTGGCGCGGGCCGAGGGATGGCTGTTCGCGGACGGCGACCCGCGGCGGCTGGCCGCGGTCCGCATCGGGCTGGGCGCGCTGCTGGCCGCCCGGCTGGCCAGCGGCCCCTACCCGGAGCTGGCCACCCAGCCGGCGGCGCTGTTCCGGCCGATCTCGTTCCTGGGCCTGCTCGACCGGATGCCGTCGCCCGAGGCCGTGGCCATCCTCCAGGCGTTCGCCCTCGGCGCGGCCGTGCTGGCCACCTTCGGGCTCCTGACCCGCGTCACCCTGCCCCTGGCCTGGCTGGCCGCCCTGCCCCTGGTGGCGATGACCTCCAGCCTCGGCAAGGTCGTCCACAACGACGTGCTCCTGCTGCTCTGCCTGGTCCCGCTGCTCCCCTCCAACGCCGGGGCGGCCTGGTCGCTGGACGCCCGCCTGCGCCCGGTGGCCGGCCGGGGCCCGGCCTTCGGCTGGCCGGTGCGGACGGCCATGGTGGTGGTGGCCGGGGCCTACTTCTTCTCCGGCCTGGCCAAGCTGCTCCACGCCGGCCCGGCCTGGGTGGCCAGCGGCAACCTCCGCTGGGTGCTGTACGCCTCCAGCGACGCCCAGCCCGAGCCCAACCCGTACGCCCTGTTCGTCGCCGACCGGCCGCTGCTCGCCCAGCTGGTCGCGGCGGCCACCCTGGCCGTCGAGCTCGGCTTCCCGCTGGTGCTGTGGCGGCCCCGGCTGGCCTGGCTGTTCGTCCCGGCGGTGGTGGCCATGCACGCCGGCATCGGCCTGGCCATGCACCTGGACTACTCGGCCATGGCCGCCACCGTGCTGGTCGTGATGGTCGACTGGCCGGCCCTGGCCGACCGCTTCGGCGGCCCCGGCCCCGCCGCCGCCGGCCCGGGCGACCGGCCCGGCCCCGTCTCCGCGGAGGAGCGACGATGAGCCCCAAGGCCGACCTGATCATCGTGGGAGCGCCGGTGTGGACCGGCGACCCGGCCCGCCCCTGGGCCGAGGCCGTGGCCGTGCGCGGCGGCCGGGTCGCCGCCGCCGGCCCGGAGCGCGAGCTGGCCGGCCTGCGCGGGCCGGCGACCCGGGTGCTGGCCCTCGACGGCGGGCTGGTCCTGCCCGGGTTCGCCGACGCCCACGTCCACACCGCCGCCGGCGGCCTCGAGCTGACCCAGTGCGACCTCCACGGGGTCGAGCCGGAGGACTATCCGGCCACCGTGGCCCGCTACGCCGCCGAGCACCCCGACCTCGGCTGGGTGCTGGGCGGCGGCTGGGTGCTGGACGCCTTCGGCACCGCCGGCCCGCACCTGGCCGCCCTGGACGTGGTCGTGGCCGACCGGCCGGTCATGCTCGAGTCGACCGACGGCCACAGCGCCTGGGTCAACAGCCGCGCCCTCGAGCTGGCCGGCATCACCCGGGCCACCCCCGACCCGCCGAGGGGGCGGATCGAGCGCGACGCCGCCGGCGAGCCCACCGGCGCTCTCCACGAGGCGGCCCGGGCGCTGGTCGCCGACCTCGCCCCCGAGCCAACCCAGGCCGAGTGGGAGGCCGCCATCGAGCGCGGCCAGGCCCACCTGCACCGCCTGGGCATCACCGCCTGGCAGGACGCCGCCGTCGAGCCGGAGATGCTGGCCGCCTACCGGGCGGTGGCCGAGCGGGGCCGGCTCACCGGCCGGGCCGTGGCCGCCCTCCGCTGGGAGGTCGAGGCCGGCCAGGCCCAGCTGCCCGGCCTGGTCGAGCGGCGCCAGGCCGGCACCGTGGGCCGGCTGCGGGCGGGCGCGGTCAAGATCTTCGCCGACGGGGTGTTCGAGAACCGCACCGCGGCCATGCTCGAGCCCTACCTGGACGGCGACGGCCATCCCACCGGCAACCTGGGCATCGGCATGCTCGGCCCCGAGGAGCTGGCCAAGGTGGTCACCGCCCTGGACAGCGAGGGCTTCGACGTGCACGTCCACGCCATCGGCGACCGGGCCGTGCGCGACACCCTCGACGCCTTCGAGGCCGCGGCCGCGGCCAACGGCCGCCGCGACGCCCGCCACCAGATCGCCCACCTCCAGTTCGTCCACCCCGACGACCGCCCCCGCTTCCGCCGCCTCGGGGTGGTCGCCAACGCCCAGCCGTACTGGTCCTGCGTCGACGGCTACATGCGCGACCTCACCCTTCCGTTCCTGGAGCCCGAGCGGGCCGGCTGGCAGTACCCGTGGGCCAGCCTGCGCCAGGCCGGGGCGGTACTGGCCTTCGGGAGCGACTGGACGGTGTCGACCGCCAACCCGCTGGAGGAGATCGAGGTCGCCGTGCACCGCCTCGTCCCCGGCGACCCCGGGAGCGAGCCGTTCCTGCCCGGCGAGCGGGTCGACCTGCCCACCGCCCTGGCCGCCTTCACCTCCGGCTCGGCCTACGCCCTGCGCCTGGAGGCCGAGACGGGCACGGTCACCCCCGGCAAGCTGGCCGACCTGGCCGTGCTGGACCGCGACCCGTTCGACCCGGCCGCCGGCCCCATCGGGGCCGCCCGGGTCCTGGCCACCCTGGTCGAGGGCGAGCCGGTGTTCGCGGACGCGTCGCTGGAGCTGACGGGCTAGCCGGGACGCAGGGCCGGCTGGTCGACGGTCAGGGTGCGGGCGTCGGCGTCCAGGGTGGCGGCCACCCCGAGGGGCAGGGTGGCCAGGTGCTTGGCGTGGCCGATGGGCAGGCTGTACAGCACCGGGACCCCGAGCGGCTCCAGGTGCTCCTCCAGGACCTGCTCGAGCGACTTGGTCCGGGGCCACTCGGGCCGCTGGTCGCTCCAGTCGCACCTGGCCATGTCGCCGACGGCCACCCCGGCGACCCCGGCCAGCTTGCCGGCCTGCCCCAGCTGGGTGAGCATCCCGTCCACGTACCAGGGCGGCGCGTCGACGTCCTCGAAGAACAGGATCACCCCCTCCAGCTCGATCTCCCAGGGGGTGCCCATGGTCTGGAGCAGCAGCCACAGGTCGCCGCCGGCCAGCGGCCCGCTGGCCCGCCCGCCCCGGATCGGCCGGACATAGGGGTCGTCGGGGTCGGGCGGCACCAGCCCGGTGCCGTCGCCCGACAGCACCGCCAGCAGCCGGTCGCGGGTGAAGTCGCTGGCCTCGGTCCAGCCCATGGTCATCAGGTGGGGGCCGTAGAAGGTGGCCAGCCCGGCCCGCTGGCGCAGGGCGACGTGCAGGGCGGTGATGTCGGAATAGCCCAGGAACGCCTTGGGGTGCTCGGCGATCAGCTCGAAGTCGAGGTGGGGGACCAGCTGCATCGACCCGAACCCGCCGGTCAGGCACTGGACGACGTCGACCTCGGGGTCGGCGAACATCGCCTCCAGGTCGCGGGCCCGGCTCTTGGGGTCGCCGGCCACGTAGCTGTCGCGGGCCTCGATGCCGCCGGCCAGCTTCACCCGGTAGCCGCGGGCCTGCCACCACTCGACCCCGCGCAGCAGGTCGGACCGGCTCTCCCAGGGGCTCGCCGGGGCGGGCACGCCGACGCAGCCACCCCTGGGCAGCTGCCTGCCGAACCTGGTCGCCTCGATCACCGCCGGCATCGTCCCACACCCCGCCGGCCGCGGCAGCGGCGTCGATGCCGGACACCTCCGGATTGGCCCGGGTGGGCGGTTCCTGGATATCGTGCCGACCCGGATCGGGAGGACACCGAGCACGGGAAGCGACCCGCCATGGACACCAGAGCGGCCACCCGACAGCGGGAACAGGCCGGCCAGACGAGGGGACGGCGTCGGCGCCGCCGGGTGCTGGCCATCGCCGCCGCGGCGCTGGCCCTGGTCGCGGCCGTGGCCGCCCTCGGGCTGGTCGTCCGGCCCGGCCCCGACCCGGCGCCCGCGGCCGGCCGGGCGCCCGCCGCGGCCCCGGCCACCGTCCCCGGTGGCGAGCCAGGCACCAGCCTGGCCGCGGCCACCACCACCCTCCCGCCCCCGCCGGAGCTGCCCCGGGGCGGCCGCCAGCTGTTCCCCCGCTACCGGGTGGTCGGCTTCTACGGCATGCAGAACCTGGACGTGCTCGGGGCCGGGACGCCCGACGTGGTCGCCCAGCGGCTGCTCAAGGTGGCCCGCCCCTACGCCACGCCCGGCCACCCGGTGATGCCGATGTTCGAGCTGATCGCCACCGTCGCCCACCCGTTCCCGACCCCGAGCGGCCTCTACCGGACCCACCAGGAGGACGCCATCGTCCGCTCCTACCTGAAGGCGGTCCGCCGCATCGACGGGGTGCTGGTGCTGGACGTGCAGCCGGGCCGGGAGGACTTCGTGCGCTCGCTGCGCCACTGGGAGCCCTACCTGCGCCAGCCCGACGTCGGCGTCGCCCTCGACCCGGAGTTCGCCATGGGCCCCGGCCAGGTGCCGGGCCGCCAGCTCGGCCGCACCGACGCCGCCGCCATCAACCGCGCCTCGGCCTATGTGGCCGGGATCGTGCGCAAGCACCGGCTGCCCCAGAAGCTGTTCATGGTCCACCAGTTCCGCGACAGCATGATCCGCGACAAGGCCAAGATCGCCATCCGGCCCGGCCTGGCCATGACCTGGAACGCCGACGGCTTCGGGGTCCGCTCGGCCAAGCTCGAGGACTACCGCTCCTACACCCGCGACCGCCGCTTCCACCCCGGCCTCAAGCTGTTCTACCAGAACGACGTCAACCTGATGCGCCCCCGCGAGGTCCTGAAGCTCAAGCCGGTCCCGAGGGTGATCAACTACCAGTGACCGGCGGGCGCCGCTCCGGGAGCGGCTTGGTCAGCAGCTCGTCCACTAGGCGACACATTCGGTGACCGCCGCCTCCAGCAGGGCCTCGCCCTTGGCCGCGGTGCCGAGGGTGGCGTCGCCCTGGACCCCGGAGCGGCTGAACGACGACCACCAGGGCATCAGCTTCAGCGGCCCGTCCGACCAGTCCAGCCAGGCGTGCTCGCCCTCGGGGTAGGAGCGCTCGTCAACGGCCAGCTCCATGGCCACCGCCGCCGGGTCGATGGCCAGGTAGATCGAGGTCTCCAGCTCGCAGGCGTGGGCCATCCCGCCCCTGGTCGACTCCCGCACCTGGTTGATGACCTCGAAGGCCCGCGGGCTGGCCAGGTAGAAGGCGGCCGCGGCCAGGACCTCGGGACGGTCGACCATGACCAGGCGGGCCGCCGTCTCGACCAGGTTCTGGTTGGAGCCGTGGCCGTTGAGGAACAGCATCCGCCGGAACCCGTGGTGGGCCAGGGAGCGGCCGACGTCGGTGCAGTAGCGCACGAAGGTGTCCCAGCCGATGGTGATGGCCCCCGGGAAGTCCATGTGGTGGGGGTCGTAGCCGTGGGGGATGGCCGGCAGCAGCACCACCCGGTCGGCCGCCCTGGCCGCGGCCCGCTCGCAGATCTCGGACACGATCCGCAGATCGGTGTCGACCGGCAGGTGCGGGCCGTGGTCCTCCAGGGTGGCCACCGGGACCAGGGCGACCCGGTCCTCGCCGGCCGCCCGCCGCACCTCCGGCCAGGTCAGGCGCTCGTACCGCAACGGTCCCGTCTCAGACCACACCGACCAGGTCCACCTCCTCGTAGGCGGTGACGCACGGGCTCCCCGGCGCCACCCACATCCGTCCCAGGTCGAGGTCGCAGATCATCGAGAAGACGATCGCCGACGCCTCGTCGGCCGGGTCGTCGTGCCCGTGCTCGCAGATCGTCTGGGGGCCGCCGCCGCCGTGGTCGGCCAGGATCTCCCCGATGGCCGCCGGGGTGGCCGGGGAGCGCTCGTCGACCAGGGCCTGGAGCCGGGCCAGGCGGGCCAGGCTGCCCTGGCTGGGCGGGGGCGCCCGGTCGGCCAGCTCGCTGTCGGTGTAGTGGTTGGTGTGGCTTCCCGGCTGGCCGTTGACCGCGAACCGGGTGGCGCTGGTCTCGATGCTCATGGCGCTGCCGCTGCCGAAGGCGAAGCTGTGGCCGTAGCCGCCGGCCCGGCCGGGCAGGGTGGCCCGGCGCAGGGCGTCGGCCGGGGAGGAGGCGACCAGGGCGTGCCGCGACACCAGCACCCGCGGGATGCCGACGCCGTCGTCACCGGCGGTCAGCGACTGGATCCCCTGGGCGACCCGGTACTCGTTCATCCCGACCGCCGGCAGGCAGCAGGCCAGGGTCGGGGAGACCAGCGCCGGCCCGTCGTCCGGCAGCTCCACCACCACCGCGACATGCCCGACGTCCCCGGCCAGCCACTGCTCGTTGTGCCCCAGCAGCGTGTACCCGGGCCCGGAGATGGTCACCGTGGAGCACCGCTCCCTCGGCAGGGAGCGGCCGCTGGGCGCCTCCAGCAGCGGCTCCAGCTCCTCGAAGGCGTTGACGCAGAACAGCTCCCAGAACGACACCCCCGACCCCTCGGCCATCCCGGTGACCAGCTCGACCAGGTCGGGCAGCTCCCGCTCGGCCGCGGCCAGGTAGGGGGCCAGCAGCCCGGGCAGCTCGCCCGCCCCGACCCCCCGGCGGACCAGGTAGCGCCAGTAGAACTCGAGCGACCCCCGGATCAGGTCGGCCAGCTCGTAGCCGACGGTGCGGCCCCGCTCCAGCGGGTCGCCCCTGGCGACCACCACCCGGACCGGGCTCATCTGGGCAGGTCCGCGTAGGCGAGCAGGAAGGCGGCGGCGCCGACGATGTGCTCTTCCAGCCCGGCCAGGGTGGCGTACTCGTCGGGCCCGTGGGCGCCGGCCGCGTGGCCGAGCCCGCCCGACGCCCAGGGCAGCCCGAGGATGCGGTCGAACACGTAGTAGGGGGCGCACCAGGGGGCCAGCGGGTAGGGGAGGGTGGTCCGCCCCATGGCCTGGTAGGAGGCGCGCATGGCCACCTCGGAACGGTTCCCGGGCGGCGCCTTGGCCCAGGGGTAGGCGTCCAGCAGGTTGACCCGGACGTGCCCGAAGCCGTGGTCGGCCAGGTGGCGGCGGACGGCGGCCGCGGCCGCCTCCGGGTCGCCCCCGACCAGCCGGATGTCGACCCGGGCCACGGCCCGGCTGGGCACGATCGTCTTGCCCCCGGGGCCGACGTAGCCGGCGGCGATCCCCGAGATGTTCATGGTCGGCCGGAACAGCAGCGCCTCCAGCAGCTCGGCCGGCCCGCCGGCCAGCCGGTAGCGGGCCGCCCTGGCCTCGCGCAGGTGCTCGGCCGGGTCGAAGCCGGCGGCCAGCTCGGCCAGCAGCCGCCGGTCGCCCTCGCCGGGCCCGGGGCCGCCGTCGAGGCCGTCCACCAGGATCTCCTCGCCGGGGCCGGTCAGGGTGGCCAGGGCCTGGACCAGCGCCCACACCGGCGAGGCGATCCAGGCCTGCTCGCTGGAGTGCAGGTCGATGGCCGGGCCGCCCCAGTCGCCGGCCTCGGCCACCAGCTCCAGGTCGCACAGCCCCTTGCAGCCGAGGATCAGCTCGGGCTGGCCGTCCAGGCCGGCGGTCAGGTCGAGGTCGAAGGCGCCCTCGGCGGTCAGGTCGCCGGCCCGGGAGCGGACCGCGGCGGCCAGGTTGGGGCTGCCCAGCTCCTCCTCGCCCTCGATCATCAGGACGACCTCCAGCGGCATGGCGTCGAGCTCGCGCAGGACCTCGACGGCCAGGAAGAAGCAGGCCAGGCAGCTCTTGGAGTTGGCGCTGCCCCTGGCCACCACCGCCGGGCCGACCCCGGGCAGGTCGCGGACCTCGGCCGCGAACGGCGGCGAGGTCCAGTCCGGCTCCTGGGCCGGCTGCACGTCGTACATGCCGTAGCGCAGCAGCCGGGGTGCGCCCGCCGGGCCGGGCAGCTCGCCCAGGACCAGCGGGTGGCCCGGGGTCTCGACCAGCTCGAAGGACCCGCCGGCGCCCTCGATCCAGGCTCCGGTGGCCTCGGCCACGGCCCGCACCCCCTCGCCGGTGGCGCTCACCGACGGCATCCGCAGGTAGTCGCGGATCCGCTCCAGGTCGGCCGGGAAGCGCTCGGCCACCCGGTCGGCGACCCGGCGCAGCGTGTCCATCCGCGTATTCTCTACAACCAGCCCTTCCGCTTGAAATAGACCCACAGGCCGCCCGCGCACAGCACCATCAGCCCGACCGCCCAGGCGTAGCCGAACCGCCAGCCCAGCTCGGGCATGTGGTGGAAGTTCATCCCGTAGATGCCGCTGATCATGGTGACCACGGCGAAGATGGCCGCATAGGCGGCCAGGTTGCGGGCCACGGTGTTGACCCGGTTGGAGGCCATGGTGGCGTTGGCGTCCAGGGTGCCGGCGAGCACCTCCTGGTAGTCCTCGACGCTCTCGGCCAGCCGGATCAGGTGGTCGTAGACGTCCTGGAGGTAGCGCTGGGCCTCGTTGCTGAAGAGGCCGAGGTCGCGGCGGAGCAGCACCACCATGGCGTCGCGCATGGGCCCGATGACCCGCCGGACCCCGATCAGGTCCTTGCGGATGACCAGGATGTCGCCCTGGACGTCGACGTCGCCGGCCAGGACCGCCTCCTCGACCTCGACGAGCCGCTCGCCGATGGCGTCAAGGGCCGGGAAGAAGGTGTCGACCAGCTCGTCGAGGGCCACATAGAGCAGGTAGCCGGCCCCCTCTGAGGCCAGCTCGGGGCGGGCCTTGACCCGGCGGGCCACCGGGTCGGGGTCGACCGGGGAGCCGCCGTGGAAGGTGAGCAGGTAGTTCTGCCCGGCGACCAGGTCGACCTCGACCAGCCGGGTCGGCTGCCCGCCGGACTCGGGCAGGGCGGCGTAGAAGACCAGCACCACCTGGTCCTGGTACTGCTCGATCTTGGGCCGCTGGCGCTCGCCGACCTCCAGGTCCTCAAGGGCGACCTCGTGGATGTCGAACTCCCGGCCCAGGGTGGCCAGCTCGTCGTGGGTCGGCGAGGCCACGTCGACCCAGACCAGGGTCCCCGGCTGGGCGCGGATCGCCGCCAGGTCGGCGACGGCGGCGTCGCTGACCTCCCGCCCGTCCCGCAGCACGCGCACCTGGATCATGGTTGGCCTCCGTCGGTCCGGAGCCGGCCCGGGCCGGCCGGGAGCCGGCCGCCCAGCTCGGCGATCAGCATCCCGGCCAGGATCAGGCCGGCACCGAGCCAGCCTCGCCCCGACAGGCGCTCGCCGGCAAGCAGGAACCCGAACAGGCCGGCGAACACCGGCTCCATGGTGAAGATGACGGCGGTGCGGGTGGGGGAGACCTCGCGCTGGGCCCGGGTCTGGATCAGGAACGCCCCGGCCGAGGCGACCACCGAGGTGATGGCCAGGGCCACCCACACCTCGGTGGAGGTGGGGACGGCCAGGTCGCCGGCCACCCCGGCCCAGACCAGGGCGAGCAGCCCGGCCGTGGCCAGCTGGACGACGGCCAGCTGGTAGGTGGAGAGGCGGGGGGCGTAGCGGCCGACGAGCAGGATGTGGGCGGCGAAGGCGAACGCGCAGCCGAGCACCAGCGCGTCGTCCTGGCGCACCTCCAGGCGCTGCAGCGACAGCAGGCCCAGCCCGACGGCGGCAACGCACGCCCCGGTGACCGGCCACCGCCCCGGCGCCTGGCGCAGCACCACGGCCCCGAGCAGGGGCGTGAGCACCACCGACAGTCCGGTGATGAAGCCGGCGTTGGAGGCGGTGGTGTACTGCAGCCCGACCGTCTGGAAGCCGTAGCCGGCGAACAGGGCCAGCC
>OCZS010000848.1_pt1 | contig 10449 bp, 10 predicted proteins | sample 1539071 | NCBI WGS metagenome assembly OCZS01 (sample SAMEA3113584, study PRJEB22503) | soil metagenome | reverse complement strand
TCGGCCCATCTGTCGGACAGCCTCCCCGCCCATGGCGCCTCGATCCGCAACGATGGCAGGGGCCCGTCGATCCACAGATGCACGGTCACGCCGACAAACACCAGCGTCACCGCCCTCAGGAGTCGGAGCCAATACCGCTCAGGTCCGGACGGATTGCCATCCGTCATTGCAGGCGAGTGGTCGGACGCGACCTCTTGTATTACTGACGGTTCGGCGGTATTCATAACAGGCAACGAAGGGCCACGTCGGCTCTTCCTAGCAATCTGCGCACCGCACGGCCGCGCTGTGGCGAGCTCCCGAGCTCCGGCATCCGCTGTGCGTAGCTACCAGAGCGCTCGTGTCGCCCCCTACCAGACCTTCGACGCCTCGGACAAACCCCTGGTCGTCGCGGTCGGCAAGGCCGGTGCATGCTGCGGCATCCGCTGTGCGTAGGGACAAGAACGCTCGGGTCGCGGCCTCCCATGTGGCAGCCGCGGCACGGAGGAGTGAACTGAAGTGCACACACGGGACCCCAGACTTCCCACGGTCTTGCTCGTGGAAGACGATCCCGCCGCGCTGCGGTTCTACGCTGACGCCCTGCGAGCGTCAGGTTTTCTGGTCGAGGAGGCATCCAGCGGCGCGGAGGCGCTCCGATCCGCCGGAGCCGCCGGACCGTCGATCATCGTGGCCGACCTCGGGCTTCCGGACTTCGACGGCTTCGAAGTGTGCCGACAGGTGAAGCTCCGTCCGGAAACCCGGCAGGTGCCGGTGATCGCCATCACCGGCCGTGCCATGGCGCTGCGCGACATCGAGCTGGCGGAGGAGGTCGGCTTTCACGCGGTCCTCATCAAGCCATGTCCTCCCGAGGCGCTCGTGGCCGCTGTCGGCAAAGCCCTGAACGGCTCCCGGCCCGTGAGCTAGGCGCAAGCTCCCAGGGGGTGCCTGGTCAGGGTTGCGGATTCCCGTCAGGGGTGTGCGATTTCCACTTCCACGAGGATGGGCAGGTGGTCGGATGCCGCAGGCACTTCCGACGGCCCGGTGAGCACGCGGTAGCCGCGCACGTCTGCGGCCCGGTCGCGCGGAACAAAGGCGTAGTCGAGCCGCAGGTGCGGCCCCCACGTCGGAAACGTAGGCGTCGGCACACGTTCGCAGGTGGCGGCGACGTCGACGTATCCCGAGTCCAGCATTCGCGACACGACCTGCCACCGGATTTGACCACCGCTCAGCCACACGAACGGGCGAAGGCGTGCCGGCAAGCGTTGCATGTCCAGCAGCTCGCCCGCCGGGAGCGTGTTGAAGTCGCCCACCAGCACGTGGGGCGCGTCCCGCCATGCCTCGATAGCATCGAGCAGGGCGACGACCTCACGCACACGGCGGCGCTCCGTCCACGCCGCGTGAATCGCGCTCAGGTGCACGCCGAACACGCGCAGTCCCGTGCCTGCGGGAAGCAGCTCGAGGAACGCGTGGCGCGAGGATCGCGGCCAGTGCCACGACACGTCGTCCGGATGCACACGGCTTGCGTAGCCGAGCGATTGCCCGCGCCGCGCACCCCACGCCGACATGCCCGACAATCGCGCGATCCGCTCGATCACCGCGGGATCCGTCGCTTCCTGGAACACGACGACGTCGGGCGCCGCCGCCTCGAGAACGGCAGCGATCGCCGCTTCCCGGCCGCGGCCCCCGTAACGGATGTTGTAGCTCAGAACCCGCAGGGTCACTCGCCGACGGTGCCAATCAGGGTGAGGTACGGTTGGCCGAGGAGGTCGCCGCGCACGTACATGACGAAGTCACGCGTGCCTTGAATGTTCACGGGCCGGCCCACCATGTCCATCAGCTGCTTTCGCAGCGGCAGGAGATCGGGCGCGATGTCCGGGTGCTCGTCGCCGAGCGGCATGGTGTGCACGCCAGGCACATAGAATCCTGTGAGCTTGAAGTGCTGCAGCACCTCATCGCCCACCAGGGTCAGGTCGAGATCGCTGGTGCCAGGCCCGTCCGCGTCGAACGGCGCACCATCCTTCCAGCGTTCGCCCGTGACGGCGCTGCCGCGCAGCACCACCGCGGTTCCGGGAGGGATACGCTGGCGGACGACGTCGCAGAAGGCCTCGAAGCGCCCCGGCCGGCACACACCGAAGGGCAGAGAATCGCAAATACGTGGGATAACGGGGGAATACGGGCGTACGCAGATAGGCAGGTAAGCAAACCGGTGAATGCGGCAGCGCGGCCGACGCATTCACCTGCGGCCTGTCGATGACCCGGCACCCACAAAGGTGGGCACCGCCCTGTTTGTGTTGTGGTGTGGTGTGGTGTTATGCGGGTCGGACGTTCTCGCCGCGTGGGCCCTTCGGACCCTGACCCTTGTCAAACGTCACGGCCTGACCTTCGCGGAGCTCGTCGAAGGGCACCTGCTGGCAGGCGGACTGGTGGAAGAAATACTCGTTGCCGTCAGATGCGGCGATGAAGCCGAATCCCTTGTCCCTGACGAGCCGCTTGATCGTACCGTTGCTAGTAGCCATGTCGTGTCTCCTCGATGCACGCTTGCCGAAGCCCGGCGTGCGCGGATGGTCGTAAACGCGCCGCGGTTGTATCGCCGCGGCCTGAGAAGCTGATGCGTGATCGGAACTCAGGAATGGGACCCATCAGGCAGCAGGTTGGGGAGCCATACTGTAGCACCAAAGGCCGACGGTGTCATGCAAGGGCTAATACCGCAACAGGCCGATTCTATTACTGCAGGGTTGCGATCGGGCGGGCCGACGCAGCCGCCGCCTGTCGCACGCGGCTCGCAAGCGGGCCCGCGTCCGCGATGCACGCGTTGATGGATACGCCTCGATAGCTGTTCCCCGCGAGGAAGAGGCCGGGGTGGCGCCGCATCCGCTCCTCGATCGTGGCGAGCCGACCGAGGTGCCCCCGGGTGTACTGCGGAATGCCTGCCGGGTGCCGGAACACACGTGTGAACACCGGCCTGATGGTGAGGCCCATCGTCGTCTCCAGGTCCGCCCGCGCTCGATCGATGAGCGCCTCGTCATCGAGCATCACCGCGGACGCGTCATGCGCCCCGCCCATCATCACGCGGATGAGTGAACGGCCTTCCGGCGCGCGCCCCGGATAGATGCTCGAGTCCCACAGCGCGCCGAGGCTGGCAATGCCTTCCCCGCGTGGCACGAGAAACCCGAAGCCGTCGAGCGGGTGGTCCAGCCGTGCGGTCTCGTACCCGAGACACACCACGGCCAGTGGCGCGGTAGGAATCTGTCGAAGCACGGCCGCGAGCGTTCCATCGAACCCTTCCACCAGCGTGGCGCTGCTGGACGCGCTGCCTGCGAGCACTACCGCGTCGGCCTCGAGCGACCGTCCATCCTCGAGCTCGACGATCCAACCCTCGGCATTGCCCGAAGTGCGCGGCCGCACGCGCCGTACCGGACAATCGGTCTTCACGCGAGGACCAAGCGCCTGCACGAGTGCGTGTATCAGATCTTCGATGCCGCCCGTGAACGACGTCAGGTGCCCGCCGGGCGCACCCAGCGGCGCACCGGAGGACGCCCGCTCGCGCCGCTTCGCCAGCATCGCCTTCACGAGGCTGCCGTGCTCGCGTTCCATCTCCCACATCTTGGGGAAGCACGCCCGCAGCGAGAGCTCGCGCGCGTTCCCGGCAAAGATGCCCGACACCATCGAGTCGATGAGCACGTCAGCCGCCTCGAGCCCTATGCGCCGGGCGGCAAACGCGTGAATCGTCTCGTCCCCGTTCGGGGGGCGGCGGGGGGCAAACGGCTCTCCCATCACGCGCACGCGGCCGGCGATCGACAGGAGACGACTCAGGGCGAAGGCGAGCGGGCCGCCCGGCACCTCGTGAAGATGGCCGTTCCGGTAGATGAACCGCCGCTTCGCTCCTGCGTCTGCGGGCAGCAGGCGGTCCGTAATCCCGAGCTCGCCAACGAGCGCGGGCGTCTCCGGTACGTTGTCGAGGAACCCGTTGGGCCCCCACTCACACAGGTAGCCGTCGACCAGCTCGGTGCGCAGATTTCCGCCCGCTCGAGCGGCACGTTCGAGCACCGTGACGTCGATCTTCTGCGGTCCTCCACGCGTCAGCTCGAACGCCGTCGAGAGACCCGCGATGCCGCCGCCCGCGATCAGCACGCGCGGCGTTATCGTGCCTCCCGGTGCCGGGCCGCCACCCTCGCCAATCGTGGTCCCGAGATGCGGAGTCGATGTGGGCACGTCAGATGGTTCTCGAGAAGACCGGCGTCTCCGTGGTGCGCGCCCGCAGGTAGCGGTCGAAAATCATGGCGATGTTCCTGACCAGCAGGCGGCCGGCGGGTGTCACCTCGTAGGCGCCATCCTGGCGTGCGATCAGGCCATCCGCCATTGGCCCGGCGGAAAGCTCGTCGAGCTCGCGGGCGAAGTAGTCATCGAACGCGATGCCGAAGCGCGAACCGAGCGCGTGCGGATCGATGCGGAAGTTGCACATCAACTCGGTGATGAGCGCACGCCGTAACCGATCGTCCGGATCGAGGAGATAGCCGCGTTCCACGGGAAACCGCCCCGCCTCGAGGTCCGCGTAGTAGGTGGAGAGCTTCTTCGTGTTCTGCACGAACGCGCCCGCGAGGTCGCCGATGGCCGACACGCCGAGGCCCACCATATCAGTCGCCGGCCTGGTGGTGTAGCCCATGAAGTTGCGGTGGAGCCGCCGCGCGGCCGACGCCCGGGCGAGCTCGTCGTGCGGCAGCGCGAAGTGATCCATGCCGATCTGGACGTACCCAGCCGCGAGGAAGCGGTCCATCACCGCGCCGAACAACTCCAGCTTACGCTCACCGGTCGGCAGCATCGCCGGATCGATCCGCTTCTGGTTGCCGCGGATCCAGGGCACGTGGGCGTACGAGTACGCGGCGACGCGATCAGGCCGCATCGACACGACGGTGTCGACCGCGCGGCCGAACGATTCCGGTGTCTGCAGCGGCAGCCCGTAGATCAAATCGACGTTGATCGACTCGAACCCGAGCCGCCGGGCGTCCTCGACGAGCCGCCGCGTTTCGGCCTCCGGCTGGATACGATTGACCGCTTCCTGCACTTCGGGCGTGAAGTCCTGCACGCCGAACGACACCCGATTGAAGCCAAGCTGGCGCAGCAGCGCCAGCTGCTCGGTACTGGTGACCCGCGGGTCCACCTCGATGGCAACCTCCGCTCCTGGCTGGACCTCGAAGTACTGGGCCACCGTGCCGTGCAGGGCTTCCATTTCCGCGAGGGTCAGGTAGGTGGGCGTGCCGCCCCCCCAGTGGTACTGCACGACACGCCGCCGGCGGCCGAGCGCGTCGGCGAGCATCGCCACCTCGCGGGCGAGGAAGTCGAGGTAGCGCGTCGCCACCTCGTGCTTCTTCGTGATGATGACCATGCACCCGCAGAACGAGCACCGTTCGCGGCAGAACGGCAGGTGGATGTACAAGGACAGCGGGTCGCCGGCCGCCTGCGCCGCGTCGGCCAGGCGCCCCCGATATTCACTTTCCGTGAACCCGTCGTGAAACTCGACGGCCGTGGGATACGACGTGTATCGCGGCCCTGGCCGGTCGTATCGCCGAAGCAGGTCGAGCGGCGCCGACTGGAACGCGCGCGTCGCGGCAGGCAACGTCGGCGAGTGGCGGTACACCGGCAGCGGCGAATCGCTCATGACGGGACCTCGGAAAACTCACGCACGCTGTCGACGAGCAGGCGTGCGTGATCCGGTGGCGTCTGGGGGAGGATGCCGTGTCCGAGATTGAAGATGTGTCCTGCCGCGGGCCCAGGGGCTGCCTCCGGGTCGCCGCCGGTCAATCCTCGCGCCGCTCGAAGCACGCCGCGCGCACGCTGCCGGATGAGGGTGCGTGATCCGAGCAGGATCGTCGGATCGAGGTTGCCCTGCAACGCGAGCTGCGTGCCGATCCGCGCCCGGGCGGCGTCGAGCCCCATCCGCCAGTCGAGCCCGATGACGTCGGCGCTGATCTCGGCACACGCCTCGATCCACCCGGCAGCATCGCCAGCGTAGTAGATGAGCGGCACCCGTGCACCGATCCCCTCCGCGGCTTCGCGCACGGCCTCGAACACGCGACGGGCATACGGCAGGGCGAAGCTGCGGACGTCCTCCGGGCCGAGCAGACCGGCCCACGTGTCGAAGAGCATCGCCGCCTGCGCCCCCGCCTTCACCTGCTCGGAGAGGTAGGACGCCACCGTCTCGGCGCAGATGCCGAGCAGCCGGTGCGCCGTGCGCGTGTCGCCGAACAGCAGGCCCTTGATGGCGGCGAACGACTTCGAGCCGCCGCCCTCGACCAGGTACGTCGCCATGGTGAAGGGCGCGCCCGCGAACCCGATGAGCGGCACGCGGCCACCGAGCTGGCGGCGAATCAGGCGTACCGCCTCGAGGACGAAGGGCGTGGACTCCCGGGCGTCGGGCACGCGGAGCGAGGCGACGTCGGCCGCGCAGCGGATGGGATGCGCGAGCTGCGGCGCCGGGTTGAACTCGACGTGCACCCCCATGCCCGGCAGCGGCACGAGGATGTCGGAGAACAGAATCGCCGCGTCGACGCCGAGCCGCACGACCGGCTGCAGGGTGATCTCCGCCGCCAGTTCAGGCGTGCGACAGCATTCCAGGAAGTCGCGCCGCTCGCGGATGGCGCGGTACTCCGGCAGGTAGCGGCCCGCCTGTCGCATGATCCATATGGGCGTGCGCTCCACCGGTTCCCGGCGGCAGGCTCGCAGGAACAGTGCATCCTCGCCGGCCAGCGGTGCGGCACGCATCGCCGGCCGGACCTCCGTCTCAGGCACAGGCGGTCTCCAGCGCCGCGGCACCCGCGGCTATCGTCGTCTCGATATCGCCCGGCGTATGCGCCGCCGAGATGAAATTCGCCTCGAACTGTGATGGGGCCAGGACGATCCCGCGCGCGAGCATCGCCTGGAAGAACGTCGCGAACCGGGCCACGTCGGCGCCCGCGGCGGCGGTCCAGTCACCCACACGTTGCGGCGTGAAGAACAACGTCCACATCGACCCGACGCGTGCGATCGTGCACGGCGCGCCGATTCGCGCTATCGCGGCCGACAGGCCAGCCTCGAGCGCAGCGCCCATCGCCGCGAGGCGTGCGTAGAAGTGCGGGTCTGCCGCGATGACGTCGAGGGTGGCGAGACCAGCCGCCATCGAGAGCGGGTTGCCGGACATCGTGCCTGCCTGGTAGATCGGCCCCGCGGGCGAGACGCGCTCCATCAGCTCGCGACGTCCGCCGTAGGCACCGACGGGTAGTCCCCCGCCGACGATCTTGCCCAGCGTGGTCAGGTCGGGCCGGATGCCATACCGCTCCTGTGCCCCCCCGCGACCCACGCGGAAGCCGGTCATGACCTCGTCGAAGATGAGCAGCGCGCCTTCCGCCGAGCACAGATCGCGGAGCCCTTCGAGGAAGCCCGGTCGGGGAGCGACAACGCCCATGTTGCCGACGACCGGCTCGACGATGAGCGCGGCGATCCGGCCCGGGTGCGCCGTGAAGGCGGCGCGCACGCTCGCGAGATCGTTGAAGCGGGCAGGTACGGTGTCGCGCGCCGTCGCGTCCGTCACGCCGGGGCTGTCCGGTGTGCCGAATGTGGCAGCACCGGATCCCGCCCTGACGAGGAAACTGTCGCCGTGCCCGTGATAGCACCCCTCGAACTTGATGACCCCGGGACGGCCGGTGACGCCGCGCGCCACGCGCAAGGCAGCCATCGTGGCCTCGGTGCCCGAGTTCACCATGCGGACCATCTCGATCGACGGCACGAGCGTCGTCAGCCGTTCCGCCATGCCTACTTCGAGTGCGGTCGGCGCACCAAACGCGGTGCCCTCCTGCGCCTGCCGCATGATGGCGGCGGCTACGACCGGATGCGCATGCCCGAGGATCATCGGCCCCCACGAGCCGATGAAGTCGATGAGCTCGTGCCCATCCACATCCCACACGCGTGCCCCGGCCCCGCGCGCGATGAACCGTGGCGCCCCGCCCACCGCGCGGAACGCGCGCACGGGCGAGTTGACGCCGCCCGGCATCACCTCGCGGGCGCGGGCGAACAGCGTAGCGCTGGTCGCAGTCGTGTCAGCCTGGAGTTCTGGAGCCATCCGACGGTCGTGTCTACGCGAGCAGTCGCGCAGCCTCTTTGGCGAAGTAGGTGAGGATGATGTCAGCGCCCGCGCGCCGAATAGAGAGCAGCGATTCCAGGATGACCCGCGGCTCGTCGAGCCAGCCCCGCGCGCCCGCCGCCTTCACCATCGCATACTCGCCCGATACGTTGTACGCGGCAACGGGCACGCCGAACCGCTCTTTGACGCGCCAGACGATGTCGAGGTAGGCGAGCGCCGGCTTGACCATCACGATGTCGGCGCCCTCGCCGAGATCGCCGGCCACCTCGCGCAGCGCCTCGAGTGCGTTGCCCGGGTCCATCTGGTATCCGCGGCGATCGCCGAAGGTCGGGGCCGACCCCGCAGCCTCGCGAAACGGGCCGTAGTAGCCCGACGCGTACTTCGCGGCATAGGACACGATGACCACGTCGGTGCGTCCGGCCGAATCGAGTGCACTCCGGATCGCGCCGACACGGCCGTCCATCATGTCGGAGGGCGCCACGACATCGGCACCGGCCTCGGCGTACACCCGAGCGGCCGCGGAGAGCAGGGGGAGCGTGGCGTCATTGTCCACCTCCAGGAGCCCGTCAGCCGCGGTGGCAATCGCGCCGCAATGGCCGTGATCCGTGTACTCGCACAAGCAGACGTCGGCCCACAGGGACAGGGCCGGCACCGCGGCGCGAACGGCTGCCAGGCCGCGGGCCACCGGACCTGCCGAATCGGAGGCCGCGTGACCATCCGGATGCTTCGCGTCGGGGATGCCGAAGAGAATCACGCCGGCCACACCAAGACCCGCGAGCGTCCGGCATTCCTCGACCAGCGCGTCGACGCTCAGGTGAAAGCAGCCGGGCATCGAGCCAATCTCGCGGCGCACACCCTCGCCCTCGCAGACGAACAGCGGCGCAATCAACTGCTGAGGCGAAAGCCGCGTCTCACGAACGAGGCCGCGCAAGGCGTCGCTGCGGCGCAGGCGCCGCGGCCGATGAACCGGATAGCTCACGCCGCACCCTTCCGCCGCGCCAGCTTCCGGAGAATCGCGGTCGCCAGCTCCGAGCCCGCCCGCGTCTCCGACTCGATCGTGACCCGCGCCCCGAGCGCCTCGAGCGCCGCTGATGTGGATGGCCCGATGCTCGCCACCTCGGTTCGCCCTGCCAGCCGCGCGAGCGTGCTCCCGTCGCCCGGCGAGAGAGCTCCCCCGCTGCCCCGGTCGAATGCGCGTGCGAGGCCCGTCGCCGCCGATGGCGAGAAGAACGCCACCGCTTCCACGCTACCTTCATCGAGCATGGCCGTGAACGTGCCGAGTGCGTTCGGTTGCGTCGTGGAGGTACGGTAGGCCTCGGGCTCGATCACCAGGGCACCCGCGGCAGTCAGCGCGTCGGGCAGCTCGCGGCCCGCGATATCGGAGCGTGGCCACAGCACCTGCGCGCCCGCCAGACTGCCATCACACGTCACCAGCGCCGCGGCGAGCCCCCGGCCGCTCGAGCGCTCCGGCACCAGATCGCATGGGAGGCCGAATGCGCGCACGCGCGCGGCCGTAGCCGGACCGACGGCGGCGATCCGCGGGCGCTCGGGGAGGCTCCGCCAGGCGTGCGCCCAGTCGGCATGCGCGCATGTGGCGGCCACCGCCTCCGCGCTCGTGAACACTATCCACCGGGTCGAGCCGAGGTGGCGGAGCGCCTCGGTGAGCGGAACCGCATCCTGCGGCGGGCCGATGCTGATGGTCGGCATCGCGACCGCGTTCACGCCCGCTTCGCGCAGCACACGCGCAAAACCGTCGCCGGCCTGCTCCGCCCGGGTGGCGACGACCAGCGGCCGTTCCCAGCCGGTCACGCCGGGTCTCCCGTGCCGGCCAGCTCCCGCGCGTCGTGGATGAGCCCGCGTGCACCCTGTGCCGCCAGCGCATCGGCCACTGACTCACCAAGCGCGCAGGCCGCCCGTTCAGTGTCGACCGGCCGCTCCTCCAGCGCTCGCAGCAGGCGCGCACCATCGAGGCCCGCCACTATTCCGACCAGGTGCAGTCGGCCCGGCGCCACCCAGGTCGCCAGTGCACCCAGGGGCGCCTGGCAGCCACCTTCGAGCGCGTTGAGCACCCGCCGCTCCGCCGCGGTGGCGAGCCGGGTCTCCAGATCCTGGACGGCCGCCACCATCCGCAGAATGCGTGCGTCATCCGCACGCACCTGCACGGCCAGCGCGCCTTGCCCAGGCGCGGGCACCATCACGTCACTCCCGAACACCTCGGTGGCCGCATCCGTCAGCTCGAGCCGCCGCAGACCGGCGAGCGCGAGGAGCGTCGCATCGTACTCGCCACGCTCCACCTTCTCGATGCGCGTGGGCACGTTGCCGCGGATGTCGACGACGGCGAGATCCGGGCGCAGTGCCAT
>OCZS010000847.1_pt1 | contig 10454 bp, 9 predicted proteins | sample 1539071 | NCBI WGS metagenome assembly OCZS01 (sample SAMEA3113584, study PRJEB22503) | soil metagenome | reverse complement strand
CTACCGGACCGCGGACGTGCGGGAGTCGGTCCGGGAGCGGATCCGCTGGCGCGACGTGCCGTTCCGGGACCTGGGCACGGCGGACCGGATCGACCCACGCGCCCTCACCATCGCGCTGGACGACCTGTTGCCGGCCGAACGCGTGGTAGCGGTCGACTCCGGCAACTTCATGGGCTACCCGAGCATGTTCCTCGACGTCCCCGACGAGCACGGCTTCTGCTTCACCCAGGCCTTCCAGTCGGTCGGGCTGGGGCTGGCGACCGCGATCGGCGCCGCGCTCGCCCGACCCGACCGGTTGCCCGTCGCCGCCCTGGGCGACGGCGGCGCGCTCATGGGCGCATCGGAGCTCGAGACCGTCGTCCGGCTGGGGCTGCCCATGGTGGTCGTCGTCTACGACGACGCGGCCTACGGGGCCGAGGTGCACCACTTCGGCCCGGGCGGGTACCCGCTGGACACCGTGACGTTCCCGGAGACCGACTTCGCCGCGATCGCCCGTGGCCACGGGTTCGAGGCGGTGACCGTCCGCGAGCCGGCCGACCTCGACGGAGCGGCCCGCTGGCTCGCCGGGCCGCGCACGTCTCCGTTGCTGATCGACGCGAAGGTGACCCGCGACGAGCCGTCGTGGTGGCTGGAGGAGGCCTTCCGCGGACACTGACGCGGACCGGCCGGAGCACGCAGGCGAAGATGGCGGCATGGCACCGAGCGAACGGACCTCCGACCTGGCGATCTTCGGCGCGACCGGCTTCGTGGGGAGGCTGCTCGCCGGGTACCTCGCCGAGCACGCGCCCGCCGGCACCCGGATCGCCCTGGCCGGGCGCTCGCGCGAGCGCCTGCTCGAGGTCCGGGCGGGGCTGCCGCCCGCCGCCCGCGACTGGCCCGTCGTCGAGGCCGACTCGGGGGACCCGGAGTCACTCGCCGCGCTGGCGGGGCAGACCCGCGTGCTCGCGACGACCGTCGGCCCGTACGCCCGGTACGGCCTGCCGGTCGTGGAGGCCTGCGCCGCCGCCGGCACGCACTACGCCGACCTCACCGGGGAGGTGCTGTTCGTCCGCGACGCCGCGCAGCGGGTGGACGACGTCGCCAAGGGGACCGGCGCCCGCATCGTGCACGCGTGCGGCTACGACTCGATCCCCTCGGACCTCAGCGCGCTGCTGCTGGCCGAGCGGGCGCGGGCCGACGGGGCGGGCGGCCTCCGCGACGTCCGGCTGGTCGCCACCCTCCGCGGGGGGTTCAGCGGCGGCACCGTCGCCTCGATGGTCACCCAGCTCGAGGAGATGGTGCAGGACCCGGCGCTGCGCCGTGTCGCCCTCGACCCGTACGCGCTCAGCCCCGACCGGGCCGCCGAGCCGGACACGCGGCAGCCCCGGGACGCCGTCCCGCCGACCCGGACGCCCGACGGGCGGTGGACCGCCCCGTTCGTGATGGCGCCGTACAACACCCGCATCGTGCGGCGGAGCAACGCGCTGCAGGACTGGGCGTACGGCCGGGAGTTCAGCTACGGCGAGGTGATGAGCGTCGGCCGCGGTCCGCTGGGCGCCGTCACGGCCGCCGGCTTCACCGCGGGGCTGGCGGGGACGCTCGCCGCGCTGGCCTTCCCGCCCACCCGGGCACTGCTGGACCGGGTGCTCCCGGCGCCGGGCACCGGACCGAGCGAGTCGGTGCAGCGTAACGGCTTCTTCCGCATGACCGTCGACGCGACGACCGAGTCCGGCCGCCGGTACCGGGCGGTCGCCTCCGGCAAGGGCGACCCGGGCTACGCCGCGACCGCGGTGATGCTGGGGGAGAGCGCCCTGGCGCTGGCCCTGGACGGCGACCGGCTGCCCGAGCGCGCCGGCTCGCTCACCCCGGCGACGGCGATGGGCGACGTCCTCGTCGAGCGGCTGCGCGCCGCCGGGCACACCTACGAGGTGACCGAGCGCTGACGCCGGTGCTGGGCCGGCCGTAACCCATCGGGACCCGTCCGTTGTGCTGTCCCACCAGTCGTCGGCTCCGATGGAGAAGCCCGTGCGCCGTCCCGCTGCCTGCGTCCTCGCCGCCCTCGCCGTCCTGCTGCTGGGCGCGCCGTCCACCGCCGGGGCGCACTCGCCGATCCGGTACGTCGCGCTCGGTGACTCCTACAGCGCGGCCTCCGGCGTCCTGCCGCCGGACCCGACGGCGCCCCCGCAGTGCCTGCGCTCGCTCGGCAACTACCCGCACGTCATCGCCGCGGCGACCGGGGCCCACCTCACCGACGTGACCTGCGGTGGCGCGGACACCGGCGACTACGTCGCCGAGCAGTACCCGGGGGTCGCCCCGCAGCTCGACGCGCTGGCGCCCGACACCCAGCTGGTCACCATGACCATCGGCGGCAACGACAGCGGCGTCTTCCTCGATTCGATCGTCCAGTGCGGCGCCGCCGGTGCGTCGACCCTGGGCACGGGCAGCCCGTGCAAGGACCGGTACGGGTCGTCCTTCGAGGACACCATCCGGAACACCACCTACCCGGCGCTGGTCGACAGGCTGCGCGCCGTCCGGGCCGAGGCGCCGCGGGCGAAGGTCGCCATCCTCGGCTACCCGTGGATCCTGCCGAGCAGCGGGGGCTGCTTCGACCGGATGCCGGTCGCCGTGGGCGACGTGCCCTACCTGCGCAGCCTGCAGACCACCCTCAACGACGCCGTGCGCCGGGCGGCCGCGGCCACCGGCGTGACCTACGTCGACATGAACCGCGTCTCCGAGGGCCACGACGCCTGCCAGCCGCTGGGCGTCCGGTGGATCGAGCCGGTGCTCCAGGGGACCAACCCCGTCGTCGTCCACCCGAACGCGCTCGGCGAGCGGGGGATGGCTGCGCAGGCGATGCGCGTCCTGCGGCTGGGCTGAGACCACGGCTTCACAGGCACTTCCCAGCCGGGTCACGGGCTCCCCGGAGGAGCCGGGCCGATCCTCGTCCCACCGGACGAGGAGGTGGCGGGTGAACCAGGGAGCGGTGCTGACGGCGCCCGGGCGCGACGATGCGGGGGACCGGGTCCTGGTGGTGATCGGCGGCCTGCCCGGGAGCGGCAAGACGACGCTGCTGCGCCGGCTGCTGGCCGCGGGGATCCCGGACGTGGAGGGCTACGACTCCGAGGACGTCGCCGAGCGGTTCCGCCGGGCCGGCGTCCGCGTCCCGTACCGGCTGCTGCGCCCGTGGGTGCACGTCCGGCACCGGTGGCGCGTCCTGCGGGGGATCGCGTCCTCCGCGCGGATCGTCGTCCTGACCGACCCCTGGACCCGCGCCGGCTGGCGGGCGGTCGTGCTGCGCGCCGCCGCCCGGTCGGGGCGCCGCGTCCGCCTGGTCGTCGTCGACGCGTCGCCCGCGGAGGCCGCGGCCGGGCAGGCCGCCCGGGGCCGCGCGCTGTCCGCCCGGGCGATGCGCCGGCACACCAGGAGGTCCGCGCTCCACCGGCCAGACCCGCTGCCGGCCGTCGTCGTCGACCGGGCACGCGCGGCCCGGCTCGCGCCGGCGGAGGTCCTCGCCGCGGCAGGGTGCTGACCGTCGCTCAGGGAAGGGGAGCCCGCGCCTGGCTCGGCGCCTGCTCGGGCCAGTTCCCGGTGGTGGCAGCGGCGTCGTGCGTCGAGCGCAGGAACCGGAGCAGCTCGCCGTCCGGGTCGGCCGCGGTGCGGACGTCGGCGTAGGGCAGCACGAATTCGCCGAGGGCCTCGTCGAACCGGGTGGCCGCCGGGTCGACGGCGTGCTCCCGGTAGCCCCGCGGCTCGGGGTAGGCGTACGCGTAGAAGCTGCCCTCCGCGGAGCCGCCGGGCCAGTACCCGCAGCTCGACACCTCCTCGCTGTACGCCTCGCGCATCACCCAGTCCGGGCAGTGCGGGACGCCGCCGGGGTGCGGCGGCGCTCCCCGGCCCGAGAAGCGGGTGGTGGCCAGGTCGAAGGCGCCCCAGAAGAAGTGCACCGGGCTGGCCTTGCCGCGGAACTCGCCCCGGAAGGTGCTGAGCACGCGGTGGGCGCTCACCAGCGATGTCCAGAAGCGATGGACGGCCTCGCGGTCGTAGGCGGCGTGCGTCTCGTCCTCCGCGAACGGGATCGCCTCCGCCACCTCCACCGGCGAGCCCGCGGCCGGCACGTCCAGGCCGAGCTCAGCGAGCCGTGCACGGAACTCGGCGTGGAAGTCGGCCACGCTCCGGGGCTCCAGGGCCATCCGGCGGCTGCGCCCGTCCGTCGTCAGGACGGCGAGCTGGTGCTCGGTGAAGTCGAGGACGACCTCGACTCCTGTCCGCCCGTACGGCATGAGCGAGGTGGTCAGCCCCCGCGCGTCCACGTAGAGCGGCACGTGCCACCAGTGGTTGACGGCCGGCGCGAGGGCGAGCCGGAGCTTGCCCACGATCTGGGTCCACAGGTGGACGGTGTCGCGGGTGTCCTGCCACCGGTCGAGCGGCAGGGCGGGCCAGCCGTCCTGCTCGTTCCCGGGCGTGGTCGTCTCGTGGATGGCCATCCCGTGAGGCTGCCAGGCGGAACCCGAGGTCACCGCACGGGGCCGAGCGCGCGCTCGAGCACCCGGGAGCGGTAGGCCCAGCTCAGCAGGGCGAACCACAGCACGAGGGCCGGCAGCACCGTCCGGAACACCGGGTCCGCGGCCTGGGTGAGCCCGAAGTAGTCGGTGAACCAGGGCACGAACAGCAGCCCCGAGAAGACCACGACCAGCACGACGACGAGCACGGCCGGCCGCCGGTCACCGTCAGGTCGCGTCCAGGCGGCGAAGAACCGGTGCGGCGGCTTGAGGAACAGGATGAGCAGGAACGCGGCGTAGGAGACGAAGGTCGACAGCGCGGTCTGGGCGCCGATCGTCGCCGCCGCGTCGGCGAAGCCGACGTCGTCCGAGGAGAGCCCCGTGTAGCTCTCGAAGTCGGCGAGCACCTCGGCCGGGGTGCCGGCACGGCTGAGCCCCTCGAAGAGGAACGTGTAGTGGTAGGCGTAGAGGCCGACGCCGCCGGCGGCCGTGATCACCGCCGCCGGGACGACGAACCGCCCCAGGTTCGGCAGCAGCTGGGGGTCCGGCGCCGTCGGGCGTGCCCACGCCGTGAGGAACAGCGTCGGGACGCCGACGGTGAGCAGCGTGAGCCCGACGTTGGCCGGGGAGTACGGGAAGCCCAGGCCGAGCATCGTCACCGCGAGGATGACCAGGCCCTGCGTGCCGACTCGGGCCAGGAAGACCTGCATCGAGGTGCCGATGCCGTCGATGATCCGCCGGCCCTCGTGCCGGGCCGGCCGGAGCGCGGCCAGGCTGTCGTCGGTCAGCACGATGTCCGCGACGTCGCGGGCGACGGCGCTGCCGCTCCTCATCGCCACGCCCACGTGGGCCCGCTTGAGCGCCCGGGCGTCGTTCACGCCGTCGCCGATCATCGCGACGTAGCGGCCCTGCCGGCGCAGCGACTCGACCAGCCGCTCCTTCTGCTCCGGGGCGATCCGCCCGAACACCGTCGTGCGGGCGACCAGCCGATCCAGCTCGGGGTCGGTCAGGCCGTCGAGCTCGGGACCGGCGACCGGCACCCCCGGGTCCAGCCCGGCCTGCCGGGCGAGGGCGGCGACCGTCCGCGGGTCGTCGCCCGACACCACCTTGAGCCCGACCCCGTCGCGGGCGAAGCCGGCGATCGTCTCCGGGACGTCCGGCCGCAGCTCGTCGGCCAGCGACACGACGGCGACGGGCTCGAGCGGCGGGAGCTGCGGCCGCCCGGCGGCATCCCGCACCGGGGTGCCGGCGGCGGCGCGGGCCACGACGAGCACGCGCAGCCCCCGGGCCGTGCGCGCGGCGACCTCGTCGGTGAGGGGCGTCCCGGACAGGGACGGAGCGAGGCGGTCGGGCGCCCCGAGGACGTACACGCCGTCGTCCGTGCGCAGGGCGCTCCACCGCAGCGTCGAGGAGAAGGGGATCTCGTCGCGGACCGCCCAGGCCTCGCCGGGCAGGCCGGCGGCCAACGCCGCCGTGGTCAGGTTCGGCGCCGCCGTGCTGCGGGCCAGCGAGCCGACGAGCCGGGCGGCGTCCGCGGCGTCGAGGGGGCCCAGCGGGTGCACCTCCGCGAGCGCGAGCCGCCCGGTGGTGAGGGTCCCGGTCTTGTCGGTGCAGACGACGTCGACGTTGCTCACCGACTCCACGGCGTTGACCTGCTGCACGAGCGCACCCCGCCCACTGCTCCGCGCCGCGCCGACCGTGTAGGCGACGGCGACGAGGAAGAACAGCCCGTACGGGACCAGGCCCGACAGCACCGCGGTGGTCTGCACGACCCGCACGAGGGTGAAGCCCTCCAGTGCCGCCTGGGCCAGGATCGCCACGCTCATCAGCGCGACCAGCAGCATCACCAGCCGGACGACGAACTCGATGCGGCGCTGCAGCGGCGTCCGGTCGGTGGTCGACTGCCGCGCGTCGGTGGTCAGCCGGCTGGCGTAGCTGGCGGCCCCGACGTCGCGGGCGACCTGATGCCCCTCGCCGCCGACGCAGAAGCTGCCGGACAGCAGGTCGTCGCCGGCCGACTTCTGAAGCGGCTCGGACTCGCCGGTCAGCAGCGACTCGTCCACGTCCACCTGCCCGCCGTCGAGCACCGGCCCGTCGACGACGACCTGGTCCCCGGGGCGCACGTGCACCACGTCGCCGCGGACGACCTCCTCCGGCGTCACCTCGACGTCCCGGCCGTCGCGCACGACGGTGACCCGGCTGCGGCCGAGCAGCTGCAGCCGGTCGAGCTTGCGCTTGGCCCGGATCTCCTGCACCGCGCTGATGGCCGCGTTGACCAGGCCCAGGCCGACGCTGGTGAACGCGTCGCTGTACCGGCCCAGCGCGAGGAGCGCGGCGCCGATCACGAACAGGATGATGTTGAAGAAGGAGAAGACGTTCGTGCGGACGATCCGGGCGTAGCTCCGCGACGACGCACTGACGGCGACGTTGCCCTCACCGCGCCGGTGCCGGGCCCCCGCCTCCCGCTGGGAGAGCCCGGCCGCCACCCCGTCGCCCAGCGCGGCGCCCGAGTGCTGCACGTCCACCCGGCCCGCCCTCCGTCGTCCGGCCCGACCGCGATCGTGCCGTCGACCCGAGTCTGCCGGGCGGGGCGCGGGCCTGCCCGTCCACCGACGGACGACGGCAGGATGCGCGGCATGGACTTCGAGTCGGGTCTCGAACCGGAGATGCAGCCGGATCTGGACCAATTCCTGCTGGCCCGCATCGCCGAGGACAAGCGGATCGCCACCGACGCCGCGACGGCGAGCGGGCAGGAGGAATGGGACCCAGCCGACCTGCCCGGCTCCGGGCCGCCGCACGACCCGGCGGCCGAGCACGTCGCCCGGCACGATCCCGCCCGGGTCCTGGCCGAGTGCGGCGCCCGGCGGCGGCTGGTCCTGGCCTGCCGGGACATCGGCCCCGACCGGGCCTTCCTCGGCGCCCGACCCGATGGCCTGGCGGACTTCCTGCTGAATCCGACCGACCAGCACCAGCTCGCCGCCGTCACCCTGGCACTGCTCGCGCTGCCGTACGCCGGCCACCCGGAGTACCGCCGGGAGTGGCGCCCGTGAGAGGCCGCAGATCCTCGGTGCCGCCGGCCACGCCCCAGCTCGCCGAGGAGCCCGCCGGTGGCCCGGCCCGGCGACGCGTCGCACCGGCCCGCTGAGGGAGCCCGACCGGGCGGAAGGATCTGCGGATGTCCCTGACCACGGGCGCCGGACCGTCGACGGCACGGGGCCATCGCGTGTTCGCCGCCGTGCTCGTCGTCGTCCTCCTGCTGTGGAACAACGTCGTCGTCGCCGTCGTGCCCTCGAGTGCCTACGTGCCGCTCAACTGCGCCGCGGCAGCGGTGCTGCTCGGCGCGGCGCGCTGGTCGGGGCTGTCCTGGGAGCAGCTGGGGCTGTCGCGCAGCCGGGTCCGCGCGGGCCTCGCGTGGGGCGGCGGTGCGTTCGCGCTCGTGGCCGCGCTGTACGCGACCGGCCTGGTGGTGCCCGGTCTGCAGCCCCTCCTCGCCGACGACCGGGTGGCCGGCGCCGACTTCGGGGACATCGCCGGGAACGTCCTCGTGCGCATCCCGCTCGGCACGGTCCTGTGGGAGGAGGTGGCCTTCCGCGGGGTGCTGCTGGCGGCGCTCGCCCGGGTCCTGCCCCTGCGCTCCGCGGTCGTCGTCGCGGCCGTCGTCTTCGGCCTCTGGCACGTCCGGCCCACCCTGAGCGGGGTCGCGGCCAACGACCTGGCCGACGGTCCGTGGCTCGTCGGCCTCGTCGTGGTGCTCGGCTGCGTGGCCACCGCGGCGGCGGGGCTGCTCTTCACCTGGCTGCGGCTGCGCAGCGGCAGCCTCCTCGCCCCCGCGCTGCTGCACCTGGCGACGAACGCGATGGGGACCGTCGCGGCCGTCGCCGCGCACCGCCTCGGGTGACCGGTCAAGGAGCGGCGCCCTCGCGCAGCCGCTCGACCTGCGGGGAGCGGTGGACCGCAACGCGCCGGCCGGAGCGCTCGGCGGCCTCGAGGTGGTCGAGGAGGAGGTCGAACGCGGGCGCCGAGAAGCGGGTCACCGAGCCGGCGTCGATGCCGTCGATGCGCGCCGGCTCGAGCCCGTACCGCCGGTGGAAGGAGTCGACGACCGGTGCGTCGACCTCGCCGGCCAGCACCAGCATCCGCCCGCCGGCCGTGTTGAGCAGGCGGACGATGCCACGGCCCGCGGGACCCGGGGACGACGGCGCGCTCACCCGCCCAGTGTCCCGGTACCCGGGCGCCCCGTGCCTGTCGGAGGCGTGGGCGAGACTGCACCGGTGAACCGCGTCGTCCTCGTGCGCCGCAGCGAGGGCGGGGTCGAGGCCCGGGAGTGCGGCGACGACGGCGCGACGCCGCGCAGCACGCGGCTGGCCGCGGCGGACCTCGCGGGCTACGTGCGGGAGCGCGAGCGGGAGCCGGTGCGCTGGGTGTGGGACGACACCACCCGCTGGTACCCCGCACTCCTCGACGCGGGCGTCCGGGTCGAGCGGTGCACCGACCTGCGGCTCGGCCACGCCCTCCTGCGCCGGTCCCCGCTCGTCGACCAGGGCCTGCTCGTGGGAAGCGACACCCCGGGGTGGGACGCGCTGCAGCCGGTCACGGCCGCGGACCCGGCGCTCTTCCCGCTCGACGACCCCGCCGACCTGCTCGACCCGGTCGGCGAGCACGCGCGGCAGCAGGCCGCGCTGGAGGCCTCGCGGGAGCGGGGCCGCCTCGGGCTGCTGCTGGCGGCCGAGTCCTCCGGAGCGCTGGTCGCGGCGGAGATGACGCACGCCGGCCTGCCCTGGCGGGCGGACGTCCACGGCCGGCTGCTGGCCGAGCTGCTCGGCCCGCGGCCGGCGGCGGGGGCGCGGCCGGCGACCCTGGAGCGGCTGCTCGCCGGGATCCGGCCCGCGCTCGGCGCCCCGGACCTCAACCCCGACTCGCCGGGTGAGCTGCTGCGCGCCCTGCAGGGAGCCGGCCTGCCGGTGACCGACACCCGCTCCTGGACGCTGGAGCAGCTCGAGCACCCCGCCGTCCCGGCGCTCCTGGAGTACAAGAAGCTCTCGCGGCTGCTGCAGGCCAACGGCTGGAACTGGCTGGACACCTGGGTGCGCGACGGCCGGTTCCGTTCCTGGTTCCTGCCCGGCGGCGTGGTCACCGGCCGGTGGGCGGCCACCGGCGGCGGCGCGCTGTCCGTCCCCACCCAGATCCGCCCGGCCGCGGTCGCCGACGAGGGCTGGCGGTTCGTCGTCGCCGACGTCGCCCAGCTCGAGCCCCGGGTGCTCGCCGGGATGAGTGGCGACGTCGCCATGGCGGAGGCGGCGCGGTCGAGCGACCTGTACGAGGGCATGGTCGCCGCCGGCGCCGTGACCAGCCGGGCGGAGGCGAAGGTCGGGATGCTCGGCGCCTTGTACGGCGCGACCCGCGGGGAGAGCGGCCGCATGATGCCCCGGCTGACCCGCCGCTACCCGCGGGCGATCGGCCTCGTCGAGGAGGCCGCCCGCGCCGGCGAGCGGGGAGAGGTGGTGCGCACGCTGCTGGGCCGGGGGTCGCCGCGGCCCGGGCGCTCGGGCGGCAACCCCGACGAGCCCGGCGAGCCGCCCGGTGCCGCCGAGCCCGCCGCGGACCGGGACCGCCACCGTCGCGCGTGGGGCCGGTTCACCCGCAACTTCGTCGTCCAGGGCACCGGGGCCGAGTGGGCCCTGTGCTGGCTCGCCGACCTGCGCAACCGGCTCTGGCGGCTGGGGGCGTCCGGGACGGTGGAGCAGCGGCCGCACCTGGTCTTCTTCCTCCACGACGAGGTCGTCGTCCACACGCCCGAGCAGCTCACCGACCGGGTGGTGGAGGAGGTCCGGCTTGCCGCGGCCGAGGCCGGGCGGCTCCTGTTCGGGGCGTTCCCCATCGACTTCCCGCTGGACGTCGCCGTCGTCCGGTCGTGGGCCGACGCCGGCTGAGGCACCGATATCGGCAGCATTGCCGAGTGTCGACGCGCTCGCTTTG
>OCZS010000846.1_pt1 | contig 10457 bp, 8 predicted proteins | sample 1539071 | NCBI WGS metagenome assembly OCZS01 (sample SAMEA3113584, study PRJEB22503) | soil metagenome | reverse complement strand
GGCTGGCGGTGGTGTAGACGACGTCGGCCTGCTTGACGATCAGGATCCCGGCGGACGAGGAGACGGCCACCGAGTCCCCGTCCGAGGACCAGGCGAAGCCGTCGGCCGCGACCATCGGCACGCCCGAGGTCAGGACCCGCGAGCCGCCGCCGTCCGGCTGCCAGGCGAGCACGTAGCCGCCCCCTTGCCTGGCCGCCAGCTCGGCGGTGGCCAGGTCGCCGCGGCGGTCGACGGCGGCGACGGCCAGGGCGGTGGAGCCCTGCCGGTCGGACCAGCCGATCCAGGCCGGCCGGTGCCCGCCGGCCAGCGGGATGGCGGCCACCCGGCGCCCGTCGCTGCCGAGCACCAGCACCTGCCAGCGGCCGCCGGGCCGGCCGGCCGACACCGCGACCAGCTTGGCGTCGGGGCTGAGGGCCAGGCCGTCGACCACCGCCCCCCGCCCGGCTAGCTGCCGCAGCCGCCTGCTGTCCAGCAGCACCCGGGGCGCCTTGCCGGGCCGGCCGATCAGCACCGAGCCGCCCCGGGGCGTGGCCGCGGCCCGCCGGAACCCCTCGACCTTCGTCCAGGGCCCGCCGGCCCCGGCGAACACCCCGGCCCTGGCCGCCCAGGCGACCGGGCAGCCGACCTTGACCGGCCGGGCCCGGCCGCTGACCGCGTCCAGGAGCAGGCCGCCGTCGGCCGGCCGCCCGGCCGGGTCGGGGCAGGCCAGCAGCTGCCGGCCCCCGCCGACCAGGCCGTCGGCGACGAAGTCGGCCGGGCCGAGCCGGCGGCCGCTGCCGTCGGCCTCGACCCGGGTGATCAGGCCGCTGTCCAGGGCGACCAGGACGCCCGCCCGGTCGGGCCCGACCACGACGCTGGCCCGGACGCTCTGGGCGAGCACCCGCCGCTCGGTCCCGTCGGCCCTGACCTCCTCCAGCCGGCCCGACCGCGACACCAGCAGCGGCCCGCCGCCAAGGCCGGCGCTGTAGAGGATCTGCTTCTCGACCCGGAGCCGTGGCGCCTCGGCGGCCGGCGGGAGCCTGACCTCGGGCGGTGGCGGGTCGGGGCGCGGGACCACCGCGAAGGCCAGCAGCAGCCCGGCGACGGCGCCGACGGCGAGCCCGGCCAGTCCCCGCACCGCCGGGCGGGGGCGGGCCGGGCTGTCGTCCCAGACCTCTGGGTCGCCGAGCAGTCGTCCCACAGCCGCCCTACCCTGAATGACACGATGGTCGTGACTTCCGAGGACTATAGGAACGGAACCTGAGAGATTGCTGAGCCACGCTTGGCCGTGCTCGGCGCCCGGGTGCATGCTTCCATCGCCGAGAGGAGCGTGTGCCCGTGGCCGACGCCGTTGCCCAACTGACCAGCGAGTACCTTGACCTCGTGTTCGAGACGTTCCCGACGGCGGCCACGATGTTCGGCCGCCACGAGCACGACGGCCGGCTCGAGGACCTGACAGCCGAGCGCCTGGACGACTTCACCCGCCGGCTGGACGGGCTGCGGCGCCGGGTGACCGCGGTCACGCCGGCCGACGAGGAGGAGGCGGTCGACCGCGACGCCCTGGCCGCGGCCATCTCCGAGGCGCTGCTGGCCGAGGAGCTCGAGCGTCCCTGGCACCGCAACCCGTTCGAGGCCGCCACCGCCGTGCCCGGGGCCATCCTGCTGCTGGTGGCCCGCGACTTCGCGCCGCTGGAGCAGCGGCTGGCCGACGCCGCCGAGCGGCTGGAGGCGGCCCCGGCGTTCCTGGAGCGGGCCCGGGCCCTGCTGGACGAGCCCTGCCCGGCCCTGTGGCGCCAGATGGCCATCGGCGCGGCCGGCGGCGGGGCCGAGTTCCTGGCCGGCACCCTCGGCCCCCTGGCCGCCGGGACCGGCCTGGCCGGCCGGATCGAGGCCGCCGCCTCCTCGGCCGCCCAGGCCCTGCGCGAGTTCGCCGGCTGGCTGGGCGACGAGCACGCCGGCCGCTTCCCCGACGACGCCCCGTTCGCCATCGGCGAGGCCGCCCAGGCCCGCAAGCTGCGCGAGGTCCACTGCTTCGACACCACCCCGGCCGAGTTCGCCCAGATCGGCGAGGACCAGATCGCCGAGCTGACCGCCGCCCTGACCGAGCACGCGGGCAAGCTCGGCGGGTCCGACTGGTCGGCCAAGCTCGACGAGCTCAAGGGCGACCACCCCGACGCCGACGGCCTGCTTCCGGCCTACCAGCGCGAGCTGGAGCGCCTGGAGTCGTTCGTGTTCCGCGAGGACCTGGCCACCAACCCCGAGGCCGCGGCCCGGGTCGAGCCGACCCCCGAGTTCCTCCGCCCCGTGATGGGGTTCGCCGCCTACCTCCCCGCCGGGCCGTTCGACACCTGGCAGCAGGGCTACTTCTGGGTCACGCCCCCGCCCGACCAGGCCGGCCTGCGCGACCACGCCCACGCCACCATCCCGGCCGTGGCCGCCCACGAGGGCTACCCCGGCCACCACCTCCAGATGACCAGCGTCAACCGCATCCCCTCGCTGACCCGCCGGGCGATCCGCTCCACCGTGATGATCGAGGGCTGGGGGCTCTACACCGAGCAGCTCATGGCCGACGTCGGCTACTACGACGACGACGCCCGCCTGGCCCAGCTGGCCATGCGCCTCCTGCGGGCCCTGCGCATCTCCCTCGACATGGAGCTCCAGTCCGGCGACCTGACCTACGAGGCCGCCGTGGCCCGCGCCGTCTCGGTGGCCCGCCTGGAGGAGTCGACCGCCCGCTCCGAGGTCGCCCGCTACACCATGACCCCGACCCAGCCGTTCAGCTACCTGGTCGGCTGCCTGGAGCTGGAGCGCCTCCGGGCCGCCTCCCAGGCCCGCCTGGGCGACGCCTTCCGCCTCCGCCGCTTCCACGACCGGGTCCTGTCCTACGGCCACATGCCCCCGACCCTGGTCGCCCGGGCCATCACCGCCGCCGACGAAGCCGAGCAACGCCGGCCCCCCGACGACGGCTGAGCGCCATGCCCCTCCAGCCGGTCCACCCGACCCCGCCGCTGCTCGTGCCGCCGCTGCTGCCGCCGTTGGTGCTGCGGACCGAGAACGGGTTCTTCGGGGCCAAGCGACCCGCCGTCGGTGCCTTCGGCGACTGCGAGCCCTGCAGCCGGTTCGAGGAGCCACCGTTCCCACCGGGCGAGGAGCAGCCGGGGCGGTACGTCAAGCACCAGCTGCACGAGGCGGTCGACCTGGAGGGTGAGGCCGGGGACTGCGTGTTCGCCGTGTACACCGGGCGGGTCGTCGAGGTCGAGAGCAGCCCCGACGGGGTCCGCGGCGACGTCACCATCGACCACCACCCGTCCGGGACCGGCCTGGTCTCGCGCTACCTGCACCTGGAGGGGGCCAGCATCTGCGTCGCGCCGGGCGACTCGGTGGTCAAGGGCGACGTGATCGCCCGCATCGGCTCGGGACCGGCCGACCCGCACCTCCACTTCGAGCTGCGGATCGTGGTCGACCCGTCCGACCGGCGGTTCTGGTCCGACCGGAACTCGATCGCCGTTGACCCGACGCGCCTGCTGTACCGGTTCGAGGCCGACGCCCTGCCGCTCGTCCCGGCCGGGGCGGCGTCGGCGGTGACCTCGATCGGGGTGGAGACGGTGGCGCGGGTGCCGCTGTTCCGCGCCTCCACGGCCGACGCCCCGATCCCGTACAGCATCCCCATGTACGAGCCGACCACCGAGCACGAACGGGGCCTGGCCGGCGTGCTCACCAAGGCGCTGGAGCTGGGCCGTCCGGTCGAGGTCGAGTACCGCGACTCGGTGTTCTTCGGCCCCCACCGGGTTCCCGCCAGCGTCCGCCTCGCCTGAGCCCCGCCCGAGGGGGTCCTGGGCCGGCCCGGGGTGGGGCGCGAGAGCCGATCGGGACGTACGCTTGGGAGCAGAGGGAACGGCGGAGCCTGGGAGGCGGCGATGGCGGGACGCGGGGTGGCCGAGCGCCGGGTGCTGAAGGTCGGGCCCGGGGGCGAGGCGCGGCGGGCCCGGGACCGGTTGGCCGTGGAGGAGCCGCTGGAGCTGCGGGTGGCCGGGCGGCCGGTCGGGGTGACCATGCGGACCCCCGGCAACGACTTCGAGCTGGCCATCGGCTACTGCGTCAGCGAACGGCTGGTCGCCCGACCGGACGACGTCGAGGCGGTGCGCTTCTGCGCGCCCGAGGGGCAGGCGCAGGAGTTCAACGTGCTCACCGTCGACCTGCGGCCGGGGGTGCCGGTCCCCGACCCGTCGCTCGACCGGCTGGCCGTCACCTCCTCGTCGTGCGGCGTCTGCGGCAAGGCGTCGATCGAGGCCGTGACCGCCGCCTGCCCGACCGTCGCCGGCGACGGCGTGGCCGTGACCGCCCAGGTCCTGTCCTCGATCCCCGGCCGGGTCCGGGAGGCCCAGCGGGTGTTCGAGCAGACCGGCGGGCTCCACGCGGCCGCGGTGTGCGACGCCGAGGGCGAGGTGCGCTGCGTCCGCGAGGACGTGGGGCGCCACAACGCGGTCGACAAGGTGATCGGGTGGGCGGCCACCGAACGCCGCCTGCCCCTGACCGGGATGGTGCTGTTCGTGTCCGGGCGGTGCTCGTTCGAGGTCGTCCAGAAGGCGGCCGTGGCCGGCGTTCCCCTGATCGCCGCCGTCAGCGCTCCCTCCAGCCTGGCCGTCGAGCTGGCCGACCAGACCGGCATGACCCTGGTCGGCTTCCTCCGGGGCGACACCATGAACGTCTACACCCACCCCCACCGCCTCACCCTCCCGACCCCGACCCGGGCCGCGACCCCGGCCTAGCCACCCCGACCTCTGCCCCGGGTGCCGCCGGTGCGGCCTCGGCCCTGGCTCCGACCCGCGCCGGGTTCGCGTGCGGTGGGCCGGAGGGGACGGGTGGCGCCTCGGGGGGACCGGCGATCTTGTCGTAGACGTGGAGGGCGGCGGCCTTGCCGGCCTGGGCGCCGAGGGCGCCGCCGACGACGGTGAGGGCCGGGCAGACGAACAGGCCGGCGCCCTGGGTCGCGGCGGCCTCGCCGCCGCAGGCGGCCAGGCCGGCCCGGCCGCCGAGGTCGGCGCCGATCGCGCCCCCGAGCGCTCCGGCGAACGCCCGGGGGAGCGGTTCGCCGTGGCTGACCGAGGCGGTGAAGTCCATGACCGGCGCGGCCAGCGGCAGCGCCCCCAGGACCCGCCCGTCGATCAGCGGCCGCCCGGCCGCCTGGGCGACCCGGCCCGCCGCCGACCGCACCGCCGGGTCGTCGGCGGTCCCGGCCAGCCGGACCGCGGCCTGGACCCGCCCCTCGGCCGCCGTGACCAGATGGTGGGTCGCCCTCGCCACCTCGGTCCCCGCCTCGAGCACCCGGCCCACCGCCCGCTCGACCAGTCCCCCGTGGCCCTCCTCACCGCCACCGTGCCCACCCTCACGGGACCGCGACCCGCCCGGCTCATGACCACCGTGGCCGCCGTGGGCCGGTGCCCGGACGGCGGTGGCCGCCTGGTCGAAGCGGGCGGCGGCGGCCCGGCGGGCGGCCGCCGCCTCGTGCTCGGCCGCCTCGGCCATGCGAACGGCCTGCCCGCCGACCAGCATCGCCGCCGGGTCGACCGCGTCGGCGGGCGAGCGCACGCCACCGTGCGGGTTCCAGGCGCTCCTGAGCGCGTCCCCGGCCCCTGACCCGTCGAGGGTGACCCCGGCGCTGGCGGCGAGGCGCTGGGCGCGGTCCCAGGTCGACTGGGCGTGCTCGAGGCGGGCGGACAGCTCGGACAGGGCTCCGGCGGCCTGGTCGAGGGCGGCGGCGGCCCGGCCCACGGCGGCCTGCTGCCCGGCCCCGTCGACCAGGAAGGCCTCGCTGGCCGGGCCCTTCCAGGCGCCGGCGGCGACCACGAACGAGGTCGCCCCGCGGAGCCGGCCGCCCACGTCCCGCAGGGCGCCGGCGGCGGCGCTCATGCCCCTGGCCCCGGCGGCCAGGGCACCCGGGTCGCCGGCCGGCCGGCTCATGGCCGGTGGCCAGCCGGCGAAGGCGGGTGGTGCTGCGGCATCGGCGGCTCCTCTCCGGGCGACGGCGACAACGTGGCCGAGCGACTGACGTGAGTTGTAGCCGCGCCCGAGAACCGGGACAACCGGCCATCCACACCCCCGGCCCGGCAACCGAGGAGGCCGTTCCGGGCGAAGAACCAGGAGACAGGATCAACCCAGACCAACGGACAGGAGCGCAGCCGGGATGGCGGTGCCGGGCATCCAGCTCGCGCGGGAAGTGGCCGCCGAGGTCGTGCGGCATGTGCGGCGGCACGACCTGGTGTTCTACGCCGCCGGGCTGACCTTCTACGCGGCCATCGCGGTGGTGCCGCTGCTGCTGGTGGCCTGGTTCGTGACCTCGCTGGTGCTGGGGGAGGACCTGGTCAGGACCCTGACCCTGGCGCTGTCCGAGTACGCGCCGACGTCGCTGGGGCTGCAGGAGGGGGTGCGGTCCCTTGGCGAGGTCGGGCCGCGGCTGGGGATCGCCTCGTTCGCGGCGGCGCTGATCCCGGCGACCAGCTACGGGGACGGGCTGGTGCGGGCCTTCGACCGCGTCGCCGAGCGCAACCGGCGGGCCAAGGGCCTGCGGGGGCGGCTGCTGGGGCTGGTGTTCGTGGCCGCCCTGCCGCCGGTGGTGATGGCCGAGCTGGGGGCGGTGGCGGTGCTGCCCGGCGCCCTCGGCTTCACCGGGCGCTTCAACCTGGTCAGCGTGGCCGTGGCCTTCGTGGTCGGGTGGCTGTCGGCCAGCCTGCTGGTGGGCGTGCTCTACCGGGCCTTCTCGCCCCGGCCGATCCAGACCGGCCCGCTCGTACTCGGCGCGACCGTCACCGGGTCGTTCCTGTCGGGGATGTCGCTGACCTGGCTGTTCCTGCTCCGCTTCGGGGTCGACGTCGGCATCGCCTTCGGCGACTCCGACCTGCTCGGCACCCTGGTCGTGGCGGCCGTCTTCCTCTACCTGGTCCAGGTGGTGCTGCTCGCCGGCTACGTGCTCAGCCTGGTCCTGGCCCGGGTCGCGGCCCGGTCCCGTCCGAGGTCAGAGGATCTCGCCGCTGCCCTGCGGTAGCTGGCCCTCGGCCTGGGCCCAGCGGAGGAACTCCTCGAGGCCCTCGCCGATGTCGCGGGCGATGAACTCGGAGGCCAGCTCGTCGATCCGCTGGTCGGAGAAGCCCGCGGCGCCCAGCTCGGGGCGGGCCTGGTTGGCCAGCAGGCGGGCGCTCTCGACCTCGGAGGCCTCGGGCTCGGGGATGCTGTCCGGGGTCGCCGGGTCCTGCTTGTCGACGTCGGTCGCGCGCGCCGGCGGGTCGGGCTCGCGGGGCAGGTCGTCGTCGGGCATCTCGATGGACAAGATCAGCTCACCTCCAGGGGTGAACCTACCCGGCCTGGCCCGGATCGGCCAGCGCAGCCGGCGGGGCCGGGCGGCGGGCGAGCAGGCTGGGGGCGCTCCGGGCCGGGAGGGGCGCGGCCAGGCCGGCCTCGGCCTCGGTCAGGACCTCCAGGATCTCGGCCCCGATCAGCTCCTCACGCTCCAGCAGGGCGTCCCGCAGCGCCTCGACCAGGGGCCGGTGCAGGTCGAGCTGCTCCTTGACGGCCCGCTTGGCCTCCTTGAGCAGCCGGTCGGTGCGGGCCCGGCCGTCGGCGTCGGACAGCACCTTGGCGACCACGTTGCGCTCGTTCAGGCCCTCCTCCATGGCCATGAAGGAGACCAGCGAGTCGGTCATGCCCAGCGCCCCCACCATCTGGGCGGCGATGCCGGTGGCGTGGACCAGGTCGCCGCCCGGGCCGGTGGTCGACTCGCCGAACCACAGCTCCTCGGCGGCCATGCCGGCGCAGGCGATCCTCAAGAACGCCAGCAGCTCGGTGCGGGTGCGGGTCCAGCGCTCCTCGGCGTCGTTGTGGGCCAGCAGGCCGAGGGCGTCCTTGCGCTTGACGATCGAGAGGACCTCGAGCCGGCGGCCGACCCCGGACAGGTAGGCGGCGACGGCGTGGCCGGCCTCGTGGGTGGCCACCATCTCCTTCTCCAGCGGGGTGTAGGCGACCGGCTGCTTGAGCCCGATCTCCTCCGACAGCTTGGCCTGGCTGATGTCGTTCCAGCGCATGCCGTCCCGGCCGGCCCGCAGCGCCCAGATGAGCGACTCGTCGAGCAGGTGCTCGATCATCACCGGGGAGTAGCCGAAGGTGATCCGGGCCAGCTCGGTCCGCATGTCGTCGGTGTCCAGCTCCGGGTGGTGGGCCTTGGTGGCCATGAAGTAGTCGATCAGCTCGCGCCGCCCGCCGGCGTTGGGCAGGTCGAAGTAGAGCCGGCGGTCGAAGCGGCCGGGCCGGAGCAGGGCCGGGTCGAGGGCGTCGGCCCGGTTGGTGGCCGCGATGACCAGGATGTTGTTGTAGCGGGGCGGGCGCTTGGTGAACTGGGCGGAGACGGGCAGCCAGCCGTTGACCCAGTCGATCAGCCTGCCGGCCATCCGCTCCCCCAGGGGCGGGGTGTCGAAGCTCTGGAGCTGGACCAGCAGCTCGTTGACGACCCCGCCGGTGCCGGAGGAGACGGGGCCGTCGCCGCCGCCGTCCAGGCCGCCCCGGCGGCCGCCGATGGCGTCGATCTCCTCGATGAAGCCGATGGCCCCGCCCTCCTGGCGGGCCGCCTTGCGCAGCGCCTTGAAGAAGGCGCGGATCTTGCGGGCGGTCATGCCGTACCACATCGACTGGAAGCTGGTCGCGGACACGAACAGGAACGGCACCCCGGCGTGGCGGGCCATCGCCTTGGCCATGTGGGTCTTGCCGGTGCCCGGCTTGCCCTCGAACAGGATGCCCCGCCGCGGGTTGCCGCCGAGGCGGTCCTTGAAGGTGGCGTAGCCGAGAAAGAGGTTGAGCGTCTTGGTGACCTCGTCCCGCAGCGGGCCGAGGCCCTTGACGTCGTCGAGGCCGACGTCGATCTGCTCGGGCCGGTAGGTGAGGTGGGGCGAGCGGCCCTGGCCGAGCATGGGCAGGAGCATGACCACGGCGATGAGGACGACGATCAGCACCGCCGGGAGCCACAGCATGGCGTCGGGCCCGAGGCGCAGGCCGTCCAGCGGGTTGAGCGACCCACCGGTCAGGACCCGCCACCAGACGGCCAGGGTGGCGACCCAGAGGACGATGGCCAGCCGGGCCAGGCGCCGCTGGCGGCGCCGTTCGCGGGCCTGGCCCACGTCGACGTCGGCCGCCCGCAGCACCGAGGCGCCTCCCAGCACGGCGCTGGCGCTCCCCGGGGCGGCCGCGGGCAGCCCCCGGTCGCCTGTCCGCCTCGTCCTGACCGACCCCTGCATGCCGACTCGCCTCCCGACGTTCTCGGAGGCGTCCGATCCGGCCCCCGTAGGGCCAGTTAGCCACGCCGACCAGGGCACCTACCATAGGTCGCTGGCGAGTTCGAGGGTGTTGCCGACTCAAGCTGGACGGCGGACTAGGCAGGCCTACCGAGGACGAATGCCCGCCAGTCCGGCGAAGCCGGGCGTCCGGCTCGACGGCCCCGAGGGTCGATGATGGGCCTGCCCTGCTCGAGCGTTCCGAGGAGCCGCCGATGCCGTCGCCGACCCGCTATCCCCGCCAGGGCGAGAACCTCGACTTCGGCCGGGTCGTCTTCTTCACCGACGCGGTGTTCGCGATCGCCATGACCCTGCTCGTGGTGGAGGTCGGCGTGCCCGAGGCGGCCGGGGACGCCACCGACGACCCCGGCGCCCTGCTCGACCTCCTCCAGGACAAGGTGCCCCTGGTGATGGCGTTCTTCATCGGCTGCTTCGTGATCGGCTCCTACTGGGTGGCCCACCACCGCTTCGTCTCCCGGCTGGCCGCGGTCGACCGCGGCTTCCTCAGCCTGACCGTCGTCTACCTGGCCTTCGTGGCCCTGCTGCCGTTCCCGACCGGGGTCCTGGGCGAGTTCGGGTCCAACCCGGTCTCGGTGGTCGCCTTCGCGGCCAACATGATCGCGGTCAGCGCCATGGAGGCGGTGCTGTTCCGCCACGCCAGGCGGCGGCGCCTGCTCCGGGAGGAGTGGCCCGAGGATGTCTACCGGTGGGCGATGCTGGCGTCGCTGTCGCCGCTGGCGATGTTCGCCCTGTCGGTGCCGGTCGCCTTCGTCAGCGCCCAGCTGGCGGTGGTGCTGTGGTTCCTGGCCATCCCCCTGGGGAGGCTGCTGGACCGGCGCCGGCCCGCCGGGTCCGACCGGTACCTGGCCTGAGGCTGGCCGGTCGGCCGGGCTAGGGGGCCGCCTCGATCGAGGCCACCACCAGCGGCTCGCCCTGCTGGCAGGTGCTGAGCAGGCCCCGGTCGACCCGGCCGGTCACCGCAACCTTGGCGCCGGCCTGGAGCTCGGCCCGGTCGCCGCCGACTAGCAGGTAGCGGTGCCCGTCCTCGGCGTTCAGGAGCAGGCAGCCGGGCTCGACCCCCTCGATCACCGTGCCGCTGACGGTGACCTCGCCGGTGGGTTGGGTCTGCTTGGTCGCCGGCGGGTTGCCGGGGAGGGTCGTTGG
>OCZS010000845.1_pt1 | contig 10458 bp, 8 predicted proteins | sample 1539071 | NCBI WGS metagenome assembly OCZS01 (sample SAMEA3113584, study PRJEB22503) | soil metagenome | reverse complement strand
CCAACAAGGCGTTATTTATCAATGTAGAAAGGTGGGAATGAGAATTTTGGTATGAATGTATAACTTGATATTCCTCTCCCTCAGCATCTGAGATTGTTGCATCAATAGAATTCGAGTTAACATTGACCAACAAGGCGTTATTTATCAATGTAGAGAGGCTGGATTCTTCACCTCCAAAAAAAGATCTCGGCTTTAGAAATTCTTCTGCATTGACCTTGTCCAGTAATAACCCTCCAATAATTAATAGCGAAAGGGCAAGTACAAGAATCAATATTGAAGTTATCGTCTTTAATCATATAGTCTTATTTAATTAAGTATATTTAATTTGGGACATTTGGGTCTGCATTATTATATAATGATAATAACTAAGAAGATAATACCTACTTAAATTATAAGTAGTAATTTCCGAAAATAGACAAATAAAATTACTTTAAAATAATTATATTAATGATTATAGTACAACAAAAAATAATGAAATTAATATATAAAATAATACTATAACAAATAAGATAAATCATCAAATTGTAATAAATTCAAACTTATCTTAATTTTATTTCTATCATTTATCATATTCATGAACTATTTATTAAATCACTATTAGATGAAAAATTCAATAATAAAATATAAAATCTTTTTTTCTTTTGTCTATAGATATTATTATAATTATAACAAACATATTGTTAAAGTATCATTACTAATTTCGCCATTATAAAAGTAATATATACTATTTGTCCATCTAGGTAAGATGTAATAGTTTTAAACACTAAATTATTATTTTAATATTTAGACCATTTCTTTTAATTTGTATATAAATCAAATTGTATGTAAGGATTTAACATTTATCTTTAAAAACGAATAAAAAGAAGATTATCTAAACTTTTATGTGCAATTAACAAGAAGTAAAGTTAAAGATCATCATATTAAATATATTTTTGTGACAGGGGGTGTTCTTTCAGGATTAGGTAAAGGAGTAATTTCCTCTTCTATAGCTAAAATTTTACAATTAACAGGTCTTAATGTTTCATGCGTAAAAATAGACCCATATGTAAACTATGATGCAGGAACTATGAATCCTGTTGCACATGGGGAGGTATTTGTAACATGTGATGGGGGTGAATGTGATATGGATATAGGAAATTATGAACGATTTTTAAATATAGAATTATCTAGGGATCATAATATAACAACAGGGAGAATTTATTCTGAAGTAATAAGTGATGAAAGACAAGGTAAATATCTAGGCCAGTGTGTCCAGATCATTCCTCATGTTACTGATGCAATTAAAAATAAAGTAAGGAAAATAGCTATCCAAGAAGACTTAGACATATTGGTAATTGAATGTGGAGGAACTGTGGGAGATATTGAAAGCCTACCTTTCTTGGAGGCTTTTCGACAAATGAAACTTGAAGAAGGAGATTATAATACACTGTTTGTTCATGTAACTTTAGCACCGATCTTAGATGTAGTAGGTGAACAAAAAACGAAACCCACACAACATAGTTTACAAGAACTTAGAAGGATAGGTATTAATCCAGATCTATTAGCGATAAGATGTAAAAATATTCTATCCGATGATGCAAGGAGAAAAATATCCCTTTTTGCTAACGTAAATTCGAATTGTGTTTTTTCTTGTCACGATGTCAAGTCTATTTTTTTAGTACCAGAAATTCTAGCGAATCAGGGAATTGTTAGTATAATAGATAATAAATTAAGATTACAGAATCTATTTATAAAATGGTCTAACTGGAAACTAATAGCAAAATCCTTTTCCGAATATAGTAAAGAAGTATATATTGCAATAGTTGGTAAATATGTATCTCTTCCTGATAGCTATGTAAGTGTGTATCAGTCTCTTTCTCATGCAGCAGCTAAGCTAGGGAATAAATTGGAAGTAGCATGGATTGATTCTGAAAAATTTGATACTACTCCTAAACAAAAAATTCCGTTACTTAAAAAATTTGATGGTATTCTTATCCCAGGAGGATTTGGAAAACGTGGTTCTGAGGGTATAATTAATGTGGCTAACTATGCACGAGAGGCAAATGTTCCCTTTCTTGGAATATGTTTTGGATTTCAATTGTCTATTGTTTCATTTGCTAGAAATGTATGTGGTATTAAGAATGCTAATTCTACTGAAATAGATCCAAATACGTCTGATCCAATAGTAGAATTTATGCCTGAACAAAAGACAATAAATAATATGGGCGGAACGATGAGATTAGGTAGTCATAAAATACTAATAAATTCGAATACAATAGCTTCAAAAATATACTCAAAGAATTGTATTATTAGAAGACATAGGCATAGATTTGAATTTAACAAAAATTACTTGTCTGTTTTAAGAAAAAACGGAATGATTTTATCAGGATATTCAGACAATGAAAAAAGAACAGAGATATTAGAAATTCCTAAGCATAAATTCTATTTTGCCGTTCAATATCATGCAGAATTTGATAGCAGGCCAGGAAAACCAGAACAGGCATTTGAGGCCTTTATTAAAAATGCTTCTCTCAAATCTTGAGCTCATAAGTTCTATGCCTGGCATCACGTAATGATGTTTTCTTTTTTACATATCCTCTATTAACAAGATGACCTAAAGATAATCTGATTGTTCTTTCAGGTAATAACGTTTTAGTAGCTAAATCCTTCTGGCTCATAGACCCTTCATATTCTAATATTTTTAATATCAGCTTTGCACTGGGAGGCATATTCAATAATTCTTCAGCAATTTTAACTTTTTTAGCAATTAACGAAGTAACAGAACTATCACCTATCAATCTCACTAGTTTTGCTGGATATTGGTGTTTACTACAGCTTAGAATTTTTTTAATGCCTAATCTTCTTCCACCATCTAAAACTACTTCGCAATGATATCTACTTAAAATCTCAGATATTTCCAATATGCAATTATCCGGAAAAATCAATGGTCTTCTAGTATTATCTACAGAATTCACAGATACTGCTACAAAAACTTTTGAATTCTGTAAAATCATAGGACCTCCTGCTGACATTGAATAGGCTGTAGATCCAGTAGGGGTTGATACGATTACTCCATCGCTATTGTCATGCCAAACGTCATTTTTGTCAATACGGAGTATATGTTCCATTAATGTAGCACTTTTACTTGGAAATACTGCAACATCATTTAATACAGGTTCCATTTCCTTTCCATCTACATTTACGCCTAATCTAACCACCTCCTCAATTCTATAATCATTTTTTTTTAATCTTGGAATGATTGTTTCCAAATCGCGTACATCTATTTGAGCTAAAAAACCAGTAGATTCCGACTCATATATTCCTATGACTGGCGCAGATTCATCCACTACTTTATGAAAATAATCTAAAATAGCTCGATCTCCACCAATGATAAACACTAAATCTACCTGATTTGCTAGATTAAAGTTATTTTCAGTCATGATAATAGTTTGGATAAACGAATTATCAAGAATTTTTTTAATTTTTGAGATTAATAATGTATTCTGAGGATGAGCACCAACTAGTGCAATTTTCATTATTTTCTTTATAATTATCCAATCTCTCATTTAAAGTTAAATTTTTTTGTTATTATTATTTAAATTTAGTATGTGTTATCTCCCACTTTTATATCCAATTTCTGAGGTGGGTCAGAAATTGAAATATAATTATTAATTGACTTTTATTTATAAGAGTTAATTTTACCAGAACCTTTAAAGTATGGATTCAGAATCATAATTATATGCCAAAGAAACGTACAAGTCGCGGCCGTACTAAAGGAGGAAAAGGTAGTTCAGGAACTGTTCATTGTAGTCAGTGTGGAGCTATGGTTCCTAGAGATAAAGCAAAAAAGATTACAGGCAGGATAACCTTAGTCGAACCTACTTTAGCTAAGGAGTTAAGAGCTCAAGGAGCATATATTTCTCCAGCAACTGATGTAAAATTTTATTGTGTTTCTTGTGCTGTTCATAGAGGAATAGTGAAGGTTAGATCTGAAGTAGAAAGAAGAGTAAATACCAGACTTAGATAATTATTCTATATTATACTCCTAGCCTTATAAAAAATAATTAATTGTAGGCTATGGCTGGGCTATAGACTATCCCCATCGTAATGAGGTAATGAAGATGTATGAACGATAATATATTTAGATTTATAATATTAGTAACTATACAATAAAATCACTATCATTTGTGTACTAATAAGGTCACGAACAAAAGTATCATCTTCTGCATATGTTTTTTTCAATATATGAACAACTAAAAAGATTTCAAAAATAGTAACCATTGTTAAAAAGTTCCTTCTAAAATTATACTGAAAATTCATTTTTTCAATTAACATACAATTAAAATTTAAAATTTGATTTCTTAACTTTTAAAACCTATTATATGTACTAATTAATAATAAAAGAAAATTAAACTAAAATTTTTTATATTTATCTAGACCTAATTTATTTACATTCAAAAATATTCTAATCTTATCCTCCACATCTAACTAATCTCATCCTTTTTATTGGATTTGGAATTACTAATCCAACAGATGTACCTCAATGCAATATCTTTAGAATCAATAGAAATCAAATTTTAATTACGTATCAAAAATGCTAATGTCTTTCAGTACCTCTTATGCTTAATCAAAATGATTCACAGATCTTCGACTGCAGCAATGGTATGAATTTTTTTTATATTCTAAAAGCAGTATATCTTATATAATGATTAAAAAAGTAAATTTTTCCAACAAAAAATTTAGATGCCCTCATTGTGAACAGACTTCAAATAAAAAATATAACATCAAAATACATATTCAAAGGATACACAAAAAACAAATGGAGTACGATAAATATGACTCAGGTTTATCAAAATAAGATCAAGTCAAAATAATGAAACTATGCCAATAGATACAAAAAATTCTTTTCAACAGCCATCATCGCTACTTTATCGTGGTCCATTTAACCCTTGGAATGAATATTATTATTTTGAAAAAGAAAAAGAGCAAGAGGAGGAAGAAAGAAAAAGAAAAAATGAAAGAAGATACCAGAATATGCTTGTTCGGTATAGTAATTTTTGGAGGATGCAATATAATTTAAACAATAATAATTGTTACAATAATCAACCAAGGTTTCCATTAAATATAACAAGCACCATTAAACAACAAACAACTATTCCAAATCAACATTGCACTATAAATTCAAATCCTCAACAAGCAAATCCAGCCAGTAAGATACCTTACGCAATTAAATTTTATAAATGCAAAGGATGTTTAAATGAAATGCTTTTTCCTATATATAATTTTAAAGAAATAGCATCAATAAAAGAATTTAATTATGAGAGTTTTTGCCAATTATTCCATAAAATATATCCTTTAGCTAATTTAGGAAAATTACTTAAAAATTGCTTATTATACTATATTACAACAAACCCAGCTTGCGAAAATATAGCTATAAAAACAATTACCATCCCTAATTTATTCATTGAAACACCTATTCCATTAATTATTAGAAAATCACTTTCTAAAATATATGATCTTGATGATCCTATTCGTTGGCTTTTCGAATTATTAACTGTTGATGGGTTCATAGAAGTAGGAGAGATACGTTCTGATCATTGGGCCATTCGAGCATATAATTCAAAACAAGGAAATAGTATAGTATTAGATAGAAATGAACTAAAAGAATTTGTTACTATAACTGATGCATCTTTTGGATTAATTAAATTTAAAATAGATAATATTTCAAGGTACATGTTTAGTTGGATTCCGCTTTCTTAGCATCATAAATTTTAAGTTTGTATGTAATGAAATTAGAAATATAATAAAAAAAGATATAGATTGAAAAATTTTGATATAAAAGATCGAATATCTCTTACTAGTCCACAATTATATCAGAAACAATATATCCTTTTATCACCATTTCTTGTCATACTCTTCAAAAATCTAATATGCAAACCAACAACCACCAACTCTTAGTTGTCATAGTCTGGCCCTAAATGATCTATAACCCATTATTCTTCATTGTTCAGACTATGACATTTAATTATTAATAGTTGATTAACTTTGTTTACCAATTTTTAATATTCTTAAATCTATAAAAATTGCACTATTCTTCAAAAGCAACATAACTAGAAAGGCGTTAGAATAGCCATAGTCAATAAATCAACACCTGGTTTGTATTTGGTCTATTCCAGGCTATAGTTCTTATTACAATTGTCGAAAAACAAAATTGTTTATAATATTTAATATTATATTGAACAAAGATTAAGTACAAGAAATCTTTATTTTTATTTCTAGCTCATATTCTTATTTTTTTATAGGTTTTGTACTGTCTTGTATATTCTTTGTATAACCGTAATAATGGAAATTCCTATAACTATTATAACACCATATTCTAGCGAATGAGAAAAAGGAAGTAGTCCCATTACAGCAAGAATTAGTATTCTTTCTGCTCTTTCTCCAAAACCTACTCCACTTAAATCAATCCCTAATGTTTCTGCACGAGATCTAGTATAGCTGACCAACAGTGATGAGGACACAGCTACTAGACACAATATGGGATTAGCGAATTCTCCTATTGCTATTCCCAAAAATATTATTGTCTCAGAAATCTTGTCTAATGTAGAATCAATAAAAGCACCTTTTCTGGATGTCGTTTTAGTAATCTTAGCTACACTACCATCAATCACATCAAAGAATCCCCCTGCTAATAACAAAAGACTACCTATGGCTGAAAAGTTTATTGTTGGATCTAATTTTAAGGTATTAATTCCAAAAATAATAGAAGAAATAATAGTTATAACGAACCCAATTAAAGAGAATGTGTTTGGTGATAATCCAGTAGATGAAAATAAAAGCCCAATCTTCTCTAAAATCGGTTGTAAACGTTTCCTAAATTTGTTTAGCACTTATTCAGACCGTTAATTTTAACTATTATCTCTTTATATTTTTAACATTTAAACATCATAATGAATGTCTTTAGTAAAAATTTAATTATATAATTTTATTCAAAATCTTCTATGCGTGATTTAAATACAATATTGGTTTTTGGTGCTCATCCTGATGACATAGAAATAGGCATGGGTGGTACTATTACAAAATTGGCCAAACTTGGTTATGATATCATCATGGTTATAGCTACACTACCAAATTTTACTATTGCAGATAAAAAAGATGAAAGAAAATTGGAAGCTATATCTTCTGCTAGCGTTTTAGGTTGTAAACCTCCTGAATTTTTAGATTTATCTCCAGAAGATATAGTGTTTGGTAGAAGAATGGTATCATTAATTGATTCTTTAATAAAGAAATATAAAACAACTACAGTTTATACTCAGTGGATAGGTGATTCCCATCAAGATCATCAAATTCTTACCCAGTCTGTTATTGCTGCCTCAAGAGACATTAATAATTTGTATATGTATGAAACAACAATACCTGGAGGGTTAACAGAAAAAGCCTTTAGGCCACAGCTATTTGTTGATATTACTCACGAGATAGAAAATAAAACAAAGTCTTTAAAGTGTTTTAAATCACAGAATCTTAGATGTGGTCCTTTTTGGATAGATGCTATTATTGGAAGAGCTCTATATCGTGGATATCAAATGAACACAAAATATGCTGAGGCATTTGAAATTGTGAAAACAGTTCAATTTTAGACATAAAAAAGGTAATTGGTAATGATTATTATATTACTTTTTTAGATAATTTTTTATAAAGAAGAAGAAACACTGCTTGTCCAGTCAGAGCTATAACTACAGAAAGCGCTATACCTGTAACTTCAATCAATCGTCCAAGCACAATCATTAAGGTAATTTGTAATATTTGATAAATAATTGCTCCAATAACTACACCTTTTGTATTACCTTCACTTAAGAATTTTGAATTAATAATATATGCTATCATCATTGGAATTATTCCAATGCTAATTACTCTTATAGCATCTAATGAATTCTCATATTGAGGGAAAAATACATTTATGAGAGTTGGACTCAAAAAATAGAGTAAAGCTGCTAGACCTATAGATAATCCAAATCCTATTATTCTTAACTTTGCTTTTTTGTGTCCACTTGATTCCTCTGGAATAAGATACTGGAAAAAGCTAATTGGAACCATTCCTAGAAACATCAAAAATTGAAAACCCAATTGATAATATCCTAAAATAGCATATCCAAAAATGGAAGGTATAATAATTTTATCTAAGTACATTAATAATGCATTTGACATATTGAATGAATAACTATGTAAAGCAAATTTCATTTTTCCACTAATCTCACTAAAGTCTTTTTTAAAATATTTTATTGAAAGAAAATATCTATGACTAAATAAGAAAAAAGAGACTGTAAAACCAATTATAATTCCTGGAATGCCAATAATATAATAGAAGATGATGGAAAGCAAAAGTTGACATCCTCTAGCTCCAATATTCGCAATTGCATATTGTTTATATGATTTCCTTCCGAGCAATTCGTATATACTCATCATCCAAAAAGTCATTCCAACTACGAATAAACCTAATAACCAATCTCTCTGTGCTACAATTAACGCAGCAATAATACTTGAAATTAATATAATTTGGTTTGCTGCAACATGAATTTTATCATGCCCTTTGGGTATGAAAGTTGTAATAGCTGTATTCAAACCTAAAAGAGCAAAACTAGAGGCCAAGGAAGCCATTGAAATCATATAACTAGTTTCTCCGTACTCTTCTACACTCTGCAAGGATGCTAGCAAAAGCCAAAACCCTCCTGTTAATAAAGCACCAAAGATATTTCCAAATATGATATATACTAGACCTTTGTTAGATTTTAGAAACTTTAGCAATTATATTCCCGTTATCTTTATTTATAAAATAAGACTATACATAAAATAGTTTATATCATTTAAACGATTATCTTCCTTAAGAAGAGGTATATAGAGAATTCTTATTTTACAAGATTTTAGTCCTTTTTTTTGTTTCATTGTTAAATATCATCTTTCTGGTTCAGTAATTGAAAAAGTGATAGGAACTATATAATATATCATACATGTGAATAATAGTTATAAAACAAAATTGGGTTTGTTATAAATATTTAGAAACCTTTTTCATATAAATGGATGAGAAGATTTTAGGACAACTTAGTTATCGAAAGAATATATCTAGTAATAGTATTTTGAATGGAAAAGGTAACGTTAGAGGATCATAGGGGTATTTTTAAATAGTAGACTAAATGTTAAAAAAATCTAGGAGCAAATTATATGAAAAATTCCGATAGAAAATTTCAGTTATTATCGGCTGTACTAATTACTCTTTTCTGTTGTATTTTATTAATTAACTCGAATTATGTATTAGTTGAATCTCAAACTTCACCTACATTTCTTACCCTTGCTGGGTCTAACTTTTTAGATATTGAAAATAGCGAAAGATTACAATTAAAAGACTTTACGTTATCTACTTGGTTTAGAACAGATAAGCAGGACTATTTAGAACCCGCAACGATTGTGAACAAAGGTGGAATGAATGACGATGCCGCTGGAAAAAATATGAATTATGGTATTTGGATTACTCCAGAAGAATTTCTTCAAGGAGGATTTGAAACCCAAAGAGGAACCAATATTTTCGTTACCTCAAAACAAAAATTTAACGACGGAAATTGGCATAATGCTATACTTACTAATGACGGCTTATTTTTGAAATTGTATGTAGATGGAGTTGAAATGGGTAAAATATCTACATTAGGTGCAATCCCAGATATGCAAGGGTTGCAATCTATAAGATTAGGTGCCAATGCACTAAATCTTGACAAATTTTTCACTGGCGATATAGATGAGGTAATTCTTTGGGACCGTGCTTTGTCGTTAGAAGAAATTTTTAATTTTTACAATTACGATGAAATTCCATCAAATGGTAGAATCTTATATCTTCCCTTTTCATCCATTTCTCCTATTCAGTCATCTTACAAATATCAACCGTTTAAAACATTTGAACAAACTGAAAAAGAGGTTATCGAGAAAGAAGAGACATTCCATCTAAGTAATTTCTCACTTGGTACGTGGTTTAGAATCGATAGAATAGACCATAACGGACCTGTAATTCTATTGAATAAAGGTGGTTTTGGAGGAGAGCGTCCTGGGGAAAACCTTAATTTCGGTATCTGGTTGAATCCCTCAGAGACCATAGAAGGAGGATTTGAAACCAAACCTGGAACTAATGTATTTGTTTCATCACAAGAAAAATATAATGATGGTCTATGGCATTATGTATTATTAACATATGACAATAAAATTTTAAAGTTATATATTGATGGTGTGCTAGCAGATAGTAAAATTACTTCTGGTGCAATTCCTGATAATAGCGGAGACCAAGACTTTGTAATCGGAGGAAATTCTTTTATGGATGACAAGTTCTTCAAAGGAGATCTTGATGAAATTAGAGTATGGAATAGAGCACTTAATACAGAAGAGGTATCTAATGGATTCAACAATAATACTTTTAATACAAACGGACAGATTTTTTATGAG
>OCZS010000844.1_pt1 | contig 10459 bp, 15 predicted proteins | sample 1539071 | NCBI WGS metagenome assembly OCZS01 (sample SAMEA3113584, study PRJEB22503) | soil metagenome | reverse complement strand
ATCACCCGCGCGCTCGCTGTCGCTGGGAACCGGGTACCCGGTTGCAAAGGCTTGCTGCAAACAATCTTTGCAAATAGTCTTTGTACATGTCCGATACGCCGACGCACCAGCCGACACCGGCACCAACACCGGCGAGCGTGACGGTCAAGCGGCTCGATGGCGGGTCGCTGCGCGCCTTGGCCCATCCCCTGCGCGTGCGCATATTGAGCGTGCTGCGGGGCCAGGGACCGGCCACCGCCACGATCCTGGGCGAACGGCTGGGGGAGAGCTCCGGGGCCACCAGCTATCACCTCCGCGTCCTGGCTGAGCACGGGTTCGTGGTCGACGAACCGACGCGCAACCGAGGGCGGGAGCGCTGGTGGCGGGCCGCGCAGGACATGACGTCGTGGCAGCCCGAGCAGTTCTTCGACGATCCCGACGAGCAGGCTGCCGAGCAATGGCTCTCCGGCTTTCACAGCCGCGAGACCATGAAGTGGCTCGACGACTGGCTGGCCCAGCGGCCGTCGTACGACCCCACCTGGGTGGCGGTCGCCGACCAGAGCGATTACCGGCTGGTGATGTCTCCCGATCAGGTGCGCGCCATGCTCGACGAGCTCCACGAGGTCATCGGTCGCTATGTCGACGCAGCCGGTGGCGCTCGCCCCGACCCGGCGGCGCTACCCGCCGACGCCCGTCCCCTCCGACTCCTGCTGTTTGCGTTTCCCCGTGACGACGAGGGCGCCCGGTGACGCGTCGATCGCCGGCCGCGCAGGTCGAGCTGGCCTCGTTGACGCGGCGCTTCGTCGTGTTGAGCGCGCTGCGCTGGTTCCCCACCGGGTTGGAGCTCCCGCTGATCGCGGTGCTCATGCAGTCACGGGGCCTGTCGCTCGCAGAGATCGGCATGGTGGCGGCGACGCAGGGTGTCGTCGTCGTGGTGCTGGAGCTGCCCACCGGCGGTCTCGCCGACGCGCTTGGACGCCGCCCGGTGTTGCTGGCGGCGTCGGCGTTCGACGTTGTCGCCGTTGCCCTCCTGATCACGGCGCACAGCCCGGCGGGTTTCCTGGCGGCGGCCGTGGTCCAGGGAATGTTCCGTGCGCTCGAATCGGGTCCGCTCGAGGCCTGGTACGTCGACTCTAGCCTGGCCGTCGACGTCGGCGCCGACATCGAGGGCGGACTCGCCCGCGCCTCCACCGCGCTGGGCCTCGCCATCGGTGGCGGGGCACTGGCCACGGCCGGCCTGGTCGCGTTCACCCCGCTGGGCGAGGCCGACGCCCTCGTCGTGCCCTTGGCGATCGCCCTGATGCTGCGGATCGTCGACATGGCGGCGATCGCCCGACTCGTCACCGAGACCCGTCGCCGCACCGGGCTGGCCGGCGCCCGGGCCACCGTCGTGGCCACGCCGAAGGTCGTCCGGTCGACCGTCCGCCTCGTCGCGTCGAGCTCGGCCCTGTTGGCCCTCGTGGCGGTCGAGGTGCTGTGGGGTGCCGGGCTGGTCAGCGTCGAGCTGTTCTCTGGGCCCCGGCTCGTCGACCTGCTCGGCGACGCAGAGCAGGGCGTCGCCGTCTTCGCCGTTGCCGCGGCACTGGGCTGGGCGATCTGCGCGATGGGATCGTCGCTGACGGCGCGGCTGACGTCGATGCTCGGTCGCGACCCGGCGCGGACCGGTGCCGTCCTGCGGGTGGCGCAGGGCGCAGCCGTGGGCGTGATGGCATTGGTGGGCGGCCCGGTTGGCCTGGTGACCGGCTACCTGGGTTTCTACCTGGTGCACGGTGCGGCCAACGTCGTGCACTACGGCATGGTCCATCGCCTCGTCGACGCTGACCACCGCACGACGGTCCTGTCCGCGCACAGCCTGGCCGGCCGGCTGGGCGGCGCCGCCGGCGGCGTGGGGCTGGGCGCTGTGGCGACCGCGACCAGCATCCCGGTCGCGCTGGCGCTGGCGGCCGCGCTGCTGGCGGCAGCGGCGCCGCTGTATCGCGTCGCCCGTCACGGACACCCGGCGGTGCCCGCTTCCGAACCCCAGCCTGCGCTCTGACGTGCTCCGGTAGCGTGCGCTCCATGACCGCCGTTGTGACCGACGCGCCCGACCTCCGCCGCTACGAGGCCACGGTCGACGGCAGGCTCGCCGGCTTCGCCGTGTACCGGGACGAGGGCACGTCCCGCGTCTTCCTCCACACCGAGGTGTTTCCCGAGTTCGAGGGCAAGGGTGTCGGCAGCGCGCTGGCGCGTGGCGCGCTCGACGACGTCCGGGTGTCGGGACGGTCGCTGGTGGCGCTCTGCCCGTTCGTCAGCGACTACGTGGATCGCAATCCCGACTATGCCGACCTGGTGGACCACGGTCTCGACGCCAGCCTGCGGGCGCGCTGACGGTCAGGCGACGGCGACCTCGCCGCCGAGCGAGAACGGCGCGACCAGTCCGATGTCGTCGCCGCTCCAGAACTTGCCCGGGTCGTACCAGCTCGCCGGCCGCCGGGCCGGCAGCAAGCCCATGTGCTGGTAGGTCGTGGCCACCAGCTCGGCGCAGTAGACGGTCTCGAGCGACGACGCCCTCCGCAGGCGCGCCGCGGCCCAGCGCCGCACCAGGCCCGGCGTGGTGGGAAAGGGCCGCCCGTCGTAACGGGCGATGACCTCCATCACCCGATCCTCGTGGTGCCGCTCGATCGGACCGTCGAGGTGCCGCAGCCAGACCCGTTGGCCGTACCTGGTCCGCCATGTGTCGACGGCTTCGACGAGCAGGTGGAGCTGCACGCCACGCTGGCGTTGGCCCGTCCACACGTCGGGCAGTGACCTGCCCAGCTCCGCATGCCACAGAAGGGGCGGCAGGTCATCGATGGCGACCACCATGCCGACGTGGTTCACGGGCGCGTTGGTGAAGGTGCGGATCGCCCGGTCGGCGAGGGACGTGCCTCGGAACAGCCAGATGTCTCCGGTGGCGGCCGCCTCGACGGCTTCGTCGAGGGTCACGGCCGGGGGGTCCATCAGTCGGTAGCGTACGGAACCGATGCGCATCCCTTGGAAGCTCATCGGCTTGGCCGGCCTTGCAGGCGTCGCTGCCACTGGCGTCTTGGTGGCACGGGCCCGTCGCCCCCAGCAGCGCTATACGCCCGACGAGCTGCGCCGACGCCTCCACCAACGCCTCGCTGCGGTGTCCGGCAACGGTCAGAGCGAACGGATGTCGACCAGGCGGTAACGCCACATCAGGCCGGGCTGGCCGTGGCAGGTGAGCTGAGCCGGTTCCGACGCTCGCTCCCGCCCGACGGTCACCTCGAGCGCCTCGCCGTCGCGCTGCTGCACCCGTACCGCCGCGATGCCTTCGCCGCGACGGTCCGCCGACAAGACGGAGAGCCCGTCGAGCCGACGCTCGGCCAAGTGCTCCCGGGCGAACCCATCGGCCGCCTGCACCAGCGGCGGGTAGCAGCTGCGCCCCCGGTAGCAGGCCAGATCGACGAGCCCCGCCCGGTGGTCGGCGAGCAGCCCCGCGGCGTCGTCGGCGTCGACCCGGCCGTAGTACACGCCCTCGGGGAGGCACACGATGTTGGCGGCGAACCGGTCACCGCCGACGTGCGAGCACTCCCACACGTCGGGGGCGTCGGCTTCCACGAGCGCCCGGACCACGGGTCGGCCGAAGTCGGCGCAACACGGATCGTGGCGGCCGTTGGTGCACACGAGGTGCATCGAGGTCGGTGCCGGTTCGACAGGTCGACCCAGCCCCGGCGGGTCGGGGAACGCCAGCGACCCGAGATCGAGGCCCAGGAGGGCCTTGTGGTCGGCCGCGTCGAGGTTGACCTGCTCGATCCATCGGCGCTCGACACCGGAGTGGGCGAGGAACACCGCGCGGCGGCTGCGGAGCGCTCGCTGGCCGGGGCGCCGGGCCAGGAGCACGCGTACGCCGTGGATCCGGGCATCGGCCGCCAGCGCCGCGGCGGTGTCGGGATCGAGCCGGCTCTGCGAGAGCGCGTCCGCCCCCCACGCTCCCGGCTGCTCGACCACGAGCCAGCGCTGCACGCGGGATGCGGTCGCCACCAATGCCTCGCCCCGCGCCTGGGATTGGGGCGCGCAGCGCACGGTCGCCTCAACCATCGTCGGAACCGGGGCGGGTGCCAGGGCCCGGGCCGGTCGACCGCTCGGTGCACAGGGCGCCCTCGCGAACGAGCCGCCGTGCGAGCACCACCCGGCTCGGCCCGTCGAGCAGGTCGGCCAGGTCGCCCACCGTCCGGGACCGGCCGTCGACCAGGCGTCGGACCGCGGGTTCCAGCGCCGCGGGGAGCACCACCCGCCTGTCGCCGAGGGTCAGGCGCAGTCGGCCGTCGTCGCAACGGTCGAGCGCCGCGGTGGTCCCCGCCCGGCGACGTAGGCGGGTCCGGTCGTCGATCTGCTCGAGCGCCAACATCTCGCCCAATTGACCGTCGAGCAGCGGCGCACGGTGGGCGAAGAACCCATCGGTCAGGTCATCGGCGACGTCGCCGGGATCGAGTCGCCCGATCCAGTCGACGAGATCGGCCAGCGCGGCCTTGACCGTCCGGACCGCGAGATCGCGGTCGAACGGGTAGCCGGCGGGCAGCTGGCGCCGGAACGCCGGGTCGTCGCCCGCCCGGTCGACCACCCGGCGGAGGACGTCGTGGGCTGTGGCCGCCAGCACCCCGAGCGTGAGGTGCAGCGCGGCGCCCTGCTGGGCGGCGGCCGAGTGGACGTAGCCGCGGGGCAGGTAGAGGGCATCGCCGGGCTCGAGGTCGGCCTCGAACAGCACCGGTTGCTCGGCGGCGGCGTCGTGGTCTGACCGCTGATGGGGCAGCGGGGCGGCGACGACGGGCGCGCGGACGGTCCAGTGCTTGGTGCCCGCCACCTGGAGCACGAACACGTCGTGCGTGTCGTGGTGGGGTGCCAGGCCCGCCGCGCCGGGCGGCGTCAGGTAGGCGTTGGCCTGCAGCGGGTGCCCGATCTCCAGCTCCAGGCCGCGGCAGAAGCGCGCCACGGGCGGCCACCAGCGATGCAGCGACTGGAGCACGATCGTCGCGCCGTCGGCGAACCGGTCGAGCACCCGTCCGGGGTCGACGAGGTCGGCGTACCGTGTAGCGCCGGTGCGCGCCGGCCGCGTGAAGGTGGCCGGGTCGAGCGCCCGGCCGTCACGGACGAGCCGGAGGGCGGGGTGGCGCAGGCCCGATCCGGAGATGGCCCGGTCGACGTCGCCGAGCGACAGCAGGTCGTCGAAGGGGACCGGGCTGCGGTGTAGGTGGGGCGCGGCACCGAAGACGTTCGTGCGGAAGGCCTCGGTGTCGCCGACACACCGGTTGAGGGCGTGGGCGGTGTTCCTGCCGTCGGCGGCGTCTGAGCCGGCCGCGATCGGCTCGCCGCCGCTCACGCCCTCGCTGGGCCGCTCAGGAATCGGATTCGTCGGCGTCGCTGTCGGAGGGCCCGGTGTCGGGGTCGACGCCATCCGCGTCGTCGGTCCCGTCGACGTCCTCCTTCGGATCGGTGGCGTCGTCGTCGTCGGCGGTGGTGTCGGTCGCGCGCTCGTGCTGCCACTCGGTGGCGATGTCGTCGTCGGACAGCCCGCTGATCAAGTCGGCCATGCTCAGAAACCCCCTGAAGGACGTCGCCCGCTGGACGAACCGTAACCCAGCACCTCACCTCTGAAGAAGGATCACACCGGCGTCGGGCTGTCGGCCACGGCGGCCGGGAGTCGCATCGCCTCGGCGACGAGGCGGAACGACCGCAGTCGATCGGCCTGCCCGTGCGTCGGGGTGGTGACCATCAGCTCGTGCTCGACAGCCGGGCGATCGAGGCTGTTCCCTGTTCGATGGCTGCCGCCCGGTACCGTCGCGCGATGGCCGCAACGGGCCGGGTGCTGGGCGTCGACGGTTGCCGAGCCGGCTGGATCGGCGTCGTGCTCGGGGCCGGGCATCCGCCGGTCGGCGTGTTCGGCCCCTCCATCGTCGACCTCGTGAACGAGGCCGGGCCCGTCGACCTGATCGGTATCGACATGCCGATCCACCCGCCGGATGCCGGGGCTCGGCCGGCCGACTTGGCCGCACGCGAGCACCTGGGCCGCAAGGCGAGCAGCGTCTTCCCCACCCCCGCCCGGACGGTGCTCGCGGCGGCGACGTACGAGGAGGCCTGCAGGGTCGCACGGGCGATCGACGGCCGGGCGATCAGCCGGCAGGCGTGGTCGCTCCGCAACAAGATCCTGGAGGTCGACGGCTGGTTGGCCTCAGCCCCATGCCCGGTCCACGAGGTGCACCCGGAGGTCTCGTTCTCGCTGCTGGCCGGCGCGCCGATCGCTGCCAGCAAGCGCACCAGGGCAGGGCAGTCGGCGCGCCGGCGGTCGCTCGAACAGGCCGGCATCCCCGTGCCGTCCGACCTCGGCCCGAGCGGCGTGGCCGGGGTCGGGGCCGACGACGTGCTCGACGCCGCGGTGGTGGCCTGGAGCGCGCGGCGCATCGCCGCTGGCGCAGCCCGCAGCTTCCCGGACCCGCCGGTCAGGCTCGCCGACGGGACGACGCCGGCGATCTGGGCGTGACGCAGCCGTGGTCGGGCTGGGTGGGCGCTACGGCGTCGAGACCCGCCCGCCCGCCACCGTGAACGACCGCACCTTGGTGCACTCGCACACCTGCAGGCTGTACTCGGCGTAGAACCGCTCGCGTCCCTCCATTTGCGCCCTTCGGTGGTCGGCCTGTTCGCGCCACGCCCGCTGCGACTGGGGATCGCCGAACGTCGCCAGCGTGACGTGCTCGCCGTCGTCGGCCGTGAACGACTTCACGTCGACCAGCCCGGGCATGGTCTTGGCCAGGTCCAGCATCTCTGCCGCCCGGGCCTCGTACTCCGCCGTGGCCTCGGGCCGGACACGCGATCGGAACACCGTGACCAACTGCCCGGGCGTGAACTGCGGCGACTCGCTGGCGTGATCTGACACCGACGGCACCGTAGCGGCGGCCGGGCGTGCCGCGGCCCATGCGGCGCACGTTCTCCCCTGCTGGACGATGGTCAGCGAAGATGGGCCGGTCGCTACGTCGCGACGGAATCCCAGTCGGCGAAGCCGGACGGGTCGTGGCGGCCCATCGTCCCGTGCTCGAACAGGCCCCAGCCCTCGGCGCCGTCGCAGGTGGCACGGCCCACGTGGTCGATCACGCCGAAGGGCAGGCGCCCCACGATCGCAGGGTCGGTGAGGTCGTAGACGGCACCCTCGACCCAGCCGCGCCCGCGCCATTGCCCGTGGCTCCAGTCGGGGTCGCCCCCGTAGCCGGCACCGACGTGCAGCGCCACGTAGCCGAGGGACTCGACCTCGATGTCGAGCGGCTTGCCGCCCCGCTCGGTCAGGCGCAACGAGGCCCGCTGCGGCAGGCGGGTACCGGGCGTGTAGGCGATCTGCACCTCGGGCCACCCGAGCTGCTCGACCCGGCCGTCGGGCCAGACGCGGGTGGCGTCGTTGAGCGTGCGGTAACCATCCGGGCTCTCCTGCACGATCACGATCACGGCGAAGTCGTCGAAACGCAGCGGCACGTACAGCCACCACAGCCCGGCGGTCGGGTCGTCGGCCGGGCGCCCGGCCGGCTCGCCCTCGCCGACGGGCCGGATGCCCCAGGAGCGGTCCCGCGTGCCGACCCAGACGTCGGGCGACACGGCGATCTCGTCGCCGTCGATCCGCAGCACGCCCGCCCAGGTCCCCACCTGGGCGAACCGGGACGCATCGAGGATGGCGCGCGCACCGGCCCGCATCACGTGGTGCTGCTCCATGACCGCCGGGAACGATCCCTCCCAGGTGAGGTCGAACCCCAGCCCGTGGTCGTCGCCGTCGCAGATCAGCCGGACAGAGCGCAACGGCTCGGCGACCTCGACCCGGTAGGGCCCGACGGCGGGGGCCAGCCGCTCCTCGCCGAGCGCGTCGGAGCAGCGCACGGTCCATTGCCGGTCGCCACGCCGCACGGTGGCGTAGGCGTCGGTGGTGCCGAGGTTGGGGTAGACGCCGACGCCGCTCACGAAGAAGAGGTCGCCGGTACGGTCGTGGGCGTTGAAGTACGCGCGGTCGTAGAAGTTGCGATCGCTCGAGCCCACGTAACGCAGCGACAACGGCGTCTGGTGGATCGGGTACTCGTCGAGCGCGACGGGGAACATCGAGGCGGCTCCCGCTGTCAGGTCCAGTAGGCGCCGGCGAGCATGCGCTCGAGCGGCTCGCGGTTCATGATCAGGTCGTCGACATCGGCGGGCATCTCGATCTCGCCGAAGTGCACCTGGCGGTGGCCGGTGCGCAGGAAGACGATGCCGTACTGCAAGGCGGCGTAGGTGCCGTAGAAGTCGAGGTCGCGGGGTGTATGGCCCGTCAACGACTCGTAGGTGGCGGCCACGTCGTCGCGGCGCAGGAAGTGGGGCATGCCCGGCAGGTCGAGCCCGGCGGCGATGTCGTCGAAGATGCGGTGGCCATAGACCAGCCAGGCCACGTCGAGCTCGCGTGGGCCGAGCGTGGCCATCTCCCAGTCGAGCACGGCGACGGGGACGAAGTCGCGGTACATCGCGTTGCCGATGCGCGCGTCGCCCCAGCACACGACGGTGGGACCTTCGTAGGACGGCCAGTGGTCGTCGAGCCAGGCGAAGCACCGCTCGATCAGCGGGGAGGCGAACCCGCCGGCGGCGGCGAAGTCGTACCAGTCGCGGGTGCGGGCGACGCGCCGGCGGAGCGGAGTGTCACCGGCCGTGGCCGGGTCCAGGAACGCGAACTGCTCGCCTGGGCGGTCGATTCCGTGCAGCTCGGCGAGCACGGCGACCGTGCTGTCCTGCAGTCGGCGTTGGTCGGCGGTCGAGGCGTCGAACAGCCAGCTGTCGCCGAAGTTGTAGGGCATCACGTCGGGTGGCACCTGCCCGTCGACGCGCCCCATCACGAAGAACGGGGCGCCGATGGGGACCGGGTCTGGCTCCGACCACCAGACGGGCGGGACCGGCACCGAGGTCAGCTCGCCGACCTTGCGGATGGCCTCGTACTGCTGGACGAGGTCGTAGCTGGGGAAGACGGGCACGTCGTCGGCGTCGGGCGCCACCCGGGCGACCAGGCGCTCGAACCGGTCCACGCCGGCCTGCGTCCATCGGGCGTCGAACAGCAGGGTCTCGCTCGACATGCCGTTCGCCGACGTGCCTTCGAGTGATGCGATCGTCGGCGCCGCGCCGGCTGGAAGGCGGGTCGCCAGCCAGGCCTCGAGCCGGCGGCGGATCTCCTCGTGGTCGCGACTCGACCGCCGCAGCTCGGTGGTGCCGTCGCTCATCCGCTCGTCCCCTCCAGGTCCACCCGGCTGACGCACTGTCGTGGCTTGCCGGCGGCGGTGTCAAACACGAGAGTGTGACGGCTGCCACACGGCGGGGCGACGGGAGGGTTGGCTGATGGATGTCAGCAGAGACCGGGGGCCGGCGTTCGAGGGCCTCGACTGGGAGGCCGCCTGGGACGGCATCGTGGCCGGACTTCGGCCGCGGCGCTACGCACGTCTCGCCCGTTCGGCCATCCGTACCCTGCTCGCCGTGGCCGTGATGGCATCCACCCTGTGGATGCTCATGGCAATCGTCGAGCCCTTCACCCAGCTCGGCCGTCCCTGGCTCTGACCCGAGTCGGGCGTCGCCGGCGGCCGTGGCGCCGGCGGCCGCATCCTCGGCGAAGGGTGGGTCAGCGGCCCCCGGCTGCGCTGACCACGAGCTCGTTGTCGACGTCGACCACGCCCGGCGTGTCCCACGCGTCTTCGACCGCGACCTGTTCGGCCTCGGGCGAACCGACCTCGCCGCCGAGCACGATGGTTCGGTCGTTGACGTCGACCTTGATGGACGAGTCCTGGGTGAACGGGTTCTCGCGCAGACGGTGCACGAGCGTCGACTTCATCTCGCGATCCGGTGGTGCCTCGGCGTCGGGCACGTCAGTCCAGCGGTAGTAGGTCCGGTCGCTCCGATTGATCCAACCCATCGGTGGCTCCCTTGCTCGGCGTGGCAGTGGCGGCCGGCTACCCGGGATCGGCTGGCGCAACCAACTACGCCAGCCGATTACGCGTTGGGGCGTGCGGCGGAGATGTCGCCGAGCGCGGAGTTCGGATCCTCTCGCACGGCCAGGTCGCCGAGCGACACGATGCCGACCACCTCGTCGCCGTCGACCACCGGCAGCCGCCGGATCGCGTGCCGCCGCATGAGCAGGGCGGCCTCGTCGGTGTCGGCGTCGGCCGGGACGGTGGCGAGCTCGGGACTGCACACCTCGCCGACCGGCGTGCCATCGGCCGACCGACCGTCGGCCACGGCCCTGACCACGATGTCGCGATCGGTGACGATGCCGCGCAGCGTCCCCTCGCCCACGACCAGCACGTCGCCGATGGCGTTGTCGCGCATCACCTCAGCGGCCTGACGGATCGTCTGTCCGGCGTCGACGCTGAGCGGGTTGGTCATCATCACATCTCTCACGGTGTGGGCCATGGCGGCTGTCTCCTCCACTCGTCGGCGGGGCGTCGGGTCGCGCCTACCCGAC
>OCZS010000843.1_pt1 | contig 10459 bp, 9 predicted proteins | sample 1539071 | NCBI WGS metagenome assembly OCZS01 (sample SAMEA3113584, study PRJEB22503) | soil metagenome | reverse complement strand
ACTTTACGGTCAGACAGGCCGAGGGAGTCGATGAGGGCGACTGCCTCCGGCCGGCGAGCCAACAGCGCCTCGGCACCGGTGTCCAGCCTGACGCCGTCCAGCACGGTGGAGGCGATCTTGCCGCCCCACGCGATTCGCCTCTCCGTGATGATCACATCGAGGCCGGAGCGGACCAGCGTCCGCGCCGCGACAAGACCGGAGATTCCTCCACCGACCACGACCACTCGTGCCATTACGCCACCAACCCCTCCGTGCGCGCCTCGGCGCGGAGAGCAGGCCCCTCGGCGTGCACCAGATCCACGATCTTCGCCAGGACCCCAGGGTCGGCGTCGGGTGGCACTCCGTGACCGAGATTGAAAACGTGTCCGGGAGCGGCCGCCCCAGATCGGATCACCTCGCGCACCCGCTCAGCCAGCACCGGCCACGGACTCCCGAGCAGCGCCGGATCCAGATTTCCCTGGACGGCGTGGGACGGACCAATTCGGCGGCTGGCCTCCGCGAGTGGTAGCCGCCAGTCCACCCCAACGACTTCCGCACCGGCATCGGCCATCAGACCGAGCTGTTCACTCGTACCGACCCCGAAGTGAATGCGGGGCACGTTAGCCGGCGCCAGTCGCTGGAGAAGCCGACTCGAATAGGGCTGCGCGAAGCGGGCGTAGTCAGCTGCGCTCAGCGAGCCCGCCCACGAGTCGAACAGCTGGATCGCCGCCACACCGGCCCGGATCTGTACCTCGAGAAAGGCTGCGGAGATATCGGCCAGCCGGATGCAGAGCTGGTGCCAGAGCATGGGGTCGGCAAGCATCAGCGTCTTCGTCTTGGCGTATTCTCGACTGGGTCCGCCCTCGATGAGATAACTGGCGAGGGTGAAGGGTGCGCCGGCGAAGCCGATCAGCGGGATGTCCCCCAGCTCAGCGACCACGAGCCGCACGGCCTCCGCGACATAATCGACGTCGGGCGGCGCAAGTTCATGAAACGTCGCGAGATCCGCGGCCGTACGGATCGGTTCCGCTATCACCGGCCCTGTCCCCGGCACGATGTCGAGGTCGACGCCGGCGGCCTTCAGCGGCAGCATGATGTCGGAGTACAGAATCGCCGAGTCGACGCCGTAGCGACGGACGGGCTGGAGAGTGATTTCGGCCACCAGCTCCGGACGGCTGCAGCTTTCCAGCATCGACAATCCAGAGCGCACCCGGCGATACTCCGGCAGTGATCGCCCAGCCTGACGCATGAACCAGACCGGCAGCCGGTCATCGTGCTGGTTCCGCCAGCATGCGGCCAGGAAGGAGGAGCCCGAGTCGGTCACCCGGAAATCCTGTCACGCTGGCGGAAGCGGAGCAGATCGGCGCGTCGTGAGGGGCGGCTAGGGCTACCGCCATACGCTCATCTGGTGGCAGCAAATTCCGACGCGGCGCCGGCTCCTGACGCCTTCCGACGAGCTGCCCATGAGCTGCTGACGGCGACGTGGCGACCGGAGTTGGTCGTCGAGGAGATTCCAGCACCTCAGCGGATCGCCCCGTTCGCGGCCGCTATTGCGGCCGATGTGGTGGTCAACGAGGCGGAGATCGGCAGCGGGCGGCTAGTCCTGCTGCACGACCCGGCTGGGAATGCCGCTTGGCAGGGGACGTTCCGCTGTGTGAGCTTCGCTCGCGCCGACGTAGACCCTGAAATGGTCACCGACCCGCTGCTGGCTAGCGTGGGATGGTCTTGGCTGATCGATGCGCTCGCCGCCCACGCTGCCGACTACCTCGCCCCCAGCGGCACGGTGACGTCGGTGTCGAGCGAATCCTTCGGCGGTATGTCGGACGAGGCGCCCCGTGCCGAGATCGAGGTGCGGGCGTCGTGGACGCCACAGTTGTCTGCCGGAGCCGGTCTTTCCGTCCATGTCGCCGCGTGGGCTGAACTACTCTGTACGACGGCCGGGCTGCCGCCGCTGCCTGCCGGAGTGGTGCTCATGCCCTCTCGGCGCAATCCGCCGACCCGAAACCCGCGGAGACGTTGACCGAATACCCTTCCACGCAACCGGCAAATGCCGACTCCGACGTCTCGTACCTCACCGAGCCCGCCGACGGCGTGCCGCAGGTTGTACAGACTCCTCACGACCTGGCACAAACCATTCGGCAGCTGCGTGCTGGCACCGGCCCGGTCGCCGTGGATGCAGAGCGGGCGCACGGGTTCCGCTACAGCCAGCGCGCGTACCTCATCCAGCTCCGCCGCTCAGGCGCTGGCACGCACCTGGTGGACCCGATTGCTTTCGGTGAGCCGGCCGACCTCTCGTCATTGGCGAATGCGATCGCCGATGCGGAGTGGGTGATTCACGCCGCAAGCCAGGATCTGCCCTGCCTCGCCGAGATTTCGCTCCTCCCTCGGCATATCTTCGACACCGAGCTGGCCGCCCGGCTGCTCGGCTATCCCAGAGTGGCGCTCGGCACAATGCTCGAAGAACTCTTCGGCGTACGGCTTCGGAAGGAGCATTCAGCCTCCGACTGGTCGGTCCGGCCACTGCCAGATGAGTGGTTGACGTACGCGGCGCTGGACGTGGAGCTGCTGATCGAGCTGCGTGACCGGCTTGCCGCCGATCTTGTGGCGAGTAGCAAGTGGGAATGGGCGCAGGAGGAGTTCGCCGCGTTGGTCGCTGGCGCGGGCAAGCGGGCCCTTCCTCGTCCAGACCCCTGGCGTCGGACCTCCGGCATCCACAAAGTGCGATCACGACGTGGGCTGGCGTACGTCGCCGAACTCTGGCGAACCCGCGACGCCATAGCTCGGCGGCTCGATCGAGCGCCAGGACGGATATTGCCCGATCTCGCCATCAGTGAGCTCGCTGCGAGCGCCGACACGCAGGGCACCACGTCTGCGCGGACCGCGATCCGGCACATCCCCGCCTTTGCGCGGCGGCAGGCGAAGCGTTTCGAGGCTGACTGGCAGCGGGCCGTCACGCTCGCCGCTCGGTTGGGAGAATCCGATCTGCCGCCGCTGCACGTTCCAGGAGAGGGCCCACCACATCCGCGGATCTGGAGCACCAAGAACCCCGAGGCCGCTGGCCGGCTGACCCGCGCCCGAGAGGCGCTGGCGGCCAGGGCGGTCGAGCTGGCCTTACCGGCCGAGAACCTGCTGACTCCCGAGCACGTGCGCCGCTTGGCCTGGCAGCCGCCGAATCCGGCCACCGCTGAAGCCATCGATGAGGCGTTGGCGGCGCTCGGCGCTCGGCTCTGGCAGCGGAAGTTGACCGCCGAACTCATTGCGCGTGCTTTTGAGGCCAGCGGCTCGAGCCACTAGTTACTCGCGAGTAATGTATGGCTCGTGCCACGTGACCTCCGCGACGCCGTCTTTGTGGACGGCGTCCGTACCCCCTTCGGCAAGGCCGGCTCGATGTACGCCGAGACCCGGGCTGACGATCTGGTGATCTCCTGCATTCGCGAGCTGATGCGACGCCACCCGGAATTGCCGCCCGAGCGGGTCGACGATGTTGCCATCGCCGCCACCACCCAGATCGGCGACCAGGGCCTGACCATCGGTCGCTCAGCGGCCTTGCTCGCGGGCTTGCCGCGCAGTGTGCCCGGATTCGCCATCGACCGCATGTGCGCGGGGGCCATGACGGCAGTCACCACGGTGGCCTCGGGCATCGCGTTCGGCGCCTACGACGTTGCCATCGCGGGGGGCGTCGAGCACATGGGCCACCATCCCATGGGCGAGGGCATCGATCCGAACCCGCGGATCGTGGCGGAGAAGCTCGTCGACGAGTCCGCCCTGGTCATGGGATCGACCGCGGAGAACCTCCATGACCGGTTTCCCGAGGTCACCCGAGAGCGGGCTGACGCCTTTGCGGCGGCCAGCCAGGACCGCGTGCAACGGGCGTACGAAGCCGGCGTGATTCAGGAGTCGCTGGTGCCGGTGGCCATGCGCAGTTCGGAACTCGGCTGGGGTTTGGCGACCGCGGACGAACCCCCACGACCGGGGACCACAGTTGAAGTCCTCGCTGGGCTCCGGACCCCGTTCCGCCCGCACGGCCGAGTGACGGCTGGCAACTCGGCTGGTCTCAACGACGGTGCCACGGCCTGTCTCGTCGCGGCCGAGTCGGTGGCCGAAGAGCTCGGCCTGCCGGTCGCCATGCGCCTGGTGTCCTACGCGTTCGCCGGAGTTGAACCGGAGGTGATGGGTGTCGGACCGATCCCGGCCACTGAGAAAGCGCTCGACAAGGCCGACCTGAGCATCGATGACATCGGGGCTCTCGAGATCAACGAAGCCTTCGCGGTACAGGTGCTCGCCTTCCTGGACCACTTTGGCATCGAGGCGAACGATCCTCGAGTGAACCCTTATGGTGGCGCGATCGCCTTCGGACATCCACTGGCCAGCTCTGGCGTTCGGTTGATGATCCAGCTGGCGCGCAGCTTCCGGGACCATCCGGAGGCGCGTTACGGGCTCACGACGATGTGCATCGGGCTCGGCATGGGCGGCTCAGTGGTCTGGGAGAACCCCCACTATGTCGCGGAGGCCGCTGCGTGAACAGCCAAGATCTTCAGCAGCTGATCGAGGCCACCGCAGCGGCCGCCGATCAGGAGGTGGTCACGCGCTCGCTCAGCCGGGACATTGTGCTGCCACACCAAAACCAAACGGCGGTGCTCATCACGCTGGACAATGGTCATGATCACACGCGGCCGACGACATTGGGTCCGCGCGGCCTTTCCTCCCTTAACGAAGCCCTCGACGCCGCCACCTCTCGGACCGACGTCGCGGCGATCGCGATCACGGGCAAGCCGTTCATGCTGGCTGCCGGCGCCGACTTGAGCGCCTTCGCCAAGATCACCGAACGTGACCAGGCCCTGGCGATCGCCCGCATTGGACATGCCGTTTTCGACAAGCTCAATCGCTCGCCGGTGCCGACCTTCGCATTCATCAATGGTCTTGCCCTTGGGGGCGGGCTTGAGCTCGCGTTGCATTGCCACTACCGGACGGTCGCCGCGACAGCGGCAGGTATTGCCCTGCCTGAGTGCTACCTCGGCATGTTCCCTGGTTGGGGTGGATGCTTCCTGCTGCCGAATCTGGTCGGAGCCGACCGAGCGGTCGACGTGATCATCGAGAACGCGTTGAGCCGGAACAAGATGATGACGGGCGCCGAGGTGCACACACTTGGCATCGCGGATGCCATGTTCGATGGGGCCGATTTCTTGGCCCGCTCGCTGGACTGGGCCGGCCGCGTGGTGACCGGCGGCGTCACGGTCAAGCGCCCGGACATCGACCGCGGTGATGGCTGGGACCAAGCGGTCAGCCGCGGGCGGAGTTTCGCTGACTCCAAGGTCGGCGGCGCCTCGCCCGGGCCGTACAAAGCGCTTGAGCTGATCGCTGGGGCCAAGACGGCCGACCGCCAGTCTGCGTACGCCGCAGAGGACGAGGGCCTCGCCGACTTGATCATGAGTCCAGAGCTTCGCGCCAGTCTCTATGCCTTCGAGCTGGTGCGCAAGCGAGGCCGCAAACCCGCGGGCGCCCCGGACTCCATGCTCGCTCGACCGGTGACGAAGGTCGGCATCGTCGGTGCCGGCCTGATGGCGAGCCAGCTGGCGTTGCTCTTCCTGCGTCGGCTCCAAGTCCCAGTCGTGATGTCCGATCTGGATCAAGAGCGGGTTGACAGAGGGCTGGCGTCGATTTCGACCGAGATCGACCGGCTCCTCGCCAAGGACCGGCTCTCCGCCGACGCCGCCAACCGGCTCCGCGCGCTGTCCTCCGGTACGACCGACCTAGCCGACTTCGCGGATTGCGACTTCGTGATCGAGGCTGTCTTCGAAGAGCTATCGGTGAAGAAGTCGGTATTCGCCGATCTCGAGAAACACGTGGCGCTCACCTGTGTGCTCGCCACCAACACTTCGTCGCTGCCGGTCTCAGCCATGGCGGCTGACCTGGAGCATCCCGAACGGGTCGTAGGGTTTCACTTTTTCAATCCAGTCGCGGTACTGCCGCTGGTTGAGGTCGTACGGGCGGAAGCCACCGACGACGAAACGCTTGCCACTGCCTTCGCGACCGCCAAGGAGCTGCGTAAGAGCGCGGTCCTGGTCAAGGACGCTCCCGCGTTCGTGGTCAACCGCCTCCTCCTCCGGCTGATGGGCGAGATCACCAGAGCCGTCGATGAGGGCACACCATTTGCCGACGCGGATGCGGCCTTGCGCCCACTGGGCCTACCGATGTCACCCTTCGTGATCCTCCAACTCGTCGGTCCGCCCATCGTGCTGCATGTCGCCCAGACCCTGCACGACTCCTTAGGTGATCGGTTCTGGGTCTCCCCCAACCTGGAGCGGCTGGTCTCGGCCGGACGGCCGGGCCTGTACGACTGGACGCCGGATGGCAAGCCCTATGTCTCTGACGAGACGGCAGCGCTATTTACCGTCGGAGACCGCGCGAGCACCAGCGAGCAGGTACGTGACCGGACACTGACCGCGCTGGCGGAGGAAGTCGGCCTCATGCTGGCCGAGGGAGTGGTGGCTGCGCCAATGGATGTCGATCTCTGCCTGATCTTGGGCGGTGGCTGGCCCCTCCATCTCGGCGGCATCACCCCCTACCTCGACAGCCAGGGATACTCCCAACGGGTGCTAGGCCGGCGACTGCTGCCCCCCGGTGTGGCAAGCGTCGCCAAGGAGCCAGCCGCCACGTCCGGCACTTCGCACCCTTAGCTCGGACTTCGCACCATCTGTGAAGGGTGTGAAGTCGGGGTCAAGGGTGCGAGGTGGAAAGGTCGGGCCAGCGGCGGGCGCACGGACTGGGGGCTTCGACAGGCTCAGACCGAGTCAGGGGCGCGCGTCGCGGAGCTACGACTGGGGTCCGCTTCGCCCCGCACCATGGCCTCGACGGCATAGCGAGCGATGTGTTGTGGCGTGAGTCGAAGCTCAGCCAATAGCTCTGACCGACTGCCGTGCTCCAGGAAGCGCTGCTCGATGCCGAACTCCCGGATCGGTGTGAGCACGTCGGCGAGGCGCATCTCCTGGGCCAGCCGGGCCCCGCATCCGCCCACGATGCCGTTGTCCTCGATGGAGATGACCAAGTCGTGGCCGGCGGCGATCCGGATCAGTTCTGGGTTCACCGGCAGGGCCCAGACCGGGTCGATGACGGTCACTCCGATTCCCTGATCAGCCAGACGCTGCCCCACGCCGACCGCTGTCGAGACCATCTCTCCGAAGCCCACGACGAGGACTTGGGGGTTTTCGGTTTGCAGTACGACATCCATACCGGCCACCGAGGCTTCCGCCGGAATCTCGTCGGGTACCTGCTGATTGGAGTAGCGGATCACGCTCGGTGCGTGGTCTATGGCGAGCGACGTGGCAAGCGCCTGTCGCAGGCGGGTGGCATCGCGCGGCGCGGACAAGTGCAGTCCGGGGACCAGCTGGAGGATCGACATATCCCACATGCCGTGATGGCTAGCGCCATCAGGTCCCGTCACGCCGGCTCGATCCAGCGCGAATGTCACGCCGCACCCGTGCAGCGCGACATCCATCAGCAGCTGGTCGAAGCCGCGGTTGAGAAACGTCGCGTAGACGGCGACCACCGGATGCAGCCCACCCATCGCCAGTCCCGCGGCAGAGGTGACTGCGTGCTGCTCGGCAATGCCAACATCGAAGACCCGGTCGGGGAAAGCTCGGGCGAATCGGTGCAGGCCAGTCGGATAGGTCATCGCAGCGGTGATCGCCACCACCCGCTCGTCAACACTGCCGAGCCGGAGCAATTCGTCGGAAAAGACATCGGTCCACTTCACCGCCGAGGGACCTGCCAGGGACTCACCCGTGGTGGAGTCGATCTTCCCTACCGCATGAAAACGGTCTTCCTCGTGGGCTTCGGCCGCAGAGAAGCCGTTGCCCTTGCGGGTCAGGCAATGGACCAACACCGGACCGCCGAACTGCTTGGCTTGGAGGAGCGCGCGCTCCACTTCGGCGACATCGTGGCCGTCGATTGGACCGACATACTTGAGGCCGAGATCGGAGAACATGCCCTGGGGTGCCAGAAGGTCCTTCAACCCGATCTTGATACCGTGCAGGACGTCGTACGCGGCGGTGCCGACCAGGGGGGCGCGGCTGACGTTGCGCTTGACCACGTCAAGGACCTGCTCGTAACGCGGGTTCGTCCGCAAGCCCGACAACTGCCGGGCGAGGCCGCCGACGGTGGGCGTGTACGACCTGCCGTTGTCGTTGACCAAGATCACCAACGGCAGGTCGTCGTCGGCGGCGATGTTGTTCAGGGCCTCCCACGCCATGCCGCCTGTTAACGAGCCGTCGCCGACGAAGGCCAGCACTGTCCCCGGCCGGTTCTGCTGGCGTAGCGCCTTGGCCAGGCCGTCGGCATAGCAGAGGGCGGTCGAGGCGTGTGAGTTCTCGATCCAGTCGTGCTCGGACTCGGCCCGGTTGGGATAGCCCGACAAGCCGCCCCGCTGCCTGAGCGTAGGGAACTGGGCCTGACGGCCGGTCAGGATCTTGTGCACGTACGCCTGGTGCCCGGTGTCGAACAAAATCGGATCCCGCGGCGACTCAAACGCTCGGTGAACCGCGATCGTCAGTTCGACGACCCCCAGGTTCGGGCCTAGGTGGCCACCGGTCTGGCTGACCTGCTCGATCAAGAAGGTGCGGATCTCCGCCGCCAGTGCGGGCAGCTGGTCCGCCGGTAGTGCCCGAAGATCTTGTGGGCTCCGGATGGTGCTCAAGAGGCCGGGCATGGCGCCGAGTTTAGTAGAGGTCAAAGCTTGCGCACGAAGGCTTGGCCGCGCAGCGCCTGCTCGACCAGCAGCACCGCCCGCCGGGTCCGAGCAAGCCGGGCATCCTCCGCAAGCCAGGCGTCGGCGGCCGCCTCGATCACGCCGCTGGCGACCAGATCTTGCAAGCTCGTCCGTATCTCGGCCAGACCTTCCTGGGTGCACCGATGCTGCCCTTCAACGAATCGTGCCGCAAACCTCGCCAGTACGACTGGATGGTTGCGCAGCACCCGGTAGGCGCGGAAGTCGGGCGGGCAGCAGTCCAGCAAAAAGCTGATCGCGGTGGCCTCCCAGTCCGCAGCACCCGGCGGGCGAACTTGAGCCGGCCAACCAGGGGGTACATAGACCAGCGACGTCATCGCTGCATCGTATCGAATACAAGTTCGATTAGGCCACCCCTAGCATTGGTTCAGTGACTGACGTGTTCTGCCAGATCGCGCGTGGCGAAATCGCAGCTGCCGAGGTGGCCCGCACCGATGAGCTGATCGCCTTTCTGGATCATCGGCCGGTATTCAAGGGGCACGTGCTCATAGCGCCGATCAGCCATGTCGATACCCTGCTCGATCTGCCCTCAGAGTTGATGACTCCGCTGCTCACCCTTGCCCAGCGGATGGCCGGCGCCGTGGTCGGTGCGCTTGGAGTTCAAGGCACCTTCGTGGCGATGAACAATGTGGTGAGCCAGTCAGTCCCCCATCTCCACCTGCACGTCGTGCCGCGCACCAAGGGGGACGGCTTGCGTGGCTTTTTCTGGCCCCGCACCCATTACGGTGCCGGAGAGATCGAGGCGTACGCCCGCTTGCTCTCCGATGCTTTGAACTCGCAGACGGGAAGTCCTGGAGACGTCTAGAGGCGTGTGATTCGCGAAGCGGCAGGACGTGAGGCGCCCTGCCGCGATTTGGCCTTGGAGCGCCCGGCCATCGCGTTCTAGCGTGGAGAAACGGCTTGCGCTTGGACGGAAGGAATCTGATGGGAACACTCATGGTCGACTTCATCACCTCTCTCGACGGCTACGGGGCCGCTGAGGGCTGGCCGGGTTGGTGGGGCATGGAAAGCCCCGAGTATCTTGGCTGGCTGGGCGAACAGCCCGAGCACACCGTTTTGATGGGAGCGACCACCTACCGGCTGATGGCAGGATTCGCCGCAAGCGGCGAGGAAGGAGTCGACGAGGCGCTGACCCAGCAGCCGAAGTTGGTCTTTTCCTCGACCCTGACCAAGCCGCTGGAGTGGGCCAACACGCGACTGGTCACCGGAGATGCGGTGGAAGCCGTGCGAGCGATGAAGGAAGACAGCCGCATCGCGATGCGCACGCTGGGCAGTGTGAGCCTCTGCCGATCGCTGATCACGGCCGAACTGGTGGATCGCTTCCGGGTTGTCGTCTTCCCGGTCGTCACCGGTGCGACCGGCCAAGATCGGATTTACGACGGATATCCCGACATCAGGCTCGACCTGGTGGAGAGCCGCACGTTCGACGGAGGGCTCCAACTATTGGAGTACGTGCCCACCGTGCTCCACGGTCCGCCGGGTACCACGGGAGCGGCGAGCTGAGTTCAGACCCGCAGCAGGCGCGCGCGATGCTCCTCGCGTTGGAGTTCCGACTCTCATCGTGACCGCCGAGCGCCGGTACGCTCCAACCGTGATGACTCCGTCTCCCAAGCCGGGCGCCGCCGTGACGCAGTTCGCCGTGATCGACGCGCTGCTCGCCGGCGCCTATGAGTCGGGCCTGCGCGTCGCCGAAGCGCG
>OCZS010000842.1_pt1 | contig 10460 bp, 11 predicted proteins | sample 1539071 | NCBI WGS metagenome assembly OCZS01 (sample SAMEA3113584, study PRJEB22503) | soil metagenome | reverse complement strand
CGGACGTCTGGCGGAGCGCGGCGGGCCTGGCGGGAGCCCGAGGCTGCGAGGGCGGATACTAGCGACGCCGGACGTCTGCGGGAGGCCGCCGGGTCAGCGAGGAAGGGCCTGGCGGGAGCGCGAGCTCGCGAGCGCGGATGGTTGCGAGGCGGGCATCCGAATCACCGGCTGCGCGGGTAAGGGTTGGCCCCTGAACCCTCCGGACAGCACCCCTGAATCGGGCTTTCGACCCTCGCCCCCCGTACGCCGTCGGACTAGCGTGGCGGTATGTCAGATCGCCTCTCGGAACCCACCGACGTCGGCCCTATCGCCGGTGGCAACCTCCGCGCCTCCGATGCCGACCGGGACCACGTCGCCACCCTGTTGAGCACCGCGTACGCCGAGGGCCGGCTGACCAAGGACGAGCACGACGAGCGCCTCGATCAGCTGATGGGGGCCAGGACCTTCGATGACCTGATCCCGCTCACCTCCGACCTGGTCGTGGTCGCTCCGACCGCGCCCGCGCCGACGTCGAACGTGACGATCGACACCGTCCACGCGGCCGACGAGCCCGACCGGCACATCGCGATCTTCGGTGGGGTCACCCGCAAGGGCGACTGGCGGGTGCGACGAAAGACCCAGTCGTTCGCCCTGTTCGGCGGGATGGACCTCGACATGCGGGAGGCGATCTTCGACGCGCCCCGGGTGGAGATCTCCGGCTTCTGGTGCTTCGGTGGGCTGGACATCAAAGTGCCCGAGGGGATACAGGTCCGTGACGAGACCGCTGGCATCTTCGGTGGCACCGACGTCCGCGACCTGGGCGAACCCATCGCCGGCGCGCCGACCCTGGTGATCAAGGGCATGACCCTGTTCGGCGGCGTAACGGTTCGCGGCCCGAAGTCGGACAAGCGGGACAAGGCGAGCCGGAAGAACGGCTGCTGATGAACCCCGGACAGCTCCGGGTCTCCGACGCGGACCGCGACCAGGTCACCGAGGTGCTGCACGCCGCGCATGCCGACGGTCGGATCAACCTGGATGAGCACGCCGAGCGCACCTCGGCTGCCCTCGAGGCGAAGACGTTCGACGACCTCACGGTGCTGACCGCCGACCTCGTGCCTGCCACCGCCCCGCGACCGGCCCACCTGTCGCTGGTTCGCGACAGCGGCGAGCCGGAGCGGATCACCGCAATGCTGGCCGAGAGTAACCGCAGGGGTCCGCTCACCGTCGGCCGCCAGCTCCAGGTCAACGTGGTGCTGGGCTCCTCGGTAATCGACCTGACCGATGCCACCTTCACCAGCCGCGAGGTGGAGATCACCTGTACGCAGCTCCTGGGCAGCATCACCATCCGAGTACGGCCGGGCACGACCGTTCGGTTCGAGGCCGCCAACGTGCTGGGCGACTCCTCGGTCAAGGGGGTCGGCGAGCCGACGAACGGCGAGCCCACTCTCGTCGTCCGGGGCACCAACATCCTTGGCGAGATCAGCGTCCGGGGGCCCAAGAAGTCCTCGATGTGGCGGAGGCACGTAGCCTGAGTCTCGTCATGGACGAACTCTTCGCGCCCCCGGCGTACGAGTGGAAGCGGCTGTCCCCCAACTTCCGGTCGCTGCGCCGACTGACCACGTTGATCTTCATCCCGATCTTCTTCGTGGTGCCGGCGATCCTGGTCTGGGTGCTGGCTGACCTGTGGTGGCTGGCGCTGATCCTTGTGGTGGTGGGCGGGCTGATCGCCGGGATACGCCTGGGTTTGATCGAGCGCACCTGGCGCAGCTGGGGCTACGTCGAGCGCGAGGACGACCTCTACATCACCCACGGGGTGCTATTTCGTACCCTGATCGCCGTGCCGTACGGCCGGATGCAGCTGGTCGAGGTGGAGTCCGGGCCGCTGGAGCGGGCGTTCGGAATGGCCACGGTGACCCTGAAGACGGCGAGTGCCGAGACCAACGCCAGCATCCCCGGCCTTGCCCCTGACGAGGCCACGCGCCTCCGTGACCGGCTGACCGAGCTGGGCGAGGCGCACGCCTCGGGGCTATGACCACCACCCCCGGCCAGGCGCCCACCGAGCGGGCCGAGGCCGACCCGGGCCCAGCGGACCGGAGCGGGGTTGCGGCGGCGCCCGTGGTGCCTGGGGCGCCGGTGGTCAAGAAGACCGAGCGCCCCCACCCGCTGACCCCGCTGATCCGCGGCTGGCTGATCCTCCTGGCCTTCCTCGTCTACTTCCTCCGGGACATGGTGCCCGACGGCACGAACCAGGACCTGGACGCCCGCGACCTGCGCTGGATCATTCCGTTGGTGGCGGTCGTAGTGCTCATCGCAGCAGTCGCGGGGTTGTTCACCTGGCACTTCACCCGCTTCGTCATCGACGACGAGGAGCTGCGGATCGAGACCGGCTGGGTGTTCAAGAAGTCCAAGAAGATCCCGTTCGAGCGGCTGCAGTCGGTGGATATCATCCAGCCGCTGGCCGCGCGGATCTTCGGACTGGCCGAGCTGCGCCTGGAGGCCGGGGCGGGCGACAGCACGACAAAGCTCCGCTACCTGACCCGGCGCCAGTCGTCCCGGCTGCGGGACTACTTGCTGACCCGGGCCCACGGTGAGCAGGCCCGGCTCAGCGATCTGGAGGGGGAGGCCCCGGCCGATCTCCTCACCGACCTGGGCGCGACCGACCATCCCCTGGTCACCGTGCCGCCCCAACGGCTGGTCTTCGGCCTGCTGCTGTCGTCGGAGTGGATCATCACCACGCTCTTCCTGATCGCCGCCGTGGTCATCACCGTGGTCTTCCAGGTGGTCCAGATCGCCTTTTCGGCCCTGATCCCCTTGGCCATCGGTGCTGTGACCATGGTCAGCCGTCGGGTCATCTCGATGTTCAACTTCACCCTGGCGGAGTCGCCGCGGGGGTTGCGGATCACCCGCGGGTTGACCAATCTGACCAGCCAGTCGGTGCCGATCAACCGGCTGCAGGGAGTCAAGGTCAGCCAGCCGCTGTTGTGGACGTCCGTCGGCTGGTACCGCGTGGATGTTGATGTGGTCGGCTACGCCGGCTCCTCGGACGGCGAGAACAACGAGAGCCAGGCCACCAACGTGCTGCTTCCGGTGGCCTCGCGGGCGGAGGTCGACCTGGCGTTGAGCCGGGCGCTGCCGGGATTCGACCTGGACGGGATCGAGCTGCAGCCGGTGCCCCGGCGGGCGCGCTGGCTGCGCTGGTTCGACTGGTGGACGCTGCGCTACGGCTGGGACGAGCGGGCGCTGATCACCGAGCACGGCTGGATGATCCATTCCCGCGACATCGTGCCGCACGCCAAGACCCAGTCGGTCCGCATCATGCAGGGGCCGTTGCAGCGCCGCCTTCGGCTCGCCGACGTACACATCGACACCCCGAAGGGGCCGGTCAACCTGGTCGCCCACCAGCTCGACGCCGAGGTGGCGCGCGAGCTGACCATGACCCAGCTGGACCGGGCCCGGGCCGCCCGTGCCGCTGACCGGCAGCACCGGCCGGTGGACCAGGTGGTCGACGACCACACCGGCGAGGACGCGCTGCTGGCCGAGTTCGGCACCAGCCGGGACCGGCTTCTCGGGGCCGGTGGGGAGAGCGAGGTGTTCGCCCTCGATCCGCCGCCTCGGGGGGCTCGGGGGGTCGAACCCCCGGGATCGGACACAGAGCGGGTGCTCCGGCTCTACCGCAGCCGGCACGAGGCGCCGGAGCCGACGATCAGCCAGCTGCGGGCGCTGTACGGGTCGTGGGCCAAGACCGACATCGGCGTCGAGGTACCGCTGATCCTGCACAGCGGCGTACGCGACGGGCGCACGTACACGATCGACCGCCGGTTCTCCGGCCGTCCCTTCTCCGGCTGGCTGGCCACGGCCGAGCGGACCGAGCGGCGGGACGCGCTAGGGACCTTTCTGGACGCGGTGGTGCGACTGCGCGAGCTGCCCAGCCCGGTGCCGGGGTTCGCTCGGCTGGTCGGGGCCGATGCGCCAGCTCAGTTCGGCTCTGTGGGTGAGCTGGTTCGGAACATGCTGGTGCGGCCCACGCAGACCAGCCGGCCGCATCTGACCCGCGACCTGCCGGACGTCGCCCGAGTCTGGGACCGGCTCCAGGCTGAGTTGGCCGAGCGCGTGGTCGAGCCCGTGCTGGTGCACGGTGACATCTGCCCGCCCAACGCGTACCTATCTTTGGGGCCGGACGGTCCAGTGGTCACCGGCATCGGCGACTTCAGCCCGCACACCGTGCACGGGGATTTCATGATGGATGTGACGGGAGCAGTTGCCTTTCTCGAACTCGAGCCCTACGCCGACGCCGCCGGTGACGCTCTCTGGCTCGAGGGCCAGGCCGTCGAACGGTTCGGCCCGGAGACCGCCCACTGGATCGACGTGTACCGGCGCTTCTACGGCTTCTACTTCTCCGACGCCGGCGATTTCGACCCCGCACTCTACGGCTGGTGCCTCCGCCAGCTGGACCGCTGACCGCTTCTCGCGTCGCTTCGTCGGCGTCAGTCGCCCGCTTTTCATCGACCCCGCATTATGGGAGGCCAGCGCGCTGGACAAGGACGTCCCCTGCGGCGGTCGAGGACGCCGATTGGAGCCAGCATGGAGTCGACACTTGTTCTGAAGGTGTTGACGCCGGTTGACTGGCCGCTGCTGAAAGCCGCCCGGCTCGACGCTTTGAAGGATTCACCCCACGCTTTCATGTCCCGCTATGAGGTGGAGTGGGATTGGAGCGAAGCCGAGTGGCGACGGTCGATCGAGATGGCCACCTGGGTCATCGCTCGCGACACCGAACGCGCGATCGGGCTGGCCCGATCGGTGGCGGAGCCGGAGCTGCCGAAGGTGCGCTATCTCGAGTCCATTTGGGTCGACCCCGACCGCCGGCGTCGTGGCGTGTTCCGGGCCTTGCTGCACAAGCTTGCCGATCTCGAACGCCACGTGGGGGCCACGGAACTGCTGCTCTGGGTGCTCGAGGACAACCATCCGGCCCGGCACGCGTATCAGGCGGCGGGCTTCGAGCCCACCGGGAAGCGTCAGTTCCTGCCGGAGATCGGCCGGTTCGAGCTTCAGCTGCGAGTGAGGATCAGACCCTCGCCAGACTCGTGATGCGTCGAGCCCCCCGTACATCATCGACGCTCTCGGCTCCGAAGCCCGCGAGCCGCCAATTCCTCAGCTTGAGCTGATCCATGGCCTCGCGAGTGCTTCCGACGTTGTTCACGCCGCTGGAGATCAGCTGCCACTGCAACAGGTCTTCCCGGTAGGCATCGACGAAATTGACGCACATGCCCGCATCGATTTCGTGGGTCAACTGACTTCGGGCTGCCGACAGCGAGTTGAGCGCAGCATAGATCTGGCGGTCTCCGAACGCCTCTTCCGCGAGTCGGCCCAATTCTGTCTCGGTGTCCATGACCACCTGCAGGCGCGCCTCGATGAACTGTTGCCAGTACGTTTCGGTTGCGCGAGACAGCAGGTGGGCGAACGGCACATTCGGATCCCAGTCGCCGAACAACGTGAACAGGCCCTCGGCCAGCAGGTCACCGAACTCCTCCCACTGGGCCCGATCCGGACTTGCGTAGGGGTCGTACTCCTCCTGCGCCGCTTGGCCCACCTTTCGCAATTGGCGCTGAGCAGCGTCCCGGGCGAAGAAGAACCAGTCCTCGTTGTAGATGTCAGGGAAGAACGAGAGCGGGAGGTTGTTGCAATGCACCCCCAGTACGGCGCCACTGACGAAGACGTCTTGGGTCATGCGCGCCAGCCGCCGTGCATGGCATACCACGGAGTTGTCGGGAAACTCCTGGAGCACCATTCCCGCAACCTGGTGTGCGTCAAGCTGGCCGGCAAGCCGCGCGACGTTATCGGTCTTCGTGAGGGTGATGTCGTCATCGACAAAGGCAATCTTGTTCCAGCCGTGCAGACGCGCCAGGAGCAGCCCTAGATTGCGCTTCTTGCTCAGGTCGCTGTCGCGGCCCCCTTTGGCTCTGTCGAAGGACGGGTCGGATGTGCGAGTCGGGAAGTAGACGTGGGTCCAGTCCGAAGGAACCGGAATGAGAAGGGCTCTCGCTCGGGGGGTGGCTGCTATTCGCTGGGCGACCTGCTCGATCCTCGTCTGCCGGCTACACAAGACGACCAGCAGGACATCGAGATCAGCGGCCAGGTCGATTGCCGGCTGCAAGAAGGACGCCGGCCGGGACGCAGGCACAATGATGGCGTCGAGCTGCCCGCTGCGAGATCGCACCGAAGGCGCGGGGAAAGCCGAGACGTCTCGTGCGAGATGGGCATGCGATGTGCGTTGCGAGACTCGAGCCGAGGATCGCCTCAGTCCGGAAATTGTAGGGGCGGTCACCCGTCAACCCCCTGGCGGGGCGGCCACTCGTACAACCGCAGGTCCGGATTCTGGAGATCGGGAGAAACGATTTCGCCCGCAAAGATGGGGACTCTTAGCAACATAGCAAACTCGCTGTCGGGAAACCTGTTGGCGATATACCTTTCATTCTCGTCTCGGACGCTGGCATCGGTGAGGCACCGGACGGCGCCAAAAACCCCGCGGCTGTAGATGCCGTTACAGATCGTGAGCGTACGGTTCATCTTGAACGGATTACGAAGACGAGCAATGAAACCGATATCCGCAACCAGCTCCTTGCCGTCAGACCCTTCTTCGTACTCGGGGTAGAGCAGTATTTTGCGATCAGGTGTGTCAATCTGGAAAATGTCGCCACCCTCCAGGTTATCTACGACAACCTGGGTGATCGGAACTTGACTGATGGCACTCTGGAAGCGTCGTGCGATGGGATTCCAGCTGATCCCACCGAGCAAAATGACATGGGTCAGGAGATGATCTCGCTCGACCTCGCTCGTCAACCGGTGGTAAATGTTGAGTGAGGGATTCTCGGCTCGCAAATGCCCGTAGAGCTCGATCAGCGCATCCAAGTCCCCATACTGCTGCAACTTGTTGAAGTTAGGGTGCTGTTCGTTGGCTAGTGGCCCTCGCAGATGACTGGGCGCTATCGGGCAGATGACGTTGATCGGCCCGGTCTCGAACTGAAACGTATGGGCGAACTTGTCATCTTCGGGATTAAGCAGGTCAAGCAGGCGACCCTCGAGCGTGCGGAAGTCCGCGAGCTCCTTGGATGTGAGGTCTTGCTCCGGTATCAGGTGAGGAACGCCATCAAGAGAACGGCGGGTGCAGAAGAATCGGGCGTAGCTGCTGACTCGAGCGATTGACGGCGTCTTGGGTGCGGTGGCGGACTCCCAGGAACTGAGTGTGGCTGGCGCCACGCGACCCTCGGTGCTAAGCGCGGCGGCCAGTTGGGCCTGGGTCAGCTCGACATCCGGCCACGTGTCTTCACGTAGCTCCCGGAGGGCGCGGGCCAGCGTGGACGCTCGGTTGCGGTCCAGGGCCACGTCTGCCTCTCTGCCATCCTGCCCGGAACCCCGAGTACGAGGCCCAACTTCGCACGGGAAGCTCCGCTCAACGTAGAGCCACCGATCTGTACTGTCAACTACCTCAATTGGTGTCGGTAGCCCCCGGAATTCCATTGACTCCCGTCCCATGTGTTCCTACACTAGGCTCTACCCAAGTGGGTAGAGCGTAGTAGATCCAGTGCTGGGCCCGCCCACCGAGGCAAGCGAGGTGGTCGGAATGCGGACCAATCTCTGGTCGGCAAGTGCTCTACGAAGAGCGGCTAGCCAAGCCCAGACAAACTCCCGCCGCAGGCCAGGTCTTCTTCCGGGTAGCAATCTGCGATGGTCTTCGAGCACTGAGGGAAGTGCCGTGTCCCAGCTCATCCGCCAGAGCCGGCCCTGGAGCCGAGAGCGTGTTTCACTCCCTCGCAGCGTCCGACGCCTGCTCTGGCTGCTGCTCTGGGCTCAGCTGGCGTGGGCGATCTGGCTCAGCATCATCCTTGTGACCGGAAACGCCAGCTGCGCCGGAACCGTTTGCACAGTCGCCACCCTTGACGGCCGGGTCGTACCGCTCCTGGTGTGCTCCGTCGTCAGCCTGACCGGTTTGGCCTTCGTCGCGGTCATGACCCGGGGCCTGTCGTCGACGGACTGCCGGGAAACGGCGGGCTTGACGGTTTCGCTAGCGGCTGGCGGCGTGGCCCTGCTCGGAGTTGCCGCACTGCTGTGCGTCATCGCGATCGTGTTGCTTGTCTTCGCGGTCCTGTTCGGAACCATGACTTTCACTCCGTAAGGAGGTCGATATGGAAGGTGTCGGACTGCGTAGCCGGCCACCTCACACGGACCGCGTCACGCACGCCGAGCTGATGCAGCTTGCCGCTGAGTTCAGCTTCACTTGGCCGAGCCTCCATTCCCCGGTCGTTGACGAGTGGAGCGAGGACCTGGTGCTCGTGCTCGACGGGTCAGTGCCCTGGATGATGGGACCGGCCGAGCGCGACCCGCTGCAAGGTCGGTTCGGAACGAATGTGCTTCCTCGAGCGGCAAGGATCCGGCTTGCCGAAGTCGACGGGCTGCGGGTGCCCTTCCAGCACGCCGCCTTTGCTCATGAACTGGACCCGGTGGGACCAGTGGAGCCCTTCTTGCCAACGCTGCGAACCGGCCGCCATTCCTGCACCTCGGACGTCGCACGCACCCTCGTGGGTGACGTGCCGGCACACCCCTGGGTCTCCAGCGTGCTGGCGATGCTGGACTGGGCGGCCCGCGGGCCGCGGACGACGAAGGCGGCACCGAGGACGGGCCGACCGGGATTGTCTCGAATCATCTTCGGGGTCACCGCACTGACACCGCTTCAAGACGGACACCTCTGTCTGTGGTTCCCCCTCACGGCCTGGCGGTGGTGACGGTGCCTGGCCCGAACCAGCCTCTTGCGTCCCGGCTTCCGTTCACCACTCGAGCCGCACCCTGGCTGTGGGGGCTGGCGGCTCTAGACCTGGTCGCGATCGCCTGGATGATCGCCGCCGGCACCTGGCTCGACAACGCGTCCTGGTACACGAGAGCCGTGACCCTGGGTGGCCGCCACCTGCTCGTGCTGGTCCTGACGTCGATCGCCTTCGTCATGCTTGCTGGGCTGGCGATCGCTACCCACGGGTTCGCGTCGGCCACCCGATCTCAAACCGCGTTCATCTCCCTAGCCTGTGTGATCTCAGTGGTGGCGCTGGCCGGTGCGCTGTCCGCGATCCTGCTGCTTCTGATCGCCGCCCTGGTGATTGGCTTCGTCGCCCGCCCGATCATGCGTCGCTGATGGCAAGATAGGGACATCGCAATCTGGGATCCGCCACAATTACGGCCAACCCGCTATGCCAGCGGCGAGACCCGAACGTTCGAACCTGTAGCGATGGACAATCAGGTCGTCCGGGACTACGGCGTAAATTGTTCGTACGAGAAACCCATTCCTATTTGAGGGTCGAAACGACAAGCGGATTATCCTCAATTACGGTTGTTATGGCTTGGGAACCCACGCTGCCGCGATGTATTCGAAGGAACCGGCTTTCCTCAAGCTGGTCAAGAATACGGAGGAGGACATCGAATGCGTTGTCGCCTGTGACGCCGTAGGGTCGACACCTCAAGGTTTCGTCAAGTCTTCTTCAGGCGCTACGGTCCGGGTGAGCTATGCAGGCCAGACTTCCTGGTAGATGAGCCCGGAGAATCGGGCTACGCGCTCGCCCCTGGGTCTCGAGAGAATATGCGAACAGAAATCGAAGACGTTGATACCTAGGAGATCAGAGCGCTTCCCGATTCGGTCACGTCAACTCCTACCTTCCGACCAGCCAAGCTAGACCTAAGAGATCCGGGCAACTCGCTAGCGGCTCGCCCCCTCTGTCGTTCGCGCCAGCAGATCAACCCTGAGGGTTGCCAGCGCCGCATCGACGACGGATAGTTGTTCATCGCGTCCGATGACTTTGGCGGTGAGCAACCGGTGAACATCTCTTCCGACGAGCTGCGCACACTGCAGCTGGGGCCGCTATGGGTGCTGAGCGCCTTGGCCGGGACGTGCTCCCGCTTCGACACCGACGAGCTGGCCGCCTTCTGGGACACGGTAGTGAGCGTGGCGCTGCGTACGCCGGAGCCGGCCCGGCAGCTGCTCACCTCGACCAGCAGCGACCGCACGGGGCTGTTGCTCGACTTCGAGCTCGACGACCGTCCGGTGGTCTCCGGTCTGAGCCAGGTGCTGGCCGTGCTGGACAAGTTGGGGCCGCCGACCGGCCCGGACTACCGGCTGGCCCTGGTCAACATTGCCATCGGGCTGGGCCGGGCCCGCGGGCCGTACGGACGGCGGACCACTCCGGAGGACGAGCAGATGGTCCTGCTCATCGCGACGCTGCTGGAGATTGAGTCGGCACCTGGGCTGCCGGACGAGATCCTGGTCTAGCCGCCGCTCAGCGGCGGTCCGCGGCCCACTCCACCAGGTTGGCCAGGGTCTGCTCGATGGCCCGCTCATTGCGTCGCTCCCAGCCGAGCAGTTGGGTCGCCCGCGGGTAGCGCGACGGCCGCGGGTCGAACTCCTCGGTCACCCTGGTCGACGCCGACCCCAACGACTCGAGCCG
>OCZS010000841.1_pt1 | contig 10467 bp, 10 predicted proteins | sample 1539071 | NCBI WGS metagenome assembly OCZS01 (sample SAMEA3113584, study PRJEB22503) | soil metagenome | reverse complement strand
GCGATCAGCACCGGCCCGCGCTCGCGCAGCTTCAGCGCCTTGAGGATCTCCCAGGCCACCTTGACCTCCTCCTCCGCGTGGAAGGTGGAGAGCGAGATGCGAATCGTGTCGCCGATACCGTCGGCGAGCAGCGTGCCGAGCCCCACGGCCGACTTCAGCGAGCCGGACCACTTCGTGCCGGCCTCGGTGATGCCCAGGTGGAGCGGATTGTCGATCTTCTGCGACAGCAGGCGGTTCGACGCGATCGTGTTCGGCACGTTCGTGGACTTGATAGAGACCTTGAAGTCGTCGAAGCCGAGCCGGTCCATCAGCTCCACGTGTTCCAGGGCGGCCGCCACGAGCGCCTCCACGGGGCTCTCGCGCTCGAGCTCGTGCAGGTGCTTGGGGAGCGATCCCGAGTTCACGCCGATCCGCATCGGCACCCCGGCCGCCTTGGCCTTGTCCACTACCTGGCCGACCTTGTCGTGCCCGCCGATGTTGCCCGGGTTGATGCGGATGCAGTGCGCGCCGGCATCGATCGCCTTGAGCGCGAGCGTGTAGTTGAAGTGGATGTCGGCGATCACCGGAATCGGCGTCTCCAAGGCGATGCGCTCGAGCGCCCGGACGTCCTCGTCGCGGGGCACCGCGCAGCGCACGAGATCGCCACCGGCCTCGGCGATCGCGTGGATCTGCCGCATGGTCGCGTCAAAGTCCGCGGTCTCCGTCTTCGTCATCGACTGAACGGCGACGGGAGCACCGCCGCCGATCTTCACCCCGCCGACGTCGATCTGCTTTTTGGAGGCCATACGCGCGGCCCCAAAGCCTAGCTACGCGGCCGCGCTGGAGTTAGGTTCTTACCGACGACTGAAAGGAGCAGCCATGTACGCACGTGTGGTCAGATTCACCGATGTCGATCCGGACCATCTCGCGGGCCGTGTAGAGGCGGCAAGCGAAAGGCCGCCTGTGGACATCCCGGCCAAGAGCATCCAGATACTCCACGACCCGGATCAGCGCACGGCCGTCGTGATTCAGCTCTTCGAGAGCAGCGACGATATGGCCTCGTCGGAGGCGGCGCTCGAGGGCATGGATCCGGGGGACACGCCAGGAACGCGCGCGTCGATCGATCGGTGCGAGATCAAGGCCGAACTCGGCAACCGCTGAGCCGCCGGCCTAGGCGTACAGCGCCTCGATCTCCCTCTCGTACTTCTCGTTGATCGGCTTGCGCTTCAGCTTCATGGTGGGCGTCAGCTCGTCGCCGCCGGGCTGCCATTCTTCGTCGAGCAGCTTGAACTTCTTGATCTGCTCCACGCGGGCGAGCTGCTCGTTGGCGGCCTCAATCCCGCGCTCCACCTCGGCCAGGAGGGCGTCGCGGCCGTGCTGCTGCTCGAAGGCCGGCGCGACGTCCGGGTCCAGGGTGATCAGCGCGACGTTGAAGGGCTTGCCGTCGCCGATCGCGATCGCCTGCCCGATCACCGGGCTCGAGGCCTTCAACTTCGCCTCGATGTTCGCCGGCGACATGTTCTTGCCGGCCGCGTTGATGATCAGCTCCTTCTTGCGGTCCACGAGCTTCAGGTAGCCGTCCTCGTCGAACTCGCCGATGTCGCCGGTGTGGAGCCAGCCGTCCTCGTCGAGCGCCTCGGCGGTCTTCTCGGGCTGGTTGCGGTAGCCGGTCATCACGAACGGGCCGCGGATCAGCACCTCGCCGTCGTCGGCGAGTTTCATCTCGGCGCCGGGCGAGGGCGGGCCGACGGTGCCGATCTTGATCTTGTCCGGCGGGTTGCATGTGCCGTAGCCGGAGGTCTCGGACATGCCCCAGAGCTCCGCGAGCGGGATGCCGATCGCGTGGAAGAACTCGATCACCTCGCGCGGCGTGGGCGCGGCGCCGACATTCACGGATTCGACCTGGTCGAGCCCCAGCCGGGCGCGGATCTTCGAGAGCACGAGCTCGTCCGCCTTCTGGAACTCCTCCTCCGGGACGTCCTCGCCGCGCACCCTCCGGAGCCCTAGATCGAGCGCCCACTGGGTGGCCTGCTTCTTCGCGGCGTCCTCCTCGGCCTCGATGCTTGCCTCGATCGCCGCCTTCAGCTTCTCCCAGATCCGCGGGACGGCGAAGAACCAGGACGGCTTGACCTCCGGCAGGTAGGCCACCACCTGACGCGGGTCGGGACAGCAGGTCGTGGAGAAGCCCACGAACATCGGCAGGTAGTGCGAGCAGGCGCGTTCGGCGATGTGCGCCATCGGCAGCCACGAGACCACGCGCCCCTCGTCGGGGAACTCGATCACCTGATCGAAGCCGTTGATTCCGGCCACGAGGTTGGCGTGGGTCAGCTGAACGCCCTTGGGCGGGCCGGTGGTTCCGGAGGTGTAGATGAGCGTGAGGAGGTCGTCGGACTGGACCACCTGCCAGGCGGAGTCGAAGTCGAGATCTGCCTCATCCAGTTCGTCGCGCTCCACGATCACCACGTGGTCGACGCCCTTGAGGCCCTCGGCCCGCTCGGCGAAGGCCTCCTCGGTCACGAGGATCTTCGCCCCGGCATCCTCTACCTGGTACTGGATCTGCTCGCTCGTGTACGTGTTGTAGAGCGAGAACGGAGTGGCACCGAGGTGCAGCGCCGCTGCGTCGAACCAATGAAATTCGGGCCGGTTCGTGAGCATGATCGCCATCGTGTGGCCACGCTCGAGTCCGAGCCCGGCAAGGCTGGCGGCGGTCTGCCTCACCTTCTCGGCGTACTCCGCCCAGGTGATCGAGAACTCGTCGCCCTTCGTGCGGAGCGCGACCCGCTCGGGATGCGCGTGTGCGGTGGCCTGGAACGCCTCGGCGACGGTGGAGGCCTGGAGCCCGGCGGGCCGCCCCGCCCCTCTCTCGGTGGTGACAGCCATGGGCGCAATCTAGCGCCCGGTCAGCGGACCCGGAAGCCCTCTCCGCTCAGACGGTCGATGTCGTTCGAGAGGCCCACCAGGAAGATCAGGATCACAAGCATGAAGCCCACGACTCCCGCTCGCTCCATCACGCGCAGTGGCACCGGCCGCCCGCGCACCTTCTCCACGATCGCCCAGAAGATGTGGCCGCCGTCGAGCGGCAGGAACGGGAACAGGTTCACGATCGCCAGCGAGAGCGAGATGATCGCCAGGATGAACACGACGCGCTCGACGTCGATCAGGATCACCTGGCGGGTCGTCTCGTACGAGCCCACCACGCCCGAGATCTCCTTGCGGTCCTCGGCGTCGATCAGCCGGGCGGGCAGGGCGACCGTCTGCTTCGTGATGAACCAGAACTGGTCCGCGCTGACGTCGAGCGCCTCGCCGAACGGGAAGGCCTCGCGCGGCCCGGGCACGTAACCGAAGCCCACGCGCATCCGGCCCTGCTCGTCCTCGGTGCCCGCGGCGGGGTCGTACTTCGGAGTGAGCTCGAAGGTCCGCTCGCGACCGTCGCGCACCACGGTCAGCGCCACGGGCTCCGTAGCGCGACAGCCGGCCTTCCACCGCTCCTTGGGCCCGGCGCAGCCGTGCGAGTTGATGAGGTCCGACATGTCCCCGGGCGGGCGCCGCTTACCGTCCACCGCCACCAGCCGGTCGCCGGGCTCCAGCACTGCGGCGGCGGGATAGCTCTTCTCGATCGTGCCCACCGTGCTCGTCGGGGTCGGCAGGCCGATGGCCCAGTAGAAGAGCAGCAGGAGCACGAACGCCAGCACCAGGTTCACCGCCGGGCCCGCCCCGATCACCACGATCCGCTTCCAGACAGGCTGCGCGTGGTAGGCGCGGTCGCGGACCTCCTCCGGGAGGTCCTCGTCCGGGTTCATCCCGCTGATCTTCACGTAGCCGCCCGCGGGGATCGCGCCGACCGCGTACTCCGTCTCCCCCACCTTCTTGCTCAGCAGCGTCGGCGGGAAGAACAACGAGAATTTCTCCACGCGCATCCCCACGAGCTTCGCCGCGGTGAAGTGGCCCAGCTCGTGCAGGATCACGAGCAGGGCGAAGCCCACGAAGGCCAGCACGAAGCTGAGGAACGTCAAGCCGCCACGCTCCGCGCGACCTCGCGGGCCTGGGCATCGGCCGAGTACAGGTCGGAGAAGTGGCGCACCGGGAGAGCCGGCAGCTCGCTGAGCGTCGACTCGATGACCCGCGGGATCCCCATGAAGGGCAGCTCACCCGCCAGGAACGCGTGCACCGCGACCTCGTTCGCCGCATTCAGCACGCACGGCGCCGTGCCGCCGGCCGCGGCGGCCTCGCGGGCGAGCCTCAGGCTCGGGAACGCCTCGAGGTCCGGCGCCTCGAACGTCAGCTCGCCGAGCTCTACGAGGTCGAGCGTCCGCACGGGCACGTCCTCCCGGTCCGGGTAGCTGAGCGCGTAGGAGATCGGCACCCGCATGTCGGGGTACCCGAGGTGGGCGAGCGAGGCGCCGTCGTTCAGGTGCACCATCGCGTGGACGATCGACTGCGGATGAACCACGACGTCGATCCGGTCGTAGGGGACGCCGAACAGGTGGTGGGCCTCGATCAGCTCGAGTCCCTTGTTCATCAGCGTGGCCGAGTCGATGGTGATCTTCCCGCCCATGTCCCAGGTCGGGTGCGCCAGCGCCTCCTCGCGCGTAACGGCGTCGAGATCGGTGCGGCCGCGGAAGGGGCCTCCGCTGGCCGTGAGCACCAGGCGGTCGACCGTGCCGGGCCGCTCGCCCGCGATGAGCTGGAACAGCGCGGAGTGCTCGGAGTCCACGGGCAGCAGCGAGGCGCCGGTCGCCTCCGCCAGCGCCGTGACCAGCTCGCCTCCCACCACGAGGCTCTCCTTGTTCGCCAGGGCGAGGTCGATCCCCTCGCCCAAAGCCGCCACCGTGGGTCCGAGCCCCGCGGAGCCCACCAGCGCGTTCAGGACGAGGTCGCATTCGGTCTCGGTGATCAGCTCAACGAGCCCCTCCGGGCCCGCGAGGATCTCGGCGGAGGAGTGCTCGGCCGCCCGCGCGGCGGCGTCCGGATCGGCGAGGGCGAGCCGCGGAACCGCGTGCGCAGCGGCCTGCTCGAGGAGCAGCTCCCAGCTCGACGACGCGGCGAGCCCGACGACCTCGAGCTCGGAGTTCCGCTCGACCACGTCGAGCGCCTGCGTCCCTATCGAGCCGGTCGAGCCGACTATGAGGATCCTGCGCACCAGCCGGAGTGTAGGTCAGCCGTATCCGAGTCCCACCGCTGCGTAGTAGGCCACCGGAATCGTGAACAGCACGGCGTCCAGGCGGTCCAGGACGCCGCCGTGAGCACCGAACAGCTTGCCGGTGTCCTTCACCTCGAGGTCGCGCTTGACCATCGACTCGAACAGGTCGCCGATAGGGGCGATCAGCGCCACCAGCGCGCCGATCAGGAGCGCGTCGGGGCCGGTCATCCAGTCCTGGTAGAGCCCGGCCACCCAGAACGCCGCCGTCCCGCCGAGGAACCCGGCAACGAGCCCCTCCAGCGTCTTGTTCGGCGAGATCAGCGGCGCCAGCGGCGTGCGCCCGTACAGTCGGCCGCCGAAGTACGCGGCCGTGTCGCCCACGAAGGTCGCCACCAGCACGTCGATCACGAGCCCGTCACCGTGCGGCAGCTCGCGCAGCCACACGGCGTGCACCATCGCCAGCCCGATCCACAAGATGCCCAGGTACGTCACCGCGATCGCCCACGACACGTGCTCCCGACGCGGCCGCAGCACAGCCAGGAAGAACGTGACCGGGAACGAGGCGGCCAGCACCATGATCACGTGGCGCGGCTCGCCGTAGAGCGCCGCGGCCAGCATCCCGGCCAGCGTCAGGAAGCCCGCGAGCGCCGGCGGGCGCACGCGTCCCATCAGCGTGTACAGCTCGCCCATCGCCACCACGCCCAGGGCGAAGATCCCGACCGTCCAGATCTCGCCGCCCTGGTCGACGATGATCAGCGCAAAGATGATCGCCGGGATCGCCACGAGCACCCGCGGCGCGAGGTCCGACCCCGGCCCCCGCTCGCCCCTCGCCGCCATGCTCTAGCGCCCCCCGAAGCGGCGCCGGCGTGCCGCGTACTCGTCGAGCGACGCCTCGAACGCCTCGCGCGTGAAGTCTGGCCAGAGCTCGTCGCGGAACACGAACTCGGCGTAGGCGAGCTGCCACAGCAGGTAATTCGAGATGCGGAGCTCGCCGCTCGTGCGAATCAGTAGGTCGGGGTCGTGCATGTCGGGTGCGTAGAGGTGCCGGCGGAAGTCCTCTTCGGTCTCACCCGAGAAGGTTCGCGCCGCGTCCACGATCTCCGCCCTGCCGCCGTAGTTGAAGGCCACGAACAGCGTGATGCGCTCGTTCCCGCCCGTCGTCTCCTCGGCCCAGTCCATGCGCCGGATCAGCTCCTCGTCGAGCCCCTCGCGCCGCCCGATGAATCGCATCCGCACGCCCTCGTCGTGCAGCTCCGGCGTCTCGCGGTCGATCCGGGCCGCGAACATCGCCATCAACCCCTCGACCTCATCGCGGGAGCGCGACCAGTTCTCCGTGGAGAACGAGTAGACGGTGAGCTCCTTCACTCCCAGCTCGACCGCGTCGCGCAGCCGCGCCTTGACCACGTCGGCGCCGGCCTCGTGACCCGCGAGCACCGGCAGCCCGCGACTCCGCGCCCAGCGGCCGTTCCCGTCCGTGATGATGGCGACGTAGCGCGCCCGCGCGGCGGCGTCGCTCACACTTCGAGGATCTCTTGTTCCTTGCCGGCGAGCGCGGTGTCGATCTCGCCCACGTGCGCGTCCGTGAGCTTCTGGAGCTCGGACTCGGCGCGGTGCTCGTCGTCAGAGCCCACCTCGCCCTCGCTCTTCAGCTCGCGGAGGTCGTGCATGACGTCGCGCCGCACGTTGCGCACGGCCACCCTGCCCTGCTCCGCGATCCCGTGCACGATCCGCACCAGCTCCTTGCGGCGCTCCTCGGTGAGCTCGGGGATGGAGAGGCGGATCACCTGGCCATCGTTCGACGGCGTGAGGCCCACGTCCGACTCGAGGATGGCCTTCTCGATGGCCTTGATCGAGTTCTTGTCGTAGGGCGTGATCGTCAGCAGCCGGGCCTCGCTGGCCGAGATCTGCGAGAGCTGCTTGAGCGGCGTGCGCGCGCCGTAGTAGTCGACCTCGATCCGATCGAGCAGGTGCGGAGAGGCGCGGCCGGTGCGGACGGTTGCGAACTCCGTGCGGGTCGAGTCGACGGACTTCTGCATCCGGGCCTTCGCCTCGTCCAGGAAATCCCGCAGAACGTCGTCGCTCATCCGCTCCTCACAACAGTTCCCACGCGCTCGCCGCACACTATCCGGTCGATGTTCCGCTCGTCGTCCATGTTGAAGACGTGGATCGGTAGCGCGTTGTCCATGCAGAGCGACAGCGCCGTCGAGTCCATCACCTGGAGCCGCTGCTCAATCGCCTGCTGGTGGGTGATCTCGTCGATGAAGCTCGCGTCGGGCACCTCGCGCGGATCCGCGCTGAAGACGCCCTCCACCCCGTTCTTCGCCATCAGGATCGCCTCGGCGTGGATCTCGAGCGCGCGCAGCGCCGCGGCGGTGTCGGTGGTGAAGAACGGGTTGCCGGTGCCGGCCGCGAAGATCACGATCCGCTTCTTCTCCAGGTGGCGCATGGCGCGGCGGCGGATGTAGGGCTCGGCCACCTCGGAGATCGTGATCGCCGACTGCACGCGCGTGTCGGCGCCGACCTTCTCGAGCGCGTCCTGGAGCGCCAGGGCGTTCAGCACCGTGGCGAGCATGCCCATGTAGTCGCCGGTGGCGCGGTCCATGCCGTCCGCCGCCCCCTGGAGGCCCCTGTAGATGTTGCCGCCGCCCACGACGATCGCGATCTCCACGCCGCGGTCGGCCACGGCCTTGACCTGCCCTGCTATGGCGGCGATCCGCTCCGGGTCCGCTCCATAGGGGAGGTCGCCCATGAGCGCCTCACCCGAGAGCTTGAGCAGGATTCGCCGAAAGGCGGGTTCGGTCACTCCTCCCCGACCTGGAAGCGGGCGAACCTGCGGATCACCACGTTCTCGCCGGTGTTCGCGGCCAGCTCGGTGCGAAGCTCGCCGATCGTCTTGCCGCCGTGCTTCTCCTCGTTCACGTGCCTCTGGTCGAGCAGGACCACGTCCTCGAGCCACTTCCTCAGCCGGCCCTCGACGATCTTCTCCTGCACGTTCTCGGGCTTGCCCTCGCCGGCGGCCTGCTCGCGCAGTACGCGCAGCTCGGCTTCCTTGGCCTCCTGGTCCACCTCGTCCTCGGAGACGTAGAGCGGGTTCGCGGCGGCCACGTGGAGCGCGAGCTCGCGGGCGAACTCCTGGAACGCGTCGGTGCGGGCCACGAAGTCGGTCTCGCAGTCCACTTCCACCAGCACGCCGATGTTGCCGCCGGCGTGGATGTAGCTCGAGACGACGCCCTCGGCGGCCGCGCGCTCGCCGCGCTTCGCGGCGGACGCCTGTCCCTTCACGCGCAGGATCTCGATCGCCTTGTCGAGGTCCCCGGCGGACTCCTGGAGCGCCGCTTTCGCGTCCATGATCCCGGCCCCGGTGCGCTCGCGCAGGCTCTTCACGTCTTGGGCGGAAACGCTGACGCTCATCAGGACTCCTCGTCAGGGTCGAACGTGCGACGCTCGCGCGGCGCGCCGGCCCCGGCAGCGGCCTCGGGACGGGTGCCGCTCGGCGTGGCGGGCTCGTCCGGCGAGAAGCCCGCCTCCTCCGCCTCGCGGCGGGCGCGCTCCTCGGCCTCGCGGCGCTCCTGCTCCTCGGCCTCGCGCTGGGCCTTCTCCTCGGCCTCGCGGCGCTCCTGCTCCTCGCGCTCGCGGCGTGCGGCCTCCTCCTCGGCGCGGAAGCGCTGGGCGTTGTCGCGCGCCACGTCGGCGATGCCGTCGATGATCACCTTGCAGGAGCGGATGGCGTCGTCGTTGCCCGGGATCACGTAGTCCACCGGATCGGGGTCGCAGTTCGTGTCCACGAGCCCGATGATCGGGATCTTGAGGCGCTTCGCCTCGCGGATGCCGATCGCCTCGGTCTTCAGGTCCACCACGAACACCGCGTCCGGCGGGCGCTGCATGTCGGCCACACCGCCGAGGTTGGTCTCGAGCTTGTCACGCTCGGACATCGCGGCGATGCGCTCGCGCACCGGCAGCAGCTCCATGGTCCCCGACTCGGTCCAGTTGCGGAGGTCGTGTAGGCGCCGGATGCGCTTGTTGATCGTCTGGAAGTTGGTCAGAAGCCCGCCGAGCCAGCGCTGGTCGATGTAGGGCATGCCGCAGCTCGTGGCGGCGTCCTTGATCGCGTCGCGGGCCTGCTTCTTCGTGCCCACGAACAGGATCGTCCCGCCGCGCCCCGTGAGGTCCGCAGCGAACTCCTGCGCGTTGTGCAGAAGGCGCTCGGTCTTCTGAAGGTCGATGATGTGGATCCCGCCGCGCTCGCCGAATATGAAGCGGCGCATCTTGGGGTTCCAGCGGCGCGTCTGGTGGCCGAAGTGGACGCCGGCCTCCAGCAGCTCCCTGATGCCAATCTCGGTGGCCAAAGAGTTGCTCCCTTGAAGTTGTGTGGACGTCTGCCCGCCGGCCGGCTCGCGGACCCGGGTGTTCCCCCGGGCAGGGCGCGGCCGCTGTGATCCAGCGGGGTAGCTTGAAAGAACAGCGGTGAAGGATAGCCAGCTTGGCCAAGCGTCCTGCTTTGGGCTTGCCCAGCAAGCCCCAGGCAGGATTCTACGTCCCAGAACGAGGCGAGGCGGTCCGAAGACCGCCTCGCTCGTATGTCTCAGCCCCCGTCTGGCCCTCCGGAGACTGGCTCCCGTCGGGCGGTGTCAAGTGCATGACTGAGCTCGACGGGTGGTTTGGACTCGCAACGCACCCATTCCCTGGTGAACGGATGCCTAAACATCAGCGACGAAGCATGAAGAAACTGCCGCTGCAGGCCCAGGCGGCCCCCGCTCTCCCGGCCGCCGTACTGGGGGTCGCCGGCGACCGGATGGCCGATCGCAGCGAGGTGGGCGCGGATCTGGTGCGTGCGGCCGGTCTCGAGGCGCACGCGCAGCAGAGCGGTGCGCGGCAGCCGCTCGACCACCTCGAAGTGGGTGACGGCGTCCCGGGCGCGGTCCGTGCGTGTGGACATGACGGTCCGGTTCCCCCTGTCGCGACCGATCGGGGCGTCGATCGTGCCGCTCTCCGCGTCCGGGTGGCCCTCGACGAGCGCGACGTATTCGCGCGTGACCTCGCGGGCCTTCATCATCCGCTGAAGCGCGGCTTGGGCCTCGTCAGAGCGCGCCAACAGGAGCAGGCCCGAGGTGTCCTTGTCGAGCCGGTGCACGACCCGCATGCCCTCGGGCAGGAGCTCCGCCAGGGTCGCGCGGTGGTGCCCGGGCGCGGGGTGCGTCACGAGGCCCGCCGGCTTGTCCACCACGATCAGATGCTTGTCCTCATGGACGACCTCGATTCCCCGCGTCGTAGCCGCCCGCTCCGGGGCCCGCTCGCGCTCGTTGATGGAGACCCCCTCCCCCTCCTCGACACGGTGGTTCTTGGGTCGC
>OCZS010000840.1_pt1 | contig 10469 bp, 14 predicted proteins | sample 1539071 | NCBI WGS metagenome assembly OCZS01 (sample SAMEA3113584, study PRJEB22503) | soil metagenome | reverse complement strand
AGAGAGTCCAGTAGAGAGTCCAGTAGAGAGTCCAGTAGAGAGTCCAGTAGAGAGTCTAGTAGAGCAAACTCAATCCGAAACTCCTTAAAATTAATAATACATTATTATGATGATATCTAGTATATGGTAATCACCATTTAGTTTATCAAACTATTTTTTCTTATTTTTATATTGTATAGTTACAAATATAACCAGTTTGACAAATTACGTTAGTTGATCTGTAAATTATAAAAATATCTAATTATAGCATAATGATAAGTTAATATATAATATATTAGTCATTCATTCCTATAGTGAGACTAGTACATCATTTTAGTTCATCACCATTTTAAAAAGTACTTTTACAATTATATTAATTGTGAATTATACAATCTAAAATATAGAATATAAACATAAACAAATTTTATTAATATTATCTTATTTAATTTTCACAGATATTATAATAGAATTATAATATTTATATTATTACTATAATTCTCTTTATATCTATTTTCATCTGATTTTTGTTAGTTTTATCAAAATCTATATTAGTTAAAATTTTACAGTTATTTTATATATTGTGCACATTTGTAGATGTAGTATATTATGATGAAATCGCGTATGTATGATTCTACTAAATTGAATTTTATTAAATTATTAAAATTATTTGAAGACTCAATTGATGATATTGTAGCAATAACTAGAGCATTTAGTATTGCATATGTTATTCATAGAGGAAAATTCTATGATAACATAAAATCTGAACCGTACATAAATCATACTCTTAGAGTTGCACTTATTCTTGCTAATGAATTAAAAGTAAAGGATAGAGATGTTATAATCGCTGCTATTCTTCACGATGCCTTTGAAAAGACCTATACAAATACTTTTCAGGAAGAACTTCTTAAAAAGACAATTGGAGAAAAAGCATTAAATTTAATTTTATCTACAACCAAATTTAACATAAAGGAGATGGAATCCAATGAGTATTGTAAGCTAGTTTTAAAAAGTTCCCAAATTGTAAGATATCTTATACTAGCAAATAGATTGGATAGTATTAGAATTTTAAAGAATTCTATTCGCAAAGACAAGATACAGCGATTCAAAAAAGAAACTCAGGAATATTTTTTACCAATTGCAAATTTAACTGATGATAATTTAGTTTTTAAATTATCTGTTGCAATGTACGAATTAAAATAACTTTGAACATAGTAATTTTATTTTATTTAAATTTTTTAAATATCTAATTAATTTATATTCAGCAACACCACAAATATAACATAGATAAATTTTTTTCTTCCTAATATTAAATATATAGAACTCAAAGCTATATTAATTTATTCTCATTTTAGGAAACGAATAATCTTTATGACAATTATAATACCATTTAAACTATTTCACTGAACTTTTACTTCTAATTATTTAAACATGGATTTCCATCAATATTGACAATATGATTTTTGCCATGTGGTATAATACTATATCTACATCCAACTATTTTGCTTATAATATGAAGGTTTGTCATTAAATGTTCAGTAACTTCTCCTATCAAATACCTTGATCTACCGTTCGCTAAACTTGCAGGTATTACTAACATATCTGCAAGATATTGATCAACAGCTACTTTTTTATTATAGTTAATTAGAAACTTAGTTGAAGCTTCTTTCCCTACATCTTCTGCAGATTTATTTATTTTTCCGATAGAATCTCCTCCAATATAAGGTCCAAAATCAGATTTAGAATAAACTAAAATCGAGGCTCCAGGTGAAATAGCATTTTCAATAGATGCTACATAGCTATTACAGGATAAACCATTTCTTTCTAATGTCAATATAGCTGAAGATATTTGACGATCTAATACATGTCGTGGAAGATTAGAACAAATTCCTATAATTTTAGGATCAATTCTTTGATAATCAATAAGGTCAATTAAGCCTAAGTTTTTACAAGGAAATATTTTTGCATTAACAATTCCTCCTCCCTTTGGATAATATCCTCTTCTTATTACATCAATATTAAAATTTATTCCCATAATTTTATAGGCTTCAGAGAATACATATCTTATATAATCAATTGTGGGACTCATTCTAACATCTGTTCCACCAATAATTTGTATATCAATTAATTTTTTAGATAAAGCTACGGATGGAATTAAGGCCTGTAATACCATAGATATACTTCCTGCAGTACCAATATCGACTTTAATTGACTTAGAAATACTATCAAAATAATTTTCATCTGGATTGGGTGTAAATCGCAGAAATTGGCTTCCAAGAGTGAGATTTTCAACTCTAGCATTGAAAATATCTGCTAGTACTTTTATTGTATGTATATGTTGAGCTCGTAATCCACTTTTTGGTCTGTTTAATCTAATATTGTATATTTCTAGTGGTTTTTGTAAAAGTACTGAAAGTGATATAGCAGATCTAAGTATTTGTCCTCCTCCTTCTCCAAAAGAGCCATTGATCTTTAACAATACTATTTAATGTGTAGTAAAATTAATAATTAAATTTGTTGTAATAAATCAAAGTTATCGTATATCTGCCATTAATATTTTAAAAAATAAATACTAATTGTTAATAGCCATTTAAGATATATACAGAGGATATTTATACTAAAAAGATTAATAGATCACTATTATAATATCTTGTAATGCCTACCGCATATGTTTTAATAAATTGTGATCTAGGATCTGAAGATGATATCATTAAGGAATTAAAGAAATTGCCAGAAGTTGTTGAAGTAAGTGGTGTATTTGGTGTTTATGATATTATAGTTAGAATCCGTTCTGATTCAATGGATAAATTGCGCGAAGTTGTCACTTGGAACGTTAGAAGAATAGATAAAGTTAGATCAACCTTAACTATGATGGTAATTGAAGGTCAGGGAGATAAAGATATAAATTAACAATTACATATGCTCTAAAATATTCTTTATTACTCTAATTGTTTTCATTATTTCTTCTTCATTATTGAAAAAGTGTGGAGATGCTCTGACTATTTTTTTTCCATTTAGTAAATCTCGTTCAGCCATAATAATTCCCTCTTTTTCAAGTTTTACCTTTAACAGATTAGATTCAATTTTTGGACTAGAAAAAGAAACTATTGAACTACGCAGGTTTTTATCATTTATTCCATGAATATCAATACCATCTATTTTAACTAACTCATTTCGTAAAATCGATGAAGTTTTCGAATTTATTGACATTATTTTATGCATCCCTATTCTTAAAATATATCTAAGCGATGATTCTAAACCTGCTAGTGCAGGATAATTACGAAATCCTGTTTCAAATTTTTGTGGAATATCATTATGAACTAAAGAATCATCTGAAATAATCTGTCCAGATTCTCCTCCTATGCTATCTGGAATTAAAGCATCTTTAGATTTTTCACTACAATAAAATATTCCTATCCCTAATGGACCACAAATCCATTTAAAACTCGGGAATGCCATGAAGTCACATCCAATTCTTTTAATGTCTACCTTTATAGAACCAACAGATTGGGCTGAATCAATGCAATAAAGTAAATTATTTTCTCTTGCAATTTTTCCAACTTCTTCTACAGGCATTATAGAACCATTATTATATAATACATGACTAAGAATTACTAATTTAGATTTTTTTAATTTAGCTAATTTCTCTAATTCACCTATATCAAAAAATCCATTTGGATCTATTTTTAATATTTTTATTTTTAATTTTTTCCTCTTAGCTACATATAACCATGGGAAATAGTTTGCGTAATGTTCATGTCTTCCACCTCTAAGAATTATTATGTCTCCTTTTTTCCAATCTATACCATTTGCAACAAGATTTAGTCCTTGTGTAGTGCTTTGTGTAAAACTTACTTCTATTGCATTACAATTTATCAAGTGCTTTATCCTTAACCTAGTTTCTTCTATCAATTTTTCCATATAATCTGACAAATCATGTGAGTCAGGGCCTTGTTCGGAATATTTTATGAGAAAATCTGTAATAGATTTTATAGAAGAAAGAGATAATGGAGCAATTGAACCATTATTTAAATAAATTTTCCTTATAGTAATTGGAAAATCCTTAATAATTTGTTGTTTAATGTCATTTAACAATATTATATTTTATATATTCAACATATTTAATTCATGTATAGTTGCACAATATTTTATGTGATCTTTTAACTATTGGTGGATTAAACACATTATTATTCTATAATCCTTATGCTAAGCTTTGTTTTACATCAACAATTACCTCTTATTTTAGAAAAACAACTTATCTAGATTTTGATACAACTTATACTGCATATACTAAATCAAATTTAATAAAAAATTATACTCTTGATGGTATATCTTTGTTTACACCAAATGAAGGGGAATTGGAGTCATTAATAACCAATATAGTTTCTAACATTTCAAATTCTTCATTATTGATAATTGATTCATTAAACAGTTTCTATAATTTATATTATAAAAAAATTGATATGGAATCCTTAAAAGGAATTTCCACTATTCAACATACTCTTTCAAATTTTTTAATGATATTATTGAAATTCTGTCAATCTTTAAGGATACCGATCCTAGTTACTAATATGATGCGATATAGAAAAAAGGAGGAATGGATCAAAACTCCTACAAATAAGAGATTTCTACAGAAGAAAAGTGCAGTGATGTTATTTGTAGAATTGCTAAGTCAAAACATGTTATTTCTCGATATTATAACTCATCCTACGTTGTTGCCCACAACTTTAACTTTGGATAATAATAATATAAATATAATATAGTAAAATGATCTACAAATATTTCTATAGACGCATGTTAACGTAATTATTGGTTTTTATACTAAGATTTATAGCATCATTATTTTTACTAATTAAATATATTGACTCCTTTCTGGACTATATATTATATAATATTATTAATAGTAGTTGTTTTTTTTTTAATGACAATTGAATCTAAAGGAGAATTAATAGAAGTTTCACAAATTAATTCAAATCTTTCATTAGATGTTCAATTAGAAAAAAAAAATATTAATAGTGGTAATAAACAAACAATAGGTTTTTTTTTACAAGATACTTCTAATAACAAGACAATTGATGCTAAAATAGAAGGTAATATAATATATTTATCAGGAATGGCAGAATCATTTTCTATTAATATCACTAACGATCAATTATATAACTATTCATGGATAATTAATCCCAAAATTCAATTTTACGGAACTATATTACTAGACATATACATGATATATAATGGATCAAAGTCAAATGTTGCAAATTTATCATTTTCTGTAGATGATAATAACAATAAAAAAAATGATAGAAATAAACACAAAAGTTATACTTAAATGCAATTGTAATATTATTTTTAATTAATTTATGCTAACCTTGAATAAATATTTTCTATATTTACTATAATGTATATTTATATCAATACTATATCTCAATTCATTATTTTAATTAAATATAAAAAAAATTACTATAATACTTTAATATCTTCAATACTTTCTATTATATTACATATACTTCTTGTAGAATTTCAAAACTCCATATTCTCTCTATTTTTTTAAATTAATTCTTTCTTAATCTTAACATATGAATGTAAATATTAATAAACATGAAGAATAGAAGCAGAAATGAAATTATAGCTTTCATACTAGAATCGGTAGCAAATAGCAGAAACAGTAATGGAATTACAGCAACCAAAATTATGTATAGTGCATTCTTATCTTATTCCCAGTTGAAAGAATATCTTGCATTATTACTAGAAAAAGAGCTACTTGGATATTATTCTGATACCCAGACTTATAAAGTGACTTCAAAAGGAACTCATTATTTATCAATACATAAACAACTAAATGATATGATAGTTACTGCTAGTCAATTTTAATTAAATATCACAAACTATTATTTTATTTTTTGTTTCTATTGCAAATATAAGAGTAAAAAGGTTTATTATACAATATTCAACAATCGCCCCACCTGTAATATCTATTTCTAAAACTGTTAGATACGAAACTATAAATTTTGTCTTATTTAATTAATATATATTTCTTAAAATGTCAGTATATTTCTGTTTTTATGATCTTGCAATTCGAGAGCAAGAAATAATTTATACTCTTTTAGGAAAAATGTTCTATGTTATAGAAGAAAAATTATCATTTGATGATATGGAGAGCCACCTTCCAAATTTTCTTTCAATTACTGATTATTCAATTACGTTTATCGAACTAAGTTTTCCAGTTAAATTTAATAATTGCCTCTTTCAGACTATTTCAGTTGAACATTGGAATTCTATCAAAAATATAATAAAAGAAATAAAACATAGACGAGGAAATAAACCTGTTATATGTATCTTTAAATTTAAAGGTAATACAAACCAAACAGATTTTAATATTATTTTTTCTATAACGAATAGCTCAGTTCATTCATTCGAGATTGCAATAGAAAAAGTAGAATACCTTGTAGATATAGTACCCACACAATTAAGTTCTTTACCACCTAATACTATTGAAGTTTTTTATTTGTATGATGAATCATCCTCTAAATGGGTTCCCTATCAAGCCAAAAGCATTGCACAAAATTATGTCAGTACATATATTTATAAAAATGGTTTATGGGAAGGATAATAAATTAATATGTCTTTATTTTTTAAACAGTAATACTCCTTACAAGTACTTATGTTTGAGCGGGGGTCGCCTAGCCTGGTAGGGCGTGGGATTGCTAATCCCATGTTCGGAAGAACTCGTGGGTTCGAATCCCACTCCCCGCGCTTATCTTGGGGGTTCCTCCAAAAATGTTATAAGATTTGATACGAGATACTTATCGTTAGATAAACAACAAGAAAAGAGAAAAAAAAGAAGGAGATGATGCATGAATTTGACTCTTAGTATACAAAAAACAAGAGAACTCATTACACATAGTGATGAGGAAAAAGAATTAGAAAAGAAGTTAGAGTCAATTACAAAATCACTTCGAAAACAATATTTTAAAAATAATCTTGTGACTTTATCAAAGAAAAATATAGAAATTTCCGAGATTATTGACGAATTCCAGGGTATTAGTACTATAGTGGGTCCAACCCCAACATATCAGTAAAAAATGAAAATACCAAATATTATATTATTGCTGGAAGTTGGAAATCTGATTCTAACTCTTAATGTCTTTTATTTTTCTTCTTCTTCTTCTATATACTATAAAATAAATATTATTATGAAAGTCAAATAAAAAATAAGACTATTACAAAGAAGAAAACATAAACATTAGTAAATAATAATAACTTGTTTTTTTATGGTTATTCAAATGACTAATGATGAGAATATAATACAAATTTTTATGAATACAGTTCATTGGACTGTCTCCGAGCTATTGACCTAAAAATCTTCATATCTGTTCGCAATTTTGGGCTCTTCCCTAAAAATTGCTTGTCTATATTCACAAGAGACAATCAAAATGGCGAAACATGTGCCACCGTGCCGATATCTTGTATGATTATGTAAAAAAAAAATTTATGGTTATCCTGCTCTACCTAATTCGATCGTTTCTTATAGTCTCACGGCATAATAGATTGACTGCCCGCTGTTTGATTTATTATAAGTTCCGCAGCATGCATTTTTAACAGATCAGCAACAATTTCTACACCTAGAGTATACTTTAGAGTTTCACGTTCATCCATAGTTTCTATCTGGTCGGCTATAGCTGCAAGCAGTGGGTGATTTGACTTTATCAAATCTCTTATTTGTTCCGCGCTTTCATGCTCTGGCACTACATGTATTGTAGTGCTTTTCTGCGTCGCCATCCCTGTCATATTGGCCCCACCCTGCGCGTATGCCGCCATGGAATTGAAAGAGATTGCTGCTAACAAGATCATTGCTGTTGCTGTAACCATTATGGTATGTCTTTTCATTAGAGAAATAGAAGAGATACAAGTTTATAATGTAACTTATCAATAGTAATTTACTATTGGTTCATTATTTAGTTATTATGATTCAACATCCAGGAAATAATGTAAGAGAAACACAAACCAATATAGTTTTCTTTATTTTTTTAACGTATAGCAAATTTTTTTCATATGTTTAAGGATTGTCTTCATATATTATCAACTCAAAATAAAACCGAGATAAATATATATTGTAAATGTGGTTGATGTAACCAAACATAGATGATTTTTTTAAAATAATAAAGCAACATTATTAAATTGAATATCTATTATAATATCAGTTTTTAATTGTATATATCATTAATAATAGAAACAATAAATTATAAAAGTAAGAACCCCTAAGTGTACATTATGGGTTCGAATCCCATCTCCTAATTTGAAAGATTAGAATATTAAAATCTCAATAGCAAGATAAAGAATTATTTATATCTCTTATTTGCATCTAATCTATCTGATAGCGTAATTAGTTGACCAATAAATTAGCAATTGAATATTGAAAATATTTACTAATGTAATCATTAGTTCCAAAAATGGGATTAATTGACTACATGAAGGGATTTAATTAAATTCTACTAATAACGTACCATCCTATTCAATATTAATTTTATACAAATCGTAGATATAATATTTTTATTTTAAAATTCTACGTTTACTATTTAAAGGAAAAGTTGAGTTACATTGTGATTAATAATGAAAACTAGATCTCACAGCAATATTAGTATACTTTTGCATTAGTTTTTTTGACTTCTGCTTCAATTGTAATAGGCAATACTAATAATGTATCTGTTTATGGAGAACAATATGGTTATAATGATAACTATCCTACTAAAGAAATAGACAAATATGAATGTCAGACTGGTCCTTTCGAAGGCTTCTTTACAAGTTCCCCTGAATTCTGTAAATCAAAAGTTACACCCGATCGCGATAGATATGGTGGTTCCAACCAAGATAATAAACTGAATCTCCTAGAATATTTTTTTATATAGGAGCGCTCCATTTAAAACTCGCTTCAATCATTATTGTAGATATTAAAACGGATACTAAAAAGGATATCAACCAGATTTTGATGGATCCGGCATTTTGTTTGTGTCTAAGAATGAAATATAAGACTAACAAAAGCAAAACCCATATCCCGTAACCATATAATGTTATCCCAATGAAGGTACCGCAACAATCTGGACCAACGTCAGCAGGAGGTATTACTAACCATGGAGATTTTTTTCGAATGTATACAAGTATTCCTATTATGATTAAAGATATACAAGATGCCATGAAAATCGAAGCAACCTTCCCCGATACGACAAAATCTAAATTTATTTTTTGCAATTTTATACTCCTATCAATGTACCGCTTCTATTCTAGTTGGAACAATACCGGTGTAGGCAATTACTAATGCATATGACAATGCTAATATCACCAGCACACTAATTGTAGACTTTATGGCAACGTTTGTGAATATCTTTTCTTTGTAATGCCATACTAACCATGTGATCAAAGTTGCCCAGATAGGGCCAAGAAGACTGACATATTCCATTGTTTCGAAGTAAACTTCGTGAACAAAGGGAGATAAACCTAATATTATAGTCTTTGGACTATCCGGTACAGCCATTCTATAGTCAATATACCCAAGTAGACCTGTAATATTTACAAGGATAAACACAAAGATTGTAGTAATAAGTGCAAGTATCATTAATGCCTTAACTGTTCCCTTGCGTTGTTCGGTACTAAAGAACAAGACAGAAATGAACACCGTGGCTATCATTATGATAGATATGGTAAGAAAACTATGTGTATACATAATCAGATCCAATGATGTAGGTCCAGCCAATTTTATAAATACCTCCACCTTTCCTTATAAGTTTTATCGATTTATTTCATTAAATTATAAAAATGGTTTAATATAGATCTATTATCTACAATAATTATTAAAATTGGAAGTATTTATATAATTAATTAGCACTATATATAGTAGTTGTCAAGAGTTGTAGACCGTAAAGTGAAAATAGATTTATTTCAGCTAGCAGCTATAGCTATTGCAACAGCAGGTGTATTGCATCTAGTACGAGCGCCTCTGAAACCTCCTGGCTTTCCACCAGAATTATTTTCGTACGCTGAGGTCTTGTTCATAGTAGGTGGAATTCTGCAAATTTTTTGGGTTTTACCTATGATTAAACAATGGGGTAAGCCATGGTACTATGCGGGGATAATAGGTACTTTAGTATTTATGTCATTGTGGTTTATATCGAGAGTACCAAATCCACTTACAGGAGTTGCGTTACCTAATAATGTTCTAGGGTATGCAACAGAAACATTACAGGTTGTGTATATAATAACAACTGCAATAATAATTGCAAAAGAAAAAACAATACTTCAAACAGCTAATGAAAAAAGAAAAGTGGTCTCAGATATGTTGACATCTTTGTCCAAGCAAGTAAGAAATTTAACAGAAGAAATAGATATTTTAAAGCAAAAATTATAATTGCTTCAGCATTGTACCCTCCCATGTTAATCATATTTTTTAAAAATAATGAATTCATACAAGTAAAATTGAATACTTGTATAATATTTATCTTAAA
>OCZS010000839.1_pt1 | contig 10470 bp, 8 predicted proteins | sample 1539071 | NCBI WGS metagenome assembly OCZS01 (sample SAMEA3113584, study PRJEB22503) | soil metagenome | reverse complement strand
GCGGGGGACATGCTCTTGGGCGCGTTGCTGGATGCCGGGGCCGATCGTGAGGCGGTCCAGGCGGCGGTCGACGCGGTGCTGCCGAAGGCCGTGGCGATCACCACGACGTCGGTGACCCGGGCCGGCCTGCGGGCCACCAAGGCCGAGGTCGAGTTGTCGGCACCGGACCAGCCTCACCGCAGCTGGGCCACCGTGCGCGACCTGATCGAGAACGCCGACCTGCCCGGTCCCGTACGCGACCGGGCGCACGCCGTGTTCGCCCGGCTGGCCCAGGCGGAGGCGCGGGTGCACGGCATCGACCCGGACGACGTGCACTTCCACGAGGTGGGGGCGCTGGACTCCATCGCCGACGTGGTCGGCGTGTCCGCAGCCCTGCACGACCTGGAGGTCGGCACGGTGAGTACCGGTCCGGTCGCCCTGGGCGCCGGAACGGTCCGTACCGCGCACGGCGTTCTCCCGGTCCCGGTGCCCGCTGTGGTCGAGCTGGCCCGAGGCTGGCCGGTGAGCGCCGGCGGCCAGGGCGAGCTGACCACACCGACCGGCATGGCACTGCTGGTCACGCTGGCCGAGCGATGCCAGGACCTGCCGCCCCTGCAGGTCCGCAGCGTCGGTGTGGGGGCCGGGACCCGCGACCCGGCCGGCCGGGCCAATGTCACCCGCGTGGTGCTCGGCGACGAGGCGGCGCGGTCGGCGGACCCGATGAGCGCGACGCTGCTGCTCGAGACGAACGTCGACGACCTCGATCCCCGGTTGTGGCCCGAGGTCCTGCAGCGGTTGCTGCGGGCCGGTGCCGACGACGCCTGGCTGGTGCCGATCCTGGGCAAGAAGGGCCGGCCCGGGCACGTCTTGACCGCGCTGTGTCCGCCCGACCGCGCCGACACCCTGAGGGCGGAGATGCTGGCGGGAACGAGCAGCTTCGGCGTGCGCGAGACGGCGTACCGCAAGTTCGCGCTGCCCCGGGCCTGGTTCGACGTCGCGCTGGGCGACGTCGTGGTGGCGGTCAAGGTCGCCTCCCGCGACCGCGTGATCTCCCAGGTCAGCCCGGAGTTCGACTCGGTTGCCGCGGCGGCGGACCGGCTCGGCCAGACGCAGCACGACGTCCTCATCGCGGTCACGGCGGCCGCCGCCGCTGCGGGACTGGTGGCCGGGGCTGACCTTCCCGAAGGTGGCAGGAGCACAATGACGACATGATTCCTACCTCCCCGTTCGGCCGGACCGGCCACCAGAGCACCCGGGTCATCTTCGGGGCGGCCGCGCTGTCTGCCGTCACCCAGGCCGAGGCCGACGCGACCATGGAGCTCGTCACCGCCTCGGGGGTCAACCACATCGACGTCGCGGCCAGCTACGGCGAGGCCGAGCTGCGGCTCGGGCCGTTCGTCGAGCACCATCGCGCCGAGTTCTACCTGGCCACCAAGACCGGTGAGCGGACGGCCGAGGCGGCGTACGCGGAGATCAGTCGTTCTCTGGAGCTGCTCCGGACCGACCACGTTGACCTGCTGCAGCTGCACAACCTGGTCGACGAGGCCGAGTGGCGCACGGCGTACGCCCCGGGCGGCGCGCTGGAGGGCGCTGTCCGCGCCAAGGAGGAGGGCCTGGTCCGCGACCTCGGCGTGACCGGCCACGGCGTCACCGTGGCGCGGCAGCACCTGCGTTCGCTGGAGGAGTACGACTTCGCCTCGGTCCTGCTGCCGTACAACTACCCGATGACCCGCAACCCCGACTATCTGCGCGACTTCGAGGAGCTGGTCGGCGTGTGCACCGAGCGCGGCGTGGCCGTCCAGACCATCAAGTCGATCACCCGGGCCCCCTGGGCCGATGACTCGGAGCGCCACGCCGCCACCTGGTACGAGCCGCTGACCGATCAAGACGCCATCGACGTGGCGGTGGCCTGGGTGCTGGGCCGGCCCGGGGTCTTCCTCAACACGGTGGGGGACATCCACCTGCTGCCCAAGGTGCTCGAGGCCGCCGCCAAGTTCAGCAGCCGGCCGGGCGAGGACGAGATGGCGCGGCTGGACGAGGCCTGGGGGATGGAGCCCCTCTTCGTCTGACTTTCCCCCCGGCCGGCAAATCGGGAGGAGAGGCGGGTCAGGGAACGGGCAGGTGCTCCCGGGCCCAGTCGAAGGCGATGCGGTGCGACTCGTAGCGGGAGTCGATGCTCGGCACGTCGATCTCGATCATGAAGTCGCCGTCGTAGTCGTCGGGCACGGCAGCCAGCACCGCGTCGAAGTCGACGACGCCTCGTCCCGGTTCGGCCCAGAGCCGCTGGCTACGGCTCAGCTCCACGTAACCCTGCTCCGCCGCCTCGGCGGGGTCCAGGTAGTCGGGGAAGCAGTCCTTGAGGTGGATGCCGCCCATCCGGTCCGCGTACCGCTGGATGAAGGGACCGGGGTCGATCCCGGCCCAGCGGAGATGACCGGTGTCGGGTCCGAATCCGATCACGTCCGGACCGAGCTGGTCGAGCAGGGCGCTGATCTCCTGCTCGGTCTCGAAGACGCCACCGACGTGGGAGTGGTGCAGCGGTCGTAGGCCCTCGGACTGCAGGACCTGGCAGATGATGCCGCAGTTCTCGATCGCAAGGGCCAGCCGGTCGCGGCTGAAGTCCGCACCGACGGCTGGCCGCCTACGGCGGGCGTCAACCCAGAGCGAGGAGACCATGATGCGGTCCAGTCCCAACGCCAGCTGGACCGCCCCGAACGCCTTGGCGCGCTCGACCTCCAAGGCGATGTCGACGGTCTCATCGAACGCCGAGCTGAACAGGCTGACCGCGGGCGAGAGCCCGTAGCCGCCGATCCAGTCGAGGTAGTCCTCCGGGGCCATGCCGTCCGGGACGTCGGCCTTGACCGCCGTGTACCCGATCGCGGCGAAGTCGGCGAAGGCCTCCGCGAAGACCTCCTTCGACTTGCCCGCGCCGTCCCGGCTCCAGTAGGGAAGCGGGTTGGCGGCGATTCTCGGGGCGGTCACACCAGGCTCACCGGGCGACCGGTACGGGCCGACTCGTACGCGCCGGTGATGATCGCGATGGCCTGCCGGTTGGTCTCGAGGTCGACGCGCAGGGTCTCCTGCCCGGCCAGCGTGGCGAGGAAGTTCTCGTACTGACGGCGGTGCGAGTCGATCCACAGCGCACCCGGATCGCTGCCCGCGCTGGCGCCCGCCTTCGGCTCGGTGACGTAGTTCGCCACCTGGTTCTCCGAGGTGTCGACCTTCCCCATCATCTTCTCCTCCGCGTCGCTGTCCGGCGACGAGAGGTGGATGAAGGCAAGCTCGTCGTTGTCGATCACGACCGAGCCCTTGTCCCCGTGCACCTGCAGCCGCGCGCTCAGACCGGGGTAGGCCGCAGTGGTCGCGTGCAGCACGCCCAGGGCGCCGCTCTCGAACCGGACCACGCCGACCGCGACGTCCTCGACCTCGATCCGCTGGTGGGCCAGCGTGCCGGTGTAGGCAAAGACCTCGACCGGCCGGCCGAGGGTGGCGACGAGGAGGTCGACGGTGTGCACGCCCTGGTTCATCAGGGCGCCGCCCCCGTCCAGCTCCCAGGTCCCTCGCCAGTCGCCGGAGTCGTAGTAGCTCTGGCCGCGCCACCAGTCGATGGAGGCGATGCCGGAGGTCAGCCGGCCCAGCGCGCCGCGCTCGATCGCTGCCACCGCGATCTCGGTCGACCGGTCGAACCGGTGCTGGGAGATGACGGCCACCAGCGTTCCAGCCTCCCGCTGGGCGGCGATGATCTCGTCGGTCTTCGCCAACGTGATCTCGGCGGGCTTCTCGATGATCACGTGACGTCCGGCCCGCAGCGCCTCGATGGCCAGCGGGCCGTGAGTCCCGGTGGGCGTGCAGATGCTCACCACGTCGGTATCGACCTCGGTCAGCGCCTGGGTCAGGCTCGCGAACGTTGCGGCTCCGTGCTCGGCCGCCACCTTCTCGGCCCGGTCGGGATGGACGTCGACGACGGCGACCAGGTCGATCCGTTCGGCCAGCTCGGTGACCACCTGGCTGTGCTGCTTACCGATCACCCCAGCGCCGACGAGGACGAAGCGGGTGCGGGTCTGTGGGCGGGCGCCCGTGTGCCTTCGGCCCGCCGCGGGGGGTTCAAGGGGGGTCGCCCCCCCTTGCTGTGTCACGTGGGTCATGCGAACTCGATCCCCTCGGACTTCAGAATGTCGGTGAATGCCTTCCAGGCACTGGTCCACAGCTCGGCTCCGGAGAAGCCGCCGGTCGCGTTGTAGTCGGCCAGATGGGGCTCGAGGGAGAAGAAGCCGTCGAAGCCGTCGGCGCGCAGGGCGCGGACGGTCTCCACAACCTCGCCGTCGCCCGCCCCGGCCACGACGACCGAGGCGTCGGCGAGCCGGGCGTCCTTGATCTGGACGTACTCCACGTACGGCCGCAGGGGGGCGTAACCCTCAGTGAAGGGCCGGACCCCCACCTGGACGAAGTTCGCCGCGTCCCAGGCCAGCCGAAGACTGGGCGAGTCGACCGAGGTGACGATGTCCAGGCAGCGGCGTGGGATGTCGCCGTAGATCTCCTTCTCGTTCTCGTGCAGCAGGATCACGTCGTGCTTCTCCGCCACGTCGGCCAGCGCGCGCATCCGGCGCAGCACCTCGTCGCGGTGGCGGTCCGGGTCGTCACCCTCCCGGACAAAGAACGAGAAGATCCGGATATAGGGGGCCTCGAGCTGCTGGGCGACGTCGGCAGCGTGCCGCATCCGCTCCAGGTGCGGCTCGAAGTCCTCGTCGATGTAGATCTTGCCGATCGGCGAGCCGATGCTGGAGACCGCCAGGTCGTACTCCTTGAGCGTCTGCTGCAGGGTGGCGAGCTGGTCGGCGTCGAGATCTAAGATGTTGACGTTCCAAGCGCTGCGGATCTCGAGGTACCTCAGGCCCAGTCCGCTCGCGACCTCACACTGCTCGCGGGGGTCTGGCGAGATCTCGTCGGAGAATCCGGAGAGGGTCCACATGAAGCAGGCGTCCTTACGCGTCGGGAATGTGCAGCTCCATTCAGCCATGGGGTCCTGAGCGCCCGCCATCCGTTGCCGAATGTTGTTTCGCCGATGGACCCGTCGTTGAGCCCGGCGGGCCAGTCGCCGTCCCGGCCGCCCTCGATCTACGACGTGGCCGCAGCCGCCGGGGTCGCCACCTCCACGGTCTCCCGGGCGCTCTCCAAGCCGGGCCGGGTGAGTTTTCGAACCGCCGAGCACGTCCGGAAGGTCGCGGCCGAGCTCGGCTACCGGTCGGAGCCGACCGAACGGGCGCTGCCGAGCGTCCGGACCAAGCTGTTGACCATGGTCGTGGCCGACATCACCAACCCCGTCTTCTTCGGGATGATCCGTGGAGCGGAACGGACGGCCAGCCACGCCGGCTACCAGATGGTGCTCGGCGAGACCCAGGAGTCGGAGGCGCGTGAGCGGCAGCTTCTCGACTCGCTCGGCCCAGTGTCGGACGGCGTGATCCTGACCTCGTCCCGGCTGCCCGACAACGCCATCCGGGCCCTGGCCAAGGCCTTCCCGCTGGTGGTGCTCAACCGGCTCGTCGAGCAGGTCCCCTCGGTGGTCAGCGACAACGTGCGCGCGGTCAAGCGGGCCGTCGAACACCTGGCCGGCTGCGGCCACCGGTCACTGACCTACGTCGCCGGGCCGGAGGCCTCGTGGGCGGACGGGATGCGCTGGCGCGGGCTGTTGGAGACGGGCCACGAGCTGGGGCTCAAGGTGCAGCGGATTGGGCCGTGCCGGCCCACGATGAACGGCGGCCGGCAGGCCGCCGAGCTGTGGCGGCAGGCGTCGACGACCGGAGTCGTCGCGTACAACGACCTGGTCGCGATCGGGTTCGTCCAGGGGGTGAGCGACGCCGGGTACGCGGTACCGCGCGACGTAAGCGTGGTCGGCTTCGACAACATCCGCGAGGGCGAGCTGGTCAGCCCGCAGCTCACCACCATCGCCGCTCCGCTGTTCAGCCTGGGCTCGGCGGCCGTCAACCACCTGCTGAAGACGGCCACTGCCCCGCGGAGCCGGGAGCGGACGGTCGTCCTGCCCGCCCGGTTGGTGGTCCGCGGCTCCACTGGCCCCGCCCCCAAACCCTGACTTGTCCGCGTCTCCGCAGGCTACAGCCGGCTGAGACGCTGACAAGTCGGGGGCGATCCGTCAGGATCGGTCTATGGCCGAGACCTACGGGACCGAACCCGGCGACCCGAGCCGCGCTCTGCGCATAGGCGGGGTGGGGGAGCGGTTGACGCCGGGGGACGTGACGGCGTTCGTCGCCCGCGCGCTCGCCGGCGCCGACCTGGACGCGAAACGGGTGTGCCTGGTCGTGCCCGACGGGACCCGGACCTGTCCACTGCCGCTGCTCATGCGGGCGTTCCACGAGGCCCTGGCCGGCCGGGCGAAGGACGTCACGGTGGTGATCGCCCTCGGCACCCACCAGGGGATGAGCGAGGACCAGCTCGGCCGGCACCTGGGTTACCCGGCGGGCGACGTCGAGTCGACGTACCCCGGCTGGACCGTCCGCAACCACGAGTCCTGGCTGCCGGAGACGTTCGTCCATCTCGGGACGATCGGCGCTGACCGGCTGGCCGTGCTCACCGGCGGCCTGATGCCCGCCACGACGGTGGACGTGCGGATCAACCGCCACGTCGCCGAGGCGGACGTGGCCATCGTTATCGGCCCGGTGTTCCCGCACGAGGTGGTCGGCTTCTCCGGCGGCAACAAGTACTTCTTTCCTGGTGTCTCCGGTGCCGAGCTGATCGACCTGTCCCACTGGGTCGGCGCCCTGATCACCAGCGCGGAGATGATCGGCACCCCCGGTGTGACGCCGGTCCGAGCGTTGATCAACGAGGCGGCCACGATGATCCCGGTCGAGCGCCTCGCCCTCTGCCTCGTGGTCGCCTCGGGCACCGACACGTTGCACGCGGCGGCGTTCGGGACTCCGGAGGACGCGTGGGCGGCCTGCGCCGCCGTCTCCGCCGAGACCCACGTCAGCTATCTGGACCGGGCCTACCCGCGGGTGCTGTCGATCATGCCGACCAAGTACCTGGACATCTGGACGGCGGCCAAGGGGTTCTACAAGCTCGAGCCGATCGTGGCCGACGGGGGCGAGCTGATCATCTACGCCCCGCACATCACCGAGGTCTCGGTGATGCACCCCCACATCCTCGAGATCGGCTACCACAACCGGGACTACTTCCTGGGTCAGTGGGAACGGTTCGCCGGCCAACCCTGGGGAGATCTCGCCCACTCGACCCACCTGCGCGGGCAGGGCACCTGGGACGCAGAGCACGGGGAACAGAACCGGGTCACCGTGACCTTGGCGACCGGGATTCCGGAGGACGTGGTCCGCGCCGTCAACCTGAACTACCGGGATCCGGCCACGATCGACATCGCCGCACACCAGGCCGACCGGGACACCTTCGTGGAGCCGCACGCTGGCGAGGTGCTCTACCGGCTCCGCTCAGGTCGGCCGTCCGCCCAGCACGGCGAGCCCGACGGGCGGACCGTGCCGGTCGAGGGTGGCGACGGGTGAGCGGCGGCCGCGCGAGCGGTCTCCCAAGGTCCCTGACTTTCTGACCCGCGTTTCACCCCCACCCGGTGTGTCGGGGCGCCATTGGCCTACTGGAGTCACAAATTCAGGGGACAGGCGAACGGGAGGTTCGAAGCGCTCGTCACGAGTGAAGCTCGAGACCCCTGAGTAAGTGACGCCAGTGCCGGTTTGAGGGTGCGACACGCCGGGTGGGAGTGAAACGCGGGGCAGAAAGTCAGGGGGCCTTGGAAGGGCGCAACGTTGTCCACCGGCGACGGTGAGCAGGGCGGGCTAGGGCGACCAGATGCCTGAGGCGTAGACCCGGCTCAGGATGTCCAGCGACTTCGACGCCTCGCGGGGGCTGATCCAGAACGGCTCCGGCTCTCCCAGACGGGCGTAGAAGTCAGCGATCAGGGCCTGGTGGGAGACGCCCCAGTAGGTGCGACCGCTGGAGGCGGCCTGCCGTTCTTCGACGACCTCGACCCGACCGTCGGCGTAGCGCACCGTGAGGTCGCGACGGAGGAACAGCTCCGCCCCCTCGGTGAGAATCTCCAGGGTGACCGGCGAGTCGGTGGCGTTGGCGTTGGTGGCGAAGAAGACCGACCGAGCGTCACCTTGATGATCGAGCACGATCTGCGCGGTGTCCTCGATGTCGACACCCTCGAGGACCAGCCGGCTGGCCCGTCCGCGCACCACCTGGACCTCACCCAGCAGCCACTGCAGCAGGTCGATGCTGTGGATGGCCTGGTTGATCAGCACCCCGCCGCCGCTGCGGTCGACCTGGCCGCGCCACGGCCGCGACTTGTAGTACGTGGGGGGGCGGTGCCAGCAGACGGTCGCCGACGCACCCAGGACGGACCCGAGCCGTCCGGACTCGAGCAGATCGGCCATGGCCTGACTGGTCGCGTTGTACCGGTTCTGGAAGCAGACGGCGATCTTGGGAGCACCCGGTTGCTCGGCCGCCGCCACCAGGCGCTCCGCCTCGGTGCGGATGTGCGCCACCGGTTTCTCGACGACGACGTGGACCCCGGCGGCCAGAGCGTCGATCGCGGGCTGCACGTGCTGGTCGTGCGGGGTGGTGATGTGGACGACATCGGGCCGCATCGCGGCGAGGAGCTCGGTATGGCTGGCGAAGCTCGGTACGCCGTAGCGCGCCGAGGCGCGCGCGGCGGCATCTCGATCCACGTCGCACACCGCCACGAGCTGGAGGTCAGGGAGCGCCTCGATCGCCTCGAAGTGGACGACCGAGACATCACCGCATCCGACCACGGCTGCTGTCTTCATCATCGACATCAACCTATGCCGACGCGGCCGGAGGCCGGTGGGTGGGAGGCGACCAACTTCCACCCGCCCGCGAGACGTCCGGTGGTTCCGGCCAAGATGGGGTGGTGAACGATGCCTCGTCCGGCCGCCCGCCCCGGCTCAGCCGGGCCACGGTGGGCCTACCTTCCGCCGCACCGGTGCGGATCGTCCATCTCGGCCTCGGCAACTTCCACCGCGCGCACCAGGCCTGGTACACCGCCAATGCCCCGGACGCATCCGAGTGGGGGATCGCGGCGTTCACCGGCCGGCGGCCGGACGCGGCCGAGCAGCTCGGCCCGCAGGACGGCCTGTACACGCTGATCACCCGGAGCGCCGACGGCGACACCTTCGCGGTCATCGAGAACCTGGTCGCGGTGCATCCCTCCACCGACCATCCGGCCTACCTGGACTACCTGCGCCGACCGGAGGTCGCCGTCGTCACGATCACGGTCACCGAGGCGGGCTACGTACGCCGTCCGGACGGCCACCTCGACGCCGGCCGGGACACTGTGGCCGGCGACATCGCCGCTCTACGCGCCAACCCGGACTCGCCGGTCGCCAGCCTGCCGGGCCGGCTGGTTGCCGGACTGCTTGCTCGGCGCGCCGCCGATGCCGGCCCGATCACGATCCTGTCCTGCGACAACCTGCCCGAGAACGGCGAGGTGACCGCGACGGTGGTCACGGAGCTGGCCGCCGCGGTCGACGAGACCCTGCCGGACTGGATCGCTGCCAACGTCGACTTCGCCACCTCGATGGTGGACCGGATCACCCCGGCCACCACCGACGAGGACCGTCGCCTGGTCGCCAGCACGCAGGGCTACGAGGATGCCGCGCCCGTGCCCACCGAGCCGTACGCCGAGTGGGTGGTTGCTGGACGGTTCCCGGCCGGTCAGCCGCGCTGGGAGGACGCCGGCGCCAAGGTGGTGGCCGATGTCGGCCCGTACGAGCAGCGGAAGCTCTGGCTGCTGAACGGCTCCCACTCGCTGCTCGCGTACGCGGGGAGCGTCCGCGGACACAGCACGATCGACGAGGCGATCGGCGACCCCGAGTGCCGCGACTGGGTTGAGAGCTTCTGGGAGGAGGCCAGCCGGCACCTGCTCCTCGGGGCCGAGGCGGCGGTCGACTATCGCGCGGCGCTGCTGGACCGGTTCGGCAACCCCCGGGTCCGGCACCAGCTGGCTCAGATAGCCCCGGACGGGTCGATCAAGCTGCCGGTCCGGATCATCCCGGCGCTCCGCGCCGAACGCGCCGAGGGCCGGATGCCGGTCGGCTGCGCCACCGTTCTCGCGGCGTGGGTCCTGCACCTGCAAGGACACGGTGCCCCGATCAAGGATCCCGGTGCGGACGCCGCCCGCGCGGCGGCCGCTGCCGCCGATCGTCCGGCCGCGGTCTCCGGCGTCCTTGACACACTCTCCTCCGGACTCAGCGCCGATCGCGAGCTGGTCGACGTGGTGGTTGCTCAGCTGGACGTCATCACCCGGTCGTGAGCTCGCCGGCCAGGGCGGCCACATGGGCCTCGCTCAGCCGGCCGTCGGCGATGGCGATGTCGAAGCGGCGGGACAACACCTCGCCCGGGGCCAACGTCACCGGTCGGTCCCAGGCCAGCGCGGAGCCGATCCCGGGGTAGTCGGCTACGCGGACGAACCAGGGCTCGTCGGCCGCCGCCGCG
>OCZS010000838.1_pt1 | contig 10472 bp, 9 predicted proteins | sample 1539071 | NCBI WGS metagenome assembly OCZS01 (sample SAMEA3113584, study PRJEB22503) | soil metagenome | reverse complement strand
ACCCGGCTGAACTCTCCAGCACCCCGGTGGACGCGGATTCGATCATGATGTATCCGATCCCAGCTGCCTGGACCACCGACGGGTTCTCGGCGGCGATGAACCAAGAGTTGTCCGAGACCGACAAGAACTTCATCCGCGACGCGTATCCGTGGTGACGTGAACGATGGCCGAGCGGCTGGGGCGTCGCTCCGCGGAGCCGCCGCCTCCCAAGATGTAGGCGACCGGTAAGCGCTGTGGCGGATTTCGCCGTTGTTGTCGGTGTCGCCCGGTATCCAGAGTTGTCCGCCGAAGGAGTGGCGGTCGATCTGGACGGCCCCAACAACGATGCGCTGGCCGTCCGCGACTGGCTGATCGACCCCGACGGCGGCCGGCTCGAGCCAGCGAACGTACGGATGGCGCGCTCCGCCGACTTCGACCCTATCGATCCGCTAGATCCACAACCAGCAAGAGCGCGGATCGAGCGTGAGCTCAAGTGGGTCGAACAGCAGACCGAGGCTTCTGCCGGCAACCGGCTCTATCTGTACTTCTCCGGACACGGATTCTCGCCCGTGCTCGAGGAAGGTGCCGTTTTCACCGCGGAGGCAACGCAGACCAGCCCCGAGTACGTCTATGCGCATGCCTGGATGCGGTGGTTCCGTAAGGCGCAGCGATTCCGCGAGACCGTGCTGTGGATGGACAGCTGCATGAATTATGAGCAGTCGATCCCGGTCAACGAAGTGTTGATGCGGCCGAAGATCGGCACGGGCGTCCCGGGCCCGGCCTTCATCGCGCTCGCCGCACAGACAAAGAGCGCGCTTGAGCACTCCATGCCGGATGGCCAGGTGCACGGCGTGTTCACCTGGACATTGCTGCGAGGGCTGCGCGGCGGGGCAGCCGACGAGCGTGGTCGGATAACCGCGGAAAGCCTCCGCAACTTTCTCTACACGGTAATGCCCGAATTCCTGCCCGCTAGTGCGCGACATTCCTCTTCGGTGGACCTGCAGCCATTCGTTCGGGCTGACGAGGGAATGGTGTTCCGGCGGCTGCCGGCCCGGCCCAAGTGCCCGGTGCGGCTGGTTTTTCCCGCCGGCTCCGTCGGCGACGAGCTCCGTATCTGGACCGGCCGGCCACTCGCCCAAGTGACATCGGCGGTGTTGTCCAGCGCCGAATGGACGGGTGACCTTCTGCGCGGGGTGTACGTGGCAGAGGTGCCGGAGGCGGGACTACGGCATGGCTTTCAGGTTAGCGGAGCCGGTGCAGTTGAGGAGGTGGTCACCCGGACGGGCTCGGCAGTCATCGTGCCGGATGCGTCGGAACTCTTCACGCTCAGCGTCGTCGCGGGCAATCCGGCGGCTTCGATCAGTGTGATGGACTACCGATTCGACCGCATCTTCAGCGAAACCGGCGAGCTTCATGAGCGGGAGATGCCCGGGATTTACAAGATCAGGGTCGGGTTTGGCCGGGACATCACGATGATCTCCGACGACGTGGTCTTGCTCGACCGCGACACCGTGCTGTCCGGTCCAGGACCTGCTCGGATGCTGTCCTCGCCTGCGCCGGTACCGGGTGCCGCGTCGACCCATGAGTTTCACGTCGCGCCGTTCGAGAAAGCGGCCGATCGCCGAGCGGCCGTTTCAGGACTGGCTTCAGGCCGGTCGATGATTTCGTTGTTAGCCAGGTACGTCACCGATCCGGTTGACCAGGAGACGGCCGCGGTTGGCTCAGCGCCGCCACCTCCGCACCCCCTGCAGGGCATGCAGCTGGTCAATGTGGCTGGGCAACCTGTTGCCGATCTTTCACAGGAGAGTCGGGTCCTGAGCAGCGCCGAGACCGACAGTGCAGCGGTTTGGGAGCAGGAGGTGCCGCCCGGCGCCTACTTCCTGCGACAGGCTCTGGCCGGCGGCCGGCAATATGAAGGTGCCGTCATCGCCTCCCCTGACTGGGTCACCCACGTAGCGATACAGCGAGCAACTCCAACCGATGCCCTGGGCGGCGGGGCGGCGGATCGGATGAAGGCGATCCGTATGGAGCCGATCAGTGACGTGGCGGTGTTCATGCGCCGGACAGGCGTGAACCGCACGCCCGACCAGGATGCGGCCATCGAGGGGGCGCGGATGGCCTTGACGCAGGGCCGCAACCTCTTCGCTGACGGTCGTGGATCGCAGCTGGCAGAGCTGCTTCTGGTCGAATTCGCCGACCCGATCGCCGGCATCATCGGCGGCCACCTCTTGCTGCAATCGATGGACGAGGCCCAAGCCGATCCAGTCCGGACCGAGCAATTCGAGTCCGCTGTGACCAACCTGCGTTCGCTCGTCGGCCAAGACCACCCAGACGTCGAAGCGCTGTCCCTGCGGTGCACCAACGTCAGCCTGCGGACAACGCGCCCATTCATGGCGCCGCCGATGTTCCGGCATAGTTGGCAGCTGATCACTGCCGCCAGCTACCAGCGCCCCGACCTGATTCCTGCTGAGTTGTGGCGGCGTGTTCACGCCTCGGTTGCGCTCGGCGCGTTCTTCGTCTGGGCCACTGATGAGCCGACTCGGACGGCGCACGCAGATCAGCTGTCCCGCTGGATCAGCCAGTACGCCGACAGCGGCGCTGTGTCGGCAGCGGCGGCGGAAGGCGCGAGGGAGACGACGCCGGTACCCGAGGCGGCCAGGGAAGGTGCCTACCGGCTGCAGGTGCCAGCAGGCGCGGCCACGACGCTGTGGAGAGAACAGGAGAATTCTCGGCAGGACGCGGCGAGAGACTGATGTACGAATACGCTCTTACGCGGTCGATGTCGATCTCCTTCCAGCGTTTCCCCTACCCGCCTACTGGCCTCGTGACGGCGCTGCCGACGAGTCGGGGTGCGTTACCTCTTCTCCACAGCTCGCCCGGCAAGCTCGTCCTGCCCTGCCCCTCGGGTGAGGCATTCTGGATCGGGCTCGTCTCGTCGGGCCAAGCGCAAAACCGTCTGCGGGTGATCGTCTCGCTGGCCTCCGAGCACAGGGTTGACGCGCTTACGGGAGCCGACGCGGATGACATCCAGCGGGCCAGCGACATCCCTGCACCTCGGAATGGCATCCCCGGCATCTTCCGGGGCGACGGGAGCTGGTGGGCCTTTGCCCGCGACGCCGGCGACACCGCCGCCCCTGCATGCCTCGAAATCGAGCTGCTCTGCCGGTCCGTTGAGGCGACGGAACCTCTCCGTGTCACCAATGATCCAGGTCGACAGCACGCCGCACGAAGCCAGCGTGATGAGTCGCATCGACCGCCAGCCCCACAGTCACCACCATCGGTGAAATCGCCACCCGACCGTGAGAGCAGCTCATCCGTGCGGGTCGAAGTCGTCGGGCCAGAAGATTTCCAGGCGCTCGGCGGCATGCGCGTGCAGCCCCTGGAAGAGGCCAACCACTACGGCGGTTGGCGACTGCCCTGACCTGTCGAACGAACGCATGGCCGGCGATCGAGTAACCATCTTGCCGCGCCGTAGTCACCAGCCAGACGCGCCGGCAGGGGCAGCCGCCATGATCGACAAGGAAACCCTTCCCACAGCCGTTTGCCGGGCGGCATGATGATCACAGCGCAACTATCCCGAAAAGCGGGAACAGGGGTCAAAGAAGCTTCGGAAGGTGAGGCATCGCGTGACCGGCGAAACCGGAGCATCGTTGGCAACTACCGGCGAGTTGCATGTGACAAACGACCCGGTGCGGCATCTTGGTGGTGAGGCTGAGAGAGAGCCCCAAACGGGCACCGCGCTCTGTCTGTCCGGTGGTGGCTACCGGGCGATGATGTTTCACCTGGGCGTCCTGTGGCGCCTGAATGAGGCCGCGATGCTCCCCTTGCTCGACCGGGTGTCCAGCGTGTCCGGAGGATCGATTACGGCCGGAGTGCTGGCTATGAATTGGACGCAGTTGGCGTTCAGCGAAGCTGGGGTTGCCAAAAAGTTCGTTTCTCGAGTTGTGGAACCCATCCGTGCAATGGCTGGCACAAGTGTCGATGTGACGTCCCTGCTCGTTGGGGCCGTGCTTCCGTTCACCTCGGTTTCCGACAGGGTTGTGAAGGCCTATCGCAAACATCTCTTCGCGAAGACGACACTTCAGGATTTGCCCGACCGGCCGAGGTTTGTGATCAACGCGACGAATCTGGAGTCCGGCGTGCTGATGCGGTTCAGCAAGCCGTATCTTGCCGACTATCGGGTGGGTCGAGTCAACGAACCCGACCTGCCGCTGGCGGTGGCTGTTGCGGCGTCGTCGGCGTTCCCGCCCGTGCTTTCTCCTTGCACGATTGATCTGGAGCACGAGGACTGGATCACCGAGGAGGGCAACGTCCTCACTGGTGAGGAGTTCCGTAACGAGATCCGGCTCACCGACGGTGGTGTGTACGACAATCTTGGGCTTGAGACCGCGTGGAAGCGGTATTCGAGGATTCTCGTCAGTGACGCGGGTGGCGTTCTGAAACCCGATGCTGATCCGGCGTCGGACTGGGCCCAGCAAACGGTGCGGGTATTGAAGGTGACTGATAATCAGGTCAGGTCGCTTCGCAAGCGGCAGGTCATTGAATCATTCAAGGACAATCGGCGTAGCGGGATGTATGTCGGCATTCGCAGCGACGTGGCCAACTACGGATTGGCCGATCGGCTCCCAGCAGATGTAGCCGTCACCATGGAACTCGCTGCGACACCAACCCGGCTTGATGCGATGGACGAATCGTTGCAGGAGCGGCTGGTCAACTGGGGCTATGTCATATGCGATGCCGGACTCCGGGCGCACGTTTTTGAGCGGCGAGTTACCCGGACGTCTCCCGTACCCCGCCAGCCCTATCTCCAGCGACGCTTAGGTCCGTACAGATGGTTCTTTGGCGGCCCGAGGCCTTGGAGGCAGCGACCCAAGGTGGGCAGGAGTTGAGTGATTTTGCCTACGTCGTGGTGGAGGAGTCCGTCGACAGACTCGTCGAGCTCATGGCGTGGCCGTGGCCCGAGGCTGACGATCAAGGCCGAGTGTTCTGGCCCGTGGAAGCCGAATCCGACTACAAGACGGCGGTCACGACCCGAGATCTACTGCGTGACCAGCTTTACCGACCCAGTCGGCTGGTGCGCCGGCCACGTCTAGGTGACGTCTACGCAGCAAGACACCTTGGACCGGCTTGGGAGAACACCGATGTGGTCACCGATGTGCGACAGCTGTTCGACGGGGATGTATACGACATCTCCGCCGACGCACGGGAGGCAGCAAAGCTTGCATATCAAGGAGCCGCAGCATCCGTCCCAACGGCGGATGCCCCGAGCGAGGTTGACCGCCGGCTGCTTTCCGAGGCAGCTAACCGCCGGGGGCGGCTCGCAGCGAAGAAGCTGACGATCACCGCACCCCCATCCCGGGCGCGTCGCCCATGAGCTCACCGCCGCCTATCATCAGCCCGGTTCCGAACGACACGCTCGGACCTCAGACCGAACCACCGGGCGGCTTCGTCCAGGCTCTGCGCGCTGACCCGCAAGCGCTGGTCTACATGCTGCTCAACGTCGGTGATGGAGACACGCAGCTCATATTGCTCCCGGCCGACGAAGCCGGGCACCGGCAGCTCGTCATCGTGGACGTTGCCACCCGAGGCAAGCTACCCCGGCTGCTGGACTCACTACATGAGGCGGGCTTCGTCGCACGCCCGGGCACGCCCGGACAGGTGCGGCTCCTCGTAGCCAGCCACCCCCACCACGACCACATTGGTGGGATGACGGAGCTGCTGTCGCGCTATCCGGAGACAGGATCCATCGACCAGCTGTGGGAGCCTGGATACTTCTATCCCAGTCCCTCCTTCCACAACCTGATGAAGCAACTGGAAGGCCGTAGCGACATACGGTGGGTACAGCCAACCTCTGGCACGAGCCTTTTCCTCGGTCGTGTCCGGTTCACAGTGGTCGGACCCGGGGTTGGTCTGAAAAACCGGTTCGATACCTACGGCGTCAACGTCAACGACGCTTCAATCACGCTGATGGTCGAGTATCCCGCGACCAAAATCCAAGCTGAGCGCGACCCAGAGAACAACGGACGCGTCAATCGGCGCCTGGTGAGGCGGAAGACCCGTCGCCTATTGCTTGGCGCGGATGCCCAGTTCACATCGTGGGCGCAGGCGACCGTCGACTTTCCCAATCTGGAGCAGGAGTACAACCCAGTACTCGCACGCGAGCTGCGGGCGGCCACTGGCGGTGATTACCTGAAAGCCGACCTCATGAAGGTGTCGCACCACGGCTCCAAGCACGGGGTCAACATCGAGCTACTCGAGCGTGTCGCAGCCCCAACAATCCTGGTGTCGTCCCTGAGCGGCGGTGGAAAGTACAACTTCCCCCACCTGCTCGCTATGGAAGCAGTTCGGGAGGCACGTCAACCATCGACCACGTCCTCCGCCGATAGAGAGCCCGACTATGCACTTGGGGTTCACATCACGGGCGGGAGATTGGAATCCGGTGAGGAGATGGGGTCGATCGCGGCAGTCATCGGCTCTTCCGGTACAGCGCCGATTCGCCTCTTCCGCCTATTCGACTCCCGCGATGCCGACATCGAGCTGCACAAGGCACGTGAAGCGCGTAAGGCACCGCGCCCACGGCGACGGGGCACCCCCAAGGCGTCCGAGGCCAGCGCCGGCGGGGCATAGGCCAGCCGTAATCCGCCTCATTCAAAAGCTGAGAAAGTTGCGCCAACGATGGCACTTGAGCCACCAGATCGGTGTAGGTTCTCGCCCATGACTGCTCGGGGCCGCTTCGTGGCGCGTCTGGTGACCATCCTTATCGCCTTGGCCGGATTAGTGACGGTCGGCGCGCTACCGGCCGCCGCCCAGCCCAATTCAGGCCCGGTCCCCTACGTTGCGTTGGGCGACTCCTATGCCGCTGGGCAGGGCGGAGGTGATTACCTCAACACCTGCCTGGAGAGCCCGAACGGCTACCCATATCTGCTCGACGCCAGGAGCCGGATCGATCTCCGCGACAACGTCGCGTGCACTGGTGCAAAGGCCTCTGATCTGGTCACCAGCAGCACACAGCTGTCGGCGCTAAACGTAGATACCGAATTGGTGACTATCACCGTCGGTGCCGCCGACTTGAATCTCTCCGAAGTGCTAGCCGCGTGTACAGCCGTACCGCCAACCCCAGTACAGTGCCAGGCTGCCATCGCCAACGCACAGGCTCTGTTGGGGGCGCTCGCGGTTAGTCTCACAAACCTGTACGCCCTGGTGGCAGATGCGGCGCCCAACGCGCTCATCGTGGTCACTGGCTATCCATACCTGTTTGAGCCACCAGCTGAAGGCGATCCCAATGCGGCCATCATCACAGCAATCAGAAATGCGATAACCGCCCTCAACACCACCATCCAGCAAACAGTCGCCGCTGCCCAGACCGCGGGTCTGAACATCATCTACGTTGACGTGACGGAAGAATTCGCCGGACACGGTATTGGCAGCAAACAGCCTTTCATCAACGCCGCTGGACCAGACGCCTACCACCCGAATGCCGCCGGCTACCGTGCCTACGCCAAGGCCATTTTCGCCGCCATTCGGAGCGTCTGGAAGGAGGAAAAGAAGCAGGCGGCCTAACACACATCAGCTGGGCGATACGTCGAGGCGCGCGGACATAGTCGCCATGCTGGCGCGGTGAGGAGCTGGTCGGTAGCTTGATGCCCAGCCGACGGGAGGGGCATTGGCATGGCAAATGGCGTTGAGGTCATTGTGGAGCCGGTGGAGCCTTCTGGCCTTCCGGTTGAGCGGTTACGCGAGTGGCTCGCCAGCGATCGCGGCTTACATGATGTGCTCGGAGACGTCGACGTCGCGGGCCTGCGGCTGAGTGAGCCGGAGATACTGCAACGCGAGCGGAAGGACAATTCGCCCTTCATTGCGACGGTCTTTGACCCGGAGCAAAACCGTGCCGTGGAAGTTTCTGGATTCGTGGACCAGCCAGAGAGCTTGCGGATCAAACCCAGTTCCTACCGGCCGCTACCGAGCCGCGATGAGCTCAAGGCCGCGTTGGACATCTTGCAGGCAGACGATCGATACGCCTCGCGACCGGATCGTGAGGAGGTTGTCGTCTACCAACCAATGCCACCGTTGGCCGATCGCGAGCAGGATGACGGCACGCTGGTCCGTCGCCCCACGCTCGGTATCTTCAGCCCGGCAGACACCCCGCGGCACCAGATCGTGGCAGTGGACGTGGCACAGCGGGACATTGACTGGCAGCCAGCTGGTCTTGATAACGGGACGGACAGCGACTGCGAGGACCAGCTTCCCGTCGGTGTGGAAAGCATTACCGATACAGCTGGACCCAATGCCGTCCACGTACGGGTAATTCGTGACGGGACAACCCTGTGGAATCTTGAGGTTGTTCGGCCGCGGAACTCCTCTCCGACGACTTATGGCAAGGGCTCCGGGGTAGAGCTGCGCCACGTCCGATACCGTGGCCGACTCGGCCTGTGGCGGGCGCATGTGCCGATTCTCAATGTGCTGTACGACGACGGCGTCACATACCGGGATTGGCAGAATCAGGAAACTCCATTCCTCGCAGTCGGTACTGACCCCGTTGGACCTGGCTGGCGGCTGTGCACACAGCCGCCAGCAACGATCCTCGAGGCCGGCACGGACGCAGGCAATTTCCAGGGCGTCGCCTTGTGGTACGAGGACGGTGAGCTGCGGCTGGTAAGCGAGGTTCAGGCAGGGTGGTATCGCTATATCTCTGAGTGGCGACTGCTCGACGACGGCACGATCCAGCCCCGATTCGGCTTTGCCGGCACACGCAACCCCCGGACCTGCATGCGGCATCAGCACCACGTCTATTGGCGCCTGGACTTTGATATCGATGGCGCCGGTCGAGACGTCATCCAACAGCAAGGGCTCTTCTTCCCCGGGATTCCACAGTGGTCCCCAATTCTCCGGGAAACGCATCGCAAACGCTCCACCTTCGCCCGACGCTGGAGAGTGGTGGACCGGGATACCCATCGCGGATACCGAATTACTCCTGGCCTAAGCGATGGAACCGCCGACGCCTATGGCGTCGCCGACATCTGGTGCCTGCGATACCACGGCGACGAACTGGACGATGGGGTCTCCGTCGTCGGCGGAACCCCGGCAGACACGCAGATTCAGGTTTCCAAATACATCAATGGTGAGGCGATTGACGGAACCGACGTCGTTCTCTGGTACGCCGGTCACTTCGTGCATGACGAGAACCAGCCATCGCCCCATCAAGGTCACATCGTCGGCCCGGAGCTAAGGCCCGTCAATTGGTGATGTTGACCACTTTCGTGATCTGGCTGCAGCAACCCAGCGGTTTGGGTGATGCATGCAAGTGAGCCTCGACTTGGCTATCAGCTGCTGTCTGCGGCCGGCCGGAGCCGGCGCGATCGGGTGCGCTGGCCGAACCCTGTCAGGCCGCGCGGCTTGTAGACATTGAGCACTGCGACGAAAACCAGCACCAGCAGTCCGACGCCGGGATGCAGTACGTCACCGCCGAGCTGGGCCGCCGCGCCATCATCGGCCTGGGCGGCCAGTGCGGCGGTGGCCGTGACACCAGGCATGTGGAGAATAAGGACGGCCAGGGCCAGGCTGGTCAACCCGAAGGCGATGAGTACCCAGTAGTGTCGGACGAGCCCCCACGGAGTGCCGATGGCGATGACCAGGCCGGTAACGAGGGCAAGGCAACCGAGCGGCACGATGACGTACCAGCCCGTCAAATCCATGGCCAGCCAGGCGGCCCTGACGACCTCCCCCCGTTGGCTCAGCTGCGCCGCCAGCCCGAGCGCCAAGTAGGCAGCGGCGGCGCCGATCCAACCGACCGAGCAGATGATGTGCACCGCCAGCGTCAGGCGGCGCAGCGCCGGTGGCAGCGTCACCGGATCCCGATCACCAGTGAGGCACCCGGCATGGCTGCCCCTGCCGATCCGAGCGACGTCGGCTGGTGGCGGCCCGGCCCATGCTGACCACCTGTGATGAGCATCGCGAGCAGCAGCGCAAGAAGCAGTGCCGCCAGCACGATGCCCAGCACCTTGACCCAGCGGGGAACGGCGGGGCGGCTCGCTCCTCTCTGCATTTCGCCCGGCTCGCCTCGGTCGCCATTCGGCGATCTCTGCTCACTCATTGCCATGGCCCTTCGTCGACTTTGCGAGACAAAGTGTCCCGCCCAAGTCAGACCGTATCACCCACGACGCGGTGTAGGCTACTCGCTATGCCGCAGCTGTGGGCGGAAACGGTCGAGGCACATCGGGCCGAGGTGCGTGAGGCCATCCTCAACGCGGCTGGCGATCTGCTGCGGCGGCGCGGGCTGCTCGGTGTGACCATGTCGGACCTGGCTGCGGCCGCCGGTATCGGCCGGGCGACGCTGTACAAGTACTTCCCGGACGTCGAGCAGGTTGTGACCTCCTGGCATGAGCGCCAGGTCGCCGCCCACCTGGCCGAACTCGCCGCCATCCGCGAGCAACCCGGTGATAGCGTGCAGCGGCTGCGCGCCGTCAGCCTCGCCTACGGCCGGATCTGCCAGCAGC
>OCZS010000837.1_pt1 | contig 10473 bp, 11 predicted proteins | sample 1539071 | NCBI WGS metagenome assembly OCZS01 (sample SAMEA3113584, study PRJEB22503) | soil metagenome | reverse complement strand
CTCGTTCCCCTATCAGACAGTCCGCTGGAAGAGGACAGGGTGCACGAGGCGACTTTGATGGGCTGCGCCGCCGGCGCCCTCGCCTGTACCGACTACGGAGCCATGCGCGCCCTGCCAACCAAGCAAGAGCTCGAGCGTTTCATGAAGGCCGATACCTGAAGCCTTTATTTACGAAGCAAACCGCTCTAGCGTCTCACCCGGCTGACCTCCAAAGGCACGTCGACGAGTTCCGTTAGGTGCAGGGCGAGCTGCTCCACCGAAGGTAGCTCCGTGGCGGCGTGTCCTGCGTCTATCACGGCCAGGCCGAGGGACTCCGCAAGCAACGCGTGGTGGTAGTCGACGTCACCTGTCACGTAGGCATGAGCACCCGAGGCGGCTGCATCAGAGATAAAGGAACCGCCGGATCCCCCGAGAGCGGCAACAGTCTCTATCCGTCGTCCCGGGTCTGCTACGACGCGTGAAGGGAAGCCCAGCGACTCCGAGACGTATTCGCGCAGCTCCTCTGCCGTTAGCCGCTGCGGCAGAGTCCCTACTCTTCCGTAGCCGCAGCCCTCGGGAGATCCCTCGACAGGGTAGACGTCTAGCGCCATCTCCTCGTAGGGATGGGCGGCGGTGGCGGCATCTAAGGCACGGCCTACAGTGTGGGCCGGGACGACGGTCTCGATGCGCACCTCCTCGACCTGCTCCAGCCTCCCCTTCTCCCCAAGATAGGGGTCCGCACCTTCTCCGCCCCGAAAGGTACCCGTGCCCCGCGTTCTGAAAGTGCATTCTGTGTAGTCCCCGATCACACCTGCACCAACCTTCGCGAGCGCCTTCGCCACGGCGTCCACGTTCTCCTCCGGAACGAAGACCACGAGCTTCCGCAGGGCTCCTCTCGGCGACAGTACGCGCAGCGGGCCACTGAGGCCGAGTGTCCTTGCCAGGGCGACGGACACGCCTGTGGAAGCCGCGTCGTAGCTCGTGTGTGCCGCGTAGACTGCGAGACTGTTACGGATAGCCCTGGCCAGGAGCCCTCCAGGATAGGATGAGGTGACCACGGCCTCGAGTGGATCGAAGATGAGGGGGTGATGGAAGAGCAAGAAGTCAGCACCCTTCTCCTCCGCCTCCTCGAAGACCTCGGGCAGCGGCGTTAGCGCGACCAGGACACGGTTCACCTCTGCTTCCGGGTCGCCGACCTGCAAACCGCAGTTGTCCCACTCCTCGGCCAGGGATAATGGGGCTATTCTTTCGACCGCTCCCGCTATCTGTGACACGCGTACCAAGATCCAGGCATTGTACAATCCCCGGACCGTGAACCGCCTCAGGCTGGCCGAACTCGTCTCAGCGGCAACCCGCCTGCCGGTCATCGCCGTTCCGCTCTTCCTGGCGGTCGGAGTCGAGGCCGCCGGGACGCGGGGTCTGCTCTGGGCCGTCCTCTGCATCTTCCTGACCAGCGGGCTCTCGCTTCTCTACCTGATGTATCTCACCCGCTCAGGGAAGGTCAGTGATCCGCGGGCCATCCCGCGGGTCGAGCGGGTCGGTCCCTTGCGTGTAGTCGCTGCGCTGCACGCCGCGGCTTTCGTTATCGTCACGCTTCTCGGCGGACCGGCGGAGCTCAGGGCCGCGCTCCTCTCCTACGCGCTGGCCACGCTTGGCTTCGTGTTGGTCACGCCAGCGAGCAACCTGTCTCTCCACACCGCCGGCGTCTCCGGCGCCGCGGTCTGCCTGGCCTACGTTTTCGGCGCGTGGGGTTTGCCGGCCTTCGCGCTCTTGCCGCCCGTGTTCTGGGCCAGGCTCGAGCTGGGTCGCCACACGCTGGCCGAGTTGGCGCTCGGCGCCTTCGTCGGGGGCGGGGGGACCTGGATCTCATTCCATCTCATCGGCTGATCCGGTAGGCTGCCAGGGAGTGTGGATGAACGAAGGAGGGAGATCAGATGCCTGCAGAAGATTCCGATTCCCCTAAGTTACCGAGGTTTCTCTCTATCCCCGGGCTAATGGCCGTAGCCATCTTCGGGATCTCCGTTATCGTGGTGTCGCGGCTGTTCGGTCCCGAGAATATCCTGAGGGAGATCGTCACGGAGTTGCTGGCCAGCTTCGGCAGCACGATTCTGTTGTTCGCCATCTTCGGGTTTTTCTTCAGAACCGGTATACAGCGCCTGCTTCGCTGGGTACCCGGCGGAGAGACCTTCGAGGAATCCGCGGAACGCCTTAGAGAGCTTCTGCAAGACTTCGACGTTCGAGGGAGGGAGCCTGAAGGTTCCCCAGATGGAGAGAAGCTGGACCGGATCGAAGAAGGGATCAGGACCCTGTCCGCAGAGAAAATACCCCGGCTGGAGAACGAGATACAGGAACTTCGGAAGATGCTGGCAGACCCCGCATACGGGAGGGGAGATCAGACCTTCGAGTGAGGCCGTCTCTCACGTGTCGAGGCGTTTCGTTACCCGCAGCCAGCGTTCTGGAGAAGCTCACGGAATGAACCTCTTCACCTGAGTCTAATCGGGCCGGGGCTCTTGGCAGCCCTTGTCCTTGCACTTATTCACCGGAGTGCGTAGAAGAACAATTCCGCGAACTTCGCATTGACGGCCTTCTCCGAAGTCGCTAGCCGCCTCCGGTAACTGCTTCCGCTCGCTCTTTGAGAGCCCGGTTCATCTCTTCGAACCCACGTAGCGTGCTGTTCTCCAGGCTGCGGGCAAACAGTGGAACGAGCAAACCCCTGAAGACTTCACTCTGGACGAACCGAACCCGATCCTCTTCCAACGATTGGAGAATGAAGGAGTGCTCGCCGTCGAATAAGCCAGGCACGAACAGGTGCCCCAGCCAACGTAGCTGATGGTTAGGCTCAGCAGTTAGCACCTTGGGTCTAAAGGTTATGCCTCTGGACTCGGGGGGTTCCAAGCGCACTTTTAGGCGCTCGCCAGTGGTAGGCTCGCCGCTGATCCGGCGGATGAACGGATTCCATTGGGGATAGGAAGCGAAGTCGGTGAGCAGCTGCCACACGCGCTCCGCACTAGCGTTGATATCGATCTGGGAATGCAGCTCCTTCATCAGTACCAGCTCCTCTGAGGCTCAGCATTCATTCTACGGCTCCACAGGCACACTTGTGGGGTGAATAGACTCCGTTTGCTGCTAGCCTACGCTGTCCGCCCCAAATGTTCACCGTGGAGCGGAAAAAACTCGATCACATCCGCCTCGATCGTCTCCACCCCTTGATAACGGGCAACGCTGACGCGATGGTTGCCGTCCTCGACGAAGTAAGAATCCCCGACCTTGTACAGCCTGACCGCCGGCAGGTCTAGCCCGCGGTGGAACGCTCTATCCACCCTCTTCCACCTCTCCGCAAGACTCGCCTTCGTGGGCATGAAGGCGCGATCGAAGGCCTCGTGGCGGCCCACGCTGCCTACTATCTTCGACACCTCGACGTCCCTCAGGCCCATTCGACGCCTGTTGTGCGCCAGGTTCCACTCCCCAAGCTCATCGAAGGCCAGCAGCCGACTGCATTCACGCCGCAAACGGGCCGCCATGCGCCCGAAGAAGGCCCGACGCCGGGCGCGGTCGAAGTCCGCCTCGGCCTGTGCCTCCACGCTCATGAAACCGATCACCGCTCGGTCCCTCCCTTCTTGCCTCCAAAACGTACCTGGCTAATGGACTCGATAGTACTGGCGAAACCGGACATGATCGTTCCTGATTGACGAAGAAATGGAACGTTCAGGAAGAGAAAGCGGTGAGCCCGCAACGCCCCGGTCCGCTATCGTAAACCGGACCGATACGCCAAGCTACGCCCAGGGATACGCTCCGCCCCCCATCAACTGGGTCGACCGTGGGAGGGTGTATGAGGTTGGCCAGAAGAGCTGTGTGCCCGTCGATTGCTACGATGAGGTTCTCGTGATCGAGGAGTTCGAGCGAAACAAGCCAGGCGCCTACCAGCTGAAGTACTATGCCCCTGGCGTTGGGGATATCCGAGTGGGCTGGCGGGGACCAGAGGAAGAGGAGAAAGAGGGCTTGGAGTTGGTCAAAGACGTGAGCCTAAGCCCACAAGGAGTGGCCAAAGCCCGCGCGGGCGCGCTGGAACTGGAGAAGCACGCTTACGAGATCAAGGAGTACTTTGGTAATTAGAGCTCTCCTTTAGATGAGATGAGAAGGCCGATCCTCCGCGCAGTAACTCTGCAGACAGTTGCCAGTTACTCTGCGGTGGCCTCGCTTGGTGCTTGCGAAGAATGAGCTTTCAGGCTCTCTTCGGCGACACGCAAAGCCTCCTCGTCCAAGTTGGCCTCTTGTGCCATGTTCCATACCTGGGCGATTATTACCGGCCAGAAAACCAGTAGGGTGATCGCCGTAGGGATGGCCTGCTGCCCGAAGATCCCTACCCCTGCCTCTACCCTGGTCCCGTTCGCTACGGGCTCTATCCTTATGTTCAGGGCGGTCTTCATGCCTATGATAGCCTTGAAGGTGCCTCCACGGCGGATGCTGACCTGCACCCCTCCTGTTGGGATGTTCGTCTCGGTTACCTCGAAATCTTGGCTCTCAAAGTGGCGCATCACGTCCTGAGCGACGGGAGCGACGTCCTCGACAAAGTAGGGAACGGTCTTGGAAGAATTGAAAGTCCCCATCTGGGGTGCCTCCTTCTATCAGTAGGTGTCTGTGCCTGTATCTTCTCAGCGGCTTCCTGCCAGGTTCTCCTCTACTGCGGTAGCATCGAAGCGGCCTGCAGGCGCTTGACTTGCAGGGCGTTGAGCACCGCCAACTCCCCCAACACCTCGGTGGCGATAGCCTTGGCCTCTGGCGAAAGCGCTTCTTCCAGCTGCCTCAGGAGCGAAGCCACCCTCTGGGTTTGTTCGACGAGCTCGTCGTCGGTAATCGTCTCGTCTTCGACGATCCTTCGGTATGAGTCCATCTCGACGACGTATTCATCGAGAATCAAGGTGCCGGTCTCCTGATCAAACCATGGTTTATCCATCTCAAGTGCCTCCTTCGCCACCTATATGGTGGTTCTGTTGCTCTCCTCACCGGGGTCCTTGTTAACACGAGAACGGGCGGGGGTCAGTATCCTATGGCACTAAGTGCCCCACAGCACAGAGAAAGCACCCGAACTTGGTAGAATACCGTCTGCGCACTCGGGTGAGTAAGAGCCCGTGTTATGACCCACCATCCCCACCGAACAGGGAGCGCCACCGGGCCTTAGGGGAGAGTCATTGCAAAGCAGGATCTACTAATTGGCTGCAAAGTAGGCACCAAGGCGACCTTGCGTTCCGTACGTTGCCGACCTAAGACGGTTCTAATCGGTTGACCCTGTCGATGCTGTACCAGAAGAACAGAGTGCTCCTCGCAGCAGACAATCGCTGAGTTGCCGTCCTTGTTATCATTGTCCTTAGCAGGGACGGTAAAGGTAAAAGACCCCCGACCGAAGACCAAGATGCGAGGGGACGCCAAAGGGACTTCCGAAAGACTCGAGGCCATACGTATCAGGTTGCTCGGTGGCTTCGAGGTCAGCGTGGGCTCTCGAACCATAGAAGAGGGTGCCTGGCGCCTGAGGAAGGCGGCCAACCTCGTCAAGATTCTCGCCCTGGCTGGCGGGAACCGTCTCCACCGCGAGCAAGTCATGTACACACTCTGGCCGGAGCTTGGGATAAGGGCGGCTTCCAACAACCTGCGCCAGACTGTACACACTGCTCGCCGGACCTTCGACCCGTCCATGGGTTCGCTCTACCTGGCATCCCGGGATGAGTCGCTCGTGCTGTGCCCGGAGAGTTCCTTGTGGGTGGACGTTGATGCTTTCGAGGAAGCTGCCCGGACTGCCCGCCGCTCGCGTGAACCGGCCGTCTACCGGGCGGCTCTCGACCTATACACCGGGGAGCTACTGCCGACCGACCGCTACGAGGAGTGGGTCGAGGAACCCAGGCTTCGGCTGCAGGAGACGTATCTCTCGCTACTGCTGGGGCTCGCCAACCTCCATGAGGAGCTCGCGGACTATGACTCCGCCATCGAGGCGCTAGGGAGGGTCGTGTCGGAGGAGCCCACCCGCGAGGAGGCGCACGCAGGATTGATGCGCCTATACGCCCTGGTGGGCAACAACGGAGAAGCGATCGCGCAGTACGGGCGGCTCGAGGAAACCCTTTCTAGGACGCTGGGCACCGAACCTGCCGCTTCGAGCCGCGCTGTTAGGGAGGAGATCTCGACCGGCCGTTTCCCACTCGCGGAGGGACGATCCCTCGCCTCCCCGCCCGAAGGGTCACCAGACGCCGCCAGGCACAACCTGCCCGCTAATAGGAGCAGCTTCGTTGGCAGAGAACCCGAGCTGCGCAATCTCAAGCGCGATCTGGCCATGACGCGGCTGTTGACCCTGACGGGGGCGGGTGGGTGTGGCAAGACACGCCTCGCCCTGGAGGTGGCTCGCGATTTGGTTGGAGCCTACCCCGACGGAGTATGGTTCGTGGAGCTCGCACCGCTCTCGGAGGGGGCGTTGGTAGCACAGGCAGTAGCCACGGTACTGGGAGTGCAGGAGCAGCCCGACCGTTCACTCACCGATACACTCGTAGACTTCTTGCGAGCCAAGCGGGCGCTGTTGGTCCTGGACAACTGCGAGCATCTGGTCGACGCCGTAGCCCGCTTTGTAGACGCTTTCCTGAACTCATGCCCCCACCTCAGGGTGCTGGCCACGAGCAGGGAGAGTCTGAATGTGGAGGGGGAGCTTAACTGGTTGGTGCCTAGCCTCTCTGCGCCAAGTTTACTGCAATCACCGACGCTAGAAGAACTGGGAGGCTACGAGTCGGTAAGGCTATTCCTAGAGCGAGCCAGACATCGCAACTCCGCATTCTCCCTCACGCCCGAGAATGCACATGCCGTAGCAAGGATCTGTGGAGGGTTGGATGGGATACCTCTAGCAATTGAGTTGGCCGCAGCCCGGGTGGGGCTGTCCGTGGAGCAGATCGCCGCGCGACTCGACGACTCCTTGAGGCTGTTGACCGCGGGTAGCCGGACCGCCTCGCTGCGGCAGCGAACACTGAGGGGGACGCTGGACTGGAGCCACGCACTCTTGAGCAAGCCTGAAGGAAGACTATTCTGCCGGCTTTCTGCCTTTGCGGGGGGCTGGACGCTTGAGGCAGCGGAGATAGTAGGAGCAGAAGGCGACACCGAGCAGGGCGAGGTCTTTGATCTGCTCTCCAGATTAGTGGATAAGTCGCTGGTGGTGGCCGAGACGCCAAGGATCGGTGGGGTGCGCTACAGGATGCTCGAGCCGGTCAGGCAGTACGCGAGGGAGAAGCTCGAGGAGGAACGTGAGGCCGAAGTGGTAAGGAATCGGCACGCTAGCTACTTCCTTGCCCTGGCCGAGGATGCCGAGCCGAGGTTGCGAGGACCTGAGGACATGGAGTGGCTCGAGCGCTTGGAGGCCGAGCACGACAACATGAGGGCTGCGCTCTCTTGGGCTCTAGAGCAAAGAGAGGAAAACGAGCTAGGATTGCGATTAGCGGGAGCACTCTGGCCATTTTGGGAGGCGCGGGGGTATTACGGCGAAGGGTACAGGTGGCTGGAGCAGATGCTGGCTAGAGGCAGCCAGGCGTCGGCAGCGGCTCGGACCAAGGCGCTGGAGGGAAAAGGGTGGCTGATCTTCGATTCGGATGAGACGGATGAAGCGGCGACTGCTGCCCGAGAAGGTCTCAAGCTGACTGACGAAGCCGGACTCGGAGGCGCAGTCAGGGCCAAGTTCCTAGACATATTGGGCTGGAAAGCTAGTATGCAAGGCGATCACGAAAGGGCGAAGGAGCTACTCGAAGAATGCCTGCAGCTCAGGCGGGATGCTAACGACGAGGTAGGGGTTGCAGACGCACTTCTCGGGTTGGCAAACGCGCTAGCCTCCCCGGATGACCGCAAGCGGGCAAAAGAGCTCCATGAAGAGGGCATCGTCCTGTGCCGCAAGTTGGGCTACGTGCCCACACTCGCACGTCACTTATTCAGCCTCGGCTACACGTTACTGGTCGAAGGTGATTACGAGCGAGGAGCGGCGCTAAACGAGGAAGCCGCGGCGCTCTACAGAGAGCGTGGGTACAAAGGCAGCCTCGAATTCGTCCTGGACAACCTGGGGTGGGCGGCACTGTTGCAGGACGATCCCGAACGGGCCAAGAGCTACTACCGAGAAAGCCTCATGCTCTGCAAAGAGCTCGGCACCAGGATAGTTGCCTCGGAAAGCCTGGAGGGCCTGGGCTGCATCTGTGTGGCTGAAGGAGCAACCAAGCGTGCAAGCAGACTCTTTGGGGCAGCCCAAATGCTGCGCGAAGGGGTAGGCGTCGAGCACATGCCCGAAGAGGATGCCTGGCGAGAGCCTTACCTTGCAGACGCCCGCTCTCGGCTGGATGAGGCGTCATGGGAAGAAGCGTGGGCGCAAGGACGCGCGATGTCTATGGAGCAGGCCATAGAATATGCTCTCTCGGAAGCGCAGCCCTTACCATCCTCATCTCCCGAGTCGGAACAACCCTCCTCCGACGAACCGCCCAGCCTCACCCGTCGCGAGAAGGAGGTGGCGATCCTTGTTGGGCAAGGAATGACCAACCGCCAGATCGCCTCCGAACTGGTGCTCTCCGAGCATACGGTGCACCATCACGTCACCAACATCCTCAAGAAGATGAACCTAAGCTCTCGTCAGCAGATCGCCTCTCGCCTTAGCGACCGGTAAGACCCCCCACAGTAGACTCCCCAAGCAGATCTCCGAGCTGCACCGGGTATAGCACCCAGTTCGACACAGCATTCCCTCTCTTCTTCGATCCCCTTTCGGAAAAGATGGCCAATATATGGCCATCCCTGCTAACGGCTGGTTAACGCCCACCGGTTACGCTGCGTGCATGAAGTGTTAGGCGACGAGGGCGACAAGGAGGAAAGAGATGAACACGACGATACGCGGCCACAACCTCAGAGTGACGGTGGTGATGGCCCTGCTTGCAGTGCTGCTCCTGCTGGCCGTGGCGCTGGTGTTTGCGCTGCGGCCAGCCCCAACGACCAGCGACCGTGACGCCAAACCTGCCAACCACGCGATGAGCGCCGACAGCACCGGAGGATCGATCAGCACCCATGATCCTTACATCGAGCGCCACGCTGAAGTGGTCGAACGCTTGGGCAATGGCAGCCTTCGATAAGGCTTGTGGAGAGGGTGAAAGTGAGTCCCCAGCGACCTGGAGCTAGCGCGCTAGCTCCAGGTCGTCGTTCGCCGGTAGCGCTATCGGCTGATCAATGATGAATAGCGCGCAAAGGAGATCACCGGTACCTGGAGGGCACGACGGCACTGGACCGAGGATTGTGCAGGCGTTCGTGGATCGGCGCTTCTACCGTAGAAAGTACGATGCAGCCAAGACCCTGGAAGCCTTCTCTGCCAAGCTCAGGGACGAAACAGACCTGGAGGCATCAAGCGACGATCTAGTGGTGGTAAGGGAGACGATGCAGTCAGCCCACGTCTCGCTGTGGCTGCGCCCCATACGCCTCGGAATGGCAAGCAGGTGGGATAGCGACTCCTTATTTGCGTAAGCGCCTGGAAGGGGCGTCTCCAAAAGTTCGCCTTGACGGCGTTCTCGGAAGACCTCTGAGGTTGCACGAAGCCACGAAACTGCTATCGTTGCGCGTGTGACAAAGGGCACCGACCAACCATAGTGGAATAGAGGCCGAAAACCACTGTCTGTTGATGGGTTCCTGAGAAAACGAATAGCGCAAGCTCCACCAAGACTGGGGGGGAGTCGAATGAATCGTCTATACATCTTGCTGACGGTGATGGTAGTGATGGTCGGAGCCTTCTTCGTCACGCACGAAGCCCTGGCGAAGGTCTTGAGCGGCACGGGCAGCGACGATACCCTCCTGGGGACCGACAGAGATGACCGCATCAACGGACGCGCCGGGGAGGACCGCATCAAGGGACGCGGTGGAGACGACCACATCAAGGGTAAGCGCGGAAAGGACCGCCTCGACGGTGGCAGCGGGGAGGACCACCTCAAGGGTGGCCGCGGGGAAGACACAATCGAAGGAGGAGGCGGCAAGGACAAGATTTTCCTTGGTAAAGGCGACGACAAGGTGGACGCTGGCGCTGGCGATGACCGCATCTTCGCCCGCGACACAGATGGGGTAGATCACATAGATTGCGGGGCTGGCTTCGATAAGGTCGAGACCATACACCGTGAGGACGAGACCAAGAGCAACTGCGAAAGAGGCCCCGAATCTGGCGCGGGTACGACAACGGGTACGACCAGCACCACCACAGCCACGACAACGGGAACGAGCACCACGAGCGCTACGAGAACTACCGGCACGAGCACCACGAGTGCTACGGGAACTACCGGCACGAGCACCACGGGTACGACGAGCACCACCACAAGCACCCCAGGAACACCGCGTACCACGGGCACGACGACGGGTACGACGAATACCACCGCCACCACTACCCGTACCACGGGCACGACGACGGGAACGACCGGTACCACTATCACCAACCCTGGCACTACGGGTACGACGGGCACCACGACG